>Ga0307517_10000570_pt1 | contig 62985 bp, 25 predicted proteins | sample 23_EM_MG_FD_194515 | JGI IMG/M metagenome (GOLD analysis project Ga0307517, IMG submission 194515) | Populus trichocarpa ectomycorrhiza microbial communities from riparian zone in the Pacific Northwest, United States - 23_EM | ecosystem: Host-associated > Plants > Roots > Unclassified | place...
GGTTTTTTAGTAACAAAATTTAGAGCATGTTTGGCAGTGTGGTTGCGAGTGCTTTTCAAATAACTTTTCGTGCTAAAATGCATGCCAATGATATTTTTTCATTTTTTAAAAATCATTTTTGACATCAGCACATCAAAACTATCCAAACCATATTAAATTTTATTAAAAAAAAAAAAATTCAATTTTTTTGGGAACGCAGCCGCAGCCGCGTTCCCAAACGTGCCCTTAGAATTCAAAGGTTAAAGGGATTTTTAATAAATTTCTCCGAAACACATGAATTAAGATGAACTTCAAGAAGTCATTAAATAATGAAGTACAAACCTTGATTAATTTAAATCATATTCAAGAAAGGTCTGGAGGTGAACATTCATATATTTAGAAAACAATTGAAATAAGAAGATTCAAATTTATTAGCTTTGACAATTTTTCTATTGTTTTGGCGGTAACAAGATATACAAAATAAATTTTAATGTGATTCTAGATTTATTAGAAAGTAGACATTCATATACGAAATATTTTCTAATTCATTAAGATGAGAGAGAACCATGAGTTTGAAATTGGACCTCGATTCTGTCAACAAATTACAAAAACAACTTTATTTTTATTTAAATTAGTTATGTTATTGTTTTATTTATCTTTTAGTTATTATTACACCTTTTAGAGATATTAGAGCTTTTATTTAAATTTGGATTCATTGAATTGTTATTATTTATTAGGTTTATCCATATTCACTATGAATATTCTATTTGACTTAGAATTCTTTATAGTATAAACACTCTATTGTAGAGATATTTTTGAGAAAAATATGTTTTTAATAAAGAAATTAGCACCCTTACTATTTTTCGTGTGGTTGAGTGATTCTCATACTAAGTTCTTGATTGAAATTGCAAACTCTTTGAAGGATTAATCAAGTTTGTTGTAATTTTATATCGTATCTTTTTATAAACCCAGAGTGAGAATAATCATTGTATATAATTTTAATTCTTCAAGATAGGTTCTTATTGGATCAAGTTACAAACAATTTAAATATAATTTAAGTGTATTTTGAAAGGTATCCGCATTACCAATTCTTCTATTAAGGGACGAGTGCATACATTTGGGACTGAAACATTCATGACTGAATAGGTGACGAGTGCATACATTTGGGACTGAAACATTCATGACTGAATAGGTGACGAGTGCATACATTTGGTACTGAATTTAGGTTTTCTCCAAGGATAGATGCTGTCAAAGAAAAGGGCCACTTCTTTTTCTCAGCAGGCGTGTACGTGTGGGAGTCTTTAATGGTGGAGGTGGGTTGTTCTCTCTAAAAACTCTTGGTTAAACGACGGCAACCACCAGCAGGCTCTTTTAAGGTTCTTCTCTTCTTTTGATACGCTCGCTCCTCTCTTGTGGCTCAAAATTAAGGGCCAGGTAGTACGGTTCTAAGCTGTCCTTGACGGTTTCCTAGTCTAGCACAGAAAGCATGCCTACAGACATTGAATTTCAAGTAGAAAATCAACTTTGTTAAGAATCTGGTTCTGGACATACCCCTTGGATTAAGGTACGTACCGCCCTGTAGAGTATAGCTTACGGGCTAAACGAGGTGGAACCTCTCAGCTGTGGACCTCTGCTTTTACGAGCGGGGCCCAGCTTGTAAGAATTAATTACCGCAGGAAAACTAGACAGGACATGTAGTTTAATGAGCGATGCAAGAGAAGTTATGTTGTTGTGCACGTTGGTGGCCTGCGCTCCTCAGTCCTCACAGCAGCGTAATCAAGACAGTTGTTACGAGTAATGTAATTTAATTAACCAATATTATTATTTATTTCATCCTTCAACTGATATAGCTTTGGTTTTTCTTGGTGTTCTTTGCTAGATGTTGCTTTTTTAAAAAGAATTTTATTTGTAATTAAATTGATTTATCTATTTTTTTAGTATTGAATTTGTTTATATTCAACTTCTTAATTGAGAATTTAATGGTTTGTGAATTTAAAGAATTAACCTAGATTTAAAAGTTTCTGTCATATTTAATTGGTATTTTTCCTTTTTTTTTAATTTTTTTTTCCGGTCTCATCCCTGTACGTCTTCTTGCTTTCTTTTCCACTTCCTAGGATATTTTCCATTCATTTTAAAAATAAAAACATCTTATTAGAGCTTTCTTTTCCCGGCTTTGTTCATTTTAGGTTTTTTTATGAAAATTTTTGTTTCTGAATTAAATATAAGCATCAAATATTTTTTGTGTTTTGTTCTAATTATTTTTGAAACTCGGGCCGGTCTAAGCCCTGGGTCTCTTGGATCATGAGTTAACCCGTCGAGTTGAACATTTTGAGAATCAAATGGTGTATTTTGATTTTGAGTTTTTCAATCTTTTTCCTCTTTTCAAATTTGATTATCGCTAACTTGATTTTTATTTTTGTTTTAAATTCTTTTGTGAATTTCTTGACATGAATTTTCAATTTTGCACCTCGATTCAATATATGATGATATTTGAGATTTTGACCCTTAATATTTTGATTTTTAATTTTTATTCTTAACCCTTTTTATCAAGTTTTAATTTGTTTTTAATTTTATCATTGAATCCATAATCTTGATTTATTTTTCAATTTATTTACCCAGCTTTGCTAATTTACTTTTTTTTTTTTTCATTGATTTTTTTGACAATCATTTTTTTTCAGTTCTCTTTCAATAATGTAGAGTCATTAATATTTTTTTTTTAAATACACTTCAGCACTTTAAAATTATTTTTTACACTTCAAAGAAGTAACCCGGCCCAGCCAGCAGCAAAGCACAGACAAGCTATCTAGTAAATGCTATAAAATTATAGCCAGTCCTCCAAGTTAATGACATCGTACTTGTTGCACCTGTAAAGAGATCACGTGTTCAAATTCCTACTTCATTGCAAGAAAATGTCAGAACACCCCTCCAACTTTAAGCATTATGGTAATATGACTCTTATCAAATATTAATAGTAAATATTCAAACCTTAAAATTATTATTTTAAATGCATCAACTCGATATAAAAATACATTCTTCAAATCATTTAATTGGTGCATTAAATAGTTCAAGAATACTCGTTAGTATTGGCTGCAGAAGAGACAGAGGTTAAAAAAGAGGCATTATTTGAAATGAATTTTTCAAAATATATCCCCTTTATAATCCATCTTTCTAGAGGCTCTATGCCAGTTAGTAATGGCTGCATTAGAGTCAGGTCTGCTCCTAATTTATCTAGGATTTTTACACATGGTGTAGCAATCCTCAGGGCCAGAGTATGTAAACAGTCGATCTTGTGCTTTTCAGCACCCAAATATCAAGGATTCTTTGAAGAGCTTGAAGACAGTGAACCAAGCATGAGGATATATCCATCACCCAGAAAGAAATATAACAAAAATTCATGTCCGAGTCGCACCATTAGTGTATTACAAGTATGGAGGAGCTTATTTTTCTACCTCAATTTCAGACTCTTTGGGTCACTCAAGAAACCTAGTTTTCTTACAAAGGAGAATTATTGCCAATCCACGTCCTCCCAAAGATAAGAATGAGAGAAGCCGGATAGAAGCTAATTGACAACATCAAGGACCAGCTTGCGAGACTTGAGAACCGACCACTTCAAACGCCGGTAATAAGCAGCTTGAAGCAACGCCAAGGAGAGTACGAATATCCACTTAAAACCCATCTGCATCAGAGAGTGCATGTCAGCTACAGTTAATTCTTGAGAATATAAGGTGCTGAAAACATGTTTTTATGCTACGTTACCAGTTTCCTCTCTTCCATTTCTGGTTCTGCAGCCCATGACAGAAACGACACAACATCTTTTCCCATCTGAAACATAATCAATAACATGAGATTACCTGATAGAAAGTACATTCCAGTCTTGCAGTTAATGCCTCTCCTGAAAACCTAGCGACAAAAATAATGAAGAAACCAACCTGAGCTTCAGTTGCAGGGATACCATCTTCATACTCAACAGCACCGTCAATGAGCATTTTAGGCATGGCAATAGCTCCCCCGGGAAAGTAAGGATTGTAGTGCAGACCCTCTCGGATCTACAGTACCATTTTGAAAGTATATATTTGAGGTTAGATGAGGAATGAAAACAAGATACTAGTAAATTCAAACATGGAAATATAAACTTCTTGATTAAGCATATGAAGACAGATATGTGTGTGTAAAGGAACATGGTCCATGATGTCAAGAATAAGAGGAACAAAAAAAAAAGACTCTTCCTTTTGAAGAGAAAGATGGATTTACAAGCGTTTTACACGATCTTAACTAAGAAATTTTAAAAAGAAGAATAATACATGTAGCGAACTTTGCAGACACCTATGAATATCCCCTTTCCGGCAAAGAAAAGGGACTTCTGCACCAATCAAAACTGACTTGCACAAGTGAAGAGAAGTACAAAATGCATCATGCATTGTAACAAAGTTTTTTCTTGAACAAAGTTGGCAATTTTTTTTTTTTTTCTATACCAAAGTTGTCAGTCAGCAAAGCATCTGTGCACTAATTTATCAGCCAAACAACTTCTATGTATCTTATATAAAATTGTGGTTCATACTTTCCTCCAAGCTATATAAAGAACAACAATATGTTCTATGTAAAAAATTGTGCTGTAAGAGAAACTTGAGCAGAAATTACCGAAACACCAGCAGGAGGATCACGATAACCAGTTAAGAGAGAAAACACATAGTTTTGACCATTGTGACGAGCCTGAAAGAACAAAGTGTAAGATATTTCTGCAAGAGACCATGACAACTTCCAAAAAAATTTAAACAAGAAGGTAGGCAGTACTTTTGTAATAAGACTTAAATCTGGAGGATATGCTCCTCCATTAGCAAATCTAGCTGCTTGTTCATTTGAATATGGCTGAGGAAAACGGTCACTAAGTTTACCCGGACGTGTAAACATCTCACCCTCATCATTAGGTCCATCAACCACCTCAATTTCTGCCGCCATAGCCTTGGTCTCCTCTTCTGTATATGCAACACCCACCAAATCACGGTATGAAATCAAGGACATGGAGTGGCAAGATGCACATACTTGCTGGTAAACCTGGTGACCACGACGAATCCTGCTCAGGAAAGATTCATCTCATTAACAGCACCGGAGACTGCATTTTATTTGTAAACAATAACTTAACCAAGCATATGACAATGTCCTAAAGTTATCCAGGTAATTTTTTTATGCAAACACAGCCACCACCAGAGGAAGAAAACATAAATTGCATAAGAAAAACAAAGTTTTCACATTTTTTCCTTCTACAAATAAAACAATAATTTTTTTTGAAAGCAGGATATTTTACTGCTGCAAATTTATGAAAACACACTTACATATGCTACCCAGAAAAAAAAAATCCACCAAACCAATAGGAACCAGCAATATGGTTCATGTGCAAAATAAATATACTAAACAATATAGCTTGAGGTCACGGGAAAGCCTTAAGTACATAACGTAACTGATATAGCAACCATTAAGCTTGTTCCAAGTCAAGTTAAATTGTGCGCTTAAGCACATTTTATATGCGAAAAATAATACTCAGGAAGCATGGCATATGAACTCAGAATCCCTTTGTTAGACCGAGGATAGCTTGGACACAAGTTTACATAACTTCACTGATGTAATAATCATTAAGCTTTTTCAAGGTTGAGTAAAATTGAGGGCTTAAGCACGTCTTCTACAGAAAGGATGGAGAAATATACTCACGAAGCATGGTCATATGAGCTTAGAATCCCATTGTGAGGCCAAGGATAGCTTGGACACTCTAACCCATGTTCAGCCTCATCAGCAGATGCTACTGATGCAAAACTCAGAAACCCTGAAAGTCCGGCTCCGAGTAATGCAAATGCTCTTAGGGATTTCATACCCAAAGATCCAGCATCATCATGAAATTTCTTTGAAGTAAAGGAAGATAAGACTGGAGGGACCTGCAAAATTGTGCCAGCTACTTAGCAACTGATATTGTAATACCTAGATGCATAAAAAGAACATGCATTCCAAAGTCCAAACCAATGCCTCTTCCTATTTTAGATAGAACAAGTAGAAGACAGATGAATTTGTCCCAGGAAAATTTCCATCTAAATATGCACATTCGAATGGAAATCCAGAGCATGAACATGCATTCAAAAGAGACCACAAGTTGACTAGACAACACATAAACCAATAGCGGACCATCAAATTCAACAAGGAAAGGAAATTCTTACCCCAGAGTGTGACTGGAGTTTTCTCCTCAGAAGCTGGTGGATCACCCCTCCTCCAGCCATTTTTGTTAATTAAATTCACTAAAGAAAAAAAAAAGTAGAATTACAAACACATACAAAAAGATATAGATGCAAGAGTCAAATGTTCACTTTAGAAGCACAAAATTCTGATTACATGTCTCTAAGTTTCCACACCAGAATTTATTACCTTTAAATGGTAAGCTGCTAAACTAAACCCTAGGTATCCTCAGCACATTAGATTTAAAAATAAAAACTCCGATACCACCATAAACACACAAAACAACTAGCATGTGCTGAATGATTTTTTTTATGACAGCTCTATTTGGTTTTTCAGTAGAATCACAGAAAAAAAAGAGCTCACTTGCTACAGATATAAGGATTAATTCAGAACTGAATTATATTAGAAAGAAAGATGAGAGTTGAGAACCCTGACAAGGCCTTAAAACAAAAGTTCAAGTTCTAATCTTGTAAATCACAGGCCAATAAATCCTTGTCTTTTAACTACGATGATTTCTTAAAAATGGCAAATCATAGCTTTCTCCACATATCATTCAGAACAAATTTTCCAACACTAAAGAACTTACATGTCTCGAAACTGGACACTTTTGCAACAAAAAACCCAATTAAATATGAGACATGTTTGCACAAGCACAAAACATGAAGAACCTAGAATCCAATTTAGAGAGGCACCGATAAACAAGGAGGCCTAAACTAATCCACACGGCTGCAAGAGCAAGCTTCCCAGAATCTACCTTAAAAACTAAAAATTGTATCTTTTTTCTCTAAATCAGAAAAAAATTGAATCTTTTAAAACCTTCCAATTACAAGCATTCATAAAAATCAAATCCTTTCTTTTTCCTCCAAATCAGACAAAACACTAGAACTCAAGACCTAACCCTCCAACAACAACATTAACGACATTCAAACAAAACCAACCAATAACAACCTCAAAATTCACAAAACCCATTTTTTATTTTCACAGAAAAAATACAAACAACTGTATTTCATCACCTAATACAACCTTGACCCCATACAAGAACACAAAGCATTTCCTCAAAAAAAAAAAAAAAAACCTGGTGTCACTGGCAGATCTAAGAAGCTTTGAAATGAAAAGATAAACTTACATGAAGAGTAGAGATGGTCTGAAAAGTATAAGCAGATCCACAATGGAGGAGCAGAAATAGCTTAAACCACAACTGACTCTTTTTTTGTGGTGATGATGAAAAAGAGGAGAGACGCCAACACCAAAAAAATAATCTACACACACTATTTCGCACCCTTTCCTTCGGCCTTTTGGGCTTTCAAAAATTTAATCTTTGAAGACAAATCTTTTCGATCCCCTTCAATTGGCTTGTACAATTTGGGCTCTGTGTAATGTAATTTTATGGACCGAGTCTTCTTAGCACCTCTGTTTCTATGGGCTGTAGGCTAGAAGCTCGTGTATTGGGCTCTATTGTGCCCCTATCCAGTAGGCCCGAGGTCATGTTTGTAAATTCGTAATTATTAAGATATAAAATTATAGAAATAATTATAGATTAAGATACATGGCTGATTAGAAATTCTTTTAACATATTGTACATCCAAAATTCACCTATACCCTAGTATGATATGATGAAATATGAAAGATTCAGAATATCAAATTATGTGAATTTTTTTATTTAAAAATCAATGTATTTAATATAAATTTCTAATATTAAGTCTCAAGATTATTTAAATATTGATTTCAATATAAATATTATAAAATCATTTCAATATTTATAAATATAAAAGATTTATTGTTTTATAAAAAATGTGTGTTTTTGATAATGCAACCGAGAATTTTTTTAATTAAAATTATATTAAAATAATAATTTTTATAATTTTTAAAAATTAAAATCTCTATATTAAAACTATAAAAAAAATATTTAAAAATCTCAATTTAATAAATATTTGTTAAGGAGGTGTGTCGCTTGGTGACAAACATAGTTTTGAATGCTTTCACAAATAAAAAATAATTTAATGAGTATTTTAAAAAATAAAAGTTAGTGGAATACAGATGGGTAATAAAGTAAAAAATAAAAGACATAATCATCTAGGTGGTGGTCTCATGGTAAGAGCTTGGGACCAAAAAATTTGTTTCCTCTGTGGTTTCAGGTTCGAGCCCTGTGGTTGCTTATATGATGGCCACTAGAGATTTACATGGTCGTTAACTTTAAGACCCGTGGAATTAATCGAGATACACACAAGTTGGCCCAAACTCACACGTTAAACTTAAAAAAAAAACATCATCTTAGTGAAAGTACAATAATTTTGAAGAAAAAAATGTGGTTTTTTTCCTTTTTGTTTGTTTGGTATGGCTAGTACACTACTGTTCGAAAATAAGCACGTTTTTTTACGTGGCAGTATTTTTTGTTTCTTGCTATAGAATATCAGTAGATGTCACCGATCACCACCACCTACGTGGCTGCGTGGACAAGATTCTAAAGTCAAGGGGGTCCTTTTCAGTTTACTTGTACGATTGTCTGAACGTCTGTGACTAGAAGACTAGCTGTTTTAAAGCAGAATGGTAGGCGTTGAATCTGGCTAGAAGATATCAGCTGCATCAGCAAGAGCTCACACTCGAAGAAGCAAAGCTAAATCCTCTTCCTGTTCACTCTCTCCAGGTAAAGATTTAATCTTTTTATACTCTGATAAGGTAAAGATTTAATCTTTTAGCTCTTATTAATGGGTTTTTGTTATTGTTTTAGTTCTGATATTATATTGGAATTTTGTTTGAATTGCATGGAGTATATTAATTTTTTCCTTTTTTAGCAAATTAAGGTGTTAAAAAAGGAAAATCTTGGAAATTCTGTCTTAACTTCGTGGTGGCGGCAATTACATTTTATATGAATTTAAAGGAACGATGATTAATCTTGATCTAAAGCAAAGAAGTTTAGGTTTAGATTCATCTCTTGTAGAATTCAATTGCTTTGTCCACATATCTGCACATTTTGTTGATATTTATAGAAGTTTAGCAGAAATTAGAATATGCAATAGAGAAAAAGATGAGCAAGGGCTGTGTTGAAAGCATGATGTACTATGTCTCCTGTTCACATACTAATGCAGACGGAAGCATCAATAAGAAGACAATATGCAAGAAAGACAGAGTTAATGGCTGAATAGTGTTGCACACGAAGAACCCTAAATTCATAGTTTTATTTTCAAAAAGTAATTTGATATCTTGTCTGCCTCTCTAAGAGAATTACAACTCCCTAGATAGGTCAGAAACTGTGACTTTTACAAGGTAATAAAATCAGAATCCTAAAACAAACTTGCCTGCACATCATCTTCGGTCCCTAATTTGAGGATCTTATGAAGGGGCTCGTTCAAGCGAGCAGACCCCACCATAAAATTGGGCTTTTAGAATCATTCAACAGTCAGATCGAAAGTTATGGTTTTTTATTGCCAAGTTGTTGGTCTGGCGTGATCGGGCCTCCACTTGAGCTTAGTTCTGTCCCATTAGTATGAATAAACGTGTATGCTAGGCTATCTGCATGAATCTGATTGTTCATAACTTTCAAATTCTTTTGGTAAGACCACGTAACTTACTCTTATAGCTATTAGATACTGTGGACTCTAAAAAATTATCAAACTGCCGAAGGGGCTGTCTATGTCTGCCAATTGGGAAAGAGGTGGTTGAGTGGAAAACTGTCAGTCACATGACCTAGTGATTGAGTGAAAGGTTCTGACTGAAGAAAGAAATCTTTCCTGTGGGAGAACTGAAAGATTGCTGATGTTTATGCGGCGAAGAACGGTCGTGCATTTTTTGGCTTCGGTGTAGTCAAACATTTTTGTCCTTGATGAAGAATTTCTGGAGATTTCTGACTGTTGACGAGCACAAATACTTGCTTCATAGGATTGAGGTTGGTCAGTCATAGAGGTTCATTGATCGCATAACCATCATGACTGCACTGTAACTCAAAGGATATGAAGATCTTGGACCAGAGGCAGTGATTGATTGATTTAGAGTAATCAGGATAGTGTTCCTATTCTGATCTAGATTAGGAAATGTAGAGGTTGTATCTATTTAGGATATATTACTAGTTTAAATTAGGAGATGAGCTTCTGGATATTGCATTTAGATTTTATTTCTAATTTAATCAGGGGAACTGGGATTGTATCTTGCAAGGATTGTTTGCATCAACACACTGGAACCTGAAACAAAGGATTGGAAACTCTTATATCTTTTATTTCTCAACCCCAAATCCCAAAGTTGTCACCTTAAGATGGTTGTACTGGATGAAAAGTTTGGCTGGGGGCTCTGTCATGGTGGCATAGGCATTTGGTCAACAGAGCTAGGCTTTCTCTTTTGTCTTGAACCTGACACAGGAAAAGATCATTATCAGTATCTTCTTAATCAAATACAAGACATCTTCACAAATGTCTCAACTCATAAAGCCCCTCTAATTACAAGGAGAACCTATTCTGCATTTTCTACGTCTTGAATGTATTAATTCTCTACAGAGATTCCAATATGGATTTTCCATAGTTGTTAAACTCCTATTTTTTATCTAATTTTCAAATAAATGTTTTGCTAACATGATAACCCATGCACCCTTCCCAATTTTCAGCAATGTTTGCAGCAATAGCAGTGGCATTGGCAGCAGGTCTTCTAAGTTGGGCTTACCAGACAATAAAGCCTCCCCCTCCTAAGATATGTGGTTCTCCAGGCGGTCCTCGTATCACTTCACCCAGGGTAAAACTCAGTGATGGGAGGCACTTGGCCTACAGGGAAATGGGAGTTCCTAAAGAAGAAGCTAAGCACAAAATCATTGTCATCCATGGCTTTGATGACTCTAAAGATCTGAGTTTACCCGTATCACAGGTAAAAGCTGAATTCACTCATTTCCCTGCATTCATTATTTCAACTTGTCATGAGAATATAATTGAATCCTCTTTCTTTGCACTTTTACTTTACTGCATTCATTAAGTATTGACACCTCTTTCTTAGGTGAATACTGGAAACAAATGTCTATTGATGGTAACATAACTTTTCAGATTAACAACAGGAACTTGTTGGTAAAAGTTTCCTTCAACAAGGCAAATCGAAACACCATTAACAATTTAACCTTTAGTACGAGTTCAATTATCAGAGAGATTCAGAAACTACCATTTTTTAGAATTATTTTCTTGTGATCTTACCTCAGCAATTAACGCTTAATGATTCAAGTATATTTATTTTGTATTATATGAAGCAATTCCAAGGCAAGTATTACTCATGTGGCATCTCTATTGCTCATTTGATTAGATTGGAGGTTGGCTGGGTGGGAGAGGAGAGATCAAGCTGGGATTCAGATTGTCTTCACCCTTGATCCATACATTTCCAAACATACATGTTCTATGCAAATAAGTCACGTATTGGTTAAACCATTTCAAGATACCAAAGAAATGAAAAACTCAGGGTTTTGTTGACAAAACGTATTTTTAAAATAATCTCTCGGTCAATAGGTTTGTTTATTGAATGTCTATTTGACCTTCACTTGCTTTAACACTGCTTTGAGATGTATCAGTTGTCCGATGCTTTTCTCTTGTCTGCACCATGTCTTTCAGGGTGTGTGTGTCCTTCTCATACATATGTAATGGTATTAAAAAATTTATGTTTTATCTGTTTATGGTAAATCATATTAATTCATCAACGTGCTTTGATTTCAGGAAACTATAGAGGAGCTGAGCATATATTTCCTTTTCTTCGATAGAGCTGGTTACGGAGAGAGTGATCCGTATCCATCACGCTCAGTAAAGAGTGAAGCATATGATATTCAAGAACTAGCAGACCAATTACAGATTGGGTCTAAATTTTATGTAATTGGAATGTCAATGGGGGCCTATCCTGTATATGGTTGTCTTAAATATATACCACACAGGCACGATATTTGAACTGCTAAACTTGTTTTCCGTGCTGAAATTTGGAAGTTACTTTGGAGTTCTCTAATATTTTCCTTACTCAGGTTGTCTGGAGCTTCCTTGGTAGTTCCATTTGTGCACTACTGGTGGCCTTCTCTCCCTGCTAATATTTCAAGAGAGGGTTTCCAAACGCTTTGCACAGCTGATCAAAGGACATTTCAAGTTGCCCATCACACCCCCCGGCTATTCTACTGGTGGATGACTCAGAAATGGTTCCCATCATTATCAATTATGGCTGGAAACATGAACCTTTTTAGCCCCCCAGATATGGAAATCATTAAGAAGCTGTCAGAAACTCCAAAAGTTGGTCAGGTAGTTGTTTTTGTTATGCAGCATATGTTCATTGCCAAACAAACTAACAAAACTTTTTAGCAATGGTCTAAGACTGCTGTGTTTCTGCATACAGGAAAAGGTTCGTCAACAAGGTGTCCATGAATCACTGCATCGAGACATACTAGCTGGTTATGCCAAATGGGAATTCGATATCATGGATATAAGTAATCCTTTCCCTGATAATGAGGGTTCAGTTCATCTCTGGCAAGGCTATGAAGATAGAATCATTCCATTGCAAATAAATCGATACATTGCTGAGAAGCTTCCATGGATTCATTATCATGAGGTTCCTGATGCTGGACATTTGATGTTGTTCAAAACTGAGCTATGTGAAGCAATCTTAAGGGCACTTTTACTTGGTTAAGCCCTTTCTTATCATAAAGGCCACGTCTATTGTGTACTGGTTTGAAAAACTCTGTGTTATCAATCTATATTTTATATAATAAAACTATGCATTAAAATTAGATATTTCATCCTTTATATATATATTGAGAAAACAAGATTGACTGCTTGAATGGCTAGTTACTTGGTTAATTGATGGATTTTTACTTCGCTAGTTGGACCGCATGGTCAATGCGTATAAATAATTTCAAAAATATTCAAGTATTTTAAGGAGTTAAAACAATATTATTAGAAATAAATAAATACAATGCCAATGGTAATAATGCTCTATAAATATTTTCAAGTTTAGTTCAATTGTGATTAGAACCAGTAACTTAAATATAAAGATTCTTTTTAAGATCACTACAAATATAAAACTGTTTAAATAACATGAAATTAATTATGAAGAGATTTTGTTTTTTTAAGTGTTTTTAAAAGAAATTAATTTTTTTATTTTTTGTTTTAAATTAATATTTTTTTGTTTTTTAAATCATTTTAATATACTAATATAAAAATTATTTTTAAAAAAATATATTATTTTAATAAATTTCTAAATAAAAAATATTTTTAAAAACAACCCATCACTACCCAGCAACCCCTGCATCTATGTACCCAAAAGAAAAGCCAGAGAGCCATGCATGATGCAAGGATGGTAACCGAGAAAAGTGTACGTGCAAAAAAGGGTTCGTTTTATTTGGCAGGAAAAATGAGGCTAGTGGCACAAACGCGTCAAAGAAAGAATGGTGGAGGCCACTTCTGCCATGTATCAAGGATGGCCTAGCTTGTCTCGAGGTATTGGCCATGGCAGATTGCACTTACGTACTGCATGCAAAACTAACCCCTTGCACCCTCCCCTCTCGATCTCTCTACCTTCAGCCGCACGATCGCGTGCTAGGAAGCAGGTTTGCATTCTATCTATCATAATCAATGCTAGATTCTCTACCTATGCATGCGTTGGATCGATCTGGGTAGGGTTTAATATATATGCTTCAAATGATATTATTTATCTCATGCTCTTTTTTTTATTATTATTAATATGTATGTCTGGACTAACTTGCATGTATCTCGATTAATTTTATAGGCCCTGAAATTATAACAATCATGTAAGTCTGATCAGTGACTCTGAAAAAACTCAAAATCGTGATCATCAGGAAGTAAGCCTAACTAATTGAAATATCCCTCATGGTTCTCATGATCCTTGTTAATTTGCATTGAAATGATGCGATGTGCATCAGAATCATTTTTTCTTCATAATATTTACTGCTGCAATTAATATTCTAAGCAAAATCTCGTGTGTGTGTGTGTATCAAATACTGCAGGCGTATATATACGGTGGAGATGGAACTTGAGCTGGATCAACTTAAAGAAATAAGCTTTTAACGTAAATCTTTAATTAACTGCAAGCAGAGGGATGATCTGAGCTTTTAACTTAGTGTAAAGTCTTGTAGGTTTGGTCTACCAAGCAAACTTCTTCAGAAATAACCTTTCTTTGATTTCTGATGACCATCAGGTCTATCTAAGTTAATTTAAGTTTTTTTTTATAAAAAAAAACTAAAATAATATTATTTAAAAAAATATAGATTTTTTTAAGTGATCTGGCCGCGGACTTTAAGAGGGTGCTTGGCAGTGTGGTAGCGGTTGCTTTTCAAATAGCTTTTTGTATTGAAATGCATGCTAATGATTTTTTTTATTTTTTAAAAATTATTTTTGATACCAGGATATTAAAACGACCCAAAAGATACAAACTATATTAAATTTTAATAAAAACAAAAAAAAAATTGAATTTTTTAGGAACACGTCCCAAACATAATCTAAATCAGGAGATTAATTAGTTCGTGCAACAATGCTCCAAACCATGGGCATTTCTATGTTATTACCTATCATATCATCATCAGTGTTTTTTAAAATTATTTTTTAATTAAAAATATATTTAAATAATTTGTTTATTTTTAATATTAGTGTGTTAAAACCATAAAAAACATTTAAAAAATTAATTTAATGTATTTATTTTAAAAATATATTTATATATATATATATATATATATATATATATATATATATATATAAACATCTACTTACATCTTCTTCCTCGGGATTGTCAAACTTTAACTTGAAGATTGGTCCATAAGAATTGTGTCATCGCATTATATTTTACTTTAAAAGAAATCGAAAAAATATTGTATATTTATTGTGGATATAAATTTATTGTACTCGGAATCACACCATAGATATATAATATATGTATTGACACTATAGGATCATAAAAGTATTATCTTTGTTGTTTTTTAGTTAAAAAATATTGTTGGAAGCGTTGTTTTTTTTATTTTCTGTGTTAAAAATTGTTGGGTATAGCTTGAGAGTTAGACCCAATGCTATTAGTTCTGACTGAGCAGCCACACCCAAATCACTTTCAATAGGTGTTGGGTTTGGCTCGCAGCCAGACCCAAGGCTATTGGGTTCGGCTTTTAGCTAGACTCAGATATGTTTCATTTTATTCTTTTTGCCTCTTTAGATTTTTTCTCTTTTTTCTTTTTTTTTTCATACGGTAAAGAGAAAATAAATTAATAAGACTTTTTTTATATTGTACAAAAATTAAATGATAATAATTTTTTATTATTTGAGGTTGAGTTAGTTGAATTTCTTTTCTCTTAGAGTTGGGTCATGTTGCCACCAGGACCTAATAGAATTGGGTCTTGCTACCACCAGGAATCAATGACCCAATAACATTGGGTCGTACCTCTACCAGAACTCACTAGTATTGGGCCCTGCTACCTAGCATTATCCAATAGCATTGGGTCATGCTGCCCTGCCAGACCCATTAAAGTTGGGCTCTGCTGCCGGTATGACCCAATAGAATTAGGCTGCTGCCAGACTCAAAGCGTTTAATATATTATTTATACTCTTCGTATTTTTTTTACACTTGAAAAAAATTGTGATTGGCCTGCTGTGGAGCACGAGCCAATATGCTCATAGTGTTTAAAATGTGTATTACAACTTGTCATGATGCTAACTTTTTTATGTAAAAAGATTAATTTAATTTCTTCATTCAAATTACAAATTAGAACAGGAAATGGATTCTTCTAAATCACTCGAAGATTGTTTAAGCTAGAAGAAATAACTTATTGTTATTGAGAATTATATTATTTGGAAAATACACATAATGAAAATAGCAAATTTAAAATTTTTCAAGATTCATAAGTATTTTGTTAGACAGGTTTAGAGTTATTTAGAATTTATGTGAAACTTATCTAAAAATCAAATGTTCTTTTCAGATTTGAATATTTGCTTTAAGGATGAGTTGTCACAACCCATAAACTATTTAAATATTCGGTCTCTAATAGTAATCTACACGAACCACCAGTGAGAAATCTCTCAGACCGTCAAAAAATTTAATTCATGGATAATTACAAAAAAAACCTTCCTATAGTTTGATTTGAATTTCATTTTCCCTCCCTACTTTCATAAATTATATTTTTTATCTTGTAGTTTATATGTTCAATAATAGTTTACTTTATCAACAATGCATTTTTTTTGTATTTGTGATGTAAAGTGTAATTTATAAAAGTACAGAGGAAAAATGAAATTTAAATCAAACTATAACATGGTTTTTGTAATTATCCTTTTAATTTATTATCAATACAACAATTGATTAACTTATATTAATTTGAAAATCAAGTATTGTATTTAGCAATTTATCATGGTCTCTCAAATATTAAGAAAGTCATAAGTAGTTTGACTTAACATTCCGGTGACTAGTTTCTCAGTGTAATTATTATTCATTCACCAAGAATGTTCTAATTTAGACATCATATCATGGAGTATGTATGTTTTGTTAAATCATGTTAGTTCTCAACATTATAGTCATTGATTATTTGAATAAGATTTTGAAATACTTTTCAAAACTAATTCCATCTTGGTTAAGGATTTCACAGTCAATATTGTTTGAGAATAAATAAATTATTTTATCTGTGATGATGAATCATCTCTTAATTATTCAAATACCTCCATATATTTTATATTATACTCAATGTTTTCCCGTTTATTACCATTGATTAGAATAAAATTATGATCAATATCAAAACATAACACTCTCTATATAAGATAACTCAGTGATCTTAAGGTTAAGTAACACTTACACAATTATCACAATAGCCTTTTCATAGACATAGATGATTTTTCTATATGGAACTCTCATGCGGGTCAGTTTAATATACAAATTATCTAACAAACACCTGCATATTAGTTTTATATATCCTTCGTACCTCAATTTATGAGAGAAACTATTTCTTTTCATGAAGGAAAAAAAATAATATACAAAGAAAATCTTATAATTATAATAACTTTATAATTTTCTTTGTAAAGTTTTTTTGTCATATGGACTTTATCTTTACTTTAAATTCATTAATTAAATATTAGATTTATTAATTAAATATAAATTAATATTAAAATTAAATAAAGCTTTTATTAATAATAAATATGTTTTATGTGAATAAAATCAGTGTTACATAGAACCAATTGATTAATTACATAATATATTTACTAATATATCAAACATCTCCCTTTATTAAAAATAAAAACATGATTTATTTATAAACCACATTAAGTAATTATCTAGGAAAATAACTGCTAAGTTATTTTTTCAAATGTGATTTATTCGCTCCACATCTATTTTCCATGTGAAATAAAAGTACCATGTTAATAGGTGCTATTTTCTCTTGTAATTAAGATTGTATATGGTTGATGTTCTAGAATAAAAAAAGATAAATATATGAAAATAATAATATTTTTTGTTGAAATAACATAAACGAAGACATAAAAAATTTTTTTTAGAATAAATATTTATTTTTAAAAATATAAAAAATAAAAAATATCTTATTTATCTCGATATTTCCAGGAAAGCAGTTTTACCTGAAGGCGACTTTTTTTTTAAACCGGTATACACATAAATACGCGAAGGGGGTCCAATCATTAGTAATTTAAAAAGCATAGGACCCAATTTGACTGAAACTAAAGTAATTATATCAATTAGACCAGATACTAAAACTATAGGGACTAAAGACAATCTTTATTATGATCTCCCGGCTCTTTACTTTTCTCCCTGTTGCTTTCGACATTGCCATCAAGTTTTCTCACGTCTCTCTAAAATTTATACCCAAATGTCCTCTCTCTAGAAAAAATAGTAGTAATCCTTTAATTGAAGCTTCACTCCATCGATTCTAAGGTAATCTTCGATTTCCTCTTGTAATTTCTCCTAATTTTGACTGTAACTAGTAGCTAGGGTTTTTCTTCATCTCTTTTGAAATTTATATTTTTTCTAATTTTTTCATGTCATTAAGTCAAGGATTTTTGTTCTACTTGCAATTAGTAGCTGATTTCTAAGGATTAACGTGGAAATTTCGATTTTCTAGCAGTTTTTTCTTCTTAAAACTTTTTTTTTTCTACTGTGAATTTTCTGTTTGGTTCCTCAGAAAATGGCGGGGAAAGAAAATAAAATGAGCGTTTATCTTTGTGTTATTAAGTTAGTTTCTTGTTTCTAGCAGGTTAAGACGGAATGTTAAATTCCGGGAATAATTTAAATCAAGGAAGTTCCGCAATGTCACCGGATATGCCACCAGTTACACAATGTGTGCCTTTGGAGCCTATTACGTTAGGCAATCAGAGATATACGCGGTCTGGAGAGGTGAGGAGGGTTTTGGGAGTTCCTCTTGGTAGTGTGTCAGAGGATCATTCGTTTGGAGTCGCGCATCCCAAGCCGATGCCTCCAGTGGCAACGGAGGAGCTAAAGCAATTTAAAGAAAGCGTGCAAGATACTTCTAGAAAGGCCAAGTATTTTGTTCATCTCTTTGCTACTTTTTAGCTTATGTTATGGTTGGGGATTTTACTGGTATAACTCATGATAAGATTGTTGTAAGTGTAATGGTTAGGTGTCATGATTGACATGGAGATTCCATGGGATAATGCAGTCACGGAAAAATTCATTGCATGTATTTCATGATATAAACAAGATGATGAAAAAAACTCTGTAGTGCTTAACAGGTCCTCTGCCCCCTGATATTTTTTTTTTGCTTTTATATTTTGGAAAACCTGAATTGACCACCACGTATTATTGCAATTCAAAATTCTTTCTTTGATGCTATTTCTGTCTTTATGAATATAGAATATCCATGTTTTGCTTTAGATCATGATGTTGAGGATGTAGTTCAATTTATTTATATGTTGCTGGACTGCACAAACCTTTTGAGTAGTTATTAAAGATGCCATGTATTTCAAACAGGGACAGAGCAAAACTGTTGCGTGAATCCTTATCTAAATTGGAAAGGTACAGGGTAGCCTTAAGCTCAAAGAAGCGGCAAAGGAGTGAGCCTTCATTGAATGAGAGGTCAAATTTAGCGAACGTAGCAAAGGTGGCAGGTCAGATTCATAGAAATCCTCATGATATTATGACTCAAAGATTGGAGGACAGGACCAAGAGTACTGGGCTTAACAAGCGTGCTCGGACTTCAGTGGCTGATGTGCGGGTTTGTACTTGAATATGGATTTTGATATCTTTTCTTCTTTTGTGCATCTTCATAATGTTTACAGCATGGGTTTCTGTTCCAGATATTTGATTAGAGAGTAGGCAGTTAGTTTCTTAGATGCTTTGTTGAATCAGCCTCCCCCTTTGATCATCAAGAGTATTTATGTTCTCCCTGTAGTATACTCTAGCTTTAACCCTGTTTATATTTTCTGCAAAGTTTTGATAGAATTTTTCTTGTGCTACCAGGCAGATGGTAGGTCCTCGGTGCACTCAAGGCAACATATGGTAATGGATAAGAGTGGAGATATGGTCCAGGATCTTGGTGGTGGTGCTGTTCGGTATGAAGAAAAGATCCGCAGATTGCCTGCTGGAGGTGAAGGGTGGGATACAAAAAATAAAAAGAAACGTTCTGTTGGAGTGATGGGTAATAGAGTTATAAACGGTGATCGAGAACAAAAACGAACTATGCCTTCCAAGATGAGTGCCGACTCTAAGTTGCGATCATGTGATGCTCAGGGTTTCAGGTAATTCTGTTAGTACATGATTACTGATTTTTTTGGAATGTTATCATTGTGGTTTAATAGCAGGGATCTGCTACAGTTTTATTTTGAGTGTAAGAATGGAGACATCATGTTTAGAAAGCTTGTATCCTATTGGTATCTTTATTGTTTGTTTGGGTTCTCCTTTCCAAAGCGGTGATCTGTAATTGACATGCTAGTACATTGCTGCTGCTCTTTAATGGAGTGCTTGATATTTTTGAAGAATAATATCATCTTACACTTTTGCTGATTAAACTAGTAGTTGAAGTTGTTCCCCAAGGAATTAAACTCTCTAAATTTTGTTAATTGTACACAAAACTTGGCAGGAATTGAAAATTTGATTATTAATACGGCTAAGATTGATGTAACATCTATAATATAATACATTGGCCAGCTATTTAAATGCCCAGGCTTTAGTGTTTTGACAACTTTCATATTTTCTTCAAAATTGTGGGTGCAAAAACATTTTCTCAGAAACTGTAATTATATTTGTAACATGTTTTATGAATGACGCTGACATGAACAGTCAAAGAACCTGACTGCTTTTGCAGTTTGATCTGCAAATGTTCCTCAAAGTTTGGGTTTATCTTTAGCTTGGCTGGTGAGTTGTGTGCAAGAGTGTTTATGGGGTATTAGAGTGAAAGAAGGGAGGGGAGATATGTTCTGGTATGGAGTTTTCCAGGGAAAGGGAAGGGAAGATATGGGGTATTAGAGTGAAAGAAGGGAGGGGAGATATGTTCTGATATGGAGTTTTCCAGGGAAAGGGAAGGGAAGAGAACAAACCCTTCTAGCTCCTTATGATAACTTCCTAGGAACAGGAAATACCACAATCTCTAGTTCCCTTCAAGTGGTGAAAAATAAATTTCTTAAATCCTAAATCAGGGTTGTCAATGAGGGGGGAAATAGTTGTATAATGTCTTGATTTTAGGTTTACATTGCTTCGTTCTCGAAGGAATTTTATGTTGGTTCATTAATGTTGACTCTACATCTTTTAACCAATTAAGCCAGGCTTATTCCTCTATAACAGAACCAAATATGTGAACATTAGGACTCCATCCTCACATTCTTCTTCATTTCCTTATTTTAGATACCCTCTTTGCCTTCCCTTCCCTTCCTCTGATCCTCCCACCAGACATTCTGTAAATGGTGGAAGAGGGAAAACTTAGTTCAGGCCTGTCATATGTGTTTGTGATTGTAGTTCCAATCATGTTTGATATCCTTTTTCTAATTTACCAAATTGGTTTTATCAAATTAATTAATTATGCTCTAACTGTTTGGCTGCTCAGGAAGGAAAGTTTGGTTTTTTCTGCTATGAAGCATATAGTGGTTGCTTTATTTCATGCTTGTCTGAATTGTTTCCTAATTATTTAAGGCTTCTGCGTGTCTATGGCTGTATGTCACATGTTTAATCACTGCTTTATTCTTTCTTTTCAGTTATGCTTTCTATTTTTGAAAGTAGCCATCCAGTTGTTTTTATGCTACTGATTAAACTGTGCTCATGCTTTTTTCCACATTCATGATAAAAGAAGAAAAAGAAAGAGATTTTGTTATATAAATGGGTTTCTAATATATTACAGATCAAAGTCATCTGCTGGAGTCAGTGGATTCAACAAGTTGGAAGGTTCTTTTGAACCTACCAGTTCAGATACCAGTACAGTCCTTAAGAATGAAATGGAAAGTGGTCTTCCAAGAAATCGTATTGCTCTTTTAGAGCATAAGGTTGTGACGAAAGGAACAAATAAGTATGTATTTTCATCTTTAATAACTAACTCTTTTGTAGAAATGTATCAATAGGTTACATAAGATGGTTTGCTATTGACTTGTGAGGCTATTAATTGGTATGTGGTGCTATTTATCAGGCCAAATATTCACGAGGATAATTCAGCAAGCACTCCTAATACAGTGATAAAGGCAAAGGTTTCCCGGGCACCGCGTACTGGGTCCATCATGCTGCTAGATTCGTCACTTAAAGTTCAACCCTCACCCACATCCCTTCAAGGTTCGGAACAGCCTACAAGTTCAAATAAAATCCAACTGCCAGGAGTGGTAAATAACCATAAGGGTCAAATGCCAGCAGGCTCATCCTCACATGCTATGGCTCAGTGGGTTGGTCAGAGACCACACAAAAACTTACGCACACGGAGGGCAAATATAATGGCTCCTAGTTCAAACCATATTGAATCTCAGATGTCATCTCAAGGTTTTCCCACTTCTGAATTTAGTGCTAGAACTTCTTCCATTGGAACCAAAGGATCTCTGATTGCCAGCAATCTAGATACCAACACTCCAAAATTCAAGAGGGAACTTGAGAGTGTTCCATCTCCATTTGGGTTGTCTGAAAGTGAAGAATCGGGAGCTGGAGAGAATAAACCAAAGGACAAAGGAACAGATGGTAGCGAGGTTTCTCTGTCTGCAAGTCAGAAAGTTGGAACTTTTGTATTGCCTGCTAGGAAGAATAAATCATCAACGAATGAAATTGGGGATGGCGTGCGGAGACAAGGAAGGAGTGGACGAGGGTCATCTTTAACAAGGCCAGGTACTTATCCAGTAAGGGAGAAGTTAGAGAATCTTCCAGCTGTAAAGCCACTTCAGAGTTCAAAGGCCGCTTCTGATAAGAATAAAAGGTGTCTTTCCTAACTGCCCCTACTCCAAAGCAACCTATTGGTTTATCAAATAATAGCGTGAACTTGTTTTAGACCCTGTTCTGAATTTTGAAGCTTATATATATTTCTCTGAATCAGCAAAACTGGTCGTCCACCTTCCAAAAAGTTGAAAGATCGGAAGGCTGCAGTGCGTGTTGGACCAATGCCCAACAGCAGTTCCTTAGATTTTACAGGTACTATTAATTAATAACTGTACAATAAATTTGGAATTTGCAGTTATAGATTTGTGATAGGTGTAGAAACACTGTTGTGCATGATGAACATTGTAAATCTTAAAGCTGTGCTGCAAGGACATGGTAGAAATTTAGCAGATAACTTTGTACAAATTCCATTTGATTTAAATATTGGCTGCAATTTCTTCTAATATGCATTGGCATATTATTCACAGGTGAATCTGATGATGATCATGAAGAACTATTTTCAGCTGCCAATTCTGCTCGGAAAGCTAGTGGTATGCATCTTTACCTTTTCATTAAGCTTATCAATAAAAGCCAGCTCTGTTTTTGGAATAAACTTCGTCTTAAAAAATGTTTGTTTTTGTAGAGCTTGCCTGTTCTGGTCCTTTTTGGAAGAAGATGGACTCTTATTTTGCTCCTGTAAGCTTAGAGGATATGTCCTACTTGAAGCAGGAGGTAATAAGTGGGATGCTTTGATAGATTTGGGATGTTGTGAACGCTTATGAATCAGAGACTTACAATTTTTCTTGCTTTGTTGCTCTTTGTGGTTTGTTCAGCTAACTTCTGCACAAGGGATTGATGAGAGTTTTTCTCAAATGCTTGGCGCAACATATAATGTTTTGGTACTATTCCTTAATTATCCCGTCTCTTTTTCTCTCGTGCATTCCTATAAATTGCATCGTGGTTTACCTCCAATTTGTTCAAGAATTGATACGGATTTTCAACTGTCAGAAATCAGTTTTATTTTAATCCTAAGTAAACTCAAATGAAACTGGAAAAAAAAAAAAACAAAGAGAGAAATGTGAGAATGAAATTTGATAAAACAGATCTTTTTCTATCAGGGTGTTCTTGTGCACAAAGAAGTATGTCCTGGCAGAAGACAAGGGGAGGACTTCAATCAAGAATCAGCCAAAACAACTTCTTTATGTGGAAGAGTTGAAATGGGAAGTTTGGACAAGGTCGCTCCATTATACCAAAGAGTTCTTTCTGCTTTAATTGAAGAAGATGAAAGTGAAGAATTTTACACACAAAGTGAAGGGAAGAACATGTCTCTTCACTATGCCAGTGATGATTCTCATTGTGGTTCATGTAATCTGATTGATATTGAACCTAAAGATAGAGACAGAATGGAATCTGAAGTTGAGTCAAAAGTGAATTTTCAGACACAGAAGAGTTGTTTCTTGGATAGACTTTCATGTGATAAGAGTGTCGCATCAAATGCAATTGGGAATCCAAGCATGTCCAGTTCGTTGCATAGCAATGAACAGTGGCCAGTAGATGATGACTTCTCACATTCAGATGCCGGGCATGCCAGTGAAATATGTTCAAATGATCCAGGTTCCCTGCAGATTAGAGAAATAAATATGCCTGGCTTTTCTTCCTCTGATGGTCAATATCAGCTGATGTGTTTGGATGATCGGCTTTTACTTGAGCTACAAAGTATTGGTTTATGCCCAGAAACATTGGTAAACATTCTTTTCTGTACATTTATTTGTCTTTTCTCAAGTCATATCATGGTGTGTTCCTCAATTTTGTTTCATATTTTATATGCTTCTTATGCCTTCCTGCAGCCTGATCTAGCAGAGGGGGAAGTGATTAATCAAGATATAATGGAGCTTAAAGAAGGGCTGCACCAGCAGGTTGTGTGCCTCGGTTTCTTTTTCTCTATTTATTTGTTCTTAATGAAGAAAGTGTTTGCACTGTTTCTTTCCTCTTTTCTTCTTCTTTTTTTGACTAACGTGAAGTATTTTCTTTTGAATTCATTTTTTTTTTCTTTTTACTTGGTTCGTTATCTTTTGTAACAACTTCCATTTCTTACAGACTGGAATAATGAAAAACAAGCTAGGGAAACTTGGTAAAGTTGTTCCGAAAGTAAGAGATATGGAAAGAAGGTAGGATTTGTGGTGGTTGTGAGGTGCTGCTGTCATGAAATCCATAGAGTTTTTGCTTGGATCAAAGTAACACTGTTTGTTTGCAGGAATGTTGAACAGGTTGCAATGGACCAACTTATTCAGATGGCTTACAGAAAACTACTGGTATTTGTTTTAGTCTTCTGTTGAGCCATTGTTTCTTTTTGTCAACTTCTAAGCAATTAAGGATGGCTATATTATGCAAACCTAGACCACACAGAGTTACAATTTTGCTTCCCCGTCTTTTTAGATGGCCTTTGATTGAGATAGAAATATTTTTGGACAAAAAACCTGCACTTAAGGACAGGCATATATGGACCTCAACAATTTCTTTTCCACCTTTGAATTTGTCAAATAGATTGAGGACACAGCCTTGCGTCTTAGGGGTGTGTGAGTTTGATCAAGAAAATTAAGATTTTTGGGCATTCCTACTCATACAACATGTTTACTTGTTTGCTGCACTCCTAAATGAACTTTTCTTGAAAGAACTGTTGAAATATAGCCACATGCGTGAAGTGTTATTTTAGGGTCCTCAAATGAAACCTGTGCCTTTTTGTGCATACTTTGTGATAGTGAAATGTTTTTAATTTTATAAAAGGTCTTATGCCTATGTAGGTTTTTTTTTTTTTGAAAGCACTCATTTTCTTTTGCGGAATAAGGAAAAATATGTTCCTAGCTGTGTTTGTGTCTGTAAGAAGTTGCATGCTAGTCACTGAAAGACATTGCTTGGTTGTTCCACGTGGACATATGGTTTAGTCGCCTAATCCCATAGAATTTTCAGGCTATTCTGAGATAGCATAGCAATTGTATTTACCTATCCTACTAGTGGAGAAAATCAAATTGCACCTTCATAAAACTGGACAATTTGGACGACTATGCTGTACTGTAGTTTTCCAATAAATCCAATGTGCAAAATTAGAATCTGGAATGGACAAGCATGGAAAATGAATGCAATACTTCTATGCTCTTTTTTGTTGCGGAGATCGAAGGTTAGAACACATAATAACCTTTGGGAGTTTAAAACTGGTGTAACTTGGTCCCTTCCAGATTGGTCATACAAAACATTCCATGTAATTATGAGAATCAAGACCCTTTTTTATCTGTTTTATACTATTGAAACTCTGTTATCAATTTATACAGGCCTGTCGTGGGAACAATACCTCAAAAAGTACCATCCGCAAGGTTTCAAGGCAAGTTGCATTGGCCTTTAGCAAACGCGCACTTGCTAGATGTCGCAAATTCGAAGATTCTGGCAGCAGTTGTTTTAGTGAGCCTGTGCTACAGGAGATCATATTCTCTGCACCTGCACCTTCATGCAACAATGACGCCAAATCTGTGGACTGTGTTGGCTCAGGAACTGCGAGTAACACTTGTAATGAAGTCTCTAACATTCATGCTGAAGCCAGAGGATCAGGTATATCAGGTCAAATCTTTTCGGTGCTCTTTGATTGTACTTATTAATTATCTCTTAGGATGGATTTACAATGTGCTATGCATTTCTCAAAATTCTCACTCTCTCTGGTGATGTCAGAATATTGATAGTATACTATGATAATTTTGACTATTTTTAGCATTGTTTTAAGTTGCTTTTGTGTTTCACCAGCAGCATATAATTCTTTCTGTCTCCTTTTCTTGGCACCAGGTGCTGTTTCTAGCACTATCGAGAGATACGATTCTCATAGTGACAACTTTGATAGAATTAAGAAGAGGGAAGTGCTTATAGATGACGTTATTGGCAGTGCTTCATCAAGGGTAACATCCACTCTTGACAGTGCTGCTCTTGGTGGAGTAAAGGGCAAGAGAAGTGATAGAGATAGAGAACAGAGCAAGGATAATTCAAGAAGCAATTCTGTTTCTGGGGCCAGTCGCTCATCATTGGATTGCATCAAAGGCGAGTGCAAAACAAAACCAAAGCCCAAGCAAAAGAGTACTCATTTATTGAATTCAGGAAATGGACCTCATGGATCTGCTCATTCAGTAGCTAATGCTAGTAATAAAATAGAGCGCGTGGGGTCAATGTCTCTTGGCAACATTCCTCAGGATGCCCCCAAAGAAGCAAATGAACCGATTGATTTTGCAAACTTGCAGCTGAATGAAATTGATACAATTGAACTAGGAGTATCTACTGACCTCGATGGGCCTCATGATCTCGGCTCTTGGTTGAATATTGATGAGGATGGATTGCAAGACCATGATTCTATAGGTCTTGAAATACCAATGGATGACCTTACAGAGTTGAGCATGCTTTTGTAAAGAACTTTGCACTTCATGCTGGTGGAGCGGGAATGCAAAAACCATTTTTGAGATCCAATCTAACCTTCCTGGTCGAGGTAAGCAAATCAACAATTGTAATTATCGTTGATTCTTCATTATACAAGTAATTGAAGTACATTGATTGTATGAACCGAGATACTGCTCTGAGTCCAAAAAGATCCATGTCATGTCCCCTTCAGAATTGCAATATATCTATCTATCTATCTATCTGTTTCTGCATGACAGGCTTATTTTTCCTTGTTTCTTCGTCAATCCCTTTCCAAATGCATCCGCATCTGATTCATGTTCTCATCATAGTTTTCGTTCCGATCACAAGAGAGAATGAACTGTTGGCATACTTTGCATAAAGTAACAGAATATTTTAATTTCACATAATACATGCGCAGTATACGTACTATCAAGTAACGAGTCAACTGCGAGAACTCTTTACTATCTGTTTCACCTCGCTAAACATGAACGAAGCATCAATGCACGGATTCCTTAATAGACATTGGATGTTAGTTGGTACCTCTCAAGTAAAACACAATTGGATTAATCCCCATTTTTTTTACCACCTGTTACATTCAAGTCTCTTGAAAATTAGTTTGACTTCTGCAATGCGCGTATAATTTTTGCCCTGTGGGAGGCAGACTAAATGTTTTGGCTGCTAGAGTGCGCACTGTCAGAGAAGGAAAATAATTCCAAGATAATGATGGTCTTGCATAGTACTCCACTTTACAGAGGATTTTTCTCATCCTCTGCAGCAGTATCTCGAGTCCTTGCATTCAAAGAGATCTATAAATACTAGGGTTTATTGATAAGTACTAAATCGCAGACCTGTTATCCAGTGCCCCTCCGCAGCCAGCTACAGACATCGAGTGTCATCTGGGCTCTTAATGTTGACGTTTTGTAGCTGTGTGGTGGGTTTTGTTTTTTTATTTTTCTCACCAACCTTGTCCCTCTCCATTGTCTCCCATTCTCCATGAGAAACTAAATCCAGATTTTTGTTTTCCTACCAGTATTATTACCGGACCTTCGTGGACGGTCGGTAAAAGGTTAATCATTCTACACCCCTTTCCTCCGAAGAGCCAACAATTCTGAGCCCTCGCTGATTTGCTAATGAAAGGACAATGACGAACGGTACTTTTTTCTGACAAACAAGTGGTTGACCATAAATTACAATATTAGCAAAAACCAACTACCCAATATATATGACGAAGAGAGATAATGTAAACCAATGGCAAGAATTGGATTTGGTTAACCATCATTGATCCGCACCCATCTCTTTATGAATGATTTGGTGAGTTGAAGCAGCCATGCTAGTCAATGCCAGACAAGCTTTTATTAAATAAATGTTGTGAATATATTTGTCTGATGATGCATAACTTCATGAACTCCTAATTTCTGATCGACCCTTTTCTTTTGATACAGAGGAGGGATGGAAGCAGCATCACTCTTAGAGAATTAAAACCTAATCTTAAAAAAGGGTGCATAGGGCACGTAAAAGTAAAGGAGGATAGGTAGGTCATCACTCATCACTGTGCTCGTATCCTATCACCTTGTGGGGTTATAAAGGCACGCTGATAATGACCCTTAATGGGTCCAAAAGCTGAGAGGCAAAAAGCAACATCAACGAATCCACAATGAGTTCATAATTGAGGTTAATTAATGTAATTAATAAATTAACTACGTGCAGGAGCATGATATGGCATTTGATCTATACGTACGTAGATCGATTGTTGCCATCAAAGATATGCTACAAAATCTTGAGAGACGATTATAAAAAGAAACATGTCGGTATCTGCTTAATTAAACAAGTAGTTATTAAAAATCAACAGCCATTTTGTAATTCGTGACCTAATTTTGATCCAATGTGCCCCATTGAGGGAATGAATTACAGTCATATACCTTCCTTGCCATGCAGGTGGAGGTTGGCTGTGGAAATATATATATATATATATATATATATATATATAGAGAGAGAGAGAGAGAGAGAGAGACAGAGAGAGACAGAGAGAGAGAGAGAGAGAGAGAGAGAGTTCATGTTTGGCAACCTCTACTAATTAATTCCATTAATCTAGCTATTTTTAAGTTCTTTTGAGTTTTGATATATATTTTATATATCTATTGTAATCCATCTTCATGCTTCTTCTATCTTTTTTTTGTATATATAGAAACTGAAATCCACAGTTTTAAAGAAAAAGATAAATCATAGAACATGAACTGGGTCAGGTTCATGCTACTTCTCCAACTTATTTTCAAGTTTTAGCTATATTTTTTTAGGGCAAAAATATATATATATATATATATATATATATATATATATATATATTAATTAATTAATTTAAAACATGAATTGGGTCTGGTTTCATGTCAAACTAATTAAGTGAGTATTAATCTGATTAAACTCGGTTGACCTGGTTAAGGTTTAAAATAAAATTAGTTGATTTTTTTATAAAAAAACAAAAACAATATTATTTTAACTTTTTTTAAAAATTTAGTTTGGATTAACTCGTAAAACCTATAATCTAAATTTTAAATTAGTTTGAGCTGGGATTTATAAGCATGCAAGTGTCTGCTGCCACACCATTAATTTTCCAGTTCTATAAATATCATGTCCAAATTACATACGTTCCTTTTGATTGACCCAAGCCTGAGATTTTTATTAAAAAAACTTGCAAACACTAAATATGTTGATGCATGGGAACTGTGGTGGACTCAGTGCAAAGAACCTGGATATATATATATATATATATATATATATATATAGAAAGAAAACTATACAAAATACATTCTTTCTAAGCCCACAGAAACAATATATTTTGTCTGAAATCTTTCGCAGATGCCTGCAAGGAAATAAAAGTAAAGAACACTGTCAACTGTCAAGGCCTTCTTCTCTCTTTATCCATCGCACACGTAAAACAGGCAGCATGCATGCTCCCGCCACATGTATGACGAATGCCCTTCAGCCAAGACACGCACGCATATCTATGCTAGTCCTCTGGTAGCTAGGCAGCACAAATATTTAGATATTGCCTTGTTATTGCAGGCTCTCTCTGGTCCTTACCACTTGCCGTTTATACATTCTTCAGGATTCACCATTACATGTTTTTTAGCTGCAGAACTCTTAGCATTATTACATGAAGATAAGGGCATATGAAGTAGGTCTGAACGCAGAATGTATTTTTAAAATTATTTGAAAATAATATATATAAACCAGTTTGAAAATACCTCTTTACATAAATAAAAGAAGAAGAAGAAGTGTCTTAATTGAAATTTTAAACAGTTGGGAAATGATCACCAAACAATATTAAATTTCCCAGCAACATAAGAGCTATAATCATACCTTAAACTATATATATTATATATGGTTAATTTAATATAGGTTTGAAATCGAAGGTCCCATGAATTAATTAAATTATACTGATCACTAGCTATCTAGCTAGCTAGACCATGCAATATTTCATAAAAAAAATAAAAAGTTGAAGTGATCTTGTCCACCATTGATGCAAGTTGCTCCTTCGTCGACCTTCTTTAGAATATATTATTGCTTCTGGCTCGGTTCTTTCTTCATGCTTTGTTAGGTCAAAGTAATAAAACCTTTGTCTCTCTCTAACCATTCTTGCTCGTCCTTTCTCCAAGATTTATCGTGATAAACATATTAATTAATTATCTCTTAAAATAAATGAAGCGTTGCAAACAACCCACTTCTCTCTCTCTTGCGCTATAAATTTTGTAATAAAACCTCGCAGGTAAAGACAATAGACGGGGTTTCTTTCCTCCCTCCCCTTTGTCCTCTGTAGATTAGAATAATCCATGGCCTCCCCTTCACAACCACTTTCATATAAATGAATTGCAACCGTCCTCTCTTTTTCAACCATTGTTTTAATACAATTTTGATTTTTTTTTCCTGGGGGGTTTTTCCTTCGATTAATGGTGTTTCTAATCCATTAAAAGCAATGCAATTCTAGCTCTTTTTAGACACACACACATATATGGGTATTAACCATTTCTAGCGTTTCTCATGATTCAAGCATAGTTTGAAAACTCGACGGACTCATGATTGACTCGATGATTGATTCTAGACTCAATCAATTTAAGATCTAAACCAGTTGTTGGATTAAGAAAATAATTAAATAAACTTAGTTAACTCAGTTAAAAACTCAAGTTAACTCAATAACTTGGTCAACTTGGATCTAATCTAATCTAATCTAATCAAAACTCTACCCTCAACTCATTGATTATTTTCACTTACTAAACGTCGTTTTAGTATTTTTTTTAAAAAGACTAGATTGAATCTAAGTCAAGTCTCTCGATCCGTGGTCTAGCTATGAATTCAAGAGGACGTCGAAGATAACACGTTGATATCTTTCTTAAAGCAAGCGGGAAAGCTCCTCATGCATATAAAATTGATTTACATTTACAAGATAACACAGTAACAGATGATATAAAGATAATGAAGAAGGCAAAGGAGAAAGGAAACAAAAGAAAACGATCCTATCTTCACTAAAGTGCTTATCCGAATTCTAACAGCCCATAACATTTGTCGCAACACAGGTTTTCAGTCACCGAGGAAGGCAAGCTGTCTGTATCGCTATCCCATGTTTTTTTTTTATATATTAAAAGTTGGCGAAATGATTCTGTGAAGGGTGCACCATTTGAAGATCAGTGGTGGTTTGGCATGAGTTATCTTCACTCATCATTGTCCTGCAAAAAATAAAAATAAAACCAAATTGTTGAGTAATGTTAGAGACCATGCATGGATTTTATGTTAATGAGAGAGTAAAACAAGAGAAATAAATGTGCTGTTCATACCCCCATGTTTTATTATTATTATTATTATTATTATTATATATATTAAAATCTAATCAAATTTACAGGACAGAGAAGTTAACCGGTATCAATTCAAAACATTATAATTTCTAAGATTTTTTTAAAAAATTAAAAATTAAACTAGATTTTGATGAACAATGAATTAATCAGGTTAAAACCCACCTAATTTAATTTAAATTTTAATTTTAAACCGGGTCTCATATTAAGCCGATTGTAATAACAATTCATTGCTTAATTTTGGTTGGTACAGATCATTAATTCTCTAATAATGAAAAGTAATCATAGTTAAGAGAAGAATATACGACCGACCTGTCAACCAAAAGTAAGATGATGGAAAAGATGTCATAGGATATAATTTTGTCTTTAGAAACTTCCATTTAAGTCAAGTTTGGACACCTTGGAAGTTCAAGGACTAATAATTTATCATAGAGAATACTTACTCTCTAGGACGAGATGCCCATAGGGAACTAAGTGCCCGTAGCCTCCCATAATACTCTCCGATCACCAAAAAACACCGCGCCACCTGTCTTACCGTCAAAATCCGGCGGAGTTGGTGAAGGGTTTGTTGCCTCAGATTATCAGCCTGTATTTTTTTAATAAAAAAGACATATATCCTTAAATAATAATAATAAAAAAGATAGAGAAAAGGGAGGGGGGGGGGGCAAATATATTCAATTGTGAAGAATAAATCAAATAGAAGCTATAATGGGTCCCAAGTGCAGAGGGCATAAGGGCACAAACACCATGTGTGAACATTTCAAAGAGGTTGAAGCTCATGAAGTTGTCTTGTCTAATAGATTAGGACAAATTCAAAACCTTAATAAGATAAGTACACAAGGTTCTTAATTAATTCTCAATTGATCAAGAATTAGAGAGTTTCTAGATTAGTTTAATGCTGTTGATAGGTTTAGCTAGGGTTTGTGTATTTCAACAACCCTTTTGATAGCAACGTTTTATTAGATGAAACACTCCCATCAAAACCCTAGCAGTCACCATTATGAAAATGGACTTCTTAGCAGAAAAGTAAGCATATATTCTTTCCAAAATGATTGGCCATATAAAATTAAAATAAGCTATAGTGCAAGTCAAGGGACCATCCATCCACCCTAAACGTGGCAAACAAGTATGGGAAGGATCAATTTTATGTTAAATCATTTACAAGTTGACCATAAGCTTGATGGTGACAATACAATCAATATCTATTCTTCCAAGGCAGATATTTATATGATGGACAAATTAATCCATGTTAATTGCATTGGGGACATGACTGTAGCATGTCCTGTTGACTAATTAGTTAAATTAAACACTTAATATTTTGGATAAAAACTCGATAAAAAATGTTGAATCAAGCTTATCTTCAAGGAAGTGTAAGCCCTGGGACTCTGCTCCTCGATCGGGTGTAAGGTGTAGAAATGGCGGCTCAAAACAAGCTAGTCATGTTGGATATATAATGGAATGGAACATTTGAGCTACTACAACCTTCTTCTTTGTTGATAGTTGAACTAGAACTACTTCGAAAGGTTTTTGTTCACTTGCATATGATTAATGTCATCAAACACATCTCTAATCATGGTGTTAAGACAAATCAACATCTAATCTTCTATCACTTGATCAAATGAGAGGGATATTATTGTTGTTTAATTAAAGTATATCTGTTGCCTCCCCCGATGAAATGTTCTCTCATCCCTGTACCAAATAGCTTCCACTAGAATTTGAGCTCTTGTTATTACCTTGACATGGACATTAAAGTTGATGCATCACCTTGTTGCTAATCAGAAGCATGATATGTAGGAGCTAGCTTTCATGAAAATCAAGTGAAAAAGACCCTACTGTGTCACCTAAGTTTCTTATTTCAACCTCTAGACTTGAGAGCTAGCAGCTTTCAATATCATTTTCAAAAAGCACTAAACTTAACTTTGAAATGAAGTACACCACTCTCCAATTCTGACATAAACTGAAAGTGCTGTTTTTGGACTCTCCTCACAAGCCCTTGTCTGTTTACTATTGGTTAATGGTCCGTGACAAGGTACTCATAAGACTTATGATCACTATCTTATTGTCTGCTACTCAATCAATGTAATAAAGGCTAATGATATGCGTACCTGGCGAACGAACCCTTCAAGATTGGCAAGCTTGCCCAAGGCCACTGCCATCTGCTGCATTCCACCAATGACCGGTCCACCGGCAATGGTGTCAACCAGAGACTGCTGGAGCTGCTCAAGGCCTTGGGAGAGAGCCTCTTCTGCCTGCTGTGAAGATTGTTGAAGGTTGTAGATCCCCATGATTTGCTGTTCTGTTAAAGGGTCTAGTTGGGATATTAACATCTGCTTAATAGAAACAAGAGGAAAAAAAATAATGTTTTTTGGTAGGAACAAAATGAATAATCTGATAGGGATATTTTAGTCATTTAACTTTAGTTGCATGTGTGTGCTCCTCTTTTAGGACACTTTAATTAATTGTCTTAATCACTCATTTTTTTAATAGATAATGCGCCCTTCATAAGGGGAATATTTCATCTGATTAAATTAAATTTAACACAAGTTTTTATTCTTTTTTTAAGCTATTAAATCGGGTTTTTTCACTGACCCGGCATGATTATTGTCACTGTGCCTGTTTCTTTCTTGTTAAATGACTAAAATAGCCTTGCCTGTTTCTTTCAAAGGATTTTTCATAATTACTGTTCTACCTTCGTGTACTACACAATCCTGCGCACACTAATTTCCTACGGCAACCACCAAAATGGCAGACTATCTCAAGCAGAATGTAATGAGCTAATTAAAATGGAGTAGAAAAATCAGACCTTTATGAGTTCTGAGGGCCTAAAACCACCCATCCAGAGGAAGCAACGCTCCGCCGGAGTGGACCACATTCCGGTAATGAGATGAAACACATCAGATTTAGCCGCCTCTACCTTGAGCCGGAAAATTTCATCATAATGTGAAATGTATCCATCTACTATAACTCGTAGTTCACCATCAGATAAATGAGAATGCAATCCTGTCCGGAGCTCCGACATGTGCCGGTGGTCATCTTCTAGCCATCTTGCATACTCCATATCAAATATTGCAGGTCCTGTAATCACAGCAATAATAACAAAAATAGTTAAAAATTATTGGTTGGGGTTAATTTAATAATAATAAAAAAAAAAATGTGAAATTTATCCATCCCCTTGAAAAATCACCAACTGCGACGAGGACTTCAATTAAAAAAAAGTTGATAAAAGTTGGAGTCTTCTTAGTTTTATTTTTTTTCTTCTGTAAATTCACTACTTCACTGTGAAAAATTCAAGAGAAATCACCAGAGCTGATATTGCCACCAGCACCACCACAGCCACCCAAGAATAAACCCTGAAAAGCAACCCAGAATTCAAATAAAAATTAATAGTGATTTTTTTTTAAAATGCATTAATTACTGTAATTTTGTACATAATTAAAGACCTGCTGTCTAGCTCTTTGAAGATCTTGCTCTAACTGAGAAAGCTTTATTCTGCTAGTCTCTAGCTGTTGGACATATGCCTGTTTTGGGACAAAACATAAAGGCAGCATTAATGATTTTTTAGCATTAATTAAAGTGTCCAAGTTGCTGGTAAAGGAAAATGACCCTTGCCTTCTTCCTCAGTCGACTCTTCCTTGCAGCTTCTCTGTTTTGAGCTAATCGTCTCAATGTCTGGAACCAAAAGCAAAGCAAAAAAAGAGATTTCTATAGTCACAAAAGGCAACAAATTTTGAACGAACATTGTTAAGGTGGTAAAGAAAAGGAAAGGAAGAAAAAACCTTAGCATCAAGTGGTTTCTCTGATGTTGAAACTTTTCTCTGCAACATGACATAAAACACATGTAAACCACTGTCCCAGTACCCAAAAACAAGAAGTTTGAAATGAACCCAAGTAAAAAAAAAATTACGCTTGGTCTAAAGATGTAGCATACTTATGGAGAGATAGATGGTTGAGTTAAGAATTGAAATAGAAAGATAGAAGGGATATCTCACAGAATTCCCAGGAAGAAATTGTGGTAGCTGATTCTCAATATGAGAGTCTTGTTGTAGAAATTGGAAATCAAGAACAAGGTCTGGATAGCAAAAATCATCATTTTCTGCCATTTTGTGGAGGTGTTTTGGCTAAATTCCTGGTTCCAAAACTGATTTTAAGGCTAAAAACATATGGTTAAGTGGTAGTTATAGGGATTGAGTAAAGTGGGTCATTGTTGCTGTACAAGAAAGAAATAAGTGTAAAGATTCTCACTTTGGCCTTACATATTTATTTACAGCTCTCTCTCACTCAGCCTCTCTCACTCTGATTTCATGTCAGACATTTGAACAGAAAATCCTTCAGGGATCAGGGAAGGGTTTGGCCTCTTTGATTTTATGTGGGTGGTTGGGATCTGTGCGTTTGAAGATTGAAGATATGGAGAGAGGGAGCAATAAAGATACCAAATTTTTCCCGAGTTTTGGGATTTTGGGGGAGAGAGAGAGAAGGAGAGAACTGGGAGATTAATTATTAAGCAAAACAGTTGGGTTAAGAACCTTTTCATGGGGAGTTTTGGCAGGTGATTGATTCTGTTGAGAGGGTCGTCCTCCTGTTCTTGATGTATCATTAGCCATATCTACTTGTTGCTGATCTTGAAACTGTAGATGCTTCTGATCAAAAGCCTGATTGTAATGATCCGAGGAAGATGCCTTTTTACTGATGGGAGATTCCGGTTCCAGATGGGCATCAGCTTTGCTTGAAAGAGTGTTTGTTGCTGAGCCTGAGTCAGTACTCTCCCCTCCTGACTTTGAACTTCCCTGAGTTTTTTAAATTAAAAAAAAAAAAGGGCAAACCCCACAGAAATATTCAAAAGGGCAGTCAAGAATCAAGATTCATTATAAAAAAATGTGCTAAATTCTGGAAATGTGAAAGCACTCAAGAGCCATGTAGAAAGTTTTAAAACTTTTCAATCAGAATGACTTTCAGGAAAATTTTGATGTGAAGAAAATAAGTGGGGGAGAGATTGGCTTAGACTTTCATAGCCTATTGTTTCTATCCAGTCCAGGTATCAAAAGACAAAAGACACGGTCAAAGATAAAGAAAGGAGGCTAAGAAACTACTACTCTTGGGGTTTGCTGGAATCTAATTGGCCATGAAGGGAACATTTCCAGTGTTGCTGCACGTCTGCCTGCTACTGTAAATAAAGCTGCAAGAATCAACAAAAGCAGGATCTCAGAAGATCAGATCACCTCAAAATAAAGACAATAAGATTTCAGTACTATTTTCTTTGCCACCTAATCCCCCTCTTTTGTGCAGTTAAAGTCAAGTGAATCATTCCAAGGCGGTCAGGTTACTATGTTTGTAGCCTCTTACACCATTGATTTCTCTTTCCTCCTCAGAATGATTACTGTATCGGAAATGGTAACTAGACAAATTCAAACCTCTCTCTATGCTTGTTTTAGAGCTGGTTATGCTTATCAAGCGTCCCAAAAGGAGAAAAGATAGCAAAGAAAGATATAGGAAAAGGGTGGTAGCATACGTGCTTTAGCTTCATCATTCCTAATCTGAACTCCTTGCAGCACAATCGCTTCTTCCAGCTCTCCAAAATCAAAAGCAGATCCTTCTTGATTACTAGAGACAAAAACATAATAATACCATGTCAGTCATAACCAGAAAACTATTCAAATATGAGAATTTTGAAGTTGACTAGTTCTTGGCATACATGAAATTGGCTGATGGGGTGTTGATTCCATGAACAGGTGCATAAGGGAGATGGTGATTCGAGGGAACTGATGATAAACCAGTCTCTCCAACTCTGTGGCTAGCCATGCAAGACTCTCTCTTTTTTAGACCATTCTACTCATCATATCTTTCTCCAACAAGAAGTAACCGATCAAAAACAAAAACATGCTGTGTATTAGACAACAAAAAGAAATGGTAAGAAACAGAGAAGTTGGACAGTAAGTAAACTACTGTCAAAACAAATTCAAATTCACAAGCACTATAGCTTCTAATTCTATGTTTACCTCAGTTTAGTATTGAATCCTAGCGGTAGGAAAGGAAGGAAGTTGTACTCAGAGAAGAACACAACTGAGAGGAAAGGAGGGAAATCAAAGCTAGCTTTCTTGTCAGAGTATATCTAGTTTCTACTCTACAAGAAGGGACGGGTCTTTATCTTCAGATATCTCTCTCCACTGTTTCCAACTTTTGGCCCTTTCATGGATGTCTCTATCTCTTGCTTTCCTTAGCCTTCTTTCTCTCCTTCAATGCGAAGAAAACTAACCTGATTTGATTACTCTGTTTTGCTTTTATCTCTTTCTTCCCTTTTTTGTTTTCTTTTTGGAGTCTGCTTTAGTTCTATCAAACAGGGCTTTGAAAGTTGAAACTCATCCCCGTGTAGTAAACCAAAAACCTTGTCCTTACAAGCAAGAGCTGTCTCAAGCCCTCTGGGCTATGTGAGGGGGGGTTCTTGCCAAAAATAAACACAAAAAAAAAAAAAATTAAACAAATACAGAAGGAGAGGAGGTGGGGTCTTTAGCAGGAACCCACTAGAATCACTGAATGACTCCTCCTCCACTCTTATCTCTCTTCTAACCGCCTGTGCTTTCTCATTGGTCCTTTGTATGCATCTCTTCAAGGATTCAAGTACTTTTGCAGCAGGAAAAATCCAAATTTATTTATTAAGCAATAAATTCAACACTTAATATCATGGGAGATGAGACAAGTTTTTCTTTCACAGAAAATGGTAATAAAAAGAAGTCTTTTTGATGGCCTAAGAGGGGATTGAGTTTGCTTTTGACAACTCTAGGCGGCAGGATTGCAAGAGGGAGGAGGGGGGGTTTAATTTTAATTTTTAGTTATTTTTTAAGAATTAATGTGAATTGCTTCAACCAGAATAATAATCCCAAAACAAAACCCATCTTGTAATATATTAATCGAAGTTCTTGAAATGGATTTGTTTGGTATTATCTCCTTTGTTGATAGGTCAACATCCATTCCCTGTCATCACCTAAAACCATCCCACATTAAGATTCCTTTCCTTTAATAGAAATCTATATTTCTCTGAGGCCTTGGAGTTAAAGGGTCATCGCAAAATTCATCTCATGAGGTAAGATCATCTCCTTTTGTGTTGCCAATGCTCCAAACCCTTTTTCTTTAGAGCAGGGATGGCCAATCCTATGCAACCACCCTTTTATTAAGGTCTGACAAGGTCTGACCAAAAGAAGAAATACAGATGAAAAGTTAAGAGTCAGATAACAGATTATAAAGCTGTTTAAGCAAAGCAAAGCAAAGCAAGCATTATTGATGATATGTGCTAGTATCCTTTGATGTGTCTGTGTGTCCAGGCAGGGAGAGAGAAGGCTATTGGACCCATGATCTTTCATAAAAATAGGTAGAAACAAATACTTTATGTTGTGCTTATCTGCTACTCTTGTAGGTAATATGCCCTTATGCCAATTATTCCCTTGTGATCCCAATGATTGGCCTAAAAAAGGGTCTGGCTCATACATAGAGGTAGGGTTCGTGGATTAGGTAAAAATATGTATTTGAAGCCTAACATAACTTTGTTCCCAATAAACCTTACAGCTTGTTCTTCTTATGAAAGATTCTCGGAGCCTTTTAGATTGTAGATTCCATGAATCTTGCATTTACTCTAAATCTTTTACAAGTTCCTTTGCTTCCAGGCTTGTAGAAAGGTGATTGGTCTAGATCAAATCCAAGTATTAAGTAAGATTTTGGTTCACTAATTAAGGCATTGCTTGTCACTTAAGCATGAAACTAAAACATATATACACTGATTGATACTGCTTCTTCATATAAAGAATTGAGTTGCGTGAACTCGGTTTAGAAGACTATCTCTTACAGTTTCTCAATAAGTAATCGATTCAGGAAACTTGTTTAAAAATGTTAAGAAGGGATGGACCAAATCCAAATATAATAGAAAATCATTGTTAATTTTAGTTCTACTAAAAAACCTTTTCTTAAAAATGAAGAGAATGCACTCCTAAAATCATTCAAATGATATAGTTTCATATATTTCTCACTGTAGAATGGAAGGGAGAGAGTTATTCAAGTCGTTGTTTTATAACATGCTGAGAAATTCCCATGAATTATCAAGATAATTGCTATAGATTTCTCAGTTGCTTAGAGGCCTTCTCTCTCAAAAACAAGTTAAGGGATGCTCTGCTGTTATGAAAAGAAATAACTTCTCTCTCACTCGGTGTATCCTCTCAAAATTCCGGCAATAATCTTGGTTCCAAGATTCCAATTTATCTGTCAATAATTTATCAGATGATGTAGTTGCTCCCAAATCTCTAATCAGCCACTGATCGAAAGTAGTTACATGATTGAAACTTAAACACTCATTTGGTTGTTAGAACATCTGCAGGGCCGCCACCTAATACAAGAAGTAGGTGCTGGGCTGCTGGCTATTTTAATTTTGTACAACAAGTCCATTTGTTAGTGTACCATAAAACAAATAAAAAAAAACATAAATATATAAAATAATTTACCACATAATAATTTCTTGTCCTTTCAAAGAAAAATAGATAGAATCTTCGTCTTTTTTATCTTCCAATGTTACACTGGGATTTATTTCCTCCTGGCCAGTTGACGTTATTTCCATGAAAAGAGCTGGGGACACAGTTTCAGCCTCAACCCCACCAATAGAGCAAAACTAAACAAAGATAATTTCACTTGAGATTGAACATGTGTACGAGTTCTCCTTCAAGGATTTACCAAAAAGCAACAGCACCATGTAATAAAATCTGGTACTTGGGAATCTTCTTATAAGCTGAAATTATCATACGTCTTGTTTCAGTACTCTTTCAAAGATCGCGGCCATATCCTACAAAAGCTGTTCCCTTTTAATCCGATTGACATAAAAAATGAGCCTTGCATCTTGCTAGCCTGCAACAATTGAATATTTTCCAAGGAATTTAATAAATTGTAGGTGTGTGTGACAAGTGCTTTTCATCCAAAACCAGCATAGCTCTGTTATGGCCACAGATTCTCCGGCCATTCATGTGTTACAGGAACACTCGTGATGTTTGCAATTCATCAGATCAAGGGTTGAATGGTCTGGTCGTCGTTTCAATGGGCCACGGACACTCCATCCTCGGGTAATTTCTCTCCCATATAAAGGATGACGAGCTGCATGTTACTGCTGTAAGATCCTCAGCAGAATAGCCCTAGGCCATTCTTATTTCATCACTGAAAGAAATTCCAAGTATTTCACCAATAAGACCAAACGTTGTGGAATTACTTGATATCTACCTTGGAACATTTCCTATTTATATGGTATGTAGGTATGTCTGTAGGCACTCATGTGTATATGTACGTATATATTGGCATCTAGACCTCAGCCAGATCACACGGATCAACATCCTTAAAAACAGTTAAGCTGCCGTCACACGAGCAGCAGGGAGGTCCAGTTAAATTATGCAGATAAAAATTTGCCCATTGATCCCAAAAACTCTGATAGCCATAATTTAAAACCAGATCATTTTTTCCCTGGCAAGGGAGTCTCTTAGAATTATAGAGATCCATAAAAAGATAAATCGTTCAGTTTAAAATTTGTAGTTATGTCAGAGTCAGACATCACTCGCTTCTTGCAAATCTTATTGACAAAAAAAACTGCTATCCTTGTTACACCAATGATTTTAGTATCATTTCCATATTTTCCAGATATAGAAACGTCGGCACCAGTACTCCAAGGACAGGGAATACAGTTAAAAAAACAACTCATAAAGGGACGCGGAAAACCATCGGTCAAATAAAACCAAGCTGCACTGTTTATCTGTGTATGTGGGAGGGGGGGGCAAGAAAGGCAGAGCAAACTTTTCAATCAGACGAAAAGAAAAGGTTGTCTACAGCAATTGAGTAAAATGAAAACAAAGTGAAAAGAAAACATGTTTCTGTTGCAAAAGCAAGTTGCAATTATAAGGAAGAATTCAGATATCATTTACAGGACATGGAAAGGGATGCTCGTGCTCAGGTTATAAATGCTGTGAATCTTACCTGGCGTATGTTGTATTTAACTCGTTTAGATGTCAAACGTGAACAAGGACGAAAAGTAATCACGAGATTTCTATTCATAATCGAACTGCACATCTACATGCATGTATGTTCTCATGAGCTGAACCATGGATGAGGTAAAATTGGCCAACATTTGGCATTCTTCGTGACTTTTGGCCTCTGAAACAACACCACGAATCACCAACTTCTTGAGATTTGGACAAAGTTTTAGCAGTCCCTCCACCCAAAGAGAGAAGAGATCATTAATTACAGTCCACCCGAGCTCCAAGATAATGACATATTCCAAGTGGGAAGAACCTTGTAGGCCATAGTTGACCACTCCATCTCTCAAGTCATAACTTAATGCAAGGTGGCTGAGATGCGGGAAACAAACAGCAATATTTTCTAAATCCACAATCTCATCCTCATCGTCAAAGACCACGTCCCAAAGACGAAGTTTCCTTAACTTTGATGATTTTGAGATCATTTGGTAGAACTTTGGCCAAATAATAGTGAAGTTGCTGACATCTATGATCTCAAGATTATCAACAGTCTCGCCAATATAAAGTTGAATAACACTCACGTCATCAATTTTGAAATGCTTCAAAGTACCCTTTCCAATGAGTTCAAATAGCTCAAGAGCACAATCCTTCAAGTGCAAGCTTTCGATGCTATCTGCTTCCAATATAAACTTGTCCAAACTAATTGCTTCGACATAAACACTCTTTAATGTTGGGCTGCTCAGTTCAACAGTCACCTGTGCATCAGACATTGCAATCTCTGGATTAACAAGCCCAAAGGTCTCAATCTTTGGGCAAGCAGTGAGTAAAAGATTGAGATCCAATGCTGAGATACTGACATAACTCAAAGAAAGGGATTTTAAACAGGGGAATCTCTGAAAATTGGGTTCAACCCCTGTTATCGAGTTATGGGACAATTCCAAAGTTTCCAGCTTCTGCCTGCCACAAATCTCAAGAATATTAACATTCGGATTAGTCCGAACATTATAAATCAATCGATGCAAGGTTTCCCTGGTGTACATGAGCCAAGCAATAACTGTTGATGCAGAAAAATCATCAACATCATCCATCAAAATTGACAAGCCTTGTAATCCAGTGGTTTGGAATATTGTTTGAGTTATCAGTATCTCTAGCCGACGAGTCGTGAGATCATGATAAACATGCCAATCATTGGAATTGAATGAAAGGGTGTGAAGGTGTTTACGACAAGCTTCTCGCCACTTCCGACATGTTGCAGAAGCTATCACCACATCCCGAGCGCCTCCTAGCCGTGACAAAATGTTCCCAATAACTTCAACCGGAAGATGTTCCATTACCCGAAAACAAATCCCTAGAGTTTCAAAACCTCAACCAGGGCTTCCCCCGTAACTTACCAGAAAAATCAACGCGGCTCAGTTTATAAGACACAAGCTAATTAACTCTTCCACTACATTTGGATCCTGTGCATCGTTCCTTCCTCGATAACCCCAAAGTTTGATCTAGTACACAAACATAAAAGCTACTCAACATGGTAAAACAACCAATTGGCAGAAGCCAACATATGAGAAATTAAAAAAAAAAATCAAACTCACTAACTCACAAAGCATGCAATGAAATTTGAAATCATAGAAACAGAAATCCAAAACACATCAACAAAACCAACCCCCCAAAAAAAACACTCAAAATTCAACATCAGGGCTAGCCAGTAACATTGATTTCAACAAAAAGATAAAATCTTTTAACATGTTAATAAAAAAATTCCAACAACCCAACAAAACATCGAGCCATCCGGCAATAAAGAAATATACAAACAAAACCCATCAGAAACATAAAATCTGGCATCTGGGTATTAACAAACCAGGTCAAAAGTTCACACTACAGCGTTAGTTAACACAAATAAGATGTTGAAAGAATTGAGATTCAATAAATCACACCCATAATTCACGAACGCAAAATAAATAAATAAATAAGCAAGAGGGCCATCAAAGATCTTACCAAACAAAAAACCAGCAAGAAACTAATGATGATAAGAGAGAGAATCAAGATGGGGGGCTGATTCCAGGCGTTACTTTGACGAAGATCCGCCACCCTGGAGAATAGAGAGGGAGATTATAAGTTGAAAGAATCCATGATGAGTGACATACTGAATAAAAAGATAGGTTTTTTATTTGTAATTATTTGCTTTTTTAAAAAACAAAATAAGGACAAACCTAAGAAAAGTACTCCATCTATACGAAAAATCTTAATTAGATCCCCAATCTATTTTTAATCTCCATTAAATTTAATTAAGTCTATTCGTTAGTTTCAATTAAAAAATTGTCTCTTTTTTAATTAAAAAAAAAACCATGAATTCTCTAATATTTCCCCATCCACAAACCATTTAAAAATACAGAAGGTTCTATATATATTGCCCTAGCTACATGTTGCTTTTCCATTTACAAGAAAGCCCTTGTGGTTTTGGGTTAATTTCAAGACCATCCCTAGCTACATGTTGCTTTTCCATTTACTTGTGAAAAATTGTCATGTCATTTAAAGTTTGTCTTGAGCTATATGAAAGCCTTGCACTGATATCAATAGATGAAATGTTATTGATATTTAGATTTATTACCTAAATAGAAGAAACTTTGGTGGCACGTGGATTTCACAATTTTGATTAAATTTTTTTAATATTATAAAAGAAAAATTAGAAGATGATCATGTTTTTAAATAAGTTTAAAAAATTCAATAATTAAGTTAAATTTTGATTAATTTTATAATGTTATAAGAGAAAAAAATGAGGCAACAACAACAAAATATAAATGAAATTAAATATTGTTCTCGGTAAAGTTGAGTTAACACGTGAAATATATAACATGGACATGGAATATGTGAAGATTACGTATTTATCATGCGTCTTAAATCATGAGGTCGGAATAATTTGATAGAAAAAAGAAATGGATGATAAATAAAAATAAAATTACAAAATTTAAAAGATAAATATAAATCAAGATATTTAATAGCATAATATGGGTTATTTACCCGGTTGTTTTAATGAATTTTTTTATTAAAATCAATTTGTAATAGAAATTGACAAATACATAAAATTTATTGAATAAAAGGAAAGGAAAAAAAATATCATGTAAGGTTGCACATATTAAAAATATCATAAAATATATATTTTTAATTTATAAAAATAAATAAAATTTATATGAAATATATAAAAAATAATACAGACGAGTCATATTAACCTCGTAAAAAATTAAAGACACCCAATATAATTTTAAAAATAATTGTTATCTAAAAAAAAGGCTAAATAAGCCCAAAAAATTATATAGGAGGGATATTAATTAAAAAAACAAAATTAAAAAATATTTTAAAAGGCATAGAAAGGTGTTAATCGAAAAACAAATATCAAAAAATAAAAAGCTGGAGCACACAGGCCTTGAAGCCCATGCCCACGCGCTGGGCCTCCTATTTTTTTTCTTTTTTAATGGGGCGGACAACTCATCCCTATTTTTTGAAAAAAAAAAGAGGAATATGTAGATGACACATTACCTGTTGTAGTAGATGACGTGTTATCTGCCATCTCATATTTCAGTCGCCACTATAGTGCTTAGAAAATTAGGCCTATTGGTTTTTTTTACAAAAAAAAAACATTTATTTTAACTCATTTTAACTGTAAAAACACCCTTAAAACACCAAGAAACCAACCTATCAATTTATTAAACCTAAAAAAAAGTCAAAATGGCTAAATCAAACCAGGAAAAAAATTACACTCATGACCTAGATCTATTTTTTGTCAAGCTACATTGAAGCTTGAGACAATCACCATAAGACTCTCTTCATCTAATGGAATTCGTTGACACAAATTTTAACTTGTTTGGTGGTCAAAATCGTTACCAACGAGAACTTTCTCTGTCTTGGTTGAAATTCGGTGATTCCTCTATCTACTCATGAAAATGAAACTGAAAAATGATAAAAATAAAGTTTGGTATCAAAATATATATTTTTAAAAAATAAAGGGATAGGTCATCTTATATAGCAAGGAAAGTTAAGGACTAAAATATACTTAATAGAAAAATTCAAAAACGCTACTTATATTATCTATATTTTTCATTTCAGTCTCTTGTTTTTCAATTTAACCATCCTTAAAAAAAAAACATACAATTATATACTAATTTTAACTAAAAAAATACTCAATTGTACAAAGAAAAATATTTAAAATCAGATTGAATTTTTTAAAAAATCACTTTTCCAATCCACAATTAACTAGGTTTAATTAGATTAATATTAAAACTGGTATAATTTTAAACTTAACTCGAGTTTGGTATCAAATCATTCCATCGGACCAGTGTAACAACTATGCTAACTAGCTTAACAAAGCAAACCGATCGTTTGATGTCATTTATGAAGCTCATTTTAAAGGTGTCGATTGGTGCAGCCAGGCAGCAGGCAGCAGGCAGCAGTAGTGCTATAGGGAATTCATACGAACTCGGAGTCTCTTCCACTTGTCCAAGAATATTAGCACAGAAGTCGATAGGGAAATGGCATTGATATCTTCAAGCATAAAAGCTGGTCTCACATATCAAATACTTTGCCAATTCTTTCAAGCAATTTTTTTAGCACCTAAAAGGACTATGGATTAATTGAGTGAAACCTGCTCATCTAGCTCAGGAAACAAAGTTTTTATGGTTTTAATAGTAAGGTATCATTGGATCATATCAATTTTTACATAGTAATTTTATTTTTTCTGATTTTATATTAAGCATGCAATCTACCCTTAATGTATCTTAAAACTCATGCATATGAATGCTTCAGTTATAAATATATAGTTAATGTTTCTAGTACATTAAAAATTAATTTTCTTTCTGAATTATAAAAAAATTATCTTTCAGAGCATCAAATGGGCCAAAACGACATGTCTTTCATTGAGAAGTCAGAGCATCTCTGTCTCACCAAACTCCGTCCCGCAATGCATTGATCTGCATCTCATGCCCTGACTCGAAACCCACTTGAAAAATGAGCTCCCTTTTAGTCCTCTTTATTATTCTAGCCTTCTCTTTTGGATTCTCTGCCTCTTCACCATCCAATCACCGCTACAATGCTGGAGATCATGTCCCTTTGTTTGTTAACAAAGTGGGTCCATTGCACAATCCCAGGTACTTCTCTATATCAGCTCAAATCTTTCATTCAAATGCTAAAGTCCTAATCTTTTCCTTGTTGCGTATGGTGTGGACAATAAAGTTTTTGTTTTTATGATATATTTCTGCAATTTTTGTTCTGTATTGCAGTGCGACTTACTGGTACTATGACTTGCCATTTTGCCATCCAGGTTAGAATTTCGATGATCCATTTTGTTTTTAATGCTTAAGAAAAAGGGTCGTATATGATTTTGTGAGAAAATGGAAATTTTATGCAGTGCAGTGAAAATTAAGGAAATTTTTTATAGGTTCTCTTTTTTGGTAAATTGTTACTGGGTTTTGTTTAGTTGATGTTTTGGTGAAGATATTAGAGTTTGAAGTGGTTAAAGTTTGTATCTTTTTTGTGGGTTTGCAGATAATATAATCCTAAAGCAGGAAACACTCGGGGAAGTGCTGAATGGTGATCGTTTGAGTAGTGGTTTGTATGAGCTGAAATTCAGGGAGGACAAAACTGGGGTGACCCTTTGTGACAAGAGGCTTAAAGGATATGAAGTTGCTAGGTTTAGAGATGCTGTCATTGATGATTTTTACTTCCAAATGTACTACGACGATCTTCCATTATGGGGTTTTGTTGGGAAAATTGAAGAGCAAAGTTGGGTCCTTGGAGAGAAGAAGTTCAACTATTATCTGTTCAAACACGTGCAGTTTGATGTTCTTTATAATGACAACCAAGTCATAGAAATAAGTGCTTTTAGTGACCCTGACCATGCTGTCGATATAACTGATGATGTTGATATGGATGTGAAGTTCACTTATTCGGTTTTTTGGAAAGCAACGTCATCCAAGTTTGAGACCAGGATGGACAAGTACGCAAGGGCTTCGTTGCTTCCTGTACGAAGGCAGATTCGCTGGTTCTCATTCTTTATCTCTATTGCCAACATTGTGCTTTTTACAGGATTACTTATGGTGTTTCTTAAGCGACTTCTTAAGAAGGATCTGGGAAAGTAATGTTCCCTTTAATACTTTATTCATATTTGGTTTTACGATGAAGATAATGTTATGAGCTGGTCATTTGGTATTCTTGGCCTCAGCTTTTTTCTTGTATGTTGCAGATTTGCCAGTGGAGATGAAGAAGAAGACAGGGAAGTCGGTTGGAAATACATACATGGTGATGTTTTCAGATACCCTCAAAACATGTCCTTGTTCTGTGCTGTCTTGGGGGTAGGAACTCAACTGCTGACAGTGTAAGTGATCTTGGAGCATCCTTTTCTGTCCTCCACATCGAGCTATATTCCATTAACTTTCTTTAGGTTGCATCATCATAAAGTTTTATAGGGAAGGGACATCATATCAAATTTTGCCTCGGTGTTCACTTGCCTGGTTGCTGCCATATTTCAAAAGCAGGCTTGAATTCCTCCTCACTGCCGAGCAACAACAAAACCTCCTTTTCTGTACATGTCATCAAATTTCTTTGCATTTGAGCTTAACAAATCTAGCATCATGAAATATATTTTGTTTCTGGTGTTGATATACGGTGCTCTTGTATCTATTACTTTCCAAGCATTGGTATCATGGACCTTTTAGAACAAAATAGAACTGAAAGGTGGAAAAGGTCTACCGACCTCAACTAGATTAGAATTTCAAGCTTATTGATTTGAATTGCGCCTTTGAAGCCATTTACATTGTTCATATGCTAACCTTACAAGTACCAGATTTCTAAGATTTATGTTCTTTCCAAACTGTAATTTTTTTCCAGGGTTTTCTTTTTATTTGTTTTGGCATTTGTTGGCATGCTCTACCCCTACAACCGTGGAGCACTGTTCACTTATTTTGTCCTGCTTTATGCACTTTCATCTGTGGTTGGGGGCTATACCACTGCATCTTTCCATAATCAGTTTTGCGAAACTGGATGGGTGAGAGAATTGTTTGGATTTGTTTTATTGTTTCTGTTTTTAATTTTTAGTGCGTGCTCCTTCTGATTGTTTTTTTCCTGATTTTTGTGGCATATTGTTAATTTCAGGAAAGGAGTGTACTTCTTAGTGGGATTCTCTACCCAGGTCCATCATTTGTGATATTGTCCGTTCTCAATACAATTTCTGTATCTTATGGGGCCACGGCATCACTTCCTTTAGGCACCATTCTAGTGATTCTTCTCATATACATTTTGTTAGCCATTCCTTTATCTGCCTTTGGAGGGCTGATTGGGCATCGTTTTAGGACTGAATTTCAAGCACCTTCTGCTACAAAAAGTCATCCAAGGGAAATTCCACCATCATCATGGTATAGAAGAACACCTTGTCAAATGTTTATTGGGGGACTCTTGCCTTTTAGTGCAGTTGCCATTGAGTTACATCACTTGTATGCAAGCTTGTGGGGCTACAAAATATGCACCCTTCCTAGCATTTTGTTTGTCACATTCATCATACTTATCATGCTGACTGCAATCTTGAGTATTGGGATGACATACATTCAGCTTTCTATGGAAGACCATGAATGGTGGTGGAGGTATGAGTTTTCATTTATACCTGTTATTTACTCTCTTTCCCTTGAATGTGTTTTCGATATTTTTATTTTGTTCGCGTTTTCTTTTTGGTTTCCGAGGAGCAGGCAGGTTTTTGGTTTATTTTCTTAATTTTAGCTACTTCACTTTATTAATGGAAAGAAGTCTCTTTCTTTTCTTTTCTTTTCTTTTTTAAAATGTAGGTGTAGTATTTTTCATCACTTATTTTTTGGTTTGATGCAGATCTCTGTTGTGTGGGGGCTCAGTGGCCATTTTTATGTTTAGCTATGGCATCTACTTCTTTTCCAGGTCAAGCATGAGTGGTTTTATGCAGCTATCCTTCTTCTTTGGCTATAATGCTTGCATGTGCTATGCATTTTTCTTGATAATCGGTACAATCAGTTTCCGCGCTTCCTTCGCCTTTGTTTGCCACATTTACCACGCTGCTAAGAGTGAATGAATATGCGTTTGTTCAACGGCCCTTTTTTTTATTTTTTTATTCTGACTGCTTTCAACAAAAATCACTAGTTCATTTGCTGTTTTAATGGAGAGGTGGGGGTTGGGAGGAGTGACTGAGCAAAACATAGTCGATTCTCATGTAGCAGATGGTGAATTTTCCCTGTAACTGAGCAATTAAAAAGCACTGTACAGAAAGCAAGGAGGAAACCATGTTTTTGTATATTTGGAAGGTGGCTAACTTTTCAGTATTTTTGGGAACTCGAGATTTGTTATCATCGATGATCATGCAGCATGCCTGTATACAGTAAACACATTCAAAAACATGTTCTAGTTTCTTGTGAGCAAGAAGTTAACACCACCTTTTTATACCAAGATGTGTGCATGGATATGTTTGCGGGCATTTCATGTAAAATAGGTGTTTGAAATTTAGATACAGGCGCTATCACTATATTTCCATGTTCATGAAGTTATTTGTTACTCTTGGCATCTTGCTTCTCCACCTGCATAAAATAGAAGGAAAAGATCCATTGCCAATGAAAAAATCTATCCCAAGGAGACACTGTTTTCCTGGTATATGGTGGATAAAAAAACCGCAGAAGATCAACAGGCCTGATGATGGCAAAAGGGAAAAAAACCCCCGCCAGGTTTATCGATGTGAAATGAAGTTACTTCTCATAATGAACATATAATGGAACAGAAACGCCTTTTCACCTGGCAATGGAAATAAGAAGGGAAACCTCAGGGCAAACCCCAGCCGTGTTCACCTGACTGTAGGATTGGTCTCGTTCAAAATTTATTGATCTTTCGAATTATGTGTTTGATAATGGAGTTAAAAATATTTTTTGTTTGATTTTTAATGATTTTGACATCTTTATATCATAATTATTGAAAAAAGTTAAATAAAAAATTATTTTGAAAATTACTCTTGACAGCATTTCAACGGCAGTAATAAATAAATGACACCTTCATATAGGAGGTGGTCTTGTTTATCAAGCATGCGGCGAGCCACCAATGACTTGAGCCATAGAGGCTCTAGCAGACTAGCACCTTTCAGAAACTGACTGGCATGGCTAGCTCTACCTCCTATCTTTAGCTGCAACCGTGCCACCAAGATCTTAGCCCAGTTGACTGCTAAGATTTTTATGACAAATCTTTTCCGTTCAAAGACAACTGAATACAAAAACCTCAACAACACAACTAGAAGCCACTCTCTCCCCTTTCGGGTACAAAGTCGTCAACGATATATTTTTAACATGAAAAATACAATATAAATTTAAATTGTAAAATTATAATTTTTTTTTATGCATACTTCAAGCACATTAAAATACAGATTTAAATAAAAATTTAAATATAGTTAAAATAAAAAATTATATATAATTTAAGTAATTTAAAAATACAATACAATTATTAATGTTCATAGATTTTTATTAACTAACAATTAACAAACATAAAACAAAACAATCTACTGGTATGTCATGTAAACTAAAACTAGTTTCATTGTCTTCATCTTCCTTGTTATTCCTCAAATATTCATCAATATCATTACCTTTAAGTGAATTATTAGTGTCACTAGTAGTACTAACACCAATACTGTGAATATTAGTTCTATTACTAGCACTGACATCAATATTGATAATGTTATTTAACTCAAAACTCCTTAAATTCTCTAAATTGTCATCAATTTAAACCTTCAAGTCATAGTAGCATGATTCTTCAATATCTATATCATGTTGCCGTTCCACATCAAGCCTATTATCAGAAGAATTGTTTTCTAGATGCTATATATTCAACAATTCAAGAATCAACTCAAATCAGCCCTATAATAAATCCAAATATTATATAATTTTAAATAAATTTTAGTTAAAAAAAAAGATCATAATACATATGACTAAATGAATGAATATATCAAAGAAAATACAAATATAATAAGATATTGACATGAATAAACTGGTACATAACTTGGTTTTTTCTATGAAAAAAAAAAAACTCAGAGAACTCCTTTATTTTTCCAATCACTTTCTTGTTCTTTAATCTTACAAAAGTTCCTCTCATTATTAATTTTCCTAAACAGCTGAAGCTTTCCTCTTTCTCATGCCATATATTTTGTTTTTAAAACCATGATAGAAGTAACAGTTCGATGATTCCGAGTAAAGGGTTGTAGAAAAAATATATCAATTATCATTCAAGTTTTTAAAGTGATTTTATATGTTAAATATTTATTAATTTATAAAATTATATAATTTTATGAGTTAATTAATGATTTTAATAATTTTATTCGGGTGTGTTTGAGTGAGGTTTTTCATTAAATTTTGAAATTTTTATTTTTATAAAATTAATTTGTTTTTGCTGTTTTTATATTATTTTGATATATTAATATCTAAAATAAATTTTAAAAATTAAAAAATATTATTTTAATATATTTTTAAATAAAAAATATTTTAAAAAACAATTACATTTAACCATTTTTAAAAAAGTTTAAATTATTTTTTATATATTTAAATTGTTTTAATATATTAGTATTAAAAGTAAATTTTAAAAAATAAAAAAAATATTATTTTAATAATTTTTTTAAAAAAACTTTAAGATACTCGTTATCATCTCAGTCACATAACAAGTCTCTCTCATAACCTAAATTTTCAGCATTCGCAGTCAAGTAACTAGCTTTACCTTGCTTCCTTCTTCTCCTTCTTCTTCTAATTTTCCATGCTGGGGTTTGTGATTTTTTACCATTCTATTTGTGAGTTGTTTTATAGTTTTTTTTTTTCTTCTTAAAATGTTGTTTCACTTATGTCCAGATGTCATCTTCTCCATTTTTGTTCCTGTTTGATGCAGTGATGGGTGGTTTAGGGGCCCCCCCCCCATTTATCAGCTTCTTTCTTGGTTATTCCAGGCATATGTTGTAGCTAAATTGTTGAATTATCAGTGCTCGTGGCCAATTTTATGTGCGTATAGTTTCAAATAAAGAAAGAGTCTTGAAAGTGTTTGTTTTTTTGTTTGTGAAATATGGGGCGGGGTTGGTAGTTGGATCTTGATTTGTTTTTCAATGTTGTTTTGTTTTCTTGACCCAAGATGGATTTCTTAAAGTTTGAAATCTTTTTTCTGTAATGCTATTGTTTTCTGTGTTTATCTTGACTGGTTAACTTGTTATTACCTGTGACCAGGTTAAGGAAGAATGGAAGTAAGCAGAACAGTTCGATTTGGGCAGCTTTGGTTCTAAACTACTTCACTACTGAATCGTAATTTAAAGAATTTTGCTTTTTCCCTTCTAGTATGGCGTCTTGTGTATCTCCGCCTTTCACGCCATCTGGTACTCAAATTTCAGTAGGGCGAAGGATTTCAACAGAAAACCGATTTGGTAGAATAGTTACGGCCCAAAGGTTCGACAAGAAGAAAGGTTCATGGGGCGCATGTGGAAGAAATGCCGTCAGTATCTCGCAAATTAGGTGTTCGGTTAACTCTCACAATATCAGTCCAAATCACAAAGACTCTTTCCTGGATTTACACCCCGAGGTTTCAATGCTCAGAAGTGATGCAAATGACACATATTCTAGTGTGAGAAAGGAGACGTCTGGAAGAAATGTCACCGAGAGCTCAGGGGATACCTCTTTTATGAGCAACTACAATGAAGCCAAGATCAAGGTTGTTGGTGTTGGAGGTGGTGGGTCTAATGCTGTTAATAGAATGATCGAGAGTTCTCTGACAGGGGTGGAGTTTTGGATAGTGAACACAGATATTCAGGCAATGAAGATGTCACCAGTGCTCCCAGAGAATCGATTGCAAGTTGGCAAAGAGCTGACTAGAGGTCTGGGTGCTGGTGGAAACCCGGATATAGGCATGAATGCTGCAAATGAAAGCAAAGCGGCGATAGAGGAGGCACTTTATGGTGCAGACATGGTCTTCATAACAGTATGCCCTAGTTCTTTTCCTATATGTTATTTGTTTAAAAAAATTAGTAAGATGAAAGTAGGTCCTGAGATATAGAACTCCTTTCTATCATCTTTTTGAAAAGAACAATTTATTAGTTTTGCACAATTCAGTAGAATATTGAGATCAGAGGCACACTTTTTTGTGTTTTGCAGAACCGCATATTAGGCTTCCCATTGATCCTTGCTGATATCTAGTTAAGTAGTAATTCCAATAGATATGGGAGTTCAACTGTAGTCAAATGTTGTCAATCGAATGCTTTAAATTTTTTTTCCTGAATTGGAAAATAATGGGGGAAGATTATAGTTGTTGAAGGAAGTGCAAAATTACAAGTTCATATCATCAGATCATAGCTATGATTCATGTTATATCAGATATTGATGTAAAATCAGGCCAGAACAATTGCTATAGATCTACCACATTCTGTTGAGGGTTCCCTTTATATTTTTTTTGTCTCCATGTAGTTCTTCACAAGTCCTAGAAATAGATCACAGTACTGTACTTCCTGATTGTTGCTGCTTTTCTCATTCTGTTATGATATCCTGTTGATGCGTTAAATTTGTAGGCTGGAATGGGTGGAGGAACTGGCACTGGTGGGGCTCCAGTTATTGCTGGCGTTGCAAAGTCTATGGGAATACTGACTGTTGGTATTGTTACATCACCGTTTTCTTTTGAGGGCCGAAGACGCGCTGTTCAAGCTCAGGAAGGAATCGCGGCTCTGAGAAACAATGTCGACACATTAATTGTTATTCCTAATGACAAGTTGCTGACTGCAGTTTCTCAATCAACCCCAGTGACAGAGGCATTTAACTTGGCTGATGACATACTTCGGCAAGGTGTTCGTGGTATCTCTGACATCATCATGGTATGGAACGAGTAAAGACAAATGCTAATTTAATTTGTGTCTTTGGCTTCCTATGATTTCTTTTCCGGTAATCATGTGTGATGTTCATGTGCTAACCCTCATATTCCATGACCATGAGCTTATAATTATGCACAATTTCGCTGTTTGTTTAATGTTTGACCATTCAATCAGCTCTGACAATGTCTATGCACTTGATTTTATAATTATAAAAAAACCCTTGTTTTGGAACTAACATTCGCACGTATTTCTCTCTACTTCAAATTTTCTGTTGAATTTGCAACCAGACACTTCTTACTTATCAAATCCTGCAAAAGAAGAGAAGGCCAATTTCCAGGCTGCTACAGTCATCTGACAGGGGTTTCTGGACTTATCCCATGTCTCTAGGCCTCTGTCTTCTGTCTTCTATTCCTTTCCTTTGTCAACCATATTCAGCAATGTTCTTACTTATTAAGTTATTCCCCTCTTAATGGTGGGAAATTTTCTTCTACAGGTGCCAGGTCTGGTTAATGTTGATTTTGCTGATGTTCGAGCTATCATGAAAGATGCAGGTTCTTCTCTTTTGGGAATAGGAACTGCAACTGGTATGTAAAAGAAGAAAGAAAAGAATAACATTGTTATGTCACTACATGCATTTCTATTATTAATTTCTCGGGTTGTTGTGGTACACCTCTTTTTTAATTTTTCTGAATGCCTGCCTCTTTCATGGTGTCATTCTCAATTTCTGTTTTCCCTTCAATTGTTTCTGCACAAAACTGTTTGATGCATCATGATCAAAGTTTTAATTGTCTAGCTGTAATAATTTTTTTGCTTTATTGATTAGCAGGGAAGACCAGGGCTAGAGACGCTGCATTGAATGCCATCCAATCACCTTTGTTAGATATTGGCATTGAAAGAGCTACTGGGATTGTGTGGAATATAACTGGTGGAACTGATTTAACATTGTTTGAGGTGGGCCTTCTTCTCTGAGTGTCGTGGTTGAACCTGATTTTATTGCTATTTTATCTCCTGCACTTTTTAGTAGTTTTTTTGGGAGTACTAGGGAATATTAACTATTAAACATATAGGCATGCACATTCACTGCTTGTGTTTCAAATCCCCAGGGGAAAATGTCAAGATTGCAAGCATAATTTTTTATGCCAAATGGGTGCAATCTTTTCTTTTCTGTAATGAGTCTTTATCACTGTTGTGTTTTTGCAATCCAAAAGGTTAGGATTTGGAGAGTTGGCGCACTAATTTGTATGTAATTGTTTTTCAAGCAAAACAAGAACACATAGATTTGCTAAGCTACCTGTAATGCATGCCATGTCCTTAACTCATGAAATAGTGGTCCTGCTCTCGCAGAATGAAGTCTTTGGAAAAAGTAAAATTCCTTGTGAAATAGTATCATGGTCATGCTGTTGGTTTATTAGCATGATAAATTGTCACTCTTTATTGGATGTTCTAATTTTTTGTTATTGGATAAAGAAATTGAGTCTGTACAAGCATCCTTTATATCCTGGCTTTGATCAGTTAGATAGGTGCTTGCATCTTTTTTTCTATTTGTTTTAAAAAGATTTAAGCAACATATGCCACCAGCTTGTCTGGGAATGATGAGAAAACTATGGCCTGTACATGTGCATTCTCATCTCTACTGGCCACATCCTAATAGTCAACCTACTTCTACAGTGGCCAACATGAAGTTGGAACAGCTTTTTGAGGAGACATACATATATTAATGTGCAAGTTCTGCATACCAATACAAACTTTATTGCACGTAGGGGAAAGGCAAATGAAATGAGTGGTTTACTTGTATGCCTTTGGGATTGTAGCAGTGAAAAAATCTGTCTTGTTTATCTAAAACACTACCCAATGTCGTGTGCATTTGTGCTATAATTTGTTATAACGAATTGGGTTAATATGTAGCTACATGGCTCTCTACACCCATTTTATACTAGCATCCTGCCATGGTTTTCTATTTAGTGAGAAGATATTTTGACTTCAATTCTTGTGTCATATTTCTTGAAGGTGAATGCTGCAGCGGAGGTTATATATGACCTTGTGGATCCAACTGCAAACCTAATATTTGGAGCAGTGATCGATCCAGCACTAAGTGGTCAAGTAAGTAGGCAATAGAGAAATAACTGTAACATTATGTTTTTTATTATTCTGGTAACAGGTAATCTGGAGGGTATTTTCTTAAAAAAAAAATTAAACAAAAGGAATACAAGGAAAAATTGAGGTTCTGAGGACGAAATAGAAAATACAGATAAATGATTACTGTTGCATATCACAAAATTTGACCTTAGCAAAGCTTTTCTCATTCAAGTGGCCATCAAGAGTCAATTTCTCTTTGTCAAAGATTTTTCTACGTCAAAACTTCCAGAACTGTATATGTCCTATATACCAAAGTTTCTCATAAAAAATGAATTGAATTGCTAAGCAATTCCACATGAATTTCTGGATAACCCGTTTAATGAATTTACTAATCAATTTATGAAGCCTAAAGCAGAAGACTTCAAACAATAAAGGACTGAGAAAACCCAGATATACAGCTTCTAATTTTTCAAGAATGCGAATTTATGCAACCTTTTCTAATCTTATTATAATTTTTTTTCTTTTGAACTTCAAGCTTTAATGTCATTGCATGAGTCCTTCAAGTTAGTGGTATGAATGAGCTTTCAGGTTATTAGAGAACCATTATGTTTAGCAATCCCATTTCCCTTGCTTTGTACGTCAGATTACATAATGTTTTTCCTTTAAGATAGTATTGACGATGAGCAAACAATAAATCAAAATTGAGTTTTTATAACTGTAATTAACAAACATGACATCTGAAATTGCTAATTTAGCTTGTGATAATGAGGTATTCAACTCCAAGGGATGAATCCAAAAAGAAATCTTTATTGGTTCTACCTCTTTCTTCTGTTCGAAGAGCCTGGAAGCTGAAGTTCTATGTTGTTGAGTTCTGATGTATGAGGATATTATAAATAACATTTCTTGCTGCATGAGCTTTAAGTCTGATTAAGCGATAATCATCTCTCTTTATTTAGTTATTGTTGGTGTCCTTTTGTCATTTAGGTTAGCATAACCCTGATCGCCACTGGATTCAATCGCCGGGATGAAGGTGAAGGACAGGTATGTTTTTGAGGTCCATCTTCTTATGATAAATTTTATCTGTTTATATCCTTTTGACCGGCCAAAATGCAGGGGACGCAGCGTGCTCATGGTGATGTTTCTCTTGGAACAAATAGACGTCCACCATACGCCGATGGTGGCTCTGTGGAGATTCCTGAGTTCTTGAGGAAGAAGGGCCGTTCTCTCTTCCCACGAATGTGACCTGTTTTGCTCGTTATTTCATTGTATTGAAATGTATATTCTTCTTCTCTTTGTTTTTTCTTTTCCTCTCAGAGATCTTCTCCTGACACCCTTTAGAGTTGACTGGAATGCTAGAGATTCACTCAGAAAATAATTGTTCAAGTTTAGATTTTTAAAATTGCATTTGTGGTATGTGTAGAGCCTCCAATTCTTTTCTCCAAATAAAGAATTTGGTAGTACATCAATATGACATTGATCTATGCCTTTTGGGTGATATAATAGAATCCTAGTGAGATGCCACTTATTATTTCTTGTTTTGGCCCCTTGAAGCTTTCTTACCACTTGTGCCTGGTTACCTTTTTTCAGTGATTTCTCAACTCAGAGATTATTTTTGGGATCAAAATAGGTTCTTAGTCTTCATCTTAGCATTAAGTATGATACTCTCAAAAATATATCTCATTTTCTCTATATACATGTCATAAAATCTTTGCCTCAGGAAATCAATTTCTGTGATCCTGTTCTGTTTTTATACTCATCCACATGTTTGCTCCCTAGAAAATCAATTCCTGTGTGCTACCTTTCCACCTCAATTAATTCACATACAAATCAACCGACGGTATTGGACCAAACCTAGCTAGTGCACACCGCGCACACTTGTTGGCCACCTTCAGCCATCCAAAAAACAGAAACATATTTTTTATTAGAAGAGTCCTGCTGTGTACTATTCAAATCTACCTTTCTATACCAACTTAAGCCACACAAATCTGACCCCAACAAGAAGCATGGATGATGAGACGTAGGGTTGTCAGATACCATACAAAAAAAATTAACACTTGTGATCTGTATTATAACTTCCCTCCCATCTATTCTTTCTTGCACACACAATCAAGATTTTATAAGCCTCAAGCCTTGTCAAAATCTAGCCAGCACTCCCTAGTGTAGCAAGCCCCGGTATTTTGCTTCAAAATGGAGGGCATGCACTTGTCATCTATGAAACAAGAACCCTCCTCCAATCCAGGAAAACCCACGACTAGGAATATTGCATTTTCTTGGCAACCAAAGTCACCTTCTAGGGCAGAACCCTCGCAAATCATGAACAAAGCACAAACATGGTGTTCTTATCCTGGAGTGGAGAATGTTGGGAATGAAGTGAAAGAGCAGGCAGCCGAGGCATTGATTTTAATGCACAGAGAAAGTGTTACTCTTACTACTACTACTACTACAGGACGTGAGAGACTAAAGAGGCATAGAGAAGAGGTGAGTGGCAAGGTGATGATTCCGGATACATGGGGTCAAGAAAATTTGCTTACAGATTGGATTGATTATTCATCATTTGACAAGCTGTTAGCCCCAAAAGGAATCACATCAGCTCGTGAAGCACTTGTCGCTGAGGGACGTAGAGCCAGAACTTCTCATCAACGATTGGGAGTAGAAAGTAGCTGTTAATTAAATAAATGATGAATCTCTTTAATTATCTTTCTCCTTGCTTAATTTTCTAGATTTGATCTGGCAGGAGAGTCTCGTTATATACATGATGGCATGAAATCCTTGAGTGCTTTCTTTGATGGGCCATGATTGTTTTTGTAGATTGTAGAACTGGAAGCATGTGATTCTCTAATTAATTATACACCACTTTAATTGCTCTTAATTTTCTTTCTTTTAACATAAAGGGATTCGCTGGGATCATGGATTTTACATTTATTTCATCACAGAAAGAAACTGTTCTTTTTCTTCCCAGATGCATGCATGCAACTGTGGGATTAAGTCTATCTAGTTGTCCAAAAATATATGAAACAAGAAGCTAAAGACAAGGAGAGTAAATAAAGTAGACCAATGTTGAGTGTGGACACAAAATATGAGTCCTGATCGTGACACAAGCATATAAAAATAGAAGCAGAAACCTCCTGTTGTAGCCCAGGTTTTTGCTACTGGTTTGTGGTGCAGGGGACTGGGGAGAGGACTTCTCGAGAAAAAAAAAAGGCTGGGGAGGAAAATGAGGATGGATTATTTCAAATACAGATTATGATGTGAATGTGTAATTGTTACAAATAGATTAGATTGAGTTGGGTTATTGATAGGAGATGTTTCTTGAAAAATCAAGAGAGGCATTCGAGTTTGGACTAGCATTGGAAGATAGACATATTTCTAGAGTAGGTGTTCATCACTTTTTTTAAAAAAAAAATATTTTATTTAATTATTTATTATTTAAATAAAGCATATCTCAAACATGTGAATGTGATGTATAATTAAGTTAACCAGAAGGACGAGGCTACAATTATAAATGGTGTATATTATGGAAGTGTGAAATATATATTGTAAGATGATGAATATTGTGGAATTGTGTATATTACAAATGATGTATATTTTAGGAGTGTATGATACTTGTAAATGAGATATGTGTTCATCACCATACCATATGTTATTATGAAAAACGTTTTGTGGATATTACATCAAGCTATTTTTAAATGTAAGGTGAAATGTAGTGTATGAACTTGATATAAATTCAGAATATAAAAAAAATAAGTTAGCCACAATGACAAAGACTATAATGTGTAAATGAGTCGATAACTTATCCAAAATTCAATGCAACGAATAATTAATTGAAATTCAACCTAATTTATGTTATTTTCATGCTCAACTACATCAAATCAATTCTAATTGATGACATTCATAACTAATTTATCATTAATTCAACAAACTCTAAACTCAACCTGAAACCTGAATAATAATTTCATTTTAACTAAACCAAACACAAATTAAATATAAAACCCATATAATTATTAACAACAATGTAGTATGTTTATCTTGCTTATAGGACTAGAAAGTGTTGGGGCGACGGTGGCAGTGGGCGACGGTTTTTGAAGAGAAAAACATCCTAAGAGGTTTAGAGAATAAGACGAGTTTGAGTTTTTGGTGTTTTCAAGGGAAAAAACAAGTAATTCATGGGTTTTTTTTTTAGAGAGAGGTTGTTGGTGTCATTTTTAAAAGAAATGGTTGTTATGTTTGTGTTCTTTGATCTGGATAAGGGGTTAAATTTCACAACATGTCGTGCTTTAGATATGTGACATGTAAGTTGTTACTATTCTGAAGTACAACATTGTAATTGTCGCGTTTGAAAATAACGATATTTATTAAATGTCGTGCATCAGAAGCACAACAAGTTCAAATTATACTATTTACCAAAAAAATTATTTTATTATGCTAATTTTAAAAAATCAAACATGTGACTATAATTGTCAGACTCGACCCGAAATTTGATTTGATAAAAGGCATAGTTATTGGGTCATCAAGTCAATTTACAGGTTAGTGGATGGACTCTAATTATTATTTTTATTAAAACAATATTGTTTCATTAAAAAAATATTTTAATTTTAATTTGATTAGATTCTGAACTAAATTTGATTTGGTTAATTATATCATAGTTAAATCTTCTACGTTCATAAACTATTATTTATATTTTATTTATTTATTTTTATTGCCCATCAATGTAATATATGAGATATCACAATTCTAATATATATATATATATATATATATATATATATATATATATATATATATATATATATATATATATAAATGAGGAAATGAGGTTAAGGTAGTCCTTGATGCCCGCAATTTGTCTGCAACCTTAATTGTTCATAGTCCAGCAGCTTCACATGGCTGACAAGCTATGTTTCTGTTTTATCTCTGCATAGACAAAAGAAACTCTTCCACTTGCTATCTGAGTGTTGTTTAAACTTTTTTTTTCCTTCTCCATGTTCGTTTCACATAATACGAATTTCACAGTACAATCGAGTGAAACTAAGTGATAAAAAGCTTTAAAAATTAAATAAATATTTTGTTAATTAATGTGCTATTTTTTCTAATCTTTTGGTTGCCTTCTTTAATGGATTTAGCTTTAAAATCATTAGATAAAGGAAAAAAGTGTTCTTGCTAGGGTTTTTAGTTAATATATTTAAAGACTCGTGAAAATTTCTCAAATAGATAAATTGGCTAGTTAATTTAAATGCCGAGAGCTTAAAGCAATTTAAATTATGTAAAGATTGACTCGATGTAACTCGATTGACTTTACGAGTCTAAAAGCAACCCATATAACTCGTAAAAAACATAGTTTTGATTAAAAAAATTTCAAGATAACATCTTTTTTTTAATATTAAGATAATATATTGGATTGACTCGGGTCAACTCGGGTTAACATGTCAAATCTGCGACCCAAGTTTTGAGACTATGACAACCTCATAGAAAACAAATCAAAATAAATTATGAAGTCTAGTTCTCAATAAACCCATCTTTTGAAGGATGAAATTGAAAAAAATAATCAATTTAAAAGAGACCTAAGAAAATAACTTGAGTGAATCTGTCAAACCCACGACTAAGGTTATAAGACCGAGATAAACTCATAAAAAGCAAATCGAAACAAATTATAAATAACAATCCTTAATCAGTCCAATGTTGAATGATAAGATTAGAAGAAAAAAATATATAAAAAAATAATCTGAGTCAATTCATCAAACCATTACTCAGATCATCAAACTTAGATAATCTCATATAAAAAAAATTAAAAAAATAATGACCTTATTTAAACTAGGTTGACTCTCAAATTTGTGACTTTGGTCTTTAGACTAAGATAACCCCATAAATAGCAAATCAAACAAATAATAAAAGTTCAATTCTCAAACGGCCATGTCGGATCCAATGTTGAACAATGAAATATGTAAAAAAAAATAATTAAAAAATGACACAAAAACGAGCCAAGTCAACTTGGGTTAACTCGTTAAGCACTATTCTATGTCATGAAGCTGATATAACCTAATAAAAATCAAACCAAAACAAATCATGAAATCTAATTCTTAATCAAACATAATATTAAATAATGAAATTAAAGGGAAAAAAACTCAATTAAAAAACCTGAGTCAATTGGGTTAACCCGCCAAACTCATGATCTATATAATGAGAGTGATAACTTAATAAAAAAACAAATTTAATATAAAATGATGAAATTTTTTTTAAAAAAAATTGATTGGAAAAATAAATTAAAGAAAACAAACAAAATAATATTTAAATGAATAGTCATTTGTTAGGAGAGGTGCATAAAACTTATTCTCTTTTAATTTAT
>Ga0307517_10000571_pt1 | contig 62870 bp, 54 predicted proteins | sample 23_EM_MG_FD_194515 | JGI IMG/M metagenome (GOLD analysis project Ga0307517, IMG submission 194515) | Populus trichocarpa ectomycorrhiza microbial communities from riparian zone in the Pacific Northwest, United States - 23_EM | ecosystem: Host-associated > Plants > Roots > Unclassified | place...
TCAGACGGCAATGTAACCTACCGTACAGTAATTGATAACCTGAACATACTGGATTATGATTATTATTTTAGCATCATAGACAGTCTGCTGAAAGAAGATACTGCCGGGACGTTATTATTATGTGATGAAATATTATCGAAAGGTTTTGACGGATCTCATTTTATATCCGGGTTGTCTGAGCACTTCCGCAACCTGCTGGTAAGCAAGGATCAAACTACTTTAAAACTACTAGAGGTGAGCGAGGGTATCAAAGCAAAATACCTGCAGCAATCGCAGGCATCCTCTGTATCCTTCCTGCTATCAGCAATGAATATTGCCAACCAATGCGACCTAAGCTATAAGCTGAGCAAGAATCAACGCTTGCAAGTTGAACTGGCATTGCTCAAAATGTGCCATCTGCCCTCAGCGTTTAATATGCTTACGGCGCCTGCCGGAGAGATGACTGCCCAGGCCGGGCAGGTAAAAAAAAAACCTGATACCCCAGCAGTAAGCCAGCCCGTTTCCACAAAAGGTACAAATGATGTGCCTGTTGTAAGCGATCAGCCGGTTATTTATAATAAATCTGATCCCGTTACACCGGCAAAAGAACCTGTAAAGAATGGGGCTGAACCGGTAACTGCCGAAAAGCCGAAACCATCGTTTATTCCCAACCTGAATTCGCCTTCAACGTCCATCAAAATACCATCTTTAAAAGACCTGGGTAAAAACGCTGCAGCCGAAATGGCCGAGGAAGATGACCCTTACATAAAAGGTGATGCGAAAGAAGATTTTACGATGGACAACTTTTTGAAGCATTGGAGTGATTACGCTGCCAAAATAAAAGCCGAACGTAATATGAGCCTGTTTACAATTTTCACTGCGAATGCTCCTGTTATGCTGAAGCCATATGAGTTTGAAGTAGTGGTAGCCAATAAGGTGCAGGAAAATCTTTTCAGGGAAGAAAAGCCAAGCCTGATGAATTATCTGCGGGTGGGTTTAAGAAATTTTGATATCGAAGTAGCCACCCGGGTTGATGAGATAAAAGCCGCTAAAAGGCCCTACACCACATCTGAGAAATATCAGCATATGGCCAGCAAAAACCCGCAACTGGCAGAATTAAAAAGACGTTTTAATCTGGACCTGGACTAGTAAATCATTCCCATCCGGTTTGAATCGAGTTTTACCAGCACAAACAGCATAATGGTAAAGCTTAAAAGTGACGATCCCCCGTAGCTTATTAATGGTAATGGTATACCGATAGACGGCACGATCCCGATGGTCATACCCACGTTGATCACTACGTGGAAGAATATCACTGAGGCTACCCCGTAAGCATAAATACGCGAAAACGGCGATCGCTGTCGCTCCGCTACCCTGATGATACGCAATACCAAGAACAGGTATAGCCCAAGCACTACCGTAGCGCCTGCGAACCCCCACTCCTCGCCTACAGTACAGAAAATAAAATCGGTGCCCTGTTCCGGCACAAAGGAGTATTTGGTTTGTGTACCCTGCATATACCCCCTGCCCCAAAGCTTGCCCGAGCCTATAGCGATCTTGGACTGGTTGACATTATATCCCTTGCCTTTAGTATCCGTAGTAATGCCCAATACGATATCGATACGAACTTTCTGGTGAGGTTTCAGAATCTTAGTATAAAGAAAGTTGACGCTGAATACAAAGACAACGCATATGCCCAGCCCAATTAATATCACCGGCATTACCTTCCGGTTTTTTCTGAAAAGAAGCAGGATGATCACCGCAATGGCAAAAAGTGCGCCGACTATATAAGCGATGTTGTTGACCTTTAGAGTGAGCACGAAGAGGGCGATAAACAAACCCTCGAGTATCAAAAAATAGGGTGAAACACCCTCGCGGTATAAAACAAATATCAGCGAACTAAACACGAGCGTGGAGCCTGCATCGGGCTGCATCATAATCAGGAACATCGGGAAGCCGATAATTGCCAGCGCTATCGCGAACGATTTGGGTTCAGTTACACGAATGTTTGTTCCGCTCAGGTAGCGTGCCAGCAACAAACACGTAGTTAGTTTAGCCAATTCTGATGGTTGCAACCTGAAGCCGCCACCTAACGATATCCAGGCCTGGTTACCACCTACATTACGCCCCACCACCAGCACGATCATCAGCAGTACAACCGTTACCCCATAAAATACAGGCGCCAGCGCACTAAAAAACCGGCTCTCTAACAGTAAAATAAATATCCCGACGACAATACCTACAATCACATAGATAAGCTGTTTACCGTAGTCGGTATTAAAATCAAGAAAAGTAGGGTACTTCGGATCGTATACCGCGGAGTGGATATTTAACAGGCCAATAACACACAATGCCAGGTAAACAAACACAATTGCCCAGTCCACATTAAAAAAGAAGCCACGCTGCTGCTGGTTATTGTTCATCTTCCCTCCGCTCCATTTGATATGTAGATGCCGTATACCTGTTTTTATTTTTTTGCCGTAGCGGCCTGATAGCAGCTTTTTTGATAGCACTATCCGGCTTGTGCTTGGCCGTATCTTTGGCCAATGGCAGGGCCTTAAATTTCGGCCCGCTATAATTTTCTATCACCGGCAACCTGTTTGCATTGATAAATTCTTCAGGTGTAATTCCTGATGATCGTACCGTAATGCTGTCCTTTAAATATTTTTCGACAATAAAACTGGCGATAGGTGCTGCCCATTTTGCGCCTTCACCCGAGTTCTCTACAATCACCGCAATAGCAATCTGAGGATTATCACGCGGCGCAAAGGCTACGAATACGGAGTTATCCTCGCCATGCACCTGGGCCGTACCTGTTTTCCCGCACATCTCAATACCCGGAATCCTGGAGCGAACAGCGGTACCATTATCAACTACTGCCTGCATCCCGTCAATTACCGGTTCAAAATATTTCGAGTCTATTCCTACGTAATTCTTTACCCTGTATTCCGGTTTGATGATTTCTTTTTCCCCGATAGACTTAACCAGGTGAGGCTTATAATAAAACCCGTGATTGGCTATGGTACATTCGATATTTGCCAATTGCAATGGGGTAGCTGATAATTCGCCTTGCCCTATAGCTAATGAAACAACCGTACTTGAGCGCCAGTGGCCCGGATGATAAATTTTATCATAGTAGTTTGAAGTTGGTAAATTACCCTTACCCTCACCGGGCATATCTAACCCAAGCCTTGTGCCCAATCCAAATTTACCCACATTATTTCTCCAATCGGTAAAAGTGGACGACGTTTGCTTTGCTCCGTTATAATTTATTAACTTTTCAAATACCATTGAAAAGTACCCGTTACACGATTCGGCCACGGCCCGGCTCAGATTCACAGCTCCGTGCGCTTCCCCATGAAAACATGGCACCTTATGATTACCTGCCCAATAATATCCCGGGCAATTATAAATGGTTTCCGGGGTAATAATACCCTCCTCCATAGCAATTAGCGCACTAAGCGGCTTAAAAGAAGAACCCGGCGGGTAAATAGCCTGTATCGGCCTGATAAAAAATGGCTTATAGGGATCTTTGTACAATTCGGCGGCATTATTCCCCCTTTCATGCCCCACCAATAAATTTGGATTGTAGGTAGGACTGCTTACATAACACAAAATTTCGCCGGTTGAAGGTTCAATAGCCACTATGCTACCCACTTTGTTCATCATCAGTTTTTCACCCAATTTCTGTATGCGCAAATCAAGTGATGATATTAACCGCTGACCAGCCACCTGGGCGGTATCATATGCCCCATTTGCATAATGCCCCTTAAATCTGCTTCGCGAGTCGACCAGTTGGTTTTGCACACCCCGCCGTCCGCGTAAAACATCCTCATATGATCGTTCAACCCCGGTTACGCCGGTAAAATCACCGGGATGATAATAGCCGGCCGATTTCTTAATATCTTTGTCGGTCACCTCACTGATATAGCCCAAAAATTGCGCAGCTACAGAGTCGGGATAAGTACGCAGGTAACGGGGAGATGAATCGAACCCCGGGAATTCTGACAATCGCTCCTGGATTGCCGCAAATGCCTGTGCCGACAACTGCTTTTCAAATACTGATTGCAGGCGGGGGGAGTATTTCACCGCTTTTTCGAATCGTTTGTTAAACTCAGTTCTGTCTATTCCTAATAAGTTACAAAACGATGCTGTATCAAAAGGTTTCACCAGGTTGGGTGTTACCGTAATATCATAGAATGCTTCGTTCTGTACTAATATTTTATTGTGCCTATCAAGTATGGGGCCGCGTGCCGGGTTAAGGTAAACTTTACGCAATACATTGTTTTGGGCATACAAAAGATACCGGTCGTCAATGATCTGAATATAAAATAATCGTGCAAGAAGTATTAGGATCAGCGTTATAAAAACTCCCGCAATAACATAACGCCGCTCAAAAAAACTGTTCATTTAACGTTCTTTCTTTCTGTAAAATAAAAACCCCGACAGCAACATCAAAAATACTGTAAAAATAGAACTCAATACAAAGCGGCTTAGTGTATAAGGTATCTCTGACAGGCGAAAAACTTCAAGGTTGAACAGAAAAAAGTGATGAGCTAAAGTAAGTATCAGGGCATAAGTGAAAAACCAGCGTAAACCCATTACGCTCAGAGTGGGTTCAGGCTCGTTATCAAATCCATCTTTTTGAACAGTTATACTGATAAATAATACCCGTACAAAGGCGAGCAATACGCAGGAAGCAGCATGCAAACCCGGCGTATCGTAAAACGCATCAATTATAAGCCCCAACAGGAACGACAGGACAAAGAGCAGTAAATTAGGTGTTTCAAACGGCAGCAGCAGGATAAACATGATGTACAGGTAAGGCGTAGAGAGATTGTACAGGGTAATGTTCTTCAACAAAAACACCTGCAAAAAAATCAATCCTAAAAACCTCAAAAGGTTAACTGCAATTACCCTACTCATTTTTCTTTTGTTGCGCCTCCAGTCCCGCCTGCTCTTGAGCTAATTTGTTTATAACTACATTCACATATTGCAGCTTCCCAAAATCTACCGCCAGTTTCACTTCCATGTTCAGTGCGAAACCACCGGTTTTAGTGTGCAGGTTGCTTATCCTACCTATAGGTATCCCTTCCGGAAAAAGCGAATATTCCGAAGTAACTACCTCTTCGCCAACATGGGGCTGTGCGTTGTTCGATACATCTTTCATGAAGCCTTTATGCGGATCAAGGTCATCGCTCCACTCAATATATCCGATTTCCTTGGTCTTGGCAAGCATGGCGCTAAACCTCGAATCTTTATGTAATAACGATTGTACTATCGACATGTGTTCACCTACAAATACTACTTTACCTACCAGACCCGAACTGCAGATCACCCCCATACCTTTGGCAACACCCTGTTTGCTTCCGCGGTTTATGGTAATATAGTTATTGCTCCGGTTGGTGGAGTTGTTCACTACTTTGGCTTCGATATAAGTATACTGCTGCTTATAAATCGTATCAGTGACCTGTTTTTTGTTGACGCTGTCTATATAAAAAGAAGCCTTCAACTGACTACGTAAACGGGCATTTTCTCTAGCAAGGCTGTCGTTGGTTTCCCGCAATGACAGATAGCCATACAATTCATCTACCTGTGCATATAAAGTACCTGTTACCTTATTGGTGGAGTTGATGAATGAAGCCTTTTGAAAGGAATTGTATTTAACGTAGATAATAAGCGCGCTTAGCTCGAAGATAACAAATAAGAAAAATGCGTTGTACTTAGTGATAAATATCAGGAGGTTACGCATTGGTAGTGAGTTGTGAATAGTGAGTTGTGAGTAGTTTTATCCGATAGTTGCAAGTAACACTTTTACTTACAACTTCTCACCATTCGCTACTCACCACTCACTTAATTATTGCATTAAGAATTTAAAATTACCTATATTTTTTAATGCGGTTCCGGTTCCGCGGACTACCGCACGCAACGGATCTTCGGCTACGTGAACGGGCAATTTGGTTTTTGCTGCAACACGTTTATCAAGGCCACGTAATAATGCACCACCACCGGTTAAGTAAATACCTGTCTGGTAAATATCAGCAGATAATTCGGGCGGAGTAATTTCCAGTGCCTTCAATATTGCTTCTTCAATTTTCGAGATAGATTTATCGAGGCAATGTGCAATTTCGGTATAAGATACCATGATCTGCTTTGGCACGCCTGTCATCAGGTCGCGGCCCTGTACAGCAAAATCAGATGGTGGATCGGCTAGCTCAGGTAAAGCGGCGCCTACTTCTATCTTGATTTTTTCAGCAGTACGGTCGCCGATCATGATATTATGCTGACGGCGGATATATTGAACAATGTCTGAGTCAAAATTATCACCTGCAACGCGGATAGACTGGTCACAAACAATACCTGATAAGGCGATCACCGCGATTTCGGTAGTACCACCGCCGATGTCGATGATCATGTTACCCATAGGTTCTTCCACATCGATACCGATACCTACAGCAGCAGCCATTGGTTCGTGGATAAGATATACTTCTTTGGCGCCTGCAATTTCGGCAGAGTCGCGCACGGCACGTTTTTCAACCTCAGTAATACCGGATGGGATACAGATCACCATACGCAGGGACGGGAAAAACCAGCCCTTGCCTTTGTTGATCATTTTGATCATACCACGTATCATGTGTTCGGCGGCGTTAAAGTCGGCTATTACACCATCCTTTAGCGGGCGTACCGTACGGATATTTTCATGGGTCTTACCCTCCATCTGCATGGCCTGCCGGCCTATTGCGATCACTTTATTCGTAGTACGATCAAACGCCACTATCGATGGCTCGTCGACTACTACTTTATCATTGTGAATTATGAGGGTGTTGGCTGTACCTAAATCGATAGCGATTTCTTGTGTGAAAAAATTAAAAAGACCCATTGGCGATTACTTCAAAAATAGTATGTAAAGTTGTATAAAAATAACTTAATAATTACAAGTTGCTAATAAAAGCGTTAAAATCTACAACTTATTACGTGTTATTATTAATTAATGTTTAAAATGGCGTACCCCGGTCATTACCATGGAGATATTTTTTTGATTTGCCATATCTATTGAGTCCTGATCTTTGATTGAACCACCCGGTTGAAGCACCGCTGTTATGCCCGCTTCGGCTGCTAATTGCACGCAGTCATTAAAAGGGAAAAACGCGTCAGAGGCCATTACAGCGCCATTTAAGTCGAATCCAAACTCGCCGGCTTTAATAACTGCCTGTTTCAGAGAATCGACCCTTGAAGTTTGCCCTACCCCGCTTGCCATCAACTGGTTATTTTTTGCAAATACGATGGTATTTGATTTAGTATGTTTCACCACTTTATTGGCAAAAAACAAGTCTTTTAGCTCTTGCTCTGTCGGTTTCTTTTCGGTTACGGCTTTCATCTGGTCAGGCCCTTCAATTACCAGGTCTTTATCCTGTTCAATTACTCCGTTCAGCAAAGTCTTAAATTGCTTTACAGGCAATTCCACCGGTTGACGGATCAGGATAATACGGTTCTTTTTCTCGCGCAAAACCTGCACTGCTTCGTCGGTGTAAGCCGGGGCAATTAATACCTCGAAAAATATCTTGTTGATCTCCCTTGCAGTCTCCGCGTCGACCTCATCATTGGCAATGATCACACCACCAAAAGCCGATACAGGGTCACATGCCAGGGCATCGATCCAGGCCTCTTTTATAAACGACCGACTGGCTATGCCGCAGGCGTTAGTGTGTTTTAATATAGCGATGGTAGGCTCTGTAAATTCATCGATTAATGATACCGCTGCATCTACGTCTACCAGGTTATTGTAGGAAAGTTCCTTACCATGCAATTTGGTGAACATTGCATCCAGATTACCATAAAACACACCCTGTTGATGCGGGTTCTCGCCATAACGTAAAACTTGGCTTTTTTGAATGCTTTGCTTAAATACCGGGAGCTGTTCGTCCTGGTTAAAGTATTCAAAAATAGCCGTATCGTAATGTGAAGTAATGTTGAACGCACGCTGAGCAAATGAACGGCGCTGATCAACAGTAGTTTCGCCATTCTGGCTTTTCAAAACCTCTCCGAGTTCAACATAATCATCCTTTGATGCTATGATCACTACATCTTTAAAGTTTTTTGCAGCAGCGCGGATCAATGAGATACCACCAATATCGATCTTCTCGATCACGTCATCTTGTCCGGCGCCTGATTTTACAGTTTCTTCAAAAGGATAAAGGTCTACGATCACCAGGTCGATCTCAGGTATTTCGTATTGTGTCAATTGCTGCTCATCGCTGTCAAAACTCCTTCTTGCCAGGATACCGCCAAATACTTTCGGATGAAGGGTTTTTACACGTCCGCCAAGTATAGAGGGGTATGATGTAAGGTCTTCTACAGCGATCACCTCGGCACCCAAACTACGGATAAAAGTCTCCGTTCCGCCGGTTGAATAGATGTTTACTCCGAGGCGGTGAAGTTCGTGGATAATGGGTTCAAGATTGTCTTTGTAATAAACTGAAATTAAAGCGTTTTTTATTTGAACAGGATGGCTCATGGACACACGTTTTTTTGAGCCGCAAAGGTAGTGATTACTGATTAGAGATCAGGGGTTAGAGAATAGTTTTTTTCACTTGTATCATATTTTTAATTTTATGCGTAATGCTAAAAAACAATAGCATGAAATATTACGCCTTATCATTATTAATTGCGGCTATTTTATTTGCAGCAGCATGTGGCAAAGAGGGCGTTAAGAGTGGCAATGCCAGCTTAACCGGGAAATGGAAATTGGTGCAAAGCCTGCTTGACCCGGGCGATGGATCTGGCAAATGGCTACCGGTCACCACGAGTACAGAGCTGCAATTGAACGCAAATGGCACTACTAGCGGCACAACTTTTCCGACGTATGTTTCCTACATCGTAAAAGACAGCGTTACTTTAACTTTTAGCCAGGCGGATAAAACGATACAGAATTATCGTTATAAAATCAGTCATGACACCTTAACGATGAGTCCTGACGGGCCGAACAGATGTATTGAAGCTTGCGGTATCAGGTTTAAGAAAGAATAATCGGTGAATATTAGAATCGCTGATCTTAGCTTTTCATCTTCCTCAGTAAACTCTCTATCACCCTTGGAAAGTGTTGGTGTTCCAGTTGCTGGCCTTTGAACTTGATCATTTCGAGTGTATCGCCGGGTTCTATCTTAAAGCGTGATTGGTGCAGTATTTCTCCCTCATCGAATTTCTCGTTTACAAAATGGATGGTAATGCCCGATTCTTCTTCTCTTGCAGCCAGTACGGCTTTATGTACATGATCGCCGTACATCCCTTTGCCGCCATATTTGGGCAGTAAAGCGGGGTGCAGGTTGATGATCTTATTGGGGAATGCTTTAAGCAGGTTCTCAGGTACGAGCCATAGAAATCCGGCCAGCACGATCAGATCCACCTGCAGATTTTTCAATAGTTTAATGATGGCATCTGATTGATAAAATTCATCACGTGTAAAGATATGCGACGGTATCTCGAAATTATCGGCCCGCTGCAACACGTAAGCCTGCGGGTTATTAGTCAGTATCAATACTACTTCGGCTTCGGAATTACGTTTAAAATGCTCCATTATCTTTTGGGCATTTGATCCCGAACCGGAAGCAAAAATAGCGATCCTTTTCTTCATGGATATTGTTGTTTTCGGCGGTAATAAGGTTAATTTATATTAAAAATGGCCGCTTACTTTGCCATACTTCTCTTTTCTTAGCGTTTAAACCCTTTTACCCTGTTTTTGTTCATCACGGGTTCAAAATAATTATTATCCCGCGATCAAAAAACATTCAGACACAAACTAATACGACTCAAATATAAAATTTTGATACTGTTAAACAACACATTATTGCGATTTTACACGCACAAATCCATACCTGGTTATAATCCGCTTCATCGTGGCAGGATAATAGGTCTGCAGGTCGCCGGTTTGCATTATCAATGAGTATTGGCCCAGGTTTACTATTTGCGTATTCTTAAATGGCTTTATCGTAACACCCGAACTATCGACACTCATATCCGAGTATAAAAAAAGTTTATCAGTTGACAATGACCAATGCCCCGTACTAGTTTGTTGATTGCAGCTATAATTGGTATAACTACAGGTATTATCAGCATTGAATGTTAAAGTCTGGGTAAGGGTGCAGCTTGTATCCCGTAAGACAACGCTGTCTGTCGCAGCGCCTGTAGCATAAGTCACTTGTATTGATGATAGCTGCCAGTGTCCACCGGTGAAAAGTGTGGCTATATAATCCTGGTTACTTTTCTTGCATGAATTAACCAACAAGCCAATCGCCGCAAAACCGCACAAAAGTAATAACCGGAATTTAAATTTCATTTGATAAATAGTCAGCAAAAATAGTAAATCAGTGCCAAAAAGCGTTTGCCGGACGAATATATAACTATAAAAATTGCCATTTAGTTTAAGCCTCTGTTTAGGTGATGAAAATAAATTATTATGATTTTATAATTGCAAATAATCCAATGCTATCTTGTTAAGTTTGTTACACACTTAATTAAACCAAAACTTATGATACCAGCAAAAGGCTATGCAGCACCCTCACCCACAACCCCGTTAGGGCCTTTTAAATTTGAACGCCGCGAAATAGGTCCGCATGATGTGCAGATCGAGATACTATATTGTGGTGTTTGCCATTCAGACATTCACCAGGCGCGCGATGAATGGGGTGGATCTATCTTCCCGATGGTACCAGGGCATGAGATTGTGGGCAAGATCACTAAAGTAGGCGACCAGGTGACCAGATTCAAAGTTGGTGAAACAGCAGGCGTCGGTTGCTTTGTCGATTCGTGCCGCACTTGCCCGAGCTGCAAAGCGGGACTGGAACAATATTGCGACTTTTTCCCGGTGGTTACTTATAATGGCAAAGACAAGGAAGGTAATCCAACCTATGGCGGCTATTCAAACCAGATCGTAGTTGATGAAAACTATACCCTGCATGTTTCTGACAAGCTGCCGCTCTCAGGCGTTGCGCCATTGCTTTGCGCAGGTATTACTACCTATTCGCCCATTATGGAATGGAAGATCGGAAAAGGCCATAAAGTTGGTGTTGTTGGCTTAGGTGGATTGGGACACATGGCGGTTAAGCTGGCCGTTTCAAAAGGTGCGGAAGTGACGGTATTAAGTACCTCACCATCTAAAAAAGCAGATGCCGAACAATTAGGCGCACATCATTTTATTGTGAGTAAAGATGCGGAGCAAATGCAGGCTGCGGCAGGCTCACTGGATTTTATTATCAATACGATTGCAGCAAAGCACGATTATAATGAATATCTGCAATTGCTAAAACTGGATGGCACCATGGTATTGGTAGGCGTTCCAAACGAACCTCTCCCGGTATCAGCGTTTGGCCTGATAATGAAACGCAGGAGGTTAGCCGGGTCATTGATCGGCGGTATAAAAGAAACCCAGGAAATGCTGGATTACTGCGCCGAAAATGGTATCGTATCCGATGTGGAAGTGATCAATATCGATTATATTAACGAAGCCTACGAACGTATGATCAAAGGCGATGTGCGTTATCGCTTTGTGATCGATATGACGAGTTTATAATTTGGTTGATCAGACTGCAAACCGCATAGTCGACTCACCCCGACGACGCTACGCTGGTCGACCCTCTCTTCGCTGCGCGGAAAGAGGGTAAAAACTAATTTTATTAAAAGATAATCTCCCCCTTTGCGGCTTGCCGCAGAGAGGGATGTCGAGCGAAGCAATGACAGGGTGAGTCAAACAGGCAACAAGTTTAACGAACAATTTAAAAAATGATCGCTTTTTAAGAAAACCACATCGATTAACTATGCAAATCCCTTTCGAAAAACTCAAATCCGAATTCAAACGCGTACTTCTTTCTCTCCATTTTGATGAAGAACATGCGGAGAAAAGCGCAACCATTTTTGCCGAGAATAGCCGTGATGGGATATATACCCACGGGCTTAACCGCTTCCCCACTTTTGTTCAATATGTAAAGGATGGCCTGATCGTCCCGAATGCAAAACCTACCCGAACGGGGGGCTTCGACGCCATTGAACAATGGGATGGGCACCTGGGCGCCGGTATTTTGAATGCCTCGTTTTGTATGAACAGGGCGATCAACCTTGGCCATCAATATAGCATAGGCTGTGTTGCTATAAGGAACACGAATCACTGGATGCGTGGGGGAACGTATGGCTGGCAGGCCGCCGATGCAGGTTTGATAGGCATATGTTTTACTAATACTATTGCCAATATGCCGCCCTGGGGTGGTATAGATGCCCGGCTGGGCAACAATCCACTGGTAATTGCAGTACCGCGCAAAGGCGGGCATATTGTGCTGGACATGGCGATATCCCAATACTCATTCGGTAAGCTGAACCTTTACAAGTCAAAAAATGAACAATTGCCTTTACCGGGTGGCTATGATAAAGATGGAAACCTGACCACTGATCCGGGAGAAATTATTGACTCATTACGGCCGCTGCCTATTGGTTTCTGGAAAGGCTCCGGGTTGTCATTGGTGCTTGACCTGCTGGCAACGGCATTGAGTCAGGGGCGATCAACCGGGGATGTAACTAATGGCGGATCAGAATCTGGTGTATCCCAGGTTTTCATCTGCATAAAGGCCGACGCAGGTATTCAGACGGATGAGCTCATTAAAAACATCCTGGATTATACCAAAAGCAGCAGGACTGAAGGCGAGGGAAAAGAAATACTTTATCCCGGAGAAAACACCTTAAGAACACGCAGAAAAAGCCTGGCAGAGGGCGTTTGGGTGGATGAAAAAATATGGGAGACGGTGACACAACTATAGTCCCATATAATCGTTATCCTCCAAATAATATATCTTTAGGCCTTTATGACCGATTTTCAATTCCTTACACTCCCCGACGGAAGAAAACTGAGCTTTGTGGAGTTTGGGAAAGAAGATGGCTACCCGGTATTGTATTTTCACGGCACACCTTCTTCGTGCTTAGAGCCGTCAATGATCGGTGGTGAGGTTTTTATCAAACACAATCTAAGGATAATTTCGCCAAGCCGTCCCGGTATGGGCCAGTCTGACGAGCATAAAAACCGCACTTTTATTGACTGGACGAAAGATACTACCGCACTTGCTGATCATTTGGGTATCAAACAATTTGCGATATTAGGCTACTCCGGCGGGGCGCCCTATACGCTTGCATGTACCTTAAAAATACCCGGCAGGCTTACATCTGCTGTTATAGTTTCCGGTGCTGGGCAAATGAATCAAGCGGAGGTAAAAAATAACCTTGATTTAAAACACCGCATTTTTTGGAAAGTGGCCGACAAATTTCCGTTCCTATTACCTATCATTCTAAACAAGATGAAACAATACAGGGAAATGGCGGATGAAGATATTCTCGTCCGCGCAGAACGAAACATGCCCAAAGCTGATTTTGAAGCGTTCAAAAAAAATAGCAGGCTGGCATTATCCAAAAAAGGGGTTGATGAAACCTTCCGCGATATGAAAGGCGTGGCAATGGATGTAAGACTCCCCATCCGCCCCTTGGGTTTTAATTTGGGCGATATTAACTTCCCGATCACCTTTTTTCATGGAAAAGAGGACAATACCGTCCCCATTGAAGTAGTGGAGTGGATGGTTCCGCGGATACCCAATGCCAGGTTAGTCACCTATCCAAACGATGGGCACATGTCTGCCATAATTGATCATTTTGATGAGATAGCTGCGGTGCTTTTGAATAAAGAATAAGCTTACTCAATCATCCCTTCAAACTTTTCCCAAAAACCATCTCTCGGCAAATCGGCTACAATTTCAACGGGCTCATTTTTTATGGGGTGAATAAACCGCAACCGGCGGGCATGAAGGCAAATACTGTTCTTTAGGCTTCCGCGTGGATAGCCGTATTTATTGTCGCCTACAATGGGGCAGCCTAAAGTAGATAACTGTACCCGTATCTGGTGCGGGCGGCCTGTTAGCGGATTCACCTCGATCAGGTAATACCCTTCCAACTCACCCACTAACTTATAACTCAATTCGGAACGCTGACTGCCAGGCACTTCCTGATCATGTGCTTTAGTTACATTCTTTTGAGGATTTTTAACCAGCCAGTGCACCAACTTCCCTTCCGGTGGTTCGGGGCGTTTGCGCACCACGGCATAATAGGTTTTTTGTATTTCGCGGGTTTTGAAAAGCTTGTTCATCCGGTCGAGTCCCTTGCTGGTTTTGGCAAACAGGATAACACCGCTTACCGGTCTGTCCAAACGGTGCACCACGCCTAAAAATGCCCCATTGGGCTTATCATATTTTTTGGCGATGTATTTTTTTACCTTCTCATCCAACGACTCGTCCCCTGTCTCATCCACCTGCACAATATCCCCTGCACGCTTATTCACCGCGATCAGGTGGTTATCTTCGTACAGAATATCCTTATCAGTAATCTCCTGGTTTACGTATTTAATATATACTTTGCCCATAGGTAGGTTGCAGGTTGTTAATGGTTTATAATTACTAACAACAAACGTTTAATTTTGATTTATCATCCTCACATCTGCACATACGCACATCTGCACATTAATATTGTTCTTTTTCGCTTGGAAAATCTTTCGCTTTTACGTCGCTTATATAATGCTCAATAGCATCATTCATAACGCTGTACAAATCAGCATATTGCCTCAAAAATCTTGGTTTAAAGCCTTTGTTCAGGCCCAGCATATCGTGCAATACCAACACCTGCCCGTCGCAATGACGGCCCGCGCCTATACCTATTATCGGGATAGTCACACTTTCGGTTACCTCTTTTGCCAGTTGGGCCGGTATTTTTTCCAGCACTATACCGAAACAACCCAGCTGCTGCAGGGCCAATGCATCTTCCCGCAATTTTTGCGCTTCGGCTTCTTCCTTTGCCCTTACGGTGTAGGTGCCGAATTTATAAATGGATTGTGGTGTCAAGCCCAAATGCCCCATTACAGGGATACCCGCTGCAAGTATACGGGTTACCGATTCAGCAATCTCTATACCGCCTTCCATTTTAACCCCGTGCGCCCCGGCTTCTTTCATGATACGGATAGCGGAGTTAAGCGCTTCCTTTGAATTGCCCTGGTACGATCCAAAAGGAAGATCAACAATAACCAATGCCCGTTTTGCTGCACGAACAACTGACGATGCATGATAGATCATCTGATCGAGCGTGATGGGCAAGGTGGTTTCGTGCCCGGCCATTACGTTTGAGGCAGAATCACCCACCAGGATAATATCCGTTCCGGCTGCATCAACAATAAGGGCCATGGAGTAATCATAGGCGGTAAGCATGGCAATCTTCTCGCCGCTTACTTTCATCTCCTGCAAAGTATTGGTAGTAACTCTTTTGATCTCTTTGTTTACAGACATGCTGGTAGTTTTTTGGATTGGTAAAGGTATGATTATTTCGAATTTCGAATGTTCAATTTCGGATTTGTATACCTGTTATAGTTTAATGATTTATACTCAGCCGTAAAATTCGAAATTTCAAATCCGAAATTCGAAATTAATTTCTATTTTTGCGGCGTGAATCCGGTAGTTGCCCGTTGCACTTCTTACAACTGTTTTCACGGAGCTGAACCCCAGTCTGACCGGCCCCTTAACTATTCAATTTTTTATTATGATCACCAACTTCACCAAGTTACCTGCCGTATTATTACTGGCTGACGGAACTGTATTTTATGGCAAAGCTGCCGGAAAGATAGGAACTACTTCCGGCGAGATCTGTTTCAATACCGGGATGACCGGCTACCAGGAAATATTTACCGATCCTTCTTATTTCGGCCAGATCATGGTGACCACCAATGCGCATATCGGCAATTACGGTATCGCTAAGGAGGAAGTAGAATCAGATCATATACAAATTGCCGGACTGGTTTGTAAGAACTATAACATCTACTATACCCGCAAACAGGCGCAGGAATCTATACAGGATTATTTCCAGGAGCAAAATATCGTGTCTATTTCTGATATCGATACCCGCCAGTTGGTGAGACATATTCGTGATAAAGGGGCTATGAATGCGATCATATCCTCCGAGATATTAGATATTGAAGAACTGAAAAAGAAACTTGCTGATGTGCCTTCAATGGATGGGCTGGAGCTTTCATCGCAGGTGTCTACTACTGAAACTTATACTTTTGGTGACGAGAACGCCAAATACCGAGTGGCAGTTCTGGACTTAGGTGTTAAGAAAAACATTCTGCGCAACTTCCACGACAGGGATGTTTATGCCAAAGTTTACCCGGCTAAAACCACCTTTGCGGAAATGGAAAAGGATTTCTCGCCAAATGGTTACTTTATATCTAATGGCCCCGGCGATCCTTCTGCGATGCCTTATGCCATCGAAACTGTAAAAGAAATATTAAAGGCTGATAAACCGATGTTCGGCATATGCCTTGGGCACCAGTTACTGGCATTGGCTAATGATATCCCTACAATAAAAATGTTCAACGGTCACCGTGGACTGAACCACCCGGTAAAGAATATCATCATCGATCATTGCGAGGTTACTTCACAGAACCACGGTTTTGGTGTAGTGCCTGAAGCAGTAAGGGCATCTGATAAAGTAGAGATCACCCACGTTAATCTGAATGATAAATCGATAGAGGGTATCCGCGTGAGGGATAAGAAAGCTTTCTCGGTACAATATCACCCGGAATCATCACCGGGCCCGCACGATTCGAGGTATTTGTTTGATGATTTTGTGAAGCTGATGCAGCAGAATTAAAATTCCTGATATCCCTGTATGAAAATAGCTTTAGCCTCACCCCCATTCCCAAAATCAATTGAAGATGGTTTATACTGGGTTGAAAAGCTATTGAAAGAAGCGGCAGCGCGAAAGGCGGAGATCATCTGTTTTCCTGAATCCTATATTCCCGGTCTGCGTGGTGTTGGTTTTGAGGTGGAGAAACATTCGCCGGAAAAACTGGAAGCTGCGCTTAAAAAAGTTTGCTTAATGGCAAAGGAAAGCGCCATTGCCGTTATCCTGCCGATGGACTGGGACCACCCCAATGGCATATTAAATGTAGCCTGGGTGATATCCGCTGCAGGCGAAATATTAGGCCGTCAAACCAAAAACCAATTATCCCCGCCAACGGAAGACGAGTTATTTATTCCGGGTGACGAAAAACAGGTATTTGAGGTAAATGGCGTTAAATTCGGTATCACCATATGTCACGAGGGTTTTCGCTATCCCGAATCGGTAAGATGGTCGGCACGCCGGGATGCAAAGATTGTGTTCCACCCGCACTGCACCGGCAGCGATACGCATGGCGATAAACTACATGAATGGGGACATAAAAACAACCCTTACTACGAAAAAGCCATAATGCTGCGGGCTATGGAAAACACCATTTATTTTGCCGCCTGCAATTACACCATGAAATACCCTGAATCAGCCACCGCACTGATCGATCCGGATGGTAACTGCGTTGCCCATCAGCCTTATTCAGAAGTTGGTGTATTGATTGCAGACATCGATCCTGAAAAAGCAACCGGGCTTTTGGCAAAAAGGTTCAATGCAAGTTTGTATACGGATTATTGACCCGGATTTTCTCTCCCCCGGTAAATTCCGCCGACTCATCCAATCCGCTCCCCCAATTCACCGATAATTTCCCGCTATTCGCCTAATATCCCTAACTGTTTTTTGTGGGCAGGTACATATTTGTACCGCAAAACAAAAACAATATCATGAAAACGATTCTACTTGTACAGCTTATTCACCTGGCCAGTGAAACCCTTCACCACTTGCAGGCCATCATCCATACATTGGGCCATTTGGTTAAGTAAAGAACCGAGAGCCAAGAGTCAAGAGCCAAGAGTCAAGAACCAAGAGTCAAGAAAAAAATTAGTACTCTCAATGATTAGTTCTCAAACTATTTCCTGGTTCTTGATTCTTGGCTCTTGATTCTCAAAACTTAACATAAAGCAACAATAATTTAACACAGATTAACAGAACGTTTAATATCCGTTCTGTTATTTTGCATTATACTAACAATGAAAACATTAACACTATTTTATAATTTCCTGTTCGAGCGGCTGGAAACGTTTACCAGGTCATTTGCTAACCTGCTGGGTTAGCCCTAAATTGTCGCTTTAGTTTGATGTGATACGCACAACGCTATACATATCGCGCTAATACCTTCACCGTAAAAATTCCGCCGTTTACCGAAAACTTCATTGAAATATCAGGATTCTGATGCACTTTTACATCATGGCAAAACAACCCATTATTTCGGTGAAAAACCTGGTAAAAAAGTACGGAGATTTCACCGCCGTAAATGATATAAGCTTTGAAGTTTACGAGGGTGAGATATTCGGTCTGCTTGGCCCCAACGGTGCCGGCAAAACCACTACCCTCGAGATCATTGAAACGCTTCGCGATAAAACCTCCGGCGAAATTACTGTAGATGGTTTTTCTATCGATAAAGATGCCGATAGCATCAAAAAACGCATCGGTGTGCAGTTGCAGGCGGCAGGTTATTACCCCAATCTGAACTTATCCGAACTGATCGTGCTTTTCTGCGGTTTGTACGGCATCGACAAAAAGCCGATGGAAATGCTGGAAAAAGTAGCCCTGACTGAAAAAGCCAAAGCAAAATATAAGGACCTTTCCGGCGGACAAAAGCAACGCTTCTCTATTGCCACTACACTAATTAACGACCCAAGAATTATCTTTTTGGATGAGCCAACCACCGGCCTCGACCCGCAGGCGCGCCGTAATTTATGGGACCTGATCCGCGAAATACGTGATAACGGCACAACCGTAGTGATCACCACGCATTACATGGACGAAGCAGAAGTACTTTGCGACCGTGTTGCCTTTATAGACGGCGGCCATATCATCGGCATAGATACACCGGATAACTTTATTGATAAACTGGTAGCCGGCGGTTTTGAACGCCCAAAGCAGGTAAAACTCGCCAACCTGGAAGACGTGTTTATTAACATGACCGGGAAAGAGTGGAGGGAGGAATAGTTTGCAGTTTTGAGTTTGCAGTTGGCAAATTTCTGATACTCACTATTCACCAATGAACTAATGAACCATTGAACCAATGAACAATAACAAACCTTACAGCAATACAAAAGCTACCCTTGCCATAGCAAAAGCCAGTTTCAGGTCGATATTACGCAGCCCTTCGGCGGTGGTGTTCAGCCTGGTGTTTCCGTTGATATTTATTGTGGTGTTTGCCAATATTGGCGGCAGCGGTGTAACGGTTGATGTTGGCGTGGCCAAAACCTGCGATACCACCAACCCGGTTTACCAGATACTGAAAAAAAATCAATTGATGAACCTGATCAAGGATCAATCAACCGATGAGATGAGCAAAAACCTGTCAAAAGGATCAATTGATGCCATATTGGATATCAGGAAGAATGCGACCAGCAACTGGACCACATCTCCCCTGCCATCTGCCGCAGCTATTAAACCTCCTTTTTCCATTAATGTACAATACACCAAAGCATCCTCAAAAGGCGCTATACTCAAATCAGCGTTAAACAACATCCTGTACCAGGTAAGTTCGGTGATGAACAAGACACCCCAGTTAGCAGAAGTTAACGAAACCACCATTGAGGGCCGGGAATACAAATACATCGATTTCATCCTTCCCGGTATGCTGGGCTTTTCACTTCTCAGCAGCGGGGTATTTGGAACGGCCTTCGTCTTCCTTAGCCTGCGTTTAACTTTGGTGATCAAGCGCTTTTTTGCTACCCCGGTAAAGCGTTACAGCATTGTTTTGGGCGAGGCGCTGGCGCGTATTGTGTTCGCGTTGTTAGGTGCGCTGTTTATTATTGGTATCGGTCATTATGCTTTTGGCTTTACGCTGATACATGGTTTTGCCACCGTATTAAGCATGCTGTTATTGTCGGCTATCGGATTGATTATATTTATGGGTTTTGGATTTATTATATCCGGCGTAGCCAAAAACGAAAGCACCGTACCGCCCTTTTCCAATATTATTACACTTCCGCAATTTTTGCTATCGGGCACATTTTTCTCAACCGCCGCATTCCCGGGCTGGCTGCAGCATGTCAGCAGGGTATTGCCCCTTACCCACCTGAACGAAGCCATGCGCAAAGTAGCTTTTGAAGGCGCAGCGCTTGCAGATATTACCCACCAATTATTGATATTGGGTATTTGGTTTGTGGGGATATATGTTGTTGCGGTGAAAACGTTTAAATGGGAGTGAGCTGCTGTTGGAAGGTTGAAAAGTTGTAAAGTTGGAATGTTATCTTCATTCTGATAACAAACGACCATTGCCCTCAAGCCATGTTGTCGTATTAATTTTATGTTAATCTTAAAGTAAATTTCAGCGAAAGTTATTTGAAATTGTATATTTGGAAAGTATAATATATTTAGTGTACTTTTAACACTAACTAATTTCAATTCCTAATAAAATCAATTACAATGAGCTTAATTATTGATGTTCACGCCCGCCAGATACTCGACTCGCGTGGTAACCCTACTATCGAAGTAGATGTTTTAACCGAAAACGGTGCTTTGGGCCGTGCTGCTGTACCTTCCGGCGCTTCAACCGGTGCGCATGAAGCTGTTGAACTTCGTGATAACGATAAATCAAAATATATGGGCAAAGGCGTTTTACAAGCCGTTGCCAACGTGAATGACATTATTGCCAAAGAATTACAGGGTGTTGATGTGTTTGAACAAAACGCCATCGATGCTTTGATGATTGAACTTGACGGCACCGAAAATAAAGGTAAACTGGGTGCTAACGCTATCCTGGGTGTTTCTTTAGCTGTTGCTAAAGCTGCCGCTCAGGAAAGTCGCCAGCCATTATACCGCTACATTGGTGGTGTAAACGCGAACACATTGCCTATCCCGATGATGAATATCATCAACGGCGGCTCGCACTCTGATGCGCCTATCGCATTCCAGGAATTTATGATCATGCCGGTTGGCGCCCCTTCATTTTCTGAGGCGTTGCGCTGGGGATCAGAAGTGTTCCACAACCTGAAAAAGATATTGCACGACCGCGGCCTTTCAACAGCTGTGGGCGACGAAGGTGGTTTTGCACCAACTTTTGACGGTACAGAAGATGCTGCAGAAACTATTTTGAAAGCAATAGCCAAAGCAGGATACAAAGCAGGTGAGCAAATATGCCTGGCGCTTGACTGTGCGGCTTCTGAATTTTATGTAAACGGCAAATACGATTATACCAAGTTTGAAGGCGACAAAGGTGCTATCCGTACCAGCGCCGAGCAAGCTGATTACCTGGCCGAACTGGCAGCAAAATACCCGATCATTTCTATTGAGGACGGTATGGCTGAGGACGACTGGGATGGCTGGAAATTGCTGACCGATAAAATCGGCGATAAAATTCAATTAGTTGGTGACGACCTGTTTGTAACCAACGTAAAACGTTTACAAAGAGGTATCGACGAGCATATCGGCAACTCTATCCTGGTAAAAGTAAACCAGATAGGTTCGTTAACGGAAACCATCAACGCGGTATCTTTGGCACAAACCAATGGTTATACTTCGGTAATGAGCCACCGCTCGGGCGAGACAGAAGATTCAACCATTGCCGATTTGGCAGTAGCCTTAAACTGCGGCCAGATCAAAACCGGTTCAGCTTCCCGTTCAGACAGGATCGCTAAATACAACCAGTTGCTCCGCATAGAAGAAGAACTTGGCGAGACCGCTAAGTTTATTGGTAAGAATTTTAAATACGCGAAGAAATAGGTGAAAGGCGAAAGCTTTTGATAGATTATTAGAGCCCCGATTAATCGGGGCTTTTTTTGTGCGAGAAAATCTAATTCATAAATTAGGTGACGATATCTATGAAAATAATAAACATCCTTCTGCTGCTGATAACTGTAAACTGTTTTGGGCAAAACCATAAAGCTTCTCAATTATCGCAGGCTGAGAAAAATAGAATAAACCAGTTGTTCAGCAATTATGATAAAAAGAGTTCTCCGGGCTATGCTATCGGTATCGTAAAAGGATCAGAATTATTATATGCTAAGGGTTATGGATCTGCCAATCTCGATTACCAGGTTCCCATTACAGCAAATTCAAGTTTTGATATTGCATCTGTTTCCAAACAGTTCACAGCCGCTTGCATAGTATTGCTTATGATGGACGGGAAAATAAAATTAGAAATGCCGGTAAGTGATTTCATACCACAACTGGCAAAGTATAAAGACACCATCAGGATAAAGCATCTTATTTATAACACCAGCGGAATAATTGATTACTACAAACTTCCGAGACCGGATGGTAAATCATGGATCACATTTAATTATTTTGATAACGATTACTGTATAAAAGTTTCCTTAAGTCCGGATACCCTCCTGTTTAAACCCGGCGACCAATGGGATTACTGTAATGTGAACTATATGCTGCTGGCTAAAATCGTTGAAAAAGTATCGGGACAATCATTCGGTACATTTTGTAACAACCGACTGTTTAAGCCTTTGGGCATGAATAACACCTTTATTAATGATGATATTACCACGGTAATCAAAAACAGGGTGACGCCCTATAATACCCGGACAAAGGAATACGTGGATGCTTACAGGAAGGAGGGCATCAATGTAAGCTATCAGGGTGAATGGATACAACATCCGCGCAACTCGCCGCATTATGGCGGCAGCGGCGTGGTTACCACCATAAACGACCTGGCCACATGGAGCGAAAACTTTTTTACAAAGAAATTTGGGGGCGATCAATTCTATAACCTGATGCATAAAACCCTAAAGTTTCATCACGATATGGACAACCAGGCTTTTGGCTTATACTTTGGCAAATACAAAAACCGCACTTACGTAGCATGGGATGGCGGTGATTACGGGGTGACCTCACAACTGATCCGTTTTCCGGATAAACAGATCGCCATAATTGTATTATCTAATATAGGCTCAGGAAAGGCGGCTGACAAAGCCAACCAGATTGCTGATATATTGATTGCGAATGGTTGGTTATGAACAAAACTTAAGCATCCCTCGCCCATTCAAGCGTCGACGCTAAACTTGGCGATTGGGGGTGAGTCGACTCGCGAACTATTGTTTATCTATCTTTAAATATCTTTACGGCTTAGCAATTATCCAACCTTCCGTTTTATCGCCTTTGTTGGTCAGTACAACCATTTCCAGCTTAACATGGGTAACCTGATCCTGAATTTTATAGACGGTGAGCAAGTAAGTGTCTTTTGTTGATTCAGTGCTGTCAATATGCAGGTACTGGTCTTTTGCTACCTGTTTTAAATTTACCTTCTGATGCAGCGGTATAACGGATACAAAGGCAGAATCCTTAGACAATGTCAGTTCCATCTTTTTCCCTACGATCATAGGTGCAATGGGCTTAAAGGACGGCCCAACTGAAGTGATCTTCAGGTTCTGACCAAATACGTTATTGCAAACAATTAAAAGACACAACAGAACAGCCGGCCGCAGGAGTTTCATCGATTTAAGGTTTTAATTAAATCTAATGTAGCTAAAATATCAAAAAAATATTATTTAAGACTCAAACTAAACTTCCCGTTAGTAACAGTTTTGGGTGGCTGCGTACCGCCGCCTGTTACGGCTGATTCCTGGACAAGACTGCCGCTAAAAGTACCCTTTACAGTGGTATAAGTAAATTCTGTAATGGTTACTTTACAATCATAAGCAGTGCCCTGAGTGGGATGATAAGTATAAAAATAGTTATCCGCAGTGTAACCGGGCCCTTGCCCGTAAAGCATTTGGACATTATTATTACTGCCTGTTGAGGAACTATCATACGTTCCAAGACCGGTTTGGGTTAATCCTCCCAATATTATTATGATCTTATCCGAGCTGGCTGCATTAGTGCCGGAAATATACATACCCGACGGGCCGTTAGACCGTACAGTGTCTACAGAGTTAAAAGTTTCATTCGCCCCGTTGATCGTTGCCGAAATGGTATCCTTTACAGTCACTGTAGGATCCATTTTAGGGATAACCGCGGCATTTTTACTACACGAAGCTGCAACAAAGGCAATGCAAACAGATAAAAGTAACAGTCTTTTCATTTTTCAAATGTGATTGGTAAGGCTAAAATAAGCATTTTTAATTTAAAGGTTGTGATTGGAGTGAGCAGAGCCGTGAACACTTAATTTACTGACGTTCAGTCATTACCACAGAAACGTTCATTTGAACTGTAAAAAAGCACAAAATAAAGTGTTGCACTAAGTTTAACAACTTGATAGTCAATCACTTAAAGCCAATTAAAGTCATCTCATTCCATGAACACTTAATCAATTGATAATCAATCATTAACAAGACAATGTTCACGAAAACAGCGGAAAAGGGTTAAAATCCGGCATTTTGAAAAAGCTAAGCCACTGAATAACAGGTATTCACGTTCACAAGCAACATGTTGTGAACGTGAACACCTGAGGTCGGTCGGAAACGTCTAAAACCTTCTGCCTTTCGCCTTTATCCTTTAACCTAAAATAAAAACCGTATCTTTGCCGAAATATTTACCCGTTCGCTTACGGTTTTGATTTCTCAGGACGACTCTTCAGATCCGCTTATGCATTCGCGTTTGCACTATTATATTAGATATATTACATGTCATTTCAAGATTTAAATTTAATTGAGCCTATCCTCAGGGCCTTAAAAACAGAGGGATATACCACACCGACACCTATACAGGAACAAGCCATACCCATTTTATTACAGCACCGCGACCTGTTGGGCTGCGCGCAAACAGGCACCGGCAAAACGGCTGCCTTCGCCATCCCGATCCTGCAGTTGCTATACCAGGACAGGCTGCAGCACAAGGAGCAAAAGACCATTAAGGCCCTTATACTCACCCCAACCCGCGAGCTGGCTATCCAGATTGACGAAAGTTTTGCGGCTTACGGCAGGCACACCGGATTGAAACATTTGGTAATTTTTGGCGGAGTATCGCAAAATCCTCAGGTGGATGCTTTGCGCCGTGGTGTTGATATTTTAACAGCAACCCCCGGCCGCCTGCTCGACCTGATGAACCAGCGCTTTATCCACCTCGACCACATTAAAATGCTGGTGCTTGACGAGGCCGACCGTATGCTGGACATGGGCTTTGTACATGATGTGAAAAAGATAATCGCCAAAGTGCCATCGCGCAGGCAAACGTTGTTCTTCTCGGCTACCATGCCAAATGAGATACAGCAACTGGCCAATACCATATTAACTAACCCCGAAAAGGTGGAAGTTACCCCAGTATCCTCTACTGCCGATACCATACAGCAAACGTTGTATTATGTAGAGAAATCGGATAAAAGGTCGTTACTGATACACCTGTTAAAGGATAAAACCATTAAAACGGCATTGGTTTTTACCCGCACCAAGCACGGTGCCGATAAAGTGGTGAAGGACCTGGCCCGTGTGGGTATAACAGCCGAGGCTATCCATGGCAATAAATCGCAGAACGCCAGGCAGCGCGCATTGACTAACTTTAAGAACCGAACCACAAGGGTATTGATAGCTACCGATATTGCCGCTCGCGGTATTGATATTGACGAGCTGACTCACGTGATCAATTACGAAATACCCAATATCCCGGAAACGTATGTACACCGAATAGGCCGTACAGGCAGGGCCGGAGCAGATGGTATAGCCTTCTCTTTTTGTGACGAGGAGGAGATTGAATACCTGAAGGATATTCACAAGCTGATCGGCAAACCCATCCCGGTAACCGAAGCGCACCCTTACCCGATGAGCCCGTCGTTAATAGCAAAAAAATCAGAGCCAGCTAAAAGTGGTGGTGGATCAAACCATCGTCATCCGAGGTCGTCAGGACATAGAGATGGTCAGAAACGGTTTGGCGGGAATAGAAGCGGTGGAAATAGAAGGTAAGTTTTAGTTGATTAGGTTGACTGAGTTAGATTAAGTTGATTAGGTTATATCCGGTTAAACAACTTATTCAACTTAATCAACCACTTAACTTAATTAACAAACAAACCCTTGCACCATTCAAAATAATTAAATAGCTTTAAACGAAAATTTACGCTATTTGGAATGAAGCGCTTTCTTCATCTTTTTAAAAATAAATACTTTTTAGTTTCGGCCGTGTTTTTGGTGTGGATGGTTTTCTTCGACAGGAACGACCTTTTCTCGCAATACGAATACCACCAGCAGGTTAGCAAATTAAAACAGGAGCGTGATTTTTACCAGAAAGAGACTGCAAAAGTTCACCAGGACCTCGATGAACTAACCTCCAATAAAGAAAAACTCGAAAAGTTCGCCCGCGAAAAATACCTCATGAAAAGAGACAATGAGGATGTTTTTGTGATAGTGAAAGAGAAGAAGCAGGATTAAAAATCCGACTCGAGACTACGCATAAAATTTAGGCAACGATAATTTATACTTCACCGCCACTATCCTGATCGCACAAACGATCGTCACGGCCAATATCTCGACAATGTCTGTATCGAGGTGCTTAATAAGCAGTACGTATAATGTGCCGCCAATAATGCAGGCTGTCGCGTAGATTTCCTTCTGAAATATCAGCGGGATATTATTCAATAAGATATCGCGCAGTACACCGCCAAAACATCCGGTTATAGTACCTAAAGCGACGCATACACCAGGGTTTAACCCCGCATCGATCCCCCTCTGTATCCCAATAATAGTAAACAGGCCAAGCCCCAGCGCATCAAACAGAAACAGAGTGGTCTTGAATGTCTTGATATATTTTTTGAAAAAGATAGTGGCAATGCCTGTACCCAATATGATCAGCGGAGTTTCATAATCCCGCATCCACGTTACCGGGGTATATCCTATCAGTACGTCCCGGATAGTACCTCCGCCTATGGCAGTTACAAAACTAATGATCAGCACACCAAATACATCCAGCCGCTTTTGCATTGCCGAAAAAGCCCCTGAAATGGCAAAGGCTACTGTTCCGGAAATTTCGATAACGGATGAGATGTTGATCATATTTCGCCCTCGCGTTTACGGATGAACCATTCTGTACCTAACAAAACTAAAATCAGCACAAATATCCACTTCAGGTCGATAAGGTCACTATAGCGTTTATCCTCGTAAACTACGGTTTTGATATTTTCATTCTTACGGATCAGGTCGGCCAACTGGCTAATTTGCGAGGGCTGCAGCATCTGACCGCTCGATTGTTTGGCCATATCAGACAGTAATTGATGATCCGCAGCACTCTGGCGTGTTTCCAGGTTTAATGGTTTAATGGTGAACTGCCCCGAAGCCGTAAATGCCTCGTTCCCTAGTTTAGTCGATGCCGAATAGGCATATTCATCAACAGGCAAAGCACCGGCATCCAATTGATAGCTTTGCCCGTTCCTGGTAAACAGGAAGCTGTAATTTTTCCCTGAACGACTCTTTAGTTCGATCCGGATGTCGGGTGTATTAACCAGTTCCAATGCATCATTGTATAATTCCGCGTTAAGTATCACATTTTCACCCTCGTCAAAAACATTTTTGGCAGCATACACTCTTAATTTCTGATGATTGCTATTTGCTGTGAGGTATTGCACCGCCTGGCTGAACAACTCTTCCAGTGCCAGGTGACTGCCGTAAGTATTGTACTCTGATAATGACCATCTCCAAATACCTTCGCCTGTCAATACAGCAGCTCTCCGGCCATTCTCATCACTAAAAGACAATAAGGGGTAAGGTGTTGGCACCTCGCCTATTTTTTGTTTGAATAATACCTGTCCTGCACCGTTACTGCTGTAGTTACCAAATGGGGCCAATAATGGGGGTAACCGGCTCAGTTTTGTCCGGGTCGAATCGGACAGGGTAAACAATGAAAATTCCTGTATAGGCTGCGCAAATACCTCCTGCATATCGCTACGGGCAGAGTTGATCTGTACCAGCTTCTGCTCACTGTTTAATTGCGGAAGATCAGTTTGTGCACCTGCCATGTACCAAACGGGCACTTTACTTTTAGTGATAAAGCTTTGCAGCTCACCAGAACTATTGCTTGCGGTTTGATATAAAATAAGCAGGCTGTAATCGCTTAGTTTTAATTTAGGTAGATCGCTCAGTAAACTGGCCTTTACCTCGTAATTCTTGTTACTTTCTATGGATTGTTTGATCACGCTGATATCCGGGTGCGGACCATTGTACAATAGCAATATCTTTTGCCGGGCATCCAGCACATCTACATAAATGGTTTCGGTATTATTTTGTGCTGATGCCTCATTTTTAACGGGTGCAATATTGATGGTGAACTTACGTGTCCCCTTCTTATCCGCATTTAATTTAAGCGGAACAGTTTTCCTGAAATTGTTTGAGGTAACCGCATCAGTTTGAGAGAATACTTGCTTGCCATCTTCGTCCACGGTTAAATGAATATTTTCCCCCTTAGCCTGGTAAGCTTCCGCCAAAACTTCTACCGCAAAATCATTACCGAGATAGGCAGTTTTGTTATAGTTAACATTACCGATCAGCAGATCGCGTTTAGCAACTGTATCACCCAAAGCGATTGTGTAGATGCTTGTCTTTAGATTCTTTGCTTCATACCTTGGATCGCTCCCCTGATTATACAGGCCATCCGTAGCCAATACCAAAACACCAATATTTTGATTAACAAAACGTTCATTCAACTGGCGGATTGCTGCAGAGATATTGGTTTGTTTGCCATTGAATTTATCAGATAATCCATCTTTCAGGTCACCGCTGAAATTAAACTCCCGCACATCATATTGGTCGCCTAATTGTTGTTTTAATTTGGACAGATCACCTATCTCCGGTGGTGATTTAGAAAAGCCAAACAGCTTGATTGATTGCGAATTATCCTGAGCGATCAGCACCAACGGTTTCTGCGGATTATAAGCTATCGACCTAACCAAAGGTGCGATCAATAAAAATGACAGGATAAATACAGCCAAAGTCCTGGCAGCAAATAATGCATAACGGGCGGTCTTACCAAGGCTCACCGGCTGACGGTACATCAGCCAGCCATACCCCAAACCCAGCAACAGGCAAACAGGTGTCCACCACCCCGAAACCGACCCCCATGTTACTGAAAATAAAAGCTGCATATTTTTGGTTACGTTGTACGTATTACGTGAGACGTTTTACGTTTACTCGCAAAATGCAAAAATATTGTGAGATGTAGCAAATTCTGTTTTTAAAGCTATTCTTCCCGTTTAGTTCTATATTTAATTCCTTGAGAGAGGAAATAGCTCTTTAATAACTCATATTTGTTTTCACAATTCGCTGTATACTTAATTTTTCGGGAGCTGAGATAATACTGATGGCATGTAAAACAGATAGAAATATATTGAGTCACTTTACCAGTCGAATCAATAAACAGAATTGCATGTCTGGGTTGAAATATACACATAGATCTAGAGTCGTCTACCTCGACTTCGTGAACCTGTCCTTTTTTGTATTTAGGTCTTTTTACGGGGGTAAATCCAACATTATATAAAATATCTGTCAACGAATCAATTCCATCACTAGATAATATTTTGCTTTCGCGTACTTTGCTGTAATCTATAATAAAGTTATTTACCGCCACCGGAGTATATACGTCATCTTCCTTAGCAAACGATATCAGTTTAACAGTCGTTGCTGTATTGAATGGAAAAAATGCGCGGCGTTGCTCCTCGTTATATTTATGACTATTTAAACATTGATTGTGCTCCTTCCATGCTCTCGCTACCTCAAACGATGGAGGCTCGGGTGGTGGTGGTGACTTCTTTTTCTGTTGCCCAAAAACTACACAAGGAATCAGAATAAAAAGTAAGGTTAAGGTTTTCATGGTATTAAGTTAGGTTTTTATTCGGAATTTATATTTCTCCAAAATAAATTCTTCCTTCATGAAAAAGGAAGTACTTACAAAGGAAAGTAAAAGATATAAATTAGTGTATGACTAAAAATAAAGCGAGATTTAAAAAGGTAATTAAGCACCCCATAATTCAATATTTCATATGAATGTAGAAGAACAAATCAAAGCGTATATTACCGGCCAACCTGAACCAAAACGCAGTGACATGCAAGAGTTGTATACGCGCATACTCGGGGTATTGCCAGGATGTAAATTATGGTTCGATGATGGCAAAAACAGTGAAAATAAAACTGTTAGTAATCCCAATATAGGATATGGACTTTACACCATAAAATATGCTGATGGGAAAACCAGGGATTTTTTTCAAATCGGTTTGAGCGCAAATACAACCGGGATATCTGTCTATATCCTGGGCCTCAAAGATAAGACCTACTTAGCCCAAACGTATGGCAAGGAAATAGGCAAAGCGAGCGTGACCGGGTATTGTATTAGGTTCAAAACGCTGAAAGATATACACGTTAACATACTTGAAGCAGCAATACGATACGGGGTTGATGCTACAACTGAAAATTAAATTTCAAACTGAGACACTACCCAAAACGTATAACGTACAACCTACTACAGCATTCCCCCATCAACAGGTATAACCTGCCCGGTAATATAAGAAGCCATATCCGATGCCAGGAAAACACAGGCATTAGCCACATCCTCAGTCTCACCACCACGTTTAAGCGGGATAGCCGCTGCCCAGCCTTCAACTACTTTAGGGTCCAGTACTTCGGTCATTTCGGTTTTGATAAAACCCGGGGCAACCACGTTGGTGCGTATATTTCTTGAACCTAATTCTTTAGCAATAGATTTGGAAAAACCAATGATACCCGCTTTAGATGCAGCGTAATTAGCCTGACCTGCGTTGCCCTGCACGCCTACTACCGAGCTCATATTGATAAACACACCGTAACGGTTTTTCATCATGATCTTGGATGCAGCTTTGGTCACGTTGAAGATCGATTTCAGGTTTACATCCAGCACTTCGTCCCAGTTCTCTTCGGTCATACGCATCAGCAGACCGTCTTTAGTTATACCGGCATTGTTCACTACAATTTGGAGCGTACCGAAATCAGCCACGATATCATTCACCAGTTTTTCAGCCTCATCAAACTTAGACGCATCAGAGCGGTAGCCTTTTACTTTGGTGCCGTAGCTTTGCAGTTCCTGCTCCAAAGCCTGTCCTTTTTCGACAGACGACAGATAAGTAAAAGCGACATTGGCGCCATGTTCGGCAAACTTTTCAGCTATTTTACGGCCTATCCCTTTTGATGCTCCGGTGATGAGTGCGGTTTTTCCTTCTAATAATTTCATTTTGTTCTGAATGATTTCGGGGGTCGAAGATAAGGAATTAGTCGGGAAGTCGGAAAAGTCCGGAAGTCGGAAAGATTAGTTAAGGTAAATCATCCCAATTAATAGCTTTATTATTAAGAAGTGACTCCAGCCAATCTTTATTAGGACTGACAAGTTCACCATAATCTGTAGACGAAGGCAAATAGATTTCAAACAGATAATCACATTCTTTGGTCAACAATTCATAGCGTGCCTTCCCGTCAATTCTGTCAAGTTGTAAATAATAGTTCGGCAAGTGGTTTAATTGAATCAGCCTTATTCCGGGAGAAAGCATAGGCAACACCTCTCTGAATTCTGTTGTGGGCATTGCAAATTCAAATGTGATTTTTCTGGCTAAAATGTTGTGGTAACTATTGTTATCAAATAAAGGCAAGTTATATTGCCGCCAATCATAGCTTTCCTTGTAATCATTGGTTTCTGCTACAAAATGATCGGAAACCCATACATATTTATAGTTATCATCTAAAATATGCTCTAAGAACTTATTTGAGGCGAAATCTAAAACCATGTAGAATTGCCCGGGATGAATTTCTTTTATCGAATTAAGGTTATCTGGTGACCAACTCATACTATTAGCTTAATTAAGTCGTCGCAAATTAATTAAACTTGTTTTCTTTCTTATATTCTTTTTGCAACTCCAGCAGGCATTTTGCTCACAAATATCCATCGTATTGCTAGCTGATAAAAATTAAAACTTGCGGACTTTACCGACTTTCGGACTTCCTGACTTATTTCCCCTATCTTTGTTCCCAGTTCTTTACTTTATTTCAACAGTGAGGTTTCCGTTCAACCGGGAATTAAAAAGGAACCGTGTGTAAATCACGGGCTGTCGCGCAACTGTAAGTAATATCAAAAGGTTATTGCCTTTAGCTGAATGTCCATTGTCCGCCAAAGGCGGGTGAGAAGGACGGCAATAACGTTACAAGCCAGGATACTTGCCCGCTGTTTAAGACAATGCTTTCGCGTTTAGAAGCAGTAGTCAGAGAATAAAAGCATGATTGCAGGTATCCTGATGCCTGTATACTGCCTTTATCTTTTATTACCATTCCCCGAAAGCATACCGAAAACCGTAAGGAGCATTAACTCAAATTAATGTTTAACCAAAAAAGTTTTATGCGTATGCTCAAAAACAATCTCGGGTACCCCCGTGTAGGTACCCACCGTGAACTTAAAAAAGCCTGTGAACAATACTGGGCAGGCAAAACAGGCCGAAAAGAATTATTCTCTGTTGCACGCAAACTGCGCGAAGAACACTGGAAATTGCAGCAGGATGCCGGGATCGATCTGATCCCATGCAACGATTTCAGTTTTTACGACCAGGTGCTGGACACCTCATTAATGCTTGGCACCATACCGCGAAGATATACCGAGGTATTGACCAAAAATGAGAACAATACGGAGATCGATCTCTATTTTGCCATGGCCAGAGGATACCAAAAAGACGGTCTGGATATTACCGCCATGGAAATGACCAAGTGGTTTGATACCAATTACCACTACATTGTTCCTGAATTTACGGCAGATCAGCAGTTCAGGATATTCTCGGAAAAGATTTTTGAAGAATTCAATTTAGCCAAACAGGTTACCGGGGGTATTCCAAAGCCGGTTTTGATCGGTCCTGTCTCGTATTTGCTATTAGGCAAAGAAAAGGAAGCTGGATTTGATCAGATCGATCTGATCAAAAAGATAGTTCCTGTTTACGTCGAAATATTGAAAAGATTAAAAACCCAGGGTGCTGTATGGGTACAACTGGATGAGCCTTTTTTGACTTTAGACCTATCCCAAAAGGAACAAGATGCCTTTACCTATGCCTATAAGGAGATCAAAAAGCAATGCCCCGAATTAAAAATACTGCTGACCACCTACTTTGAAAGTCTGCACGAAAACACTTCACTGGCGGTCAATTTGCCGGTTTGTGCCATACATATCGATTTGGTAAGAGCACCGGGACAATTGGATAAAGTGCTGACATTGATGCCCGATAAACTTAGCCTATCACTCGGTGTAATTGACGGCCGCAATATCTGGAAGAATGATTACATCCGGTCATTGGCTCATATTAAAAAAGCAATAGCAGTTATCGGCAAAGAACGTGTAATGATAGCGCCCAGCTGTTCTCTGCTGCATACTCCGTTCGATTTAGATCTGGAAACTGCCATTCTTCCTGAAATAAAAAACTGGATGGCTTTCGCCAAACAAAAATTAAACGAGGTAAATGAGCTGAATGAAATTATTGAAGGAAATAATGAGTTGCTGCTAAATAATCTAAGGGCTATCTCCAGCCGTAACATATCGAAACTGATCCATAAACAGCAGATCAAAAACAGGGTTCTGGCTATTACGGATACCGATGCCAGTCGCAATAGCGAGTTTGCCGTACGACAAAAAATTCAGCAGGAAAAATTCAAACTACCCTTGTTCCCTACCACTACTATTGGCTCGTTTCCACAAACAGATGATATCCGCCAGCTAAGGTCCAAACTCAAAAAGGGAGAACTAACCGCTGAACAATATGATGCCGCAATTGCCAAAGCAACCATTGATGCCATCCGCTGGCAGGAAGAGATCGGAATCGACGTATTGGTTCATGGCGAGTTTGAACGAAATGATATGGTGGAGTACTTTGGCGAACAACTGGATGGGTTTTTATTCACCCAAAACGGATGGGTACAGAGTTACGGCAGCCGTTGTGTAAAGCCTCCTGTTATTTATGGCGATGTAAGCCGTCCAACTGATATGACCGTTAAATGGAGCCGTTTTGCCCAGGCCAATACGGATAAACTAATGAAGGGCATGCTGACAGGCCCGGTAACTATCCTGCAATGGTCTTTTGTGCGCGATGATCAGCCACGATCAGAAACTACTTACCAGATCGCTTTGGCCATAAGGGATGAAGTGGTGGCCCTGGAAAATGCAAGTATCAAAGTGATACAGATCGATGAGCCTGCCATCCGCGAAGGCTTACCGCTGCGTAAAGCTGATCATGAGAAATACCTGGATTGGGCGGTAAAAGCTTTCCGTATCTCAGCAAGCGGCGTGAAGGATGAAACACAAATACACACCCACATGTGCTACAGCGAGTTTAACGATATTATTCAGCACATTGCCCAAATGGATGCCGATGTGATCACCATTGAAACCTCGCGTTCGCAAACGGAATTGCTGGAAGCATTTTCTGATTTTAAATATCCTGCGGAAATCGGTCCGGGAGTATACGACATCCACTCGCCACGTGTGCCTACAGTTACGGAGATGGTAAGCCTGCTTGAAAAAGCCGCTGCCTTATTACCAGCTGAAAACATTTGGGTTAACCCCGACTGCGGTCTGAAAACAAGAAAATGGCCGGAAACCAAATCAGCTTTAGAAAATATGGTGAAGGCGGCAAAAACAGCAAGAGAAATATTTATTAAACAAGAGGTCAGATAAAAAGCCTCCGTGCTACTCTGTGTAAACTCTCAGTGACCTCAGTGGTAAAAATTAACCACAAAGGTCACTGAGAAGTCACAGGGACCACTGAGCCAAATTAAAGTATGGATACAGATCAAAGGATCAAATTAGCAGAAACCAGGATATTCAAAGCCGTGTTTCCAAATACAACCAATCATTACGATACCCTGTTTGGCGGTACCGCTATGCACCTGATGGATGAAGTAGCTTTTATAACCGCCACCCGTTTCACGCGAAAAATGATGGTCACCGTTTCATCAGATAAGATAGATTTCAATAAGCCTATCCCTTCCGGAACAATCATCGAACTGGTGGGCAAAGTGCTGCACATCGGCAATACCAGCTTAAAAGTTTTGGTGGAGATCTACGTGGAAGAAATGTATTCCTTTTCGCGTGAAAAGGCCATTACCGGCACATTTACTTTTGTAGCCGTAGATAGCAACAAGCACCCGGTGAAAATAATGGAAGGGTAGTATTATTTACTTGCACCGATCATCTCCTGGTACTCAGTCCTTAACGCCAGTAAACAGGAGGCACACAAACAACCATCATATAACTCACTTACATATTGTGTCTCATTAAGCGATAGCTGCACTTTGGCGCACTGGCATTTAGTGAATGAATTGGCCTTACATTCAAATGGCGACTGGCAGCGTTCACAGCGAACTATTTCGTGCTTTGTATGAGTCATTTCATTAGTCAATAGACCATGGTCGATAGTCCATAGTGTTACAGGCAAAATTACATATTACCATCGACTATGGTCTATCGACTATCGATCAAAAATTTATGCTGAGCAGGTAACACAGCCCTCATCCATTGAACAGCTTGGACCGGCAGGTATTTCGTCGGCCACTTGCTCTACATGATCAGGGATCACCGGCTCCATATTTTTGCCACCCTGGTTCTCTACCGTAAACTTAACGGCTTGTGAAGCAGCTTGTGTGCGCAGATAATACATACCGGTTTTTAGCCCCTTCTTCCAGGCATAAAAATGCATGGAGGTCAGTTTGGATGCATTCGGCGAGTTGATAAACAGGTTAAGCGATTGCGACTGGCAAATGTAGGCGCCCCTGTCGGCAGCCATATCGATGATATTACGCATCTTGATCTCCCAAACAGTCTTGTACAGGTCTTTCAGTTCCTGCGGTATTTCAGCAATATCCTGTATCGAACCATTGGCTGTGATGATCTTATCCTTCATTGTATTATCCCACAAACCACGGTTTACCAGGTCACGCAATAAGAATTTATTGACAATGATAAATTCACCGCTCAATACCCGGCGGGTGTAGATATTTGATGTATAAGGCTCAAAGCATTCGTTATTACCCAATATCTGTGAGGTAGAAGCCGTAGGCATCGGTGCAACTAACAAAGAGTTGCGCACACCATGGTTCATTACATCTAAACGCAGGTTTTCCCAATCCCAGCGGCCGCTATCGGGTTTTACATCCCACATATCAAACTGGAATTTCCCTTTTGATAATGGCGAACCTTTAAAGGTTTCATAAGCACCATCTTTTATCGCCAGATCTTTTGAAGCAGTCATTGCAGCAAAGTAGATCGTCTCGAATATCTCTTTATTCAATTGCTTGGCCTCATCGCTTTCAAACGGCAAGCGCAATAATATAAAAGCATCCGCCAAACCCTGCACGCCTAACCCAATCGGGCGATGACGCAGGTTAGAATAACGTGCTTCTTCAACCGGGTAATAGTTATTGTCGATGATCCGGTTCAGGTTCAAAGTCACCTGGTAGGTTACCTCGTATAATTTTTGATGATCGAATATGCCATTGATCACATATCTCGGTAAAGCTAATGAAGCCAGGTTACAAACAGCTACTTCCTTATCAGATGTATATTCCATGATCTCGGTACAAAGGTTTGAGCTTTTAATAGTACCTAAATTCTGTTGGTTTGATTTACCATTGGCCGCATCTTTATACAACAAGTATGGTGTTCCGGTTTCTACCTGTGCATCAAGTACAGCAAACCAGAGGTCCTGTGCTTTTACGGTTTTACGGGCACGGCCTTCGCTTTCGTATTTTGTATACAAAACTTCAAACTCTGCTCCCCAACAATCGGCTAATCCCGGTGCTTCATGAGGGCAAAACAGGCTCCAATCCTCATTAGCTTCTACCCTTTTCATAAACAAGTCGGATACCCAAAGGGCGTAGAACAGATCGCGCGCACGCATTTCTTCCTTACCATGATTTTTACGCAGATCTAAAAAGTCAAAAATATCTGCATGCCATGGTTCCAGATAAATAGCGAAAGCACCTTTGCGCTTGCCACCTCCCTGGTCTACATAACGGGCAGTGTCATTAAATACCTTCAGCATTGGGATAATACCGTTACTGGTACCATTAGTCCCGCTGATATAAGAACCTGTAGCCCTTACATTATGTATGCTCAAACCAATACCACCTGCACTTTGCGATATTTTGGCGGTTTGTTTCAGCGTATCGTAAATACCGTCTATGCTATCGTCCTTCATGGTCAATAAAAAGCAGGAAGACATTTGCGGCTTTGGTGTACCGGCATTAAACAGCGTTGGTGTAGCATGGGTAAACCAGCGTTCACTCATCAGGTTGTAGGTTTTAATCACGCTGTCGATGTCATCTTTGTGGATACCCACAGATACCCGCATAAATAGGTGTTGAGGACGTTCAGCTATCTTGCCATCTATCTTTAACAGGTATGATTTCTCCAACGTTTTAAAGCCGAAATAATCAAAACCAAAATCACGATCGTAGATGATGGTGCTATCCAATACTTCCGCATTTTTCTCGATCACTTCCCAAACGTCATCAGCAATTAGTGATGCGTTTTTGCCTGCTTTCAGGTCGATATAGCCATGCAATCTTCTCATCGTTTCTGAAAATGATTTGATGGTATTTTTATGCAGGTTTGATACTGCTATGCGTGATGCCAGCAGGGCATAATCCGGGTGCTTGGTGGTCAATGATGCTGCCGTTTCTGCTGCCAGGTTATCCAGTTCGGAGGTGGTTACCCCGTCATACAACCCTTCAATTACCTTTTTGGCAACGTCGATTGGGTCAACCAATGCCGGGTTTAAACTGTAGCACAATTTTTCAATACGTGCTGTTATTTTATCGAATTTTACGGTTTCCTTTTTGCCGTCTCTTTTTATTACGTACATTTTGGTGAGTGGTGAATGGTGAGTGGTGAATAATTTAGTTAGTTGTAGAGCTGATTAAACCACTGAGGTATTTAAAACATTTTACCAATGTTTCTCCTAATGATTGGAGACTTTCAGGTGTGCAATAGTTAAGATCAGCCGCTATATCGAGTGCGGCGTCAACTTCAATAAGTGATCCTCTTGCTATTTCATAAAATCTTTTTCGTTCAGTCTCTGACTTTCTTGAACTGCCTTCGGCAATATTTAGATGTACGGATAATGCAGCACGTCTGATCTGCTGAGTCAATACATATTTTTCATCAGGAGGGAACCGATTTGTAGCGAAATAGCATTCTTTTACAAATTGCCTTGCAATTGTGTAAACATCTAATTTGTTATGTCCTAATTGTAAAAACATCTATTATTTTCCTAATAATAAAACTCACTATTCACAACTGACTATTCACTTCAGAAATCCTCGTCTAAGCTGAATGCCTTACTTTCCTGTGTGTTCAGTACCCCATTTTTCTGGTAATCGCCTACACGCTTCTCAAAGAAGTTAGTTTTGCCTTGCAGGGATATCATCTCCATAAAATCAAATGGGTTTGTAGCATTATACACCCTGTCATAGCCCAACTCTACTAACCATCTGTCAGCTACAAATTCAATATACTGGCTCATCAGTTTGGCATTCATACCGATGAGGTTCACAGGTAAAGCATCGGTCACAAATTCTTTTTCGATCTCTACGGCATCTGTGATGATCTTTGTGGCTTCTGCTTTTGATAGCTTTTCGCTAAGCATACTGTATAACAAACAGGCAAATTCGCAATGCATGCCCTCATCGCGCGAAATCAGTTCATTACTAAAAGTCAGGCCAGGCATTAATCCACGCTTTTTAAGCCAGAAGATAGAGCAAAAACTACCTGAAAAGAAAATCCCTTCCACCGCAGCAAATGCTACTAATCGTTGCGCAAAGGTTCCGTTATTGATCCATTTCAATGCCCATTCCGCTTTTTTCTGAACAGCGGGAACGGTATCAATGGCATGGAACAAACGATCTTTCTCGGCAGGATCTTTTACATAGGTATCTATCAACAGGGCGTAAGTTTCCGAGTGGATATTCTCCATCATGATCTGGAAGCCATAAAAACATCGTGCTTCAGGTACCTGTACCTCGCTCATAAAATTGACAGCAAGGTTCTCGTTCACAATACCATCACTTGCCGCGAAGAATGCCAGGATGTGTGATATAAAATGCCTTTCGCCATCATTCAGGCTTTCCCAATGTTTTTGGTCGTCCGAAAGATCGATCTCTTCGGCGGTCCAGAAACTGGCCTCGTGTTTTTTGTACATCTCCCAGATGCGGGGATAATTGATGGGGAGGATCACAAACCGATCCTTGTTCTCCCGGAGTAATACTTCGTTTTCCTGTTTCATGCCTTGTCGTTTTTATTTGGAGTCGACAAAAGACGATGAACCGGGCACTTTTACGGAAGTACGGGGGACAGGGCTTTTGCCAAAACCCTATTCGTGAAAGTTTTGACAAGCTATCCCGGCAGGTGTCTGGCTGGTAGTCAATAGTCAATGGTCAATAGTCAATGGATCGCGGCGAATTATTCGCCGTGAACCACTCACTGCTCACCACTCACCACTCACTAATTCACAGTTGCACGTCAGCCCATGATTTGCACATGGTTCCCTTTTAATGCCGGTTTTACTCCGGCAACCTTTGATAGCGTTTGTTAAAGAACTTGTAACTCCAAAGATAGCGGATGATGCCATTATGATGTTAGTGATAGTTTTTCACATCGGTATAACTTATGAACAAAAAGAATTGGCGAAGTCTTTCGGAATGCAAAATAATTTATGATAACTTTAGTTTAAACAACCTATCTCATTATGAAAAAATATCTAGCCGAACTCATTGGAACCTTTGCCTTAGTATTATTTGGCTGCGGCGCAGCAGTTGTTGACGGAAAAACAATTCCTGCCGCGGTTCTCCCTGATGCCCCATTAGGAATTGGAATTTTAGGTATTGCCCTTGCTTTCGGGCTTGCCGTTGTTGTAATGGCTTATGCCATCGGCCCCATTTCGGGCTGTCACATTAACCCTGCTATTACGATAGCTATGCTTGTCGCAGGAAAAATAAGCGGAAAAGATGCCCTCGGGTATATTGTCGCCCAGTTTATTGGGGCTGTTATTGGCTCTGCAGTTTTGTATGCATTTATCCAGGGCAGTCCCGGCTTTAGCGGGGTCCCCGAATATGGCCTCGGGGCAAATGGATGGGGGGCTGGTTACCTCGGTGGCTATTCTACAGCATCCGCATTCCTGACTGAAGCAATCCTCACTTTCCTGTTTCTCTTCGTTATTTTCGCTACTACTTCCCGTTTTGGAAATTCCACAATGGCTGGATTAGCTATCGGGCTCACTTTAGTGCTTATTCATTTAGTGGCTATACCTATTACAGGAACATCTGTTAACCCAGCCCGTAGTTTCGGTCCTGCTATATTTGCCGGTGGTAAAGCATTGGGGCAATTGTGGTTATTTATCGTCGCTCCGATTGTTGGAGGGATAGCAGCTGCATTAGTATGGAATGGGGTGTTTGATAAGGAGACTAAATAACTTGTTGTAATGTTTTAAAGTTGGAAAGTTGTAAGGTTAAAAAGCACCAAGGCAACTTTCCAACCTTACAACGTTTCAACTTTTCAACTCTCAAGCGGTACAAATTTCAACGACACGGAATTTACACAATGCCGTGTATTCTTCGGTGTCATGTACTCGCCTTCGAATACGTGACCAAGGTGTGCACCACAGTTGGCGCATTCTATTTCAACACGGCGTCCATCCGGATCAGGAACACGTCTTACTGCTCCTGGTATTTCATCATCAAAGCTGGGCCAGCCGCAATGTGATTCAAACTTGGTTTCAGAAGTATACAGAGGGGTATCGCATCTTTTGCATACGTACAGCCCATGCGCATGATTATCTAACAATGATCCGGTGAACGGTCTTTCCGTTCCCTTGTATAGTATTACCCGTTCTTCTTCGGGTGTTAATTTATTGTATTCCATGATGTTTTAATTATTGAATGACTGAATTATTGAATTAGTGATTGAGTTTTCACTGATCATAACAAATATACGGCTGGAATGGCGTTTGGATTTTGAGGCAGGCTCTTGTTTACATTGGGTTGACCAAACAAAAAATCCCTAGTCAAAACCAAGATCATTTATTATATTTCGCTCTATTTAATCGACACAACCCAAACTCTTATTAGCTCTTAAGCCGAAGCATTTCACCGTATGATTAATCCCTGGTATAAAATTTTCGAGCACGATTTTAAAGAAGCCTATAAAATTGCTGATGAAAACTATTTGCAATCAGCAGAAGACTTTTATTTAAGAGCAAGGGCAACAGCCTCATTACTACTCGGAAATTACAGCACTGCGCTTGCTGACTTTCTTTTAATTAATGAAATTGAAAAGAATTCCAATAGAAAGTATGATGTAACTTATATGGATATAGGACTTTGCTACTATGCATTGGGAGATATTGAAAATGCAATTGATTATTTCAAATATCCAATTATTAACAAAAAGGAAAAACTGGGCACCAGTGATACTTCAGTGCCACCTTGTGTGCTCTTATTTATTGGTGTCAAATTAGGGAGACAAGATATTGTCAAAATTGCTATGAAAGAGCTGAAAAGCATTTCAAAATTTAAAACTGCTGCTCCGAATTACCTCTTGGGAACGATTTCGGAAAAGGAACTTGATAATAAATTTCTACAAGAATCGAATGCAACACTGCGAAGCAGGAACCAATGCAAGGTTGAGTTCTATAAGGCTATTCATTATTTACAAAATGGTGCTCATGAAAAATATAAAATACATATAAAAAATTGTGTTGAAATTACTGGCAAATACCTTGAATTTGAATATTATATTGCTAAAGTCGAGTATGAAATATATTTAAATGGCAACCATGAAGATACCAGGAACTTTTGGCGAAGGATATTTGATTTATTTGGACCAACAAAAAATCCCGGTCAATGACCAGGATTCTCTTTTTATCTTCATCAGCAAAAACCTTTCAGCTTTCACCTTTCTGCTTTAAGCCTTCTTAGAAAGTTCTTCCGCCATTGCAGCGCCGATATCAGCCGGAGATTTTACTACGCGGATACCGCATTCGGTCATGATCTTCATTTTGGCAGCAGCAGTATCATCGGCACCGCCAACAATAGCACCTGCGTGACCCATACGGCGTCCCGGAGGGGCTGTTTGGCCTGCAATAAAGCCTACTACAGGTTTAGTACCGTTCTCTTTTATCCAGCGTGCAGCTTCGGCTTCCATGCCTCCGCCTATCTCGCCTATCATGATGATGCCATGTGTATCAGGGTCGTTCATCAGCAGTTCAACCGCCTCTTTGGTGGTTGTGCCGATGATCGGGTCGCCACCGATACCGATAGCTGTGGTGATACCTAAACCGGCTTTCACTACCTGGTCAACCGCTTCGTAAGTTAAAGTACCTGATTTGGAAACTACGCCCACATTACCTTTGCGGAAGATAAAGCCCGGCATGATACCGATCTTCGCCTCATCAGCAGTGATAATGCCGGGGCAGTTTGGCCCGATCAGGCGGGTATTCCTGTCTTTAATATATTCCTTCACCTGGATCATATCCTTTGTTGGGATACCTTCGGTGATACAAACAATCACTTTGATACCTGCCTCGGCTGCTTCCATAATGGCATCAGCAGCAAATGGCGGCGGTACGAAGATGATAGAAACATCTGCACCTGTTTTGGCAACTGCATCTGCTACGGTATTAAAAACTGGTCTGTCAAGGTGGGATTGTCCGCCTTTACCCGGAGTAACACCGCCAACCAGTTGTGTACCATACTCGATCATTTGCGATGCGTGGTAAGTACCTTCCTGGCCGGTAAAGCCCTGAACTATAACTTTGGAATCTTTATTTACGAGAACGCTCATAGATTTTATTATGTGTGCGCAAAGCTAAAGTTATTACGCATAATCTCAAAGAAGAATTAAGAGACGATTTTATATTATGACCTGCCTATGTAGAGACGCAATGCATTGCGTCTCTACTACCATTGTGGTGTCCGTCCGTTATCTGTATACATAGGTATGTAACAAAGCGGACAGCACCATTCGTAAATCTAAAATCCTAAATCAATTGGGATTCGCCACCGGATAAAACTCCTTCTCACTCTTCGCTATCACTATACATGCTATCCCATTACCTATCATATTGGTCAATGCTCTTGCGGTCGACATAAACCTGTCGATGCCTAACAACAACGCCACACCTTCCACCGGGATCACTTTTATAGCTGTTAGGGTTGATGTCAACACAATAAATCCACTCCCCGTTACGCCCGCGGCGCCTTTGGAAGTAACCATCAGTATGCCGATAATTACCAACTCTTGCTCTAACGATAAAGGAATATTAAATACCTGCGCCAAAAATATCACCGACATGGAGAGATAGATCGTCGTTCCATCTAAATTGAAAGAATATCCTGCCGGGATAACCAAACCGACTACCGATTTGGCACAACCGAATTGCTCCATCTTTTCCATCATACTGGGTAACACCGTTTCGGATGATGAAGTGCCCAATACAATGAGTATCTCCTGCCGGATGTATTTCAGATATTTCCAAAGGCTGAATTTAAAGATCAGGCTCACAATAAACAGCACCACGAAGATGAAGAGCAGCATTGTGAAAAACACAGCTCCTAACAGTTTTAACAATGGGCCAAGTGTGTTGATGCCATAAGTTGCTACTGTGTAAGCCATCCCGCCAAATGCACCGATAGGCGCCAGCTTCATCACCACATCCATAATATTGAAAAATACCTTGTTCAGCTTCTCAAAAAAATCGACTACAGGTTTACCTGTTTCCTTCAGTAAACTTAGTCCATAGCCGAATAGTATGGCGAAGAATAGTATCTGCAATATATCACCCTTGACAAATGCATCGAATATATTGGATGGAATGATGTGCGCAAAAAATTCTCCCCATTTCATTTCGGCGGCAGCTTTTTGGTATACCTGTAACTTGGCGTCGGCTGCTCCATGCGGAGGAGGTAAGCCACTACCCGGTTTGATAATATTAGCGAGCGTGACTCCCATGACGAGCGCAAATGTGGTCACGATCTCGAAATACAGTATCGCCTTGCCTCCAACCCTGCCCACCTTTTTTATATCACCCATACCGGCTATACCCAGCACAATGGTTAAAAAAATGATAAATGGTATCAGCATCTTGATCAGGTCGATAAACTTATCGCTGATCTGGTGAGCCGTCGGACCAAAACCTTTAAAATATAAGCCAACAACCACGCCCAGCACAATGGCCGCTATCACCTGGAAAGTTAGATTGGATAAGAGTTTTTTCATGCGAAAACAATAATACGGATTTTAGATAATTTCCATGCTCATGGCAAAGGTTCTCTGTGAACTCTGTGCCAAATCTTTGTGATCTCTGTGGTGAAATCAACCACAAAGGACACTGAGGCTTTACACAAAGAGGCACAGAGCAAATGTCGACTAAATCACCCCACAACCAAAAAGCTCCCCCCGGTTTACCCGAAGAGAGCCTCTAAAAATGCTGTATTTGTATTAATTATTTATTCGTTTAGCTTACCGCACCTGTTTGCAGGTTCACGGTATAGCTTGCGCCGTTGATAACTATCTTCACAATACCATTACCCAGGAAGGTAGCAGTACCGCTGTAATTCCATGTACCTGATGCGCCGGTGGCCTGGGTTGCAAAGTCGGCAGAACCGCTGTCAATAGTACCCAACTGATCTATAATGATATTATGGAAAGTGTAATTGAACGAGGCAGTGGTGCTTTTGCCGCTCACTTTTGCATTTTCGGCAAAGCTTGCAGTACCATTCAATGAGATATTTGAGGTATCAACACCCGGATTTACCTGGGCTAATGTCAGGTTTTCGGCAATATTGAATGTACCGGTAAGCTGTGCCGTTGCTGCGGTCAATTTCAGGTTATCGGTAACATTAAAGCCTGAAAATACCCCATTGGTACAGTTAAAAGTAAAACCGATAGAACCGGCTACGGTTGCACTTCCGCCGTCCATATCAATACTTGTATTAAAGGTAGTATCAACGTGCAGGCCGCAGGTGATATCCCCACTAAGGTCATTAATACCTAAACGGCTTCCTTTGGTCATGTTCAACCTGATCTTGTTACGGTCGACGCCAAATGTACCCGGGGCACTTAAGCCGCTTGAAATGTTGAATCCGCCAAAACCTGAATACAATGTTTGAGCGAGGTTGAGCGCGATCTGGCTGCTCACCGTTTTACTGTCGACAGTGTTTGAAGGACTTGATTTTTTACACGATGTGTAGCTCAAAGCCACACAGGCCAATGCCACTAATGCGATGCGTTTTAATTTCATGATAAGATTTAAATTTTTCTGCAAATTAATTCTTTTTGAGCCTTTGTACGAAAAAAAGATTTATTGGGTTATAGGTTTTTATATGATCTGTCCGTCCGTTACGGAGTATAAGTAGTTAGCGGACACCGTCCGGTTGTATGTTACACTCCTTATCGGACGGACACCTAATAAACTACTCCCTATATTTACATCATGAATACGATCTACAACTTCCGCCAGGTATCTGATCTGCTGGCCTGTGCAGGGCAGCCTACCGAGAGCCAGCTAACCGATATTGCCAATGGCGATTACAGGGTGGTTATTAATCTTGGTTTAGCAGATGGCAAATATGCTTTGGCTGATGAAGCTGCATCAGTAAACAATTTAGGATTGACGTATCATCATATCCCGGTAGTATTCGATAATCCGCAGATGGATGAATTGAACTCTTTTATCAGCATGATGAATGCGCATAGCCATCAGAAAACACTGGTACATTGTGCGGCAAATTATCGTGCATCTGCATTTACAGGTTTATATCTTTTTGCAGTTGATATTCTGAATCCGGATGAAATGCAGGAGTTTATTGAAGAAGTATGGCAGCCTGATGGGATATGGCAGCAGTTTATTGATGAGGCAGTTGAGGTGTTGCGAGATAGTTGATTAACTCCATGTCATTTCGAACGAACAAGGGTGGGTTAAGCATTGGAGTGAGGAGAAATCTTATACGAGCGTATGACGGACTATGCATATCGTATAAGTTTTCTCACCTGCGCCACATCATGACCCATGCTTCAGGTTCGAAATGACATAGTTTTTTATCGACTGCAAAGATTCAAATTTCAACCTGAAATTTTAATAATACTTCCCCATCAACATATTCATATATGTCTTGCTGTATAGTAGTTGCGGTAAGTAGATCGGATATTACAAATATACAAACAATTATTTATTTATAAAGAATTTTATTTATTTTTTATGAATATTGTTCTGTCCGTCCGTAATAGTGTAACAGTATCAATAGAACATGCTAATTAGATTCACCACTACGTCATTATAAACTATTTTTATACTACTCTGTCATTCTGAGCGAGAGCGAAGAATCTATTGATAGATATCTTGAGTACCTGACAGCTTCACGGAATAGATGCTTCACTATCGTTCAGCATGACAACTCTTGTTCTTCCTGTCCATTAGCAACTGTTACAAAATAAAGAACGGACAGAACAACTTAATCAACTCTACCAACTTACTCAACTTAATCAACCATTTTTCTTAATTTCGCAACCTCAAACGCGCGAATAATAGCAATGGACTACCAATTTAAAGATATAGAGCAAAAATGGCAGCAGTTTTGGGCCGAAAATCAAACCTTTAAGGCTGATAACAACTCTGCCAAACCCAAGTATTATGTGCTGGATATGTTCCCTTATCCGTCTGGTGCAGGGCTGCATGTGGGCCATCCGCTGGGATATATTGCTTCTGATATTTTTGCGCGCTACAAGCGTTTAAAGGGGTTCAACGTATTGCACCCGATGGGCTACGACAGCTTTGGCTTACCTGCCGAGCAATATGCCATACAAACCGGGCAGCACCCTGCTATTACTACCGAAACCAACATTGCCACTTACCGCCGTCAGCTGGACCAGATAGGTTTCTCGTTCGACTGGAGCCGCGAGGTACGTACCAGCTCTCCCGATTTTTATAAGTGGACGCAGTGGATTTTTATGCAGTTGTTCAACTCCTGGTATAATAAAACTGCGGATAAAGCTGAACCGATTGAGAAACTGATTAAACATTTTGAGCAGAACGGCTCAGCAGGCGTAGATGCGGTATGCGATGAAGAGATATTGACCTTTACTGCCGCAGAGTGGAAAGCATTCACTAAAGAAGAACAACAGGCAGAATTATTAAAATACCGCCTCACCTACCTGCGCGAAAGCACCGTAAACTGGTGTGCCGCATTAGGAACAGTATTGGCCAACGACGAAGTGAAGGACGGTTTCAGTGAACGCGGCGGTTACCCTGTGGAGCAAAAGAAAATGATGCAGTGGAGCATGCGCATCACCGCCTATGCCGAGCGTTTATTACAAGGTTTGGACACCATCGACTGGCCCGAGCCTTTAAAAGAAATGCAAAGGAACTGGATAGGCAAAAGTGTTGGTGCGAGTGTAAGATTTCCGATGTCGGAGGTCGGAAGTCAGACATCAGATATCAGATCTCTGACCTCTGACTTCATAGAAGTATTTACAACAAGAGTCGATACCATCTTTGGCGTTACCTTTTTAGTACTCGCTCCTGAGCATGAGTTAGTGCCCTCATTAACCACGCCTGCCCAAAAAGCTGTGGTGGATGCTTACATCGCGCAAAGCAAAAAGAAATCGGAGCTGGATCGTATGGCAGATACTAAAACGGTATCGGGTGCCTTTACCGGCAGCTATGTGATCAACCCTGTGAATAACGAGAAAGTGCCGCTTTTCATAGCTGATTATGTGTTAGCAGGATACGGTACAGGCGCAGTAATGGCTGTACCATCAGGCGACCAGAGGGATTACTTATTCGCAAAGCATTTTGGTCTACCGATCATACCGATCATCGACATACAAAACATCGAAACCGAAGCTGACCCGACCAAGGAGGGTACTTACATCAACTCCGACTTTATGAACGGGTTGAACTATAAGGAAGGTACAGCAAAAGTGATTGCCTATCTTGAATCAAAAGGTGCAGGCAAAGCCAAGGTGAATTTCAGGATGCGTGATGCCATCTTCGGGCGCCAGCGTTACTGGGGTGAGCCGGTTCCTGTTTATTTTAAGGATAACCTGCCTCATCTGATAGACGAGAAAGACCTGCCGCTTATATTACCTGAGGTTGATAAATATTTACCGACTGAAACAGGAGAACCACCATTAGCGCGGGCTACAAACTGGAAACACCCTGAGGGAGCATATGAACATTCCACCATGCCGGGTTGGGCAGGATCGAGCTGGTACTGGTACCGCTACATGGATGCGCATAACGACAAGGAGTTTGCATCTGAAAAGGCGATTGAATACTGGAAGGATGTCGACCTGTACATTGGCGGTTCTGAGCATGCCACCGGGCACTTGCTGTACAGCCGTTTCTGGAATAAGTTTTTAAAGGATTTAGGTTTAGTTGTTGAAGAAGAACCATTCAAAAAACTGATCAACCAGGGTCACATTCAGGGAAGATCGAACTTTATATACCGGTTGATAGATGATGAAGGCAGAGGTACAAACACTTTTGTTTCGCATGGATTGATCAAACAATACAAAACATCGCCTTTACATGTTGACGTGAATATTGTGGAGAATGATATTCTTGACACCTACAAATTCAAAACCTGGCGCGAGGATTTCAAGGACGCAGAGTTTATTTTAGAAAATGGCAAGTATATATGCGGTGTCGAGATCGAGAAGATGTCGAAATCCAAATACAACGTCGTCAACCCGGATGACCTGATCGAGCGCTATGGTGCCGACACCCTGCGCATGTACGAGATGTTTTTGGGCCCATTAGAGCAAAGCAAACCCTGGAATACCAATGGTATCGAAGGAGTGTTCAAGTTCCTCCGTAAGTTCTGGAAGCTTTTCCACGATGAGCAATTCAATTTCCGGGTATCAGAAGATGCTCCGTCAAAAGCTGAGCTGAAATCGTTACACAAGATCATCCGCAAGGTAGAAGAAGATGTAGAGCGTTTCTCATTCAACACCTCCGTATCCAGTTTTATGATCGCAGTAAACGAATTGACTGATCTGAAATGCAACAAGAGGGCTATCTTACAGGATTTAGTAGTGGTATTATCACCTTATGCACCGCATATTTGTGAGGAGCTTTGGGTATTGCTGGGTAACCAGGCAGGTACGTTATCCTACACACCGTATCCAAAATTCAATGCGGAGTACTTGATTGAGGATGAGTTTGCCTATCCTATTTCTATCAACGGCAAAATGAAGATGAATTTGAATATTTCATTGAGCCTTGATCCGCCTGCTATTGAAAGTGCCGTGATAGGCAATGCCGATGTACAGAAATACCTGGACGGTAAATCGCCCAAAAAGGTGATCGTCGTAAAAGGCAGGATCGTGAATATTGTGGTTTAAGATTTACCATCATGTCATTGCAAACCTGCCTGCGGTAGGCAGGCGTAGTGTGGCAATCGCAAACTGTGCAGAGCTGCTATGCATTTCCGCCCCGTATAGTATGCGATTGCTTCTCCACCACTCAGGCCGTTCATCGCAATGACATAGCGTATAATCGTCCGCAATTGTCTCCTACTAACGTTACTCCTGAACGGACGGACACCCCCGTCTATTTTGCTTTATTTGAGGCTTAACCAATGGCTTATAGGTGGTTAACGCATAAAATATGGATAAATTATGCCTAAAAAAATATAGTTACAAAAGTGATTATAAGTAAAAAAGCATAGATACATTTGCCGAAACAAGGCCCAGTAAACTAAAACCAATATGCCCTTTAATTAATTAAAAATGAGAGATGTAAACCAAAATTGCTGTATTTTAAACACTAAGTAGTGTAACGAATAAGTGACAGTGCTGTATTTAGGGTAAAAAAACGAGATGCAGCTGTAACAATTGAACTAATTTCGCCTCCAATTACGAAAACTGATTTGAATGAAACGCATACTTTTACTCTTTACAATAATATCCCTCTCCGTACTTACAGCCAAAGCACAGCTTGGTGGCGTAGGTGGCGGCTCATCTATAGTCGGGAAGGTCGCGGGTACCCTGGTAGACTCTGTCTCCAAAAAACCCTTGGATTATGCTTCAGTTAGTATTTTCCGTGCTACCGGCACAGCGCCAATCAACGGAGTACTTTCCGACGAAAAAGGCAACTTCAAAATTGATGGCTTACACCCCGGAAGTTACAAGATCCGAATCTCTTATGTGGGTTACCCGGACAAGTTTGTTACCGGTATAGTTACCACCGACTCGAAACCTGATAAAAACCTGGGTGTGGTGATTGTAGCACCAAGTTCAAAAACTTTGAAAGAAGTATCTATTACCGGCGCCGCGGCATTAGTTGAAAACAAGATCGACAAAATAGTTTATAATGCTGAAAAAGACCTTACTGCCGCTGGTGGCAACGCAACCGACGTACTCCAAAAAGTTCCATTGGTAGCAGTTGACATTAACGGCAACGTATCCTTAAGAGGCGACCAAAACGTGCGTGTTCTGATAAATGGCAAACCATCAGGCGCTACATCTGCCAGTTTATCTGACGTGTTAAAAACGATCCCTGCCGATCAGATCAAAAGTATCGAGGTAATTACCTCACCATCCGCCAAATATGATGCGGAAGGGTCCGCCGGTATCATTAACATTATCACCAAGCAAAAAAACATGTCGGGCATCAGCGGCTCGGTAAGCGGTGGTATCGGTACCCGTCAAAACAATGGTAACTTCAACCTGAATTATAATAAGAATCGTTTTAATCTTTCTCTCAACGCAGGTGGTAACTTCACCTGGCCCCAAACTTCGCTGACTACATTTAATAACGAGATTCACGGCCGTGATAGCCTGGGTAATCCTACCCACACGGCAACCGCTGCAAATGGTTCCACCTATCTGAAAAGGCATGGCGCTATTGGCAACATTTCTGCGGGCTATGATTTTAATGCTTATAACAACCTTCATACAAACGTACGCTTGAACCAGGGTGGATTTGATCCAACCGGTGCTACTCTGTATAACTTCACAGATTTCCTTATTACAGATTCAAGCAGGTTATATAACGGCAACACCAAAAGCCACAATAGCTTCGGAGGTTTTGACTGGAATGTGGATTATACCCATAAATTCAAAAAAGAGGGCGAAGAATTGGATATATCGACCCAATGGAGCCATAGCAAAATTGTAACCGACTATACTTCGTTGTACACCAATGCACCTTCAACCAACAAAAATTCACAGAATAATATCGATGGGTTAAACAATGAGTATACCCTGCAGGTGGATTATACTTTGCCGGTAAATAAGGTTATAAAGATAGAGGCAGGTGGCAAGGAGATTGTGAGAAGACTGAGCAGTAATTCTGAGCTTTTCAAACCAAGTTCTACGTCACCTACAGGCTTTGTATTTGATACGCAAAACTCAAGTAATTATAGTTACCATCAGAATGTGACAGCAGGCTATACGGTATTAACTTTTACATTACCCAAAGGTTACTCCGTACTGGCAGGGGTAAGGGATGAAATAACCAGCATCCGGGGTGATTCGGAATCGCCAAACCAGCCAAGCGTAGCGCCTTACAATTATAATACTTTTATACCAAGCCTAACTTTACAAAAAAAGCTGACAGCGACCCAAACCATTAAGGTTACGTATAGTAAACGCATTACCAGGCCAAGCTTGCAGTTTCTGAATCCGTTTGTAAATGCGTCCAACAACTTAGCGCAAACCCAGGGTAATCCGAGTTTGTCACCTGAAGTTTCGCAAACTGTCGAATTAGGTTATACTACTTTTATCGGATCATCGGTAATCAACCTGTCAGCATACTACAAACACACTGAAGGTCTGATAGAAAATATCGTTCAACCCTTGATAGGTTTGCCTGGCACGCTGAGTACTTTCCAAAACGCGGCCACTAACAATTCATTAGGCGGCAGCTTCTTTGGTTCGGTAAACCCTATAAAAATATTAACTCTCCGGGCAAGTATTAATGTGTATACCTATAACCCTACGCCATATGCGCTATACGCTGCAGACTTCACGAATACCGGAACTCATGTGCAATACAATGCATTTGCTGCAGCGACATTTAACTTTTCGAGCGGAATTATCTTCGAAATGTTTGCAGTTGAGAATTCGCCACGTTACACTTTACAGGGTAGTAGTCCGTCATTCAGTATACTTGGTGCAGGTTTAAGGAAACAGATATTGAAAAAGAAAGCTTCAATCGGTATCAATACATTGGAACCGTTTAACAAGTACAAACACTTCGATACCAATATATCAAGCCCGGGCTTTTCACAGAGCAGCACGTTTGCATTTCCATTCCGTTCTGTTGGGTTAACGTTTAGCTATAGCTTTGGTAAAACAACTTTCAGCAATCCGCAGCAAAAGAAAAAGGGCGTTGATAACGACGACTTAAAACAAGGAGATTCAGGATCGCCAGCAGGTGGCGGCCCCGGTGGAAGATAGTAAATATTAGATTGTCAACTATATTTCTATGTATGTGCAGGTGAGTAATCGCCTGCACATTTTTTATTACACGATTATCTGATTGAAAGGATTAACATTGATTTGTCACACTCTGTCACATACCCATGGTCAAAGGGAGACGGACGGACGGAGATCCCCCAGATCATTCAGGTTCGACGTCTATTCCAATCTGCTTTAGTAATAATGATGCATTAAAGGTTTTGCATTCACCGTGCTTGATCTTGTAATCAAACAGCATTTCGCCATCCTTTACCTGGATATCAAAATAGAAATTGCGGATATAATCGGGATATTGTTTTTCCAGTTCAGCAATTTGCAGATCATGAGTGGCTACCATCCCTACTCCCTTTTTACCGATCAATTGTTTGATGACTGCTTTTGAGCCGAGGTATTTATCCACCGAATTAGTTCCACGTAACATCTCGTCTATCAGGAAGAATATCTTGGCATCGCTATCAACAGCAGCTAACAACATCTGTAATCGATCCAATTCAGCCTTAAAGGTCGAAGTACTCTCATTCAGAGAATCCTTGATGCGCATGTAGCTTAAGACTGTAACCACAGATACTTGCATCGAAGCAGCGCAAACAGGGGCACCGCATAAGGCCAATACTGTATTAATACCTATCGTCCGTAAGAAAGTACTCTTGCCAGCCATGTTGGAGCCGGTAATGATATCGATCTTAAAAGTATCCGTTAATTCATAATCATTGGCTATTCGGTTATCGATGTTGATCAGCGGATGCGCAATTTGTTTAGCTGATATAGTATAGCTTTCGCCCTCCATGATCTCAGGGAAACACCAATCAGGATAGTTAATACGTAAGCTTGTCAAACTGATGAGGGCCTCAAATTCGGCTATCACATCGAACGCATCTTCCAAACTTTGCTGGTTGTTACGCTTCCAGTTTTCAATGGCGATCACCATGCGGATATCCCAAAGCAGGAATATATTCAGCACAAAGCCCACAACCAGGTTTAAACGGTAATTAAGTTGATTGATCAGTTTGGATAACTCTTCTACCCTGGCAGAAACTGCTTTACCCTCATTGTGCTTTATCCTGTCAGCCAATCCTTTTAGATATTCAGATTGCCATTCTTCGTTCTCAATACTTTTAAAAGCAAACACAAAATGCTTAAGTGTGGTCCCTATTCGCCCTGCAATCAGGTCGGTCTTCTTTACGCTATCCAATCTTGATGAAACAATACGGTTATTAGTTAAAGCAATTACTCCAACAAAATATCGGGCCGGAGTATAAAAGATAGCTACTATGATGGTTGGCAACAGCAAATACGGAGCAACTTTGCTATAGATATTCAGCCATTTTTGATCTTCGAGTTCAACGGGTATTTTAAGATATTCTATAAGGTTTTTTATCTGCTCTCTTTGTTGTTTCAGGGAAAACAAGAGATAGGCTTGCATATCAATCTTCCAGTCATTTTTATTGGCGATCTCTGCCACTGCTTGCTGTCGTGATAAAATGAATTCTTTTGATGCAGGTGCGTTCAGCCATTTAGCCAGCTTAACAATTCCGGGGAATGTTGCCGCACGGTTGATCAATTGGAATAAGGAACTGCTGCCGAATATATCAAGATCGGAAGTATAATTGTGTTTATCATTAACAAACCAGGAACCATTCTCATAGATGTTCGTCCTGTTCAATATGCTGTTGATCTCGTTTTCATTTACTCTTTTTACATCCTGGAAATAATTTTTGAGTGCTTCAAACTGATTTTGTTTAGTAACCAGCCACGAAAAACAAAGGCTTAATACCAATAAGGAAAAGATGATGATTGAAGTTTCATCCAGGCTGATAGCTATGCATACAGACAAGATAAATAATACAAATATGCCAAGCCTGTAAAGCGAATAGGTGTTGAGCAGCTTTTTATATTTTTCTGCCCGTTCACCCGCAGCGGCTACCCTTGCCCTGTAATCATTAATAATATTTTGTTCCACTGATATATTTTTGTTGTAAGGTTTAAATGTTGTAAAGTTGTAATGTTTTTTGACTTATTTGATTAAGATTTTTTATTATTTATATCGGCGTGTTGAATGGTACAACTTTTAAACCTTTCAACGTTGCAACCTTTCAACTTTTTTAGACCATGAAAATCACCCTCCTGATAGTCGGTAAAACAGAAGACGCTTATTTAAAAGAAGGGATCGATAAATACCTGAAAAGACTAAAGCATTACACAAAAATTGAGGTCGCGGAGATAACTGAACTAAAGAACACCAAAGCGCTAACCCAGGAGCAGCAAAAAGCTAAGGAAGCAGAGATGATCCTTAAGAAAATAACCGCTATCGATTATGTGATCTTACTGGATGAAAAAGGGATAGAAATCTCCTCATCACAATTTGCAGCCTATATCGATAAAAAAGCAGTTGGCTCGGTGGCCAACCTGGTCTTTGTTGTAGGTGGTCCTTATGGGTTTGACCAAACTGTTTACCAGCGCGCCAATGATAAGCTTTCTCTATCCCGCATGACGTTTTCACACCAGATGGTCCGCTTATTTTTTGTGGAGCAGCTTTATCGCGCTTTTACCATCATCAAAGGTGAACCCTATCATCACCCCTGACCAAAAGGTGAAAATCGTCAGTATTTTGTAAAATCCTCCTGGTCGATAAGCAATAAATGTATTTTTAATATTGCTCTTGCTTAACTTTGGACTATAATACTGGCGATATGGATCAAATATTTACAGAATTAGTTTCGGTCAAGTTCATCCTACTTTATGTCCTGATCATCTCCACTATTATTGTTCATTATAGAGGCAGGGTTCGTTATAAATTCTTCAGACAGCTTACCGATCACTCCACTTTTATGGCACCCATCAATATGCCCATGTATGCATTGTCAGGAGTGGAGAATAAACCATATATCAGCCAATCCAATTTCCCTCAACTAACAGTATTAAAAGATAACTGGCAGATAATCCGTGATGAGGCCCTTCAACTGGAGCGTGAGGAATTGATAAAAGGATCGAACAAGTATAATGATGTAGGTTTCAATTCATTTTTCAGGCGCGGATGGAAACGATTCTATTTGAAATGGTATGACGATTTTCACGAATCGGCTAAAAAACATTGTCCGCAAACCATCGAACTCATAAAAAGTGTCCCGTCTATAAAAGCAGCAATGTTTGCTGTATTGCCTGCAGGCAGCCAGTTGTTGCAGCACCGTGACCCATACGCCGGTTCGTTACGTTATCATTTGGGTTTGATCACCCCAAATTCCGAAGATTGCCATATCGTGGTTGACGGTCAATCCTATTACTGGAAAGACGGCGACGATGTGATATTTGATGAAACCTATATTCATCATGCCGAAAACAAAACAGATATCGACCGCATCATCTTATTCTGTGATATAGAACGCCCGGTGAAAACTGCATTCGGCCGTACATGGAACAAATTCTTCGGCTGGTTTATTATGGCAGCAGCCACATCGCCCAATATGGGTAATGACAAGACGGGGAATATCAACAAAGTATTCAAATATATTTACTCCATCAGGCTGCTGGGCAAGCGTATCAAAGCATACAATATCAAGCTGTATTATGCTGTAAAATATTTGTTATTATTGATCATATTGTACTTTGCTTTTTTCAGATGGATTATTAATCTGATTTTAAAACATTAAATTTGCCTGCATGTCAGCAGGTCACGATCATTCGCACGCACATTCTCATTCGCACGGTCACGGGCATCACCATCATGACCACACGCCAAAGCTGGACCATTTAAATAAGGCCTTTATTGTGGGCATTGTTTTAAACTCGGCTTTTGTAGTGCTCGAGGTGATTGCCGGTTTATGGAGCCATTCACTCTCCCTGTTAACTGATGCCGGACACAATTTAAGCGACGTAGCCGGTTTGGCCCTGGCATTGTTAGCATTTAAGCTAAGCAAAGTAACCGCTAACCAGGAATACACATACGGCTATAAACGTTCAACCATTATCGTATCTTTCTTTAATGCCCTGGTGCTTTTTATCGCGATAGGATTTATTGGTTATGAAGCTATAATGCGGTTCATCCGCCCGGAAACCATTGCAGGCGGAACCATGGCCTGGGTAGCGTTCGCAGGTATTGGCATTAACGGCTTTACAGCATGGCTTTTTGTGAAGGATAAAGACAAGGACCTGAACGTGAAAGGCGCTTACCTGCACATGGCGGTAGATGCCATTGTTTCATTTGGCGTAGTGGTATCCGGTTTGATCATTTATTTTACCCATTTATACTGGATCGACAGCGTAGTTAGTTTGATCGTAGCGGTAGTGATCCTGCGCGGTACCTGGAGCCTGCTGATTGACAGTCTGAGACTGGAAATGGACGGTGTGCCCAAAGAAATGGATCTGGATAAGATCAAAAATGAATTAATGAAAGCAAAGGGCGTTATAGACGTACATCATATCCACGTATGGGCATTGAGCACAACTGAAAATGCATTGACCGCACACCTGGTTATCGATCAGAATGCAGTATCTTCTTTTGATAACATCAAACACGATCTGAGGCACCGCCTGGAGCATTTATCCATTAGTCACAGTACCTTCGAGCCGGAGTTTTCTGATGAGAAGTGCTTGCAGATGGATTGCTGAAGAATTAAAACATTAACTTTCAGACTTGGCATGCGGGATGCCTATCCGCCAATCGGCGGATAGGCATGGACCATTGCTATTTTTTTATTTCTTTTTCGCTTTTGCAGCTTTAGGAGTTATTGCAGCCTCTTCCTCCACTTTAGCCTTAGCAGGTGCTTTAGCCTTTTTAACAGGCTTAGCTTCTTCAACAACTTGAGCCGGCTCCGGTTCAGCAACCGGTTCTTCAGCTACAGCTTCGCTTGGGTCTGGCTCAATAAACAAAGGCATATCTTTTAGAATATGATACCATGAAACTATCTTTTTCATATCCGAGGCATATACCTTCTCTTCATCATGACCGGGTGCTACTTCCCTGAAAAAACCCCTCAATTGTTTACCGTCAGCTTTAGCATCAGGAACACTTTTAGCATTTTTCATACGCTCAAACACGCCTGTCAGCCTGATATCTTCGTCATCGCCAAAAATGGTGATCTCATCCAGGGCTGCTATTTTCGCAGTCGACAAATTGGCTACCAGTTTGGTTTTTTGTGCATCAAGACTTTCTAATATAAAACCGGTCTTATTTTGAGCCAATGCTTTCCATAAACCCGGTTTGCCCGATACCGATACTATTCCTCGTAAATTCATGTTTATTTGTTATAAGGGCTGTAGAAGTTGTAAAAGTTAAAAATGTTGCGATTATCGAACTCTTTCAACAACTACAACCACTACAACTTCTTCAGCCAATTTAGTCTTCAATCACTTCAATGCCTAATATCTTATCGCCCTGGCGAATGCTGTCTACCACGTGAACATTCTCGATAACTTTACCGAAGCAAGTATGGTTTCTGTCAAGGTGAGCAGTATTATCGCGGCTATGGCACACAAAAAACTGTGACCCGCCTGTATTACGGCCCGCATGAGCCATTGACAATACGCCGCGGTCGTGATATTGGTTGTCTCCTGTTAATTCGCAATCGATATGATAACCTGGGCCCCCGCTTCCTGCGCGGAAAGCCGTTTCAGGGCTTTTTGAAAAAGGGCAACCACCTTGTATTACAAAGTTCGGGAGCACACGGTGAAAAGTTACACCATCATAAAAACCTTCTTTAGCCAGTTTTTTAAAGTTTGCAACTGTGTTTGGGGCATCTTTGTCGTAGAATTCTACAGTCATATCGCCTTTTACAGTTTTGATTATTGCTTTACTCATTGTCAATATTTTATTGGACTGCAAAGGTAATAAAAAAGGAGAAAGCGAAAAGGTGAAAGGAGAAAGGTAATTAAATCATAGTGTCATAAAATACTTTAAATCTCCAACTGTTAAAAATAGTTAAGATACTCGTTCTTAACCCTAATGGATAATACCTTCTGAAATATTTCGTTATTTTAGCAGCCATGATTCGTGTTTTTCTGATTTCAATACTGCTATCATTTATAGTCAATTTAAGTTTTGCCCAGGGTAATTTAACCGGCCGCGTTTTGGAGAATAAAACCAGGTTTCCGCTATCCGGTATCAGCGTACAAAATTTAAAATCGAATATAATTACTGTGTCCGACCAGAACGGCCTGTTCTCTATAAAGGCACATGTAGGCGACCTGGTTACCTTTTCGGGATTCTCATACCAACCAGATACGCTTTATGTAAAGGACCTGAGTTCCGTAGAAATACTGCTCGATCTGAAAGGAACAACGCTTAAAGGTGTCACCGTTACAGGAACGGAAACCAGGCTCGGGAATTTGACCGCTGCACCCACTCTATCGCCCTTTGGCGGACAAACATTAGTTTACCAAAAGGATGCAAATGGCAATTATAATGGCGGCCTTACCATGAACATATTTGATTCGCACTCCAATGCCAATAAAAGAAGAAAAGCTGTCCAGTTAGGCAAAGATGAAGAACTGAAACAGCAAATAGCAAAGGACTTCAGTCCTGAAAATTTAAAAAATTACGTCCCGTTAAAAGATCAGGAGATGACTAATTTCATCATTATGTACACTCCAACCATTGCTACCTACACAAGTCCTGATTTTAATTTAACCGTTTATATAGATTCCTGTTATACTGAGTTTCTTAAAATCCCTCCGGATAGACGACAGTCAAAAGATCTTACCGACCTGAATGCAAAACCAAGTCAGTAACGATTACGTTAAAATCATAATAGCCATAGCAATTATTCGTTACTTTTGAGAATGAAGTATCTTCAGAAATGCCTTTTGGTCTTTGCCTTTCTCCTTTCTCCGCTGTTAACCATGGCGGCTTCTATACTTATACCCATGGATGAAGAGCAAAAGGATCACCTGAAATCCTATGGCATTGCTTTCTGGACGCTAAAAAATGGCGAAGAGGTGGACTGGCTGCTTAACTATCGCGGGGGCAGCTTTATGATGAAATATAACAAGGCTATCGAGGATGAGTGCAAGATACGCGGGGTAAGTTACGAAGTATTGGCCGATGCCAAAGTAAGCCAGATCATTACAGAAATAAGCGATCCGTCGGTCAACATGGACTTGGTAAAGCTGGAAAAGGCCCCTAAAATGGCTGTTTATTCACCAAAAAATAAATTGCCGTGGGATGATGCTGTTACGCTGGTATTAAAATATGCGGAGATACCCTATGATGTGGTATATGATGAAGAAGTGATACGGGGCGATCTGCCTAAATACGACTGGCTGCACCTGCACCACGAGGATTTTACAGGTCAATACAGTAAGTTTTACGGTTCATTCCGGTACGCACAATGGTATAACGATGACGTGAAGATACAGGAAGCTATGGCGCATAAGCTCGGCTTCAAAAAAGTGTCACAAATGAAACTGGCCGTGGCCGAACATATCCGTGATTTTTGCTCTGGCGGTGGGTTCCTTTTTGCCATGTGCTCAGGCACAGATACTTTCGACATTGCACTATCTGCATCCAACACGGATATTTGCGAAAGCATGTTTGATGGGGATGCAGCTGACCCTGATTCACAATCGAAGTTGGATTTTACCCAAACTTTCGCCTTTCAAAACTTTAGCCTGGATATGAACCCTATGTCGCACCAGTTCAGCAATATTGATGTAACCACCACAAGGCAGGTGGAACGCCAGCGTGATTTTTTTACTCTTTTTGATTTTTCGGCTAAATGGGATGTGGTACCCAGCATGCTTACCCAAAATCATGATAAAGTGATTAAGGGTTTTATGGGACTAACCACCTCTTTCAACGAAAAGCTGATTAAACCAGGCGTAACCATCATGGGCGAAATGAAGACGGGCAACGAGGCCCGCTATATCCATGGCGAATACGGCAAAGGACAATGGACCTTTTACGGGGGGCATGATCCCGAAGATTATCAACACGTGGTTGGCGACCCGCCTACCGATTTAAAATTGCATCCTAACTCACCCGGATATCGCCTGATACTAAATAATGTGTTATTCCCGGCAGCACATAAGAAGAAACAGAAAACCTGATCAACTTAGTTATAAAAAGACCACGATACACCGATCTTCAGCAAACGGCCTGGCCCGGGGTATCGGTCGACCATATAATAACCATTACTAAATAAACCCTGGTTAGCATAATCGTATTGCACAAATATATTGGTGCGGATCAAGGTCGCTTTAAAGAATACCGAGGCTATTGGATAGGATGAAAACGTCAGGTTCGGGCTGCTGTTATAAAACTGCCCGAGGCCCACTGCGTAAGATGGAGCCACATAAGGGCTATTATAACGTACATTAACCCCAAAATTGCTATTCAACACATTGAATAATAGTTTGGAATAATACAGGCTGCTAAAGGTGTACACTGTAGGCGTACGTAAAGTGTTTTGGTAATCAGTTTTCTGATAAACCACATAGTTATCAAAATGCCACCTGCGCCATGCAAGGTTTTTACCCACACTTATTTTCAGCAGGTTAATTGGGTTATGTAATTGTGTTGGTGTGGCATCTATCCCGTTAGGTTGCGCTGTGAAGTACAGGTAATCATTAATTAAAAAATACTCCGCTTTCAAATCCAGTTTAAGAGGGTTATTAATGTAATTGAATGACAGGTTTGTCGTCTTTTGATTACTGAAACTATTGTGGAATATGTAATGGTTTGATATCCAGTCTGTGTAAACCAGTGGCGGCGAACTGCTTTGCTGATAGGCACCTAAAATAATCTTTCCTGCTTTATCACCGCCAGCCAAGCTCAATTTTGCTTCGTAGAGAAAATTTCCAAAATCACGGCCCGCGGCTATTTGCTGCAGGTCTATGTCAAGTAATATCCTGTTACTCAACCTGTATCCCGCCTTCGCTTTTAAGGTAATATCCTGGAAGGAGTTGTTTTGCACCTTTTGATTTACTACCGAACGCGAAAAATTACTATTGGTAATTGTATCCGTAACGAATTGCTGATAGGTATAATAATCATGCACCAATCCCAGGTCAAGCTTCACTTCGTTCTTTATGACGCCTGTTGATTTCCCGCGGAGATAAAAACTGTATGAAAAACCATTTTGGATGTGAAACACACTGAGCGAATCCCGCGAAAAAGTAGAACTGTAGTAATAATCGGGAAAGACGCCATAAGTATCGGGTTCGTTCTGTAAAAACTTATAAGTGCTACGGTTAGTGTAAAGAGTATAAGAAACACGCTGTGTGGGTAATATTTTTGATTTATCAACGCCTTTTATTGTCGTATCTATTTTCCCGATATAATAAAACTGTTTAATATAAAAGCCATTGCTGCGGATGTTGTCGCTTGAATTATATAGCCGGACCGGCTGGTTTTGTGAAGTGGTATAGCCACTCGATGGCGGGGCTGTAAATATGGAATCATTTTGTATTGAGCCATTTTCGGGCGCTTTCAGGTTGTTGAAAGTATAACTTGCCAGCAAATTATAACGCTTGCTTTTCGACTCATACCAACTGAACAGTGCGCCGGTCAGGTCACTGGCTCCCTGCACAGGATAGAAACCACGTGAGCCTATAAAATTCAGATTAAACCCAACATTCAGCTGCGGGTTGATATTTTGGGTATGCAGCACTTTAAAATACTGTTCCTTTACCCCACTCGCAAAGAGTGACAAGTTGGTATAAGGTACCCTGGCTTTATAATATTGTATATCCTGCGGCGTAAAAAGGTAGGCATCCAAAAAATGCTGCCCCACATCAAAGCCTATAGTTTTGCTCGGCTCAAATAATAAATTACGCTCAGCAAGACCCAGGTTACCCAAACCTATTTTAGGACTGCGTGGCTGATAAAGCGGACTATAGTTTTCAAAATTAACCAGGCCGGTATCCAACGGGAACACCTGTGTACTATCGCTTAGCAAACGTTCGTTAGTTACCCTGATGAACTTCGATGTAAAAATAACCGAGTCGCGTTTCTTTTCTTCTTTTTTTCGTTCCGCATCAATCTCCTGATCACCTGTAAGCGTTTTACCAGGCTTATTGGTACTGGACGTATCGTTGGTGTTGGGATTATTCCTCCTTAGGGTATTATTATAACCAGGTATTGTTGTGGTCTGCGCAAAAACAGCCCCTGCTGATATACAGATCAGCATTATTAAGAGAATATATCTTAGTCGGTTATGCATTAAAGGCCGGCAATCATTTTTTTAAGTATCAAAGTCATCTTGGGTTCAGCCTCATGCGCAACTGCCAATATTTCCTCAACCGAAACTGGCTGTAATATTTCAGGAAACCCTTCATCAGTTAACACTGATATGGCAAAAACCGGCAGGCCCATATGGTTGGCTACGATCACTTCAGGTACTGTACTCATCCCTACCGCATCGCCCCCGATTATCCGCAGATACCTGTATTCAGCCCTGGTTTCAAGATTTGGCCCTGGTACAGCTACATAAACACCTTTATGGCAGGTAATATTGTTCGCAGCAGCAATATTCAGTGCATTCTCTATCAGATCATGCCGGTATGGCTCACTCATATCCGGAAAACGCGGGCCTAATTCC
>Ga0307517_10000572_pt1 | contig 62834 bp, 88 predicted proteins | sample 23_EM_MG_FD_194515 | JGI IMG/M metagenome (GOLD analysis project Ga0307517, IMG submission 194515) | Populus trichocarpa ectomycorrhiza microbial communities from riparian zone in the Pacific Northwest, United States - 23_EM | ecosystem: Host-associated > Plants > Roots > Unclassified | place...
GGTCCAGCCCCGGCAGGTAACGGGTGATTTGAAATGATGTAGTTTGTTTGGTTCAGAGGCCTTTGACAAACAATCCGATCATCAACGATCACCTGACTCAGCGGAAGAAGGGTTACGGGACTTGGTGGTGCTGGCCCCTCCTTGCACCTTCCCCCTCTTGTCCCCCAACCGCAACCATCTTCTCCTAACCCCACTATTTGACTCGATGTCTTGCCTTCTCTCCCCTTCATTTGTATCCAACCGCACCCGTAAAGAATCCAGGAGACGTCGCATCCAGGACCATGGTGGGCCGTGCCTTTCGCCATCGAGGCCCTGTGAGGTCGAATTGTGGCGGCGGAACCAGGATATTACCTCAAGCCACTCGGAAGTGAGTTTTTAAGTTAACATCGTCGATTCGCTGGTGGCTGATCTCATCACACAGTCTTCGATTCCCGCTTCTAGCTACTGCCCCAATACCTTGCCATCGTACCTAACATTACCGTCAAGTCCTGCTGCCTTCGACCTAACTACTCCTCGGTCGTCGTCAGGATCGCATGACAAACTATCCATGACTCCTCGCCACCAGGATCACCGTCCTGGCCCCGCAGCCTCCCATTATCTCGATCAAATGCGCCTCGATGCGCTCGCGGAGCTACAAAAAAGCGTCGTCGAAAAAGGGGAAGGTTTCGTCGACAAAATGCGTGACTGGGAAACCCATAGAGAGCGGGAAGCGATGGCCTGCGGAGGGCTAAAGCGTTCTCGGTCGATGATGACTCGTAGAACATCAGACCCGATGGATGATTCTGACGACGTCATGATTCTGGACTCTGGGTCAGACGGGCAGGTCTGCTCCTGGGAGTCTCCTCGAAAGAAACATGCGCTCTCAGTCGATATTGTGGACCCCATGGATGCCGTTCCCTCGGAAACAACACCATCAGCAACGGACGACGACACGGAATCCTGTACCCATGATTCGATAAGCGCCTCACCCCCCTCCGACGCTCCCCCATACCCCGATATCCCCTCCTCCTACCCGGATAAGGCTGTGTCAGCATTGACGCTGGCACTCGCCAACGGTGCATGTGGTATCAACGATTACCAAGCCGTCCTCGACGCATATATCTACACCCATTATGGGGAAGAAAGTCATGTGGGCGAACTCTGGGATTAACCACCCCCCATCCCCCACTTCCCACCTCCAATCTCCCCCCATCACGCTCTCGCCGCATGCACTCTTTACACCACGATCATTGTATCCCCCATCATCAACCTAGTTAATCAACCTCAAAGGAACCTACTATGGGACGTTAGGTGTTTAAATCACCTGCCGTTTGCTTTTCTCGTCGTTCTTGTTGTTAGAAGAGATGCAAAAACTCCTCAGCTGCAAACACACTGTAATATTTATAGTAGTAACATATCGGTCATAGGAACGTCTGTACACACAATCTAGAAACAACACGCAGTAATTGTGGACTCGTATTATCCGCTACGACCCGCTGCTATGTACGATGGTTCCAGGAGATTCCACCGGGGAAAAAGGCCCCTGGTCTGATTGGAGATGGTCCTCAGGTTCGCAGTGATCCCGGACTACGTTTGTATGGGCCCATCCCCTTGTGCTGGGCTAATGAGATCTGACTAGTCACATTGATAAACCAAACATTCGAAGATCGCGAACATTCCATGTAAAGCACGGAAGACAGGGAGTAAGGCGACATATGATACAGATCAACAATGAACGGTGGGACGATAAAACACAGAACAATAGACGACTCCGGGGGGTCAACCAGTGGGGTAGAGAGCGTCCTTGGGGTCATCGTCCAGACGGGGATGGTGATTCGCGAAGATACGTGTTGGAAAAACGTGCGGGATGGCGTGCCTCACGCTAAGAGTGGACAGTCAGCGAGTGTCAAAAATAGCACTGTCGAAATGTAACCCACCAGAGGTAAACGGACTTTTCGTTGCCGTTTCAATGTCCTGGAGGGTTTTTCTGGAGCGCTCTAGATCTCTTGCGGCCCCGAGTTTCTCATAAACATCCACAGCACGCAAAGCCTCAGACTTTGCCTCTTCGAACCTGTGCTGTTTATACCAGAGCCGAGCCTGCAGCTCCATCGCGTGACCGAGGTTGTATGGGTCATTGATTGTGTGTGGTTTGGCGCGTTCGATGTTTGCGTGCGCGTCGTCAAACCTGCCTTCGTCGAAAGATAGCTCCGCCAGACTATAATAGTTCCAAAACAGGTGATGGTGCCAGTTGAAAGGAGATGCGATCTTGAGGGCGATCTCAAAGTGGTCAATGGCCTTCTCTGTCTGACCCTTTGCACGGTATATGAGTCCAAGGATACGGTGACAATCGCAGACCAAAGATTGATTATTTTTGTCCGAGAGGAGATCGATTGCTTGTGGTGCAGCTTGTTCCGCGGCGTCGAGTTGTCCGTCAGCATACAACAGCCAAGCGAGCTGTTGCAAGGACCGTGCTTGTCCAACTACGTTATTGAGTTGCTTGTAAATTCCCAAAGCTTCTTCCAATTGTTGTATCCCTTCCTTGTAGAGGCCAACCATCCGGTTGGCAGTGGATAGAAACCTCAATGCCTCAGCAACCAAAAAGTTGTCCCCCCTCTCTCTCCAGAGCCCCAAGGCATGAGTAAGGAGCCGTCTCCTCTCCGTATAATTTCCAAGCGAGCCAAACAGCCGCGAGAGCTGGAGTAAGCATGTTGGCTTGGACGGATGGTCGTCTGCCAGCCCTTCAATCTTTGGCCCCAGCCCAACTAGCCGCTTTTTGTGCCAAAAGAGGTGCTCCATGAAATGAGAGCAGGCATCCCAGGCACCGGCCGAGTTCTTGTCAATGGATGTGAAGGCATCAAGCAGGTGCTCAACGTTCACATCCTCTGACGTGATCCATTTTGCTTCCTCGAAACCAGGATGACCAGGATTAATAATAACCGACAACCGGCTGAAGTAACAATCCTTGGTTGCGCAGAGAAGTGGAGATGATTTTGTATCTTTGGGGCGGAGATGGTCCCGGAGTGGTGCCAACATTGTGACGAACCCATTGCTTCGATATGCCAGGGAAAGAGTGCAGAACTTGTCAAGGATGTTCGTACTGCCGGAGATCGTGGGGAATAACCAATCGAAGTTGTCCTCGTTGACGCCTTGGGGGAAGAAAGCAACAACGCTGAGAAGGTCGTGGGCGCTAGGTCCAAGTTTGCAGAACATCGGCGAGGCGAGGGAAAGTTCGATCGTTGCCGCGAGACTCTCGTTGTGGTCTGTTTGAAGTACCCGCGTGCGGTGCGCGTCCCACTCTTTGACTATTCGATTGTTGTTCCACTGGTTGTGATGCGCAACGGTGGCAAGTAGGGTGATTGAAAGTGGATGAAAGTCGAGTTGTCCCAGGATTTTGTCAACCAGATCGGACCGTTCCTCGTGCTTGTATATGCGATAGAAGGCGTCACGCGCAGCCTCCATCGATAATGTTGGGATGTTGAGAGTCTCGCAGTCGGTAGGGATGATGGAGATGCGAGAGGTTATGCAGAGGCAAATGTTGCTGAAGTGACTCAGCTCCTCCACCGCGGTGTATATCTCCCGAGCGCCAGTTTCCTGGGGATCGAGAATGGATTCGGCGTTATCGAGAAGTAGGAACATCTCCCTTGAAGACAGGAAAGGTCGCAGCGGAGTCAGATCCTCAGGGTTTTCGGCCCCCGCACCAATGACCTTGGAGAGTTGGCTGAGGAAGTGGACACGAGAGGCGGGGAACTGATCACAACGGATGAATCTGCGGTTGTTGCCAAACCGTTGCTTGATGCGATCGTGGTGGAGAACTGTTAGAGCGATGGACGTCTTCCCGATCCCTCCGGCACCAATGAGAGTGATTGGGGTGAGATTTGCTGCAAGACCAACGATCTTCTCGATCAGCTCGTCGCGTCCAAAACAGACTCTCGGCGGCGGGGGAGGCGATTCCCCGGGAGGGATGCTATACAAATGTCAGATTGTGAACTACACGGTGTTAGGGATCGCTGACCTAGCTTGGGTCTGGGGAACGGTCAGTATTATGTTGTTGATGAATAGCGAGTCGCATTTACCGAGTGATGTTGACCGTCAGCACCTTCCTGACCTGTCAACGCGTTGCGATGTATATCTGCAACCATTATATGGGTATTTATTGCTAGCTCGGTCTGAAGGGGGGCAGTTAGCGATTGTCGGACAGAGCAGACCGAACATACGTTGAAGACGTGAAGGACCCTATTAAGGTCAGACCTCCAAGCGGCCATCACTTCCTTGTCATTCCTTGCGTGGACGATTCGGGAGAATAGATTCCGTTCACCCTTCTCCATGATGTTTCCCTGGATCTCCGCTACGGTCCTGCGGTTGTGGGTGTAGTAAGCGAATTGTACAGTATATGCATCTCTGAGTTGACTCACGCCGTCAATTGCTCAATCGCCTCGCACACAGACCGGTTGAGTTCATCTGGTCGTCTTCCGTCCATACCCCGCTCAAGAGCCCTACAGACATCAGCGCAGGCCAGGCCGAGGTCGACATAGTCGACTTTGTTAGCCATGGAGTCCTGGGGAGGTGTGAGTCTGGAATGGATCCCCAGAGGGGGAAACGCACCCTGATCATTGTCAAAAGGATGCTGACGGAACCAAAAACGGCCTTGGCTGGTGTGATGCTCGCGACCTCCTTTGCGAGATTCAAGGCCTCGATGGCCGCATTCAACGATGAGAGAGTGAGGTCTTGACGCTTCTGTCGCCGGGACGTTGTGGCCATTGTCGAAACTCTGGGTAGTCACGAGGGGAAGGGGTGATGCGTAGGCTGTGAGGGAAGAACCCGAACCCTAACAGAGATGGGCGGCCATTTTATGGCACACCTCGTGTAAACAGAGCCATTGCACTCAGATTCGTGATTGACGCTCTTCAAGCTGCGTGCGATCGACAGCGGACGCTCTCTGCGCTTCCACTCTGCCTCCCGTTAAGGTTCCCCAGATGAAACGCCTACCTCCACCATACTGACCATTGTTTTTTTGTTCAACCATGTTCTACGAGGTACGTCGTTGAAATATTCACCCACCACGTACCATCCGCCCGCTTTCCACCCAAAATACCGGGTACGTTGCTCCAGATATCAGGGGAGTGCTGCGACAATCCATTCAAACGTTGTTTCAGCAGGGAAGGGGTTTCTAGAACCGGCCGGCGAAGGAGGTCGGCTGGATCGTTCAACCCCATCGAGGAAGTGAGTCTTGCATGAGGTACTCGGGTTTACATCAGGCGACTTGTTCTGACATCCCAAAGCACTTGCTCCGTCTCCCTCGATGGTGATTTCCAGCTGTTGAATATGGCCGCTCGGCCTGCAACCGATGCAAAGGTGCCTCACGTGGGGCCTCGTCCGTCTACTGTTCTTCATTCTGGGGCTCGTAGGTCACTGTTGGAGGTGTGGGGGACAGGCTGCCACGGTAGTTTCATTTGCTGACTACGTTTCGGGCGTGAGGGCTGGGTTCCGTGGAAACGGATCGAGGGAGCCGAGAGCCTAGTCAACTCTGGCGGTGGAATCATGTTTTTGTCGAACGACGGCTGCGGTAGCCTATGACTCGCCACTATCTATGCCAACTGCGTCCGTACACACGGACACGGGTTCGATGATAGTGTCTCAACAACACCCCCCACCGCCATCGCCCAGACGGGCAGCCAATCGGACGGCAGCACTCGCGATAACGACATCCTTCCTCTTCTCCCCGCTCCGAACCGTTATCATACTCTGGTGTCCCTGGACCGCTAGGGCACACCACCACCTTCCCTCAACCTCGCGGCGCTCCTCCCCCAATGAATGACTAGCAACCTTACTGGACTTCCCCCATGCCTCTCCATAGCTTATGGCAAGTGGCCTTCAAGTTTGTCCTCCCGCCTACGCGAAGTTGTTGCTCGAAACTGAGATATGGTATACCGAGAGAGTTACTGGTTCTGATGGTCGCCATCGCCATGGTGGTCATAGCTATTAACTAAGTCAGGGTCATCCAAGGGATGGTCTATATACCACATCACGCCGGGTGGTACGGCTCGGGCTGTGCCATGCTGGTCGTCTTGGTATTCTTGCTAACGCCCGACCCGACATTGAGGCTGCATCACTACGTCGTTGCCCAGATGCTGTTTCCCGGTACTGCGTCCCATAAAAGATCGTCCGTAATATATAAAGCGTTCTTACTGGGACTTTTCGTCAACGGTGGGGAAGCTCTCAAGATCTCAAGTGGTACTCGGTCCTGTAGGCGACAGGACTGAGAGCCTGTACGGCACCAGACCCAACCCGTACCCCAGCTTCCCCACTCCATCTATAGAAAATTTTGTGTCAGTGGTAGGATGGGTATTTATATACTCAATGAGTGTTCATTTTTTGCTGAATCCGTATGTATACAGGATAGCAGGGTAATAACATCAGCGCGGTGAAAGGGAATCCAGCTAGAGCTGGAAGCGCGCACAAACTGGATTGGTACTTTCACACGATGGACGAAGGAACGGGGATGGTTAAAACCCCGAGATTGATGTAGTAGCTGCGGGGGTTTGTAAGAGTCGGCAAAACTGACCGTGCGGCGCAGCAGCAACGTAGCTGGCGCCGGGGGCCAGTAGAGGGCGTCGTAAAGATCGGACTTATGTACACCTCTCCTCCGTCCATGGTCCCTTGATCCTTGTTCTGCTGCTCAAGCGCTCGTTCTTCTGGAGCGTTCTCCAGACCGATTCCCTCGACGCCACCTTTCTAAGAACCGCCTAACGCACACAAGTAACGACCATCACACGAGAGTGGCAGCAAATATAATGATCGCTATCTAGTACATCTATATACAACAGAAAACCGATCTCTGCAGGCACGGGAATTTTAGAAGAGCATATGAAGAGGAAGCCGGAGAAAAAAAGAAAGAAAGAAAGAAAAAAAAGAGTACGAGAGGGTAGTGATACATAGAGAGTACTCGAAACGGAAACCCATAGCCTAAGGCCGGGAATAATGATACGACGATGTTTCAAACGAACGGTTTCCAGTCCGATGGAGAGACCGCAGGAAGGAGTAGGTGTCGATAGGGGGCCTAAAAAATTGGAGAGGGAGAAGGTGGGCGGAAACGGAATGACTGGACAACCAACCAGCATCCGAAAGAAGAGGATCCAAACCTATTAATAACGAGGGGGCATCGACTCATCCTCCTCCTCTTCCTCATCGAACGCCTCCGTAGTATGATCGGTTATCCTCATATGCATCATCGGAAGAGCAAACACCAACCCCGCCAACAGCAACCCCCAAGTCGAATAAAATATATTCAGATACCTTTCGTAAACGGAAAGGTATGGTTAACGAAACCCCGATTGAATGGTCAAAGGGATCATGCTACTCACGGAACACGAGCTCCGTCCGCTCTCCAAACCCCAGCAGCACCGGCGGACTGCATGGATTTATCTGGATAAAATTTCCTTATAGTCAGCCGCCTTTCCCGACACACCAGGTGACACCTCATGACGATGATGGAACTTACAAAACCCAGTGAAATGCGCCAACCTCTGAGGCGAATTCGACATGGCCCCAATCAACCAATACGACGTGGTCTGCCACATCGCGTCCAACAGCCCAAAGAAGATATAAAGGAATATACGAGGTACATATCCCTCATCCCCAACTGCCAATCTCTGCGACTCGGGAGGTGTGCTCTCTCTCGAATAGTCCCTGAAGCGACTCAAAAATCAGAAAAGCACAGAGGGTGGACGAATAAACGCACTTCTGATAATACCACGCCCAGATGTGCACTCCCATAACCATACACAACAAAATCGCCCAAGCCAAGAACGCCCTCACCCTCCTCCTATACTGAGCCTGATCGAGCAACAAGCCGATCAAGATGCTCCCAATAATCTGGGCGACCCAATAAACCGTATTGTTCACGGCCCGTCCCTGGATAGTAAACAGCACAGCGTTGTAATCGCTAAACTGCCAAGTGTAAAAGTAGTTGCTGGCGAAGAACATTGGAAATAGAAGGATGATGAAAGGGTCCGTTCGGAGGGCGATCCAGAGACCCTTGAGCTCGGCTCTCCACGAAGGGTGCCTGGGAGTCGTGACCCTCGAACCGTCGGCTCTGACCATCTTGTTTGGGGATGCCATTATCAGTGGGATTATTACCCCCACAATCGTCAGTACGAGGAAGGTGATCTACGCGAGGGGAAGAGGGTCAGAACTGAATATGCACTGTGACCCCAGCAGGATCTGCCAATGGTTCCTCGATGCAGTAAGGTCCGGGCGGACTAGATCACTTACATAAGTCGCTCTCGTCACTAAATCGTCGAATGATTGAACCAGGAGAGCGGCCAGCCATAGAAATGAGATGATCAACAAACCGCCCAACTCCTATGCGATGATCGCCAAGGTAGTAGACGTGTACGTACCCGAGTTCCCCTAAAAAAAAAGTTGAAGGCATTCAGTATCCAACAAGTCACCCACCCCAATAGGGTTTTCACCGTACTCACACTAGAGTCATAGTTCTGTCCCAGCGAAACAGCCGCCCCCACGACACCGCCCAAATTGAATATAGACCAAAAAATGGCGATGAACTTTCCTTTGTTGTTCTCGGTAGGGTAAGCGAGCATCAGCGAGCCCTGGGCGGTCCACAAGAGACCCGCTCCGAGGCCAAGGATCGCCCCGGAGGCGATGTTGAAAGGTCCAGCGTCGTCGTGTACTGTCAACGCCCTGTGCACGGAAAGGAGGAGATGGTGTGATGGCCAGTAAAGTGAATTGAGTGCGCATCGAAGGATGTCATTGCGCAGTGGATCGTGGGAGATGAAACGCGTTAGGGGCCGAGTGACGCGGGGATAGTGTGGATGTGGATGTGGATATACGTGGCGGTGATTGTCAGATGCCACACATTGAAAGAGAGATCAAAGCGGAAGGGAAGGGTGGAGACTCACAAGTAAGACGAGATGTACAACGAATAAGTGAGGCTTCCAGCAAACAGCAAAACGCGCGGTCCCAGCTTGTTATTGATAGACCTAAACGCATAAGAGGGGGAAGGGTGAGCCGACGCTTACAACTGCGGATCAAGATCGGAGAGAGGCGAAGGAGGGAACTCGGACGAAGCGAGGGGCCGCGCGCGGGATCTCTCGGGAAAAGAACCCCGCCCCCATACGAAGCGGAACCAAAAAAAAAAAAACAAGGTCGCAATAGGCCCCATTCGTGATTGCCGACACAAGAGGGAAGAGGAGAGGGCGGGGCGAGTTTGAAAAACCCCCCAAAAAAAAACCCCTCGACTAAACGCGATCGAGCGCACCACCCGACGTCCAAAAAGACACAACCACCAATAACAACAACAACAACGAGAGCGCCGCAACGACCAAATCGCAAAAAAGACAAAGGAAAACTCACCCAGCGAAAAACGCAGCAACCGTAAACGTCGCATACAAAGCCGAGTTGGAATTCGAATTCAGGGCCGAATCAAGTCTTCCGGCGGCCCCAAGGCCGTTGAGGGCGTTGAAGGACCCGGGGCACATGAAGCAGACCAGACCGAGGAGGCATACTTGGGTGACGGGGTGGTAGTAAAATGCGCTGAATCCGGTTCGTTGTCGGAACCTTTCCGTGGGCGTCCAGCTTCTGGGAAGAGGCGGGGCACCAGAGTGATCGTAGGGTTGGAGGACGTCCCCTCGTTGTTGACGATGGGCTCCTTCTGACTTCACAGGGGAAGGGGGGTTGGGGTTGGGCATCGGAATCGCATGGGGGATAGAAAGACAGAGCGTGCGTTAAGTTATCGCCCGGAAGGATGGGAGCTGATCCCTGCGCCCCGTACGCTGACCCAGGCTGATGATCGCATGTTTTAGCCCTCTCAGGGACGACACGAGATGGGAGCGCCGAAAAATGGACATATACATTTTAAGGATACTAGTGTAAACTCGGTACAGCTCATCGTAACATCCAAGGGCGCATCACGGTCATTCACAAGGTAAGAAACAAACAAACGAAAACGAAAATAGATGTCACACAAAGAGCGAGATAAATCGCGTCAAGGCACAAAGCTCTACCGTGCCTCAACAGACAATATTGGCTCTCGTTTAGTCAGTGTAGCTAGTGGGCTGGGAGGTGGTAGTCTGGGGGTTGGTAACGACGACCCTCTTCTGGTCAATAGTCTGGAAGAGAGGCTTGACAACGGTACTATAAGCGACTTGAGCACCCTAGCAGAATGAGATCAGTCATCATCCTGAAGTAACCAAAAAAGGAAATCCACATACTCGGAAAGCCGGGAGCTGGAGCCAGAGAATGAAGAGGGACTTGAAGGCGAAGTACCATGGGAGGTAGTAGAGGACGATGCGGAGGGCAAACGACTCCATAAAGTTGAAGAAACCGAAGACGACCCAGTAAGTCAACCACTGGACATCATCTTGAGGACGCGGTGTCTCAAGGGCCTTGAGGGACAAGTAGGCAGGGAGAGCCCAACCGAGAAGGTTTGAAACTGGGGCAGCGAACGAGTTGAAGGCATGGAGAAAGAGGAGAGAAGAGACGGAGCCAATGACGATGTAAGCTTTGGGGATTTGAGTGCGTTGTTCGAAGGCCTTCAGGGCGGGGTAGTTGTTGAGCTGTCAGGCGTCGCGTGAGCATCAGCTTTGAAAACGGCACGAGGGGTTTCGATAACGCTAATTACCTCCTTATCGAGCTGGCTAACATAGTAGGTGGCCTTCCCCTGAGCCTGGACGTACACGGGGTGGTTCTGAACACGTTCCGCCGCAGACATGATTAGCTGTGGACGACCGACCGGCCGAGAAAAGCGCACACCGTCAGTATACCTACAACACGGAAGGCACCACAGGGAAAAACAAAGACAAACCGTATATGAGTGGGCTCGGGGGGTTGAGGTGTGGGGAGGGGGAGTGATGGTTCGGTGAAGAAAAGATTTGTGCAGTCGTCGGTGTTTATAAAGGGAGAGGGGCGTTGAAGAGGGGAGCGATGACGACGCATTGCATACACGTGGAAATCACATGATATCGTTGCCACGCCCGTCCCCTTCTCCAATCGGCCACGACACATCGGACAGTGGGCGAGATTCACTCCAGAAATGTCATCATCTCTCCAAGCCGATTATGCCACGATAAAGGTAATCTCTCCCTGTCTCCACGGTACCAACGGTCTCGTTTCTAAACGACGTGTGGAACCTCCAGCAACTTCACCGAACTTTGCCTCCGTTCCAACCGATCATCCCAGTCTCGCTCTTGCCATACCTCGCGTTTATCCTCCTCACCCTCACTTTCGGTCTCGCATTCTACTTCTCAACGTCAGTTCTCGTCAACTTAATCCGAAGTGTGACATCCTGATCTCTCTCTCTCTCTCTCTCTCCAGTTTACCGAAAGGGACGGTCAAGGAATCAACAGTAGCCATCCTCGCAAGCGTACTTGGCGGTTTCGGAACGGTGGCCATGTTCTGTACGGCCGGTGTGTACGTGTAAAAAAAAAAAAGCACCCTCCCCTGTTTCAGAACACTAGAACCTTTACATTCATCGGCGTAATATGACTGCATCTCCCACTTCGAAATGACCTCTTGGCAGGCTGTGACCAGTGAGGCCAGTTTTTTGATCTCGCACCCTGCGGGCACGCAAATGCGTGTTCCAGCCTTATGCCCGAGAAACCGGACGACCAATTGACTAGTTGTTGACTCTCCACCCGTATTTACACTTGACACACTGTGAAATCAAGTCAGTTGAGTCTCTTGACGCCGGAAAAGTTACAAGGCTTACAGTGTACAAAATCGTCGATCCCTCATCGGCACTCCGAAGCTGTTTTTCTTCTGAATACGCCTCGAGGTGGCCACAGTTTGGACACAACTCAGTCACCTACAAATGGATAGTTGGCATGTTTGATGGATTTGGTTCATCACTCACTCTTCACTCACCTTCAACCTGACCTCGTCGGCATTATGAGTCTTGGTTTGAGTCTTGCGCTTCTGCTGAAGAGCGGAAGGGAACGCGTCTGGATGTGAACGGGTGGTGATTTCGATGTTCTCGTAAGCTGTCGAGAGGACATAATAAAAAACACGGCGTGGTGTGTTACAATTGAGCTCTCGTGTACACATATACAATCGGGACGTACAACTCGCCGGTTCCTCGTGGGCGCACTGTTCACAAACCACCGTCCGTTCGTCACCGACCGGAAGATTGAGGAGAGTTCCGCAATCAGGGCAGAAGAGAAGAGAACCTAATCGCGTGCGCACGTTCATCGAATCTTTTTTTGTCTCGCCGGCCGGGACATACATACCAATCTTGTGAGCTCGTGACATGAGTTTAAACTTGAGATGATTGTCGATCACTCCGGGTTTGGTGAGAGAGATGATTGGGATTGGTACAGTACAGGTTAACCAATTACACAAAGCATGGTCGAACGCAAAAAGGGAAGCAGAGGTGGATGCCCAGAAGGAGAAAACCCGAAATCGAAATAAAGTAGATATTGTAGTGGTGGTGGGCTACGTCGAGAGCTTACGGGAGGTGCTCCTCTCGCTGCTGACCCCCCGCTCATCGTCGTCTAAAAAAGCGGTCTGGGCGGTCAAGAGGGTGCCAATTGACATGGCTTCCCTGGAACGTGGAGAAGAGGCGTCGCTTCCATTCGAAGAACACGGGGAACGATGTGATCCATAATTGTATCGGGAACTCCGAGAACGGATGTCCTCATCGGAAAGTCTTACAGGACGTTCATATGGTGATCGGCGGTGTTTCTTGGAGGAGTGGGGGCCTTGTCTGTGTGACCTCGACGGCTCGTGTGAGGAAACCGGGGTAGAGATCTCGCTGTGTTGGGTGGAGGGAGAGTAGGGCGAGTAGGACCGTGGTGACGAGGAGGGCGATGGGATGTGGAGACGAGGGATGGAGTACGTTGGCGGGGGGGACGGGGTGGGGAGGTACTTGTCCGGTTGGGATTCAAGCAAGCGCGCATGGAGATTCGCGATCGCGGCAGTTCGCTGCACAATGGAACGTGTGGTCAGTTTGGTGGAATTCAAGGCAACGGGTGGAAGTACCTGGTCTTCCGCACTTTTGGCGTTGAGAACCGCCATGAGGAGTTGACAGTCTCCATCCTGGCCCTTGGAGAACTTGAACGCGGCAAGGATCTCTCTAAGAGATGGAGATGTGGTCTGCGATGGGTCAGCACACGCGTGCAACAGAAGGACAGAGAGAGAGCGGACCTGGTCGAGGATCCTCCAGGAGGAGTCGAGGAGATGGTGGGGGTGGTGGACAGACGAGGTCATGGGTGCAGAGGAGGGGAGGCGATGGATGGGGAGAAGAGCCGGGGAGGAGGGTATAAGTATGGGAGGCCGAGGTTCCAAGTATAAGTACGCCAAGTGAGTCGAAATGGAATGGGTGGTGGAGAGAACACCCAAGCCATCGTCGGTGCAGCTGGAGCAGGGCAGAGAGTACCAAGCATTCCGAAGCATTCGTTCTAATTCTGGCAGCCCTTGCTCTTGGCATCGCGCAAAAATAACCCATCAGCCCGCCAATCCCTTCCCTCGCCCATCGCGTCCACCGCAGAGCCTCGCGTGTTCCCACCACTGTCCAGCAGCGGCCGGCAAACGCCAGCAGGCCAGCAATCGAGAGAGCGACGGGGGTGGAGAGCGACCAGGTGGTGGAATCGCAGATGGCAAGGCAACAACATGCGAGGGAACGCCAAGAGTTTTATTTTAAGGTATCTGGTACTGCCTCGATCACGGCCCCCTGCAGAGCAAAAAATCCCAAGCCCACGTTCAACGCTGGCTATTTTCGATTCACCGCACCAGTGGTCACCAGGACAGGAATACGGCAACTAAGCTAGCCAGCCCCAGCCCCACTCTCCACAAATACGCCTGCTCGCACCTCCCCTGCTCGCCGCCGGCAAGCGCTCCAGTGGGTATCCCAGGCACGACCGACTCGACACTGCTTGGCACACTGGCTGGGTCTTTTCCTGGAGGAGGAGTCCCTTGGCATGCGCTCACTTCAAACAGATCATCGATCAGCATTGGCAACGGCCATTCAACAATCCGACACCGACCCGCGTTCCATTCACACAGAGGGTCGTGAATTGGCACCTCGTCTGTCCACCACTTTGCTTGCCACATGTACCTGCCCCAATGTCAACCACTCTCCGACCGATCCCGCACACAACTCACCCGTCGTGAGAAACGCGTTCACCACCCGTGTACGCCTGTCCTGGCGTGTATGCCGGCGCCGAGCACCCCGGATACTTGAACCCAGCCCCGCCTGCGGCCCTGAGCGCATTCTTGATCCCAAGCTCGTATCTCCCATTCACTGCGCCGGATAAAAACAGCAGATTCTGCCACGATCAGCTTCCGTCTTCGCAACAAGTTTAAAAATGGACACGGGGGGGCGACGCGTCCCTCCCGTATCACATGACGACACCACGTCATGAGAAATCATTCCTCACCGTACGCTGACGATGCGTCCCACAGAACCACTCCACCAAAGGACGGGTAGCTCTTCCGCATCTTTACCGCCACAGACTTGAGCTTCGAGATTGGCACATATCCGATGCTAGCGGTGTCGTTCGCACCAGGCGCACCGATATAAACTTTGACATTCTTGTTGGGGCTGACGTTACGTGCCCAGTGATCCCTGAAACGTTCATAATCGCCGCGGTCAGCACTTCCCGGCAAACAGTCTGAAATGACGCCCATGTGTGTATACCAGATGCCAAAGTTCCAGTACTACAGAAACAGAAGATCACTAAATGAATGAATTCGTTACGCTCCGCAGCACCAGAGACCCACCGATGAGTTGTAATTCTGGAGGCCGCAAGGATTGTTATCTGTTCCCGTAAGTCGACCTGGACTGAGGGGGATAAAAAGCTTGCACTCACAGAACTGAACGAAAACAGCATCCAACCAGGTCGTGTTCAAAACTCCCCCCAGCGTTCCATCCGGGTACACGCATTGTGGGGCAGCCGTGATGTAATATCTACCAAAGCGTCAAAACAGGCGTCAGCTGCGAAAGATCAATGTTTCCATTTCAATAGACCGTTTTCCAGCGGACGCAGTCCCAATTTCTTGTCTAGCTCTCAATAGTAGTGTGAGGGGTCAACATCCTGGCATGACGCACGTTGCCGGAGCCAGGTCTCTTGGGCACAATTAGCTCGTTCCCACCATCATGGTACCAAGCAAGTTGCCAAGTTGCCGAGGCCAACTCGTGAACCGGCCAACGCCGCGATGCCAAGGCGCCAAACCCCACTACGATCGAACCGTAAACAAAAGCCGGAAAACTAAGCGGGTCCCGCTGTACGCGGTGGATGTACTCGCTAGAGAATTGCATCGATCACCGTAGAATGAAGGACCCATTCCACCGCGATTCGATCGTCCGAGACAGGCACAATCCGCACTCACTTTTTTTTCTTCGTGCCTGATGCGTGGGAACGGATCCTATTTACAAAAGTCTCGTACCCCGTCGGCGTCCCGGATTCGACATCCAGATCGAGCCTGTAAACATTTTCTCGGATCAAAATCAGCAACATTCAAGAACTCCACAAACTCACCCATCCAAAACAGCACTTCCGAACGGTCTCGTTTTCGAAGATCCCCCAAGGAACAGGTTCCAAATTGTATCGGCGAAAGCTTGCGCTTGATCGTCTCCGCTGAACGACACGGACCCGACAGACCCACCCAGACTAAGCGTAACCAATTTCCCCTTGGCTTGACAAGCTTTGATTTCCCTAGCGATCCCCGTGCAGTTCACTAAGGATGTCCCTGGGAAAGTACCGTTGCTCCCCTCGCTGCAAATCTGCCCCACCGGTCCCAAGTCAGCAATGAAATGCAAAACGGATCTAAACAAACAAAGTGTGCGGGCCAGACCCACATTGCCAAGGTTGATCTCTGGCAATCCACCAGTCGCTAGAACGTAAATAAAATCGCGTCAGTCCAATACATTTTCAACCCCTCGCAGAAAAGGTGCGCGTGTGTGCATGCATAGATTCACACATGTACAACATAACGCCTTCTCGGGAGTAGAAGACCAAGACCCGGACGAACGTTGAATCCATCGTCAAGGAAACCGGAATACCGACGGGCCTGAAAACTTACAGAACTTGTTTAAAAAAGCCATCGGAATGATATCGGTGGAATTGTCCTGTATAATCCCATCATCCAAAACCAGAGCGAGGGTGGCCGACCGAACCAAACACGTGTGCGCGTGTCGATGAGGAATAGGCAATGCGAGAATAGGTCAAACAGGGCACCGAACAGGCACGGGTCAACTCACTTTACAGTAGTATGAGAGCGATTTTTGCCATTTTGAGGATTCGTCAAGATGAGTTGCCCCGTAACAATTCTGACCCCAGTACCTAGATCAAAGAACCCCGGCGTCAGCTTCACCCAACACGAAAAGGCGGAGCGAATCAGAAACGAGAATCGGAGCTGAACTCGCAATAGCGGGCCAATCCCGTCACTCAGTGGGAGGGTGATCGGCTGAGTTCTCAAGAGAACTTTTTGACTACGACCGATCCCATCTCCACTCAGAACTCGTTGCTCAACTCTGCCGGTCGGCACAGAGCGTGTCTAAGAAACGGAGTCCCGCCTGTCCGTAAATCCTTCCCCTTCCGAGGGGGGAAGTATTACCCGGATCATTTCCAATGGTCGTTGATTTCGTGGGGTAAAATCAAAGGCAAAGACGGAACCCGGAAGAAGGCACTCACATCGCGACCTAGAAAGGGTGGGAATCAGTACGCGCATATTCACAGAAAGAGTCGCAAATTTCACGGAGAATGGTCGTCCGAAGCGGGTACGTGGGGAGGCAAATAAAATGCAAGAGCCGCCGGCCACAATGATGCGGACAGCGACTGAGTTTGTAGAGGGGGAAAGATACGAGACTTACATTATCGCGCCGAGTTATATTGAACCCGACTGCTCCTAGGACGGGCATGGACAAGACAAGGGAAAGCCCGGCGAAGCGCATCGGCGAAGAGCAAGTGTAGGAAAGTAATCCAGAGTGTTAAGGTTGGGGAACGAAAGAGAGGATCCTTGCGTCCTTTGAGAAAACGAGATCCTCTCTGGGGGGATTTCACCCCGCTCTTTATGTAACCATTGACTGGCAGCGTGAAGATCCCCGGTTTGCTGTCAGGAGCCAGAAAGGTATAATGAAAGGTGTGATTGGATTGTGTCCGTGATGAGTATCATCTGTATGGGAGGAAGAGGAAAAGAAGCGATGGAATAAGTTTGTAACCCACCCCAGCCGGCTACCGACAATTACGGAAACCGCCGATCGGGATACGTCAGGTGCTACGGACTCTCTGCACCTCCAACCAACTCAGCAACATCCGTCTTATGAAAGTCGCTAATCATGCGACGTAGCTTGGAGCTCTCCAGCTTACCAAAGTCGCACGTCACCCATGCTGTTCTCTGAGCTTTAGCCTTTCCAGTCCTTCAAGAGAACCGCACTTTGAAGGTGAAATACTGCTAGGACGGACCAGATCACGAGCACCAGGAGAGAGTTAACTTCAAATTTCCCGGAACGATATGACGTACCATAGGAGCGCGTCTAAGCTCGTAATGTCTTGGCTAAGAGTTTTTTTTTTTCTCAGCTGACTTGTTCTGCAGACACGGATTTAGACGCTTCTCCTTGGAATAAGCACCAATTTATTCACCACTTGGAAGTGGACGGAGCGTGCGGCAATCCAACCAAGGCGGGTCGATTATACACAATCACATAGAGCCTGACCCGCGATTCTCCTGATGGTCGGTCCATCTCATTTGATTTATTTTCACGATGTGAGGTAGCAAAAGTGCTAATTCCTTCGTTCTCCCCTTCTTATTAAATGCAGAGCTCGGCACACACGATTGTTGGCCTCCTTCCTGCCCTTTCCTTGGCGGTTCGTATCTAAATTGTATTCCTACAACTTTGTCCTCACGGCTTTCGCAGGTTACCTAGCATTCCACCATTCAAATATTCGCCCCTGGTCATTCCCTCGAATGGCCCCGCTTCAGGAACGGGCGGTCGTGTCTCTGCTCCCCCCAAGCGGGTCACTGGACTCAGCAACTACGCCCTTTTTTTCGGAAGAGGGGGCAACAGCTCTCAAGCTCAGCAGGACCCTCATCATCGTCATCGCAATTTCTGTTCTCGTCGGTTGCATTATCATCCTTGTCTTGCTCTTCAGATGTTTCCACCGCCCAAAATCTGCCCCGCTACCTCCCATCCAACCTCTCGCGCACTGCAGGGGGAAGGAACGCAAACACCTTCCCTACCATAAGGGCAGGGGATTCGATTGTTATGGAACCAATGCATCGTCGTTGAAACCATCCCGTATGTCAAGCTTTCGGACTTACAAATCTTCCAGCACCCTATCTTCCAGTCGTCGCTCGCCTTTTATTCATCCTCCTCCTTCAACCAATGGCACATCCCTGCCCAGTTCACTATCAGCCGAATCCAACTCAGATGAACAGACCTACGTCACTCAGAAACACGTACCCATGACCTACCTCGCATGTTCAGTCTCGCTACCCAGCAAAAACTCGACGGTTTCGACACGCAACACTTCCACTCATACATCCGTCAACACAATCTGTGGACCGCCCCATTCTTCCTACAGCGAAATCCAAATTGTATTGCCCACGCCGCTCGCTCCCCAGTTACAGAATCATATGATCGCAAATCTTTTACCAATTCAGACCTGCGGGGAGTCGGCGGAACGGGGGGACATCACTGATCGGTGGATGATGGCGCTTATTAGGACAACCTCCCGGCGCTCAAACTCCGATCAGAATCCCCTGGTGGAAGATGCTCCCTCCCAGCGGAAGACTAGGTTAAACTCTGGGCATCGACGTTCCCTGGACGTCATCGACGAACGAAGGGGATCGGAAGCTCGAACGCAATCCAGGGGACGAACCCCACCCCACCGCCTCACCCGACCCCAATCTCCCAGCCAGGGAGACACCACACCTTCCCCATACCCCCCCGACGATCAAACCTCGATCCCCAGAGTCACCTCCGAGAACCGTCGTGACGGACAAGGTACTTTCACGATCGCATCATTGAGATGGATTCCACTGATTCACTTCATTCCACAGCTACACAACCACCCCTTGAACAGGTGGAGCAATTTCCAAGGCGTGCGAAGGCCAATTCGCACTCTCGTTCTCGGAAACACCCACCCCTTGGTAACACACAAGATCTGCCGTTCTCTCAATCCTCATCACATCCATACCATCATCATACCCACGCGCCTCACGAGCTACCACCACCAGTGTCTCAATTACCACAGCTACCCAAGAGGTACCTTTGCAAGTGTAACGGACGTTATCTCCCCGTTCCAATTCCACCATTGAGCACAATGCCTAGAATTCCGGTGGAGCTGCTGCGCGGGTGATCTAGTACCCCTACCAACAACACCTTCAATACCTGACCGGGTAACATCGTTCACCGTTGTCGCGATTCCATCCCGTTATTGCTCCCCCCTTATCACTTCTCTCCTATGTTGTACGACGGGTTTACATGTTCTGTGTCAACGGCTTCACTGGTAAACGCGGGCGGATAAGGGATTATTTGTCGTGGCCCCACCCGGTTCAGGGAGAGCCAGAGGGTGCTTCATATCAGATCCAAAATACGCAAGAGGTTATCCGAGTGGGTCGTTAGTATTCCCTAACCGATAGGTCAGCCTAGAGCACCCCCTGCGTGGAATATATCAGACTTACGATATAGAACACCAGGCTATCACCCAGCGACTGTAGGCCCCACGAACTCATCCCATCACCATCTTTGAACAGGCAGCTCCGCCCGTCTTCGAATACGGCCTTCCTCTCTATCCCACCATCGCTCCCGCCCAAGACTGGTAGGGAAGGGCTTCCCCTCCGACTAAAATCAAATATGTGGATGCGGTGGTGTTCATTTTGGTCGTGGCCAGTATAGTGGATCATGAGCATACGGGCGCCATGAACAATGGTGGAGGAATTATGGTTATTGATCGGGACATCCATAATCGTAGCACCTCTCCCCCACTCATCCCAAGGTATTTCGACTTCTGTGCGGATCGAACCCGCGCGTTCAACCAGAGGTTGTATCCGCAGAATGATAAGAGCATGTTTTTCCGTAGGGGTTGGCCATAATTCTATGACAAGGATGGTCTGGGCTGGATCGACGATGAGAGGTCCATCTCTGTTCACTCCCCCCTGTGATCTACCGCGGTCGAGGTATGCGAGGACGCTCCGCCCGTGGCACTTCGGTGGGAGTTTGAACCGCCGCACATTTCTGGGATGCTCTTGTGGAAAGAACGTATTGAACACGATAAACTCAGGAACTTCCTGGAGGTTATTCCAGGGTCCCACCATGATCCGAAATTCGTCGAGGAACGCGGTCTGAGAGCACCATCTGATAAACCCACTTCCATCTGCGCTCGAACGGTCGAACACCTGGGGGGGTGACGTGAGAAAAGCGCGACCACAACCCTGCCTTCTTACCAAGTCACCAGTTTCCCAGTTCCACAAGACCAACCTCCATTCCTGACCATGATCCATCCGGGATGGTTCCGAAAAATACGCGTGTATCATGAGCCTGGAGTCAGTAATGGCGAAGTCTTGAATGATCGCATCGACCCCTGGTGGGAGTGTCCACACAATTATATTGGAGTGAGGAAAGCAATAAGGAGAACCATCCAGAAGATTCAAGAGGTGAACTTTACGGGTGTACCTATAGTACAAAATCAGTTATCTCGTTGGTGAACGGAGGGAATGGGGTGACTCGCCCCTCCTGCTTCTCAGCAACAGCGAGGACGTTCTTGGGTGGGTATGTGGTGTAACGTGCGACCTCAAACGGGAATTTAGGGATATCCCACTGCTCGGTCGGCCTCTGGCTCAGCGCTGGTGGAATGTAGGCGAAGTTAATTTTATCCGACTGATCGGAACGAATTGCAAGGAGGTTTCTCCCTAGGACCGTCGCATCGTCCCAATCTGAGAGCGGGTGATCTAGTGATACCTCGCGGAGACTCTTTGCTATGATCGTCGCATCGGACCACTTGTGCGCGTATTCCTTGCATAACTTTCGGCCTTCTTCTACCTCGCAAGGATTGTGAGGATTATCGATCAGACCGGCGGCAAAGAGCTCGCGGCGGTATTTGAGGGTCGGCGAACTACGAGCCAGGTCCCAGAAGTGTCGACTGATCTAGATCATGCACGCAGCGGAGAAGTCAACACAAAGTTGTGTGGAGGTGGCCACCGCCCTCCGTACCGATTCCATCTTGATGATGTCCTGGTCAGGTAGATGCAGGAGTATTTTTTCCAGGATCTCGATCGGAAGTTCAGTCAAGCGGAGTGCTGGTGCGGGCATAGTATTAGAGTGTGTGGGAGTAAAATTTGTTCAAGTCCAGATTCGTGGGTGGTGGTAAACGACAATGTGAACCTCGATCACCGATCACCAATCCATTAGTTTTGACAGCCCAAAATCGAAATTTGAATTTCAATGCTGCACAACCCCCAAATACACTGTCATGACGGCGTAGGGGCATAAGGCAACCTGATCCAGAAATCGAGTCAAACTTGCAGTCATACCAAACCCGTGTCCTGGTTATTTTCGACCTGCCACAAAGAAACGTGAATTCCGTCTTGGTTTCTCTCTCTTCGCCCCCGCTCCGTTACACGCTCCGTTGTCCACCCAAACACTGCCAGTGCTCGCGCCTGGGACGTCTCCTTGTGTCCACCATTGAGCCGTGTATAGCCGACCACTGCAACAGAACCCGTAGTCAGCAGCGCGGACACGACAAGTCTTGGAACCTGGGGTCTACGTTCCGAAAGTACGCTCACTTGTAGGTTGCCTTCTGATCCTTGGTAAATATCGCTGTGCTCGTCCAGGCAGGTACCCCGGAGCACTGGTCTCCGGTTGGTTGTCCTGTTGAGGTCGTTAAGGTCGTCGAAGTCGTACCTCCTTGGCAAGCGCTAACTGTAAACAAAACGACGTCAACAACGGCCATCAGGAGAACAGACTGAAAAACGAGGCTGACCTTCACTCCAATCTCCGTTGGAACTGTGATTTGGCACAGTGTTTGTCCACCACTTTGGTTGCCATATGTACCTGGGTCGTTTCAATGTCAACAAACTCCCGGCCGAAAAACGCCGGCACCAACCGTCCACGACTCACCCGCCATAAGAGATCTGTTGGCCGGTAGTGTAGGCCTGTCCTGGCACATACGCCGGCGCCGAGCATGCCGGATACGTGAACCCAGTCCCGCCTGCCGCACTGAGTGCATTTTTGATCCCTAGGTCGTATCTCCCGTTCGCTATATGGGGTATAAACAGCGCATTGTGCCACGATCAGCCCCGTCTCCACTTAAAGTTCAAAAATCGGCCGGGTATAGAAAATATCCCTCCCATCCTCCACATGACTCCGCGCCATGAGTAAACCAAGAGATCAAGGGTAAATCTTACCATAGGCTTGGGATGCGTCCCACAACATCACCCCACCAAAGGATGGGTAACTCTGCCGCATCTTAACCGCAATCGAGCTGAGGGTTGATATTGGCACGTATCCTCCTCCAGCAGCCCCGGATGAACCAGGTGCACCAATGTAGACCTTGACGTTCTTGTTGGGGCTAACGTTACGTGCCCAATAGTCCCTGCAATGTCCATAATCGTTGATGTCAGTGCTTCCCGATATCGCGATGCCGGTGGAAACGGCACGTATGTGTACACACCAGAGACCAAAGTTCCAGTTCTACCCAGGTCGAAAGAGGGTCATTAACTCGCTGTAGTTCACAACAGAGAAGGTCTTACTGATGCTGAATTGAAGTTCTGGAGACCGCAAGGGTTATTGTCTGTATCCATCACCGGGGACCGTCGTCAGTCCAGATATGTAACCGCATGAAAAAAGGAAGCCCCGTTCTTGGACTGACAGAACTGGACATAGATGGCATCGAATGAAGCCGTGTTCAAAACTCCGCCGAGTGATGCATCCGGGTATACGCATTGTGGGGCAGCCGTAACGTAGTATCTATGGAGGATATCAGAACAGGTGTCAACCACGAATGATCCAAACAAGGATTAGGCGGTGGATAATCGCCAGGGAATCACAATCCACGGCGGTTCGGTCCCCCGGAAGGGGCACAACCCGCACTCGGGTTAAGATTCAGCCAGAGACGGAGTTGCACCAGCGAAGTTGAATCTATGTGTAGAAGGTTACAACTTGCTTTTTACTCGCGCCTGATGCGTGCGAACGGATCCTGTTGACCAGAGCTGCATAACCTGTCGACGACCCGCCCTCGATATCCAAGTCGATACTGTCAATGGTTTGTCAGGTCCAGATCAAGGCACAATCGCCAAACAGTCTGCGCGTCCGCGTCAAGTTCATGGGCTCCAATCAGTCCCCGAGACGGAGGGAAACTGGGAGTGACAAGAAGTGGACGAGCCGATCACGGGGTATTTCCTTTTCGTCTCCCTCTCGCTGCGGAGTAGCACACGAAACATGACACCAGCGCCGAAGAAACAGACAAGGAAACGCGATCAGTTAGTATACAGTAAACTTACCCGTCCAAGATGGCGTCTCCGAACGGTCTCGTGCTTGAAGACCCGCCAAGGAACAAATTCCAAATGGTATCCGCAAACGTTTCTGCCTGATCGTCTCCCGTAAACGACACAGACCCCGTAGCCCCGCCCAAACTAAGGGTAATCAATTTCCCCTTCGCCTGACAAGCTTTGATATCCGTAGCGATACTTTGGCAGTTCGCCAAAGACGTCCCTGGGAACGAGCTGTTGTCCACGCTGTTACAGATCTGTCCCACCGGGTTCAGGTTAGCCTTGGAGTCTCAGGGAACCGGGCGGACCGGATGTGGAGCGAGATAAGGTTTTGGATACTTGGAATAGACCCCCCAAAAAAATGCGGGGAGGACAAGTACCGAGCACATAGAGTAAACTCACGTTGGCAAGATTGACCTCCGGTAACCCGCCGGTCGCTAATGCCACCAACACCAACACGAGGGAGATAGCGTCAGTACGGTGTCTTCTTCAACCCTTCAGACAGATTAAAGCCACCGAAGGCACGTGTGGGTGTATGCATTTGGAAATCCATAGGATGATATGTTGCACGCAACTACATCCGTGATTTCATATACACACACAACACGGCGCCGCACCGGCCGTCACGATCGCTCGGTATAAGAACAAGGAAGAACAGAATCGGGCGAACTTATCATGAGGCGAACCGGGGTGTAAATATATTTTGGGACTCACAAAAGAACTTGGTCAGGAAAGCGACCGGAAAAACATCGATTCCATTATCCTGTATAATTTTATCGCGGAGAGTTCGCGAGGAGGCGACCAACGGAATTCACATTAGTGTGTAGATGAGAGGAGAAGCATAGCATCAAAAAATGGTCAGATGTCCGTCTCCCCGAACGGCGTACACTGTACGTGGAGCAAGCATAGAGTAAACCAACTCACCTGACAGTAGAACGAGATTTGTTTCTGATAGTCTGCCGTGTCGGTAGGGTCTGATGCTCCATGAGAGTTCTGACCCCAGTACCTAGATCCAAAGGTCCTCGACGTCAGCATCATGTTCGCCCAAGATTCAATAACAACAAAACGGAAGGAAGAGGGAAATGAAAGGCGGAATCCCGTCTGTGCACCAACCTTTCCGAGGGGGGAGCCACCATCTCTGACGGTGTTTCCAATCGAGAGAACACGGGGGAGAGAGAACGGTGGGGGGTCGAAGAAAGGGAAAATAAGCACGCGAGAGAAGGGAACTCACACTGCGACCTACGACGGGCGAAAAAAATACAGAGCGCGCATGAGTGTAGAAAAGGGGGCATGATCCCACCAATTGGATGCAGACGATCGTCGGAGTGTGGAGCGTTTTGTTGTTAATTAGTTAGCGTCGATGGTGAAGAATGCAGCGACCAGCGCCACAGAACCGCGATAATACGGATGGTACTGCACTTGCGCGGAGGAAAAGACGACACTCACATTATCGTACCGGCTGTTATCAAACCCCACCGCCCCCAGAACGAGCGCGGATAAGACGACAAAGAGGCTACCAGCGGAGTGCATCGAGTTGAAGCTAGCGATGAGCGAGCGCAGGACAGCAATTGCGGCGGCAAGGCACGAGAAGAGAATCCAAAGGACCTTCGAGGAGAAAAAACCCTCTCCCTGGGGGTTTCGACCCGCTATTTAACCACCCACTGACATGAACGCTCGGGTGCATTCCCTGACTCACAGGGTGCAACGAACGGAGTTGATAGAACGTATCCATGATAACGTTCATACGAACGAATCACCTGAGGAGAGAGAGAGAGAACAAAATTGGACGAACTTGCATAACTGCAGCATCCACGGTCTAAATTTGACGATGTAACATCGAAGCTTCTCAGCTTCCCAAAGTCGCGTGAATTCAAACCCTGCTTCCTGGGTCACAGGAGTCCTCAGGTGAATGCGAGCAGATAGAACCAGGGCCACTCCACCATCGGAAAACCACAATTGGAGAATTCAGGTGAAGCGTCACAAACGTACTCACGAGATACACGATGCTCGTTCCCATCACTCGAGGAAGGTGTTCAAGCATGGTTGGTATGATGGATGGCTGGACCCAGTAATAGGTTGGGTGGGAGATGCCATGCGGAATGACATCAAAAGGAAGCGGGTCCCGCGTGAAGAGAACGACGAGATAATCACCTGTCTCGACGCACCAAACTAAATGGAATCTTCGCAACGGTCACGAACGACAAGCCGATAGTCTGGTACCCATGCCCACACGGTTGTGACAGTATGAAAATGGTCTCGTGCATTATAAGAAGAATCTACAGCAGATAGAGATAGTCAGCAGTCCCTCCGTACATCAAACGACTGAGCCGTCGCTACTGTTTCCATCCATGATCGCGGCATTTCTCACGGGTTCTAGGACGGATGGGTTAGGCCGCTGATCACACGTGACGAGGTCAACTGGGAGAGAGAGTATACACACCGAAGTACGGGTGACCCTGGGCTTCACGAGCGGTGAGTCGCTCTTGATGATCATAGCGTAGGAGCTTGTCTAAAAAGTCAATGGCCTCGTTCGAGATATAACGCTGGTTCTCAGACGTGATGAACCTGGTCCATGGCCGTTTAGCATAGCTTTATTAGGTTGAGCGTCAGTGACTCGATGCGCAGAGGAAATTAGCGAGGGGTGGAGACCAACTTTCCGAGAAGATCGTCGTACTGAGCGTCAAGGGGTATGTCGTACTTTTCGAGGTACTGATAGAGTCCCTCTGTGCCCAAAACCTTCGTGATCTTGACCAGTTGGTCGTAGTTGTCATGCCCGTGGAAGAATGGTTCTTTACGGAAGATCTGCAAACCAACAAAGTAAGTTCAGGAACAAAAAGTATGACGAGGGCTGGTTTGGTGGGGTAGTATTTACCATCGAGGCAAACATGCACCCAAAGCTCCACATGTCCAAGCTATAATCATACTCCTGGAAATCCACGAGAAGCTCCGGTCCTTTGAAGTAGCGCGAAGCTACCCGTACGTTGTATTCTGTTTGAGGGTGGTAGAATTCGGCCAGACCCCAGTCGATGAGCCGCAACTGGAAGCGAACAGGTGGTAGGATGGTCAGCAGACCTATACGCGTCTGGGTGTAAATCGTTACCTTTCTCCTCTCATGGTCAATCATCACGTTATGTGGCTTGACGTCTCTGTGCATGATACCTTTGGAGTGGCAGTAGTCCAGAGCCTTTTGGATCACAAGGTCAACGTGACGCCCTTCAGTGGCGCGGGGTGAAATCGCGCACTTTGAGAAGTTCGAACATGTAATATCGGACATCATAATCGGTGAATCGAGGGTAGAGGACTTTGAAGTCGACATTGTGGATGTATTCCGTGATCAAGCTTGGGATCTTGGAAGTCGGATCGCGAACCACGTCCAGCAGGGCCACGATATTTGGACCTCCAGCCAGGTTCTGGAGAATTTTGATTTCCCGTTTGATCTTCTTCTTCTTGACGGGTTTGAGGACTTTGATGATACACTTCTCGTCGTTGACGATATGAATACCTTCGAAGACCTTTTCGACGGGAATGTTGGTACGAAGACTTGTACCTGGGTCATGAGATCGTTAAGGGTTGTACTCACCTCTGAATACTTTCCCCGCCCTACTTTCCGAACAATTTCGTAATGATCTTGAGATCCCCACTGGACCTGCAGATTGTCTTCGAAAGTAATGTCAGGAGCGGGAGTGGCGGGCCAACAAGGAGACTGGAACCGCACCGTACTCGTGCCAAGAAGGGCCGAGCTTCGCATTGACGTCGACATACACTCTCGCGACGGATTTTGTCGATGTTCTGCCCATCGCGGAGGAATCGACAATGCTTGTGGTGATGGTCAATGAGAGAGGATGGAGGGGACGTCGGGCGACCAATCAAATCAGCGATAACCACCGGAACTGCAATGCCGCGCTCTCCCACATCCAGGTCGTCGACCTGCACGCCCCCGCACTGGCCAAAACACGTCCAATATCTTACGTCTCAACAATACCACCCTTCGGTCAAGAAGGATGTCCTCGAAATCATCAGAGGACAACGGCCCTCAGATTCTCATCAACCTCTAAAACCCCAGCCATCTTTTGTGGTCATCCGTCGGATTACCGGGCCATCTAATCATCCAGCAAGTGTATTTCGCGTATGTAAACGATAGAAGGCGTCCAACTCAAGCGATGATATCTATAACCTAAGCAGGCTGTGGGACAGCTTGGATTATTCGCCGCGAAAAAGATCCCGCCGCGAACGTATCTGCTGGACTATCTCGGCCAAGTCCATTGTGATGACAGGCCGTCGTCTGACTACGATTTATCGTTGTACCGTACTCCGGATGGTTTGGTCAGCGTTGGGGTCGACGCTTCTGTAATGGGAAACGAAGGACGTTTTGTGAACGATTACCGGGGTATCCGTGTCAGACCCAACGCGCAATTTGAAGAGAGACATGTCGACAACAGAGAACTTAGAATGACCATCTGGGCGGGTAGTGAAGGGATCAAAAAGGGCGAAGAAATTCTAGTGAGTGAGTGAGTGTATTTGAATACACTCTTCTTGACCGTGATTTGTATTGTATCCGCAGGTGAGTTACGGGAAATCGTGGTGGAATCACCGGCGGCCGTCGTCGTCGCAGTGAGTGTCGCACGTCGGGGAGTGCCTGCAGACGGAGGTCAGCGGAAGAAACGGAAGGGGGTGGATTCGTCGGGAACAAGTAGAACGCAAACAGGACCAAACACCGGAAGGACTTTGCCTGACGTTACGCTCTTCCGCTCTCTGTTCTGTACTCCTGCCTGTATCTTCCCCTCTTGCTTCGTTCTTAATTGTACTCAGAGTGGAATGGCCGGGTTGGGAACCTCTGCGGGTATCTCCTCCTTCATTACCTGGAGCACCTGTTCCGGCCACCGCTCCCTGAATAGCCTGCGGACCTTCGCAACTTACACCGGAGCGCGTAAAAACAACCCCCCAAACCGCAGGTTACTAGGCAGGACTGCGACTGTCACCAGTCCCTCCACAATCCCCAGAGTGCGTTTCCTGATTTCGCGCGTTTCTTCATCCTGGCTCCGTTGACTCTGAAATCCCTCTCTTGACAACCAGCGACACTTCCATACTTCAACGCCCGCGTCGGCGCCCAGGGACCCGTATCAAGCTCTGGGTGTGAAAAAGGATGCGACTGCAGCCGAGATAAAGAAAACTTATTTCTCCGTACGTCCGGCATCATAGTTCTAAGTTTATCACCGGCGGAAGCGTCTGACGTGCCAGACAGCTTGCTCGTAAATTTCACCCAGATACAAATCCTGACAAGAACGCAAGGGAAAAATTTCAGGAGATACAAGAAGCGTACGAAGTACGTATAACGGTCTATTACCAATATTTGCTTGGCCCGGCTGAATTGCTCGCACCCTCAATGATAGATCCTCAAGGATGACAAGAAGCGCGCCGCTTACGACCAATATGGATCTGCATCCCAGCAGCCTGGGTTTGATCCCGATGCATTTGGCCAAAGCCCCTTCGGAAGTGGCTTCGCTGGATTCGGGGGAGGATTCAATCCGTTCTTTGATGCTTCTGAGGGTTCCCAGGCGAATCTCTTTGAGCAATTGTTTGGAAGCAGCTTCTCTGGTGGCACTCGTACACGCTCTCACAATGCAAAAGGATCGGATCTCGAAGCTTCGATTGGGATCTCTTTCATGGACGCCTGCAAGGGCACCAAGAAGACGATCGAGGTGACTCCGGTCGTCGATTGTTCACCGTGTACGGGTACAGGCCTGAAGCCCGGGATCAAACGGACCAAATGTTCCGCCTGCAATGGAACTGGTACAAGGACATTCGTCGTTGACAGTGGGTTCCGCATGGCGAGCACTTGTCAAGTCTGCAGAGGTGTGGGTACGACAATTCCCCGAGGAGGAAATTGCACGAGCTGCGACGGCCTAGGAAAAGTGCGACAGCTGAAGTCTGTAGTTGTCAACATACCGGCAGGTACGAGGCAAAAATTATCCTTCCGGCTCAGTTCTTTAAGAAAATCCTATCGTAGGTGTCGAAGATGGCATGGGAATCCGGGTTCCCGGAGCCGGCGATTCGCCCCTCTCTGGTAACGGCCAGCCGGGCGATCTTATCGTTCGCGTTCGAGTCGCAGCCTCAACACTCTTCAGGCGGCAGGGGATTAACCTTTATCACGACGCGCGTATCCCATTACACACAGCGCTTCTCGGAGGCAGGGTCCGTGTCCCCACGCTTGATGGGGAGGTCGATGTGAGGATACCCGGGGGGACTCAGCAGGGTGAAGAAATGATTCTTAAGAATCATGGTCTTCACCGAGTAATGGGCCGCGAGAAGGGAGACCTTTTCGTGGCGTTCAGCGTTCAGTTGCCAAGGTGAGCACATGGGGGTTGGCCATACATGGTTCGTGTTCTGATCATGTGGTGATCCAACAGATCTCTCACACAACGTCAACGTGAAATATTACAACAATACGCGGATGATGTGGAAGGGCGGACCTCGGGCGACGCTGGATCGAAGACCCCCCACGGAGTTGCGGAAGAATCCCAAGCAACGGCTGGCGCTGATTGTCAACCGAATGTAAAGGCTGATGACAACGGTACGGGTCATTTCTCATCTCCGTCATCACCGCCCCAAGAGGGAGGATGGGTGAAACGATCATGGAAAAAAACAAGGGGACTCATTGGGTTCTGATTTATTTTTGCACGCTGATATCAATGTACTCTCAACACTGGACGATGTTCTAGGCCGAGACACCGAGCACGAGGAGGGGACGGGCGACAAAGGATCAGACGATCTAGAGAAAGGAAAACGGAGGGCAACGGCTTGAAGGGGGTAGTCAGAAGAACCTTTCGGTTTCTGACGAGGGATTGGCCAAGTACTGTATTCACCAAATAGTCTCTACATCATTCATTCAGACAATAAGATAGACCTAGAGCATGCTTAGTACCTCCACTCTATCTGGCGCCGGGATGGTTCGGAACCCCAGTACGATCTGTATCACGGGGCGCGTCTGTGGATAAGATGGAAACCCGGAGCCAAATTCGTAGTAGGGGGTCCATAGCGGACCTAGTCGAACCCCCACTGATATGTTGGGTTGAGGTTAGGCGACGCAAAAGCGTGCTGCCTAGGAGGATTAGCACTTTCAGTTGAGATACGTAACGCTCGAGCACGCCCCCGGAGCGAATGCCAGGTTGGGTAAGACCAGACCTATGGTTCCTTCACCTGCGTAAAACTTGGTTCGGCCATCTTTTTGCGGTCGAATTCTGTACAAGATTCTCTTAGAATGTTGTCGAGTGTATTCCGCCCCTTCCATCTCCCATCTGTTTTTTGACGTCAAGAATGTATTTCCAACAGGTATTTTCACCATCACCCCCTCCAACAGAAAGGGTGGAAACATTCTCTGTCGCTCCCTACATTCTCATGATTGGCCAAATCGCTTTTCAGGGCACTCTGACTCCGGGGAATACAATCGCCCCCAAATCAAATACATACCACCCTCCTCATTTTACACGCCCGATCCTCCGGGTACGAAAGGGCTTGGTAGTATAGACATCAATCGGGTGAACCGCTTATCTTCCTGTCCTCTGGCTGTTGTTTTTTTCGGCCAGCATCCGAACTGGTGCGCAGCGGTTGGTATAAAACTCAAGTGAAGCTGTTATGCCCCCCCAATCCACCATTTTCTTATACCCCCTTCGCCTCCGGTGTACCCCGTCTACACCCCTTTGACATGCACACCACGGTTTGTAATTTATCGACCGGCGAGGATCTCGATGACCCCAGCAATGAAACTTTGAACACCCCTCGATCGAGCATCACCTCAGGCTCCCGGGTTCATCTAAAACCTACCGTCTTGGTTTCAGAGTCTCTCTCGAAAACTCTCAAACGTTCGAGGGAGCCTTGCATCCAACCTGTAGGATGGGACGAGAGGCCCCCAAATCTACCGTTCAGCCTCTTATTTTTTGCACATCTCGGGTGAGGATTTATAAGTGACCTCCGGGTTGGGATCAAAACTAATGGCGGCCAACACTGTTCCGTTCATAGTTCTGCCCTCGCGCTGTTTCTGGCAACAACTGACTCCGTGTGTATACGAGAGTTTATCCGGGGATGCATTTGATTTCTGATATGGTTTCGTTACCATATGTAGACAATCCTATCCACAAGCTTGCCTACGATCGTTAGTGATTTGGAGGCCTCGCAAGACCAATACACATGGGTTGCCGTCGCATACATGTTGACACAGACAGCTGGCCAACCATTGTATGGAAAGTTTTCTGATCTTATCGGTCGAAAGGTGGGCAAACAAAGAAGGAAAAAACAGTAAGGTTTTGGTTGAAATTTGTCTTTTTAGGTGGTCCTCTACACGAGTATGTTCATATTTATTATTGGCTCTCTTTTAAGTGGCGCATCCAAAGTGAGCTCAAGTACGTCACCTTTGATTATCTCCCGCTTATTCTTCCACAGTCCATCACATGGTTGATCCTGGCCAGAGCGCTCAGCGGCGTTGGAGGCGGTGGAATCGTCAGTTCTGTGTGGACGATTACGTCTGAACTCGTGCCAGTGCACAAGCGAGCTCACTGGAGCCAAGCTCTTAGCGTTGCGTCTAGTCTCTTCTCGCATACGGGCCTGGAAACTGAACTCTCTTTGCTGTAGCTCACCTGGGCAGCTTCCGCCGTCGCAGGCCCCCTGTTGGGTGGGCTGTTTAGTAGTACGTAATCCTACCGTTGATCCAAACGCTATGATGGACTAATCACTTGCACGAATAGATAATAGTGGTTCGACCTTTAACTGGAGGTGGTCGTGTATGTGCAAATCCCGATCATTCGTAAAGCCCTCAGTCTGATCCATGATTCGGCTTTCAGTCTACATGAACCTTCCGATCTGCCTGGTTGCATTCATTGTGCTGTTGATCTCTCTCCGGACCGTCAACCTAGACTTGAGGTCTAATGATACCTCATGGCGCCAATTGGCGGCAAGGTTCGACTTTGTTGGTTTGTGAGTAATACCGTCACGCACCATTTATCACTGGCCTGAACGTCCCCCAAGGTTCGCATTCATGTCCGGCACAAGTCTTATCATAGTGGGTTTCTCGCTCGTGACCCTGAATGGGTGTGAGTGGATTTCGGCGTTCGGTATACAGGCCTCTTAAACCTAAGCGTACGATACCCAGGGACGTCGCCAAACACGCTGGGCCTCATAATCGGTGGGGCGGTCCTCTTAGCTCTCGGAGCGGTTTACGAGGTCAGAACGTCTCGGGAGGCGCTGTTCCCACCGCAATTGTTCAAGGATATTTCGTGTGGTACTGTGGCTTCCCCTTTCCACCAAACCCCGCACTTACAAATCATGCGCACAGTCGCCATCCTCATCGTGGTATTTTTACACAGTTTCTGTTTTACTACCGGAACCTACTATATCGCCATTTATTTCCAGGTGAGATTCTGATGAATTCCAAGAGGTGGATTCGCCAATCTGGCGGGCTGACGCCTCATCCGCTGTATTAGGCGGTAGATGGGATGTCTCCATTCGCTGCGGGGATTGCTTCTCTTCCCTATTCATTGGGCTCCACACTAATCTCCATTCCTGCCGCATGGTTCATGGGGTTTTGGCAAACCAAGCGGGGAAATATGAGTGGCCAAAAGTGGATATCCTTCGTCGGCTTGGTTATCGGAGCCGTGGGCTTCGGTGCGTCTATCAGTGAATTTTGCTCCCAGCGGCATTCTGACATCAGGTTCCTGCCCCACATATAGGCTTGATGATCACATTGGATGAGCGATCGGGTAGCTCTATTAAACTCTTTTTCCCTCTTGTCGCAGGGATAGGGCTGGGCCTACTCCTTCACGCTCCGTATCAGGTGTTTACGAGAGCGCTGCAATCGAAAGACATGGCCGTCGGCACTAGCGCATTTTTCCTCATGCGTTTTACGGGAGCAACTATTGGTCTAGTGAGCACGTTTCTCTGGACGGGGAGTTCCTTCCTCACAGTTCAATACACAGTCCCTTGCCGGAACGCTGTTCAACATCAGATTAGATAATATGCTGCCGTCAGGATACCCGAGAGACTCTAGTACCATTGATTTGGCCACCATCCAGTCGATAACCCCACCACAGTTACGAGACGAGGTTTTGAGTGCCATTGCACAGTCCATCCAGGTTCGTTTGTGCCACGGCCAGATCATCACTGCAGCATTCTCACGACACGATCATCTAGACGATCTGGACGTTGTGCTCTCCGTTCCTCGTCTCGGCGGCTCTCGTAAGTCCTCTTCTTACACTGATGGTGTGGCGGGGTTATCGTTTTGACGCGCTTTGCAGCTTACGATGCTGATGAAATCAAACTTTGCAAAAGACGGTGGAAAACCTGAGACGGTTGAGACACCGTCCAAAGAAAAGGACGATTTAGAATCTGTTGCTTCATCCCAATGCTAAAAGTCTTGTGAAAAGACAACGAGCTGGCTCTGACGGACCCACTGGTTCGAAAAAAAGTAACTGGTAATTCCCCGGAGGACTAATACTACATAGTAGACTTTGAGCCATAGATTTATCAATTCTGTACGTACTTTATTTCATGATTGTGGATCATTTTGTCCAGAATCAATTCGGGGTTCGTGACCCGCAGTTTGGAGCATCAGAAAAGCGGTCGGCCGTCAAACAACTCTGCCACTGACGAAAGTTATGATACGCATCCAGGGGCTGCTCGGACATGATGAATACTCGGTCTCGACCAGATTTCGGAAGTCCGAAGGTGCCGCCTAAGGCTCGGGACTGTGTATACAGTTTACGACAGGCTTATTTCCCAGCTCGCCGGCGAAAGAGACGATAGGAAAGAGGATAGTCTCAGGACGGCCTTCTATTGACAAAGAGGGGTCGCTCAGCGCTACTCATATCTCACGTACGCCGATCCGATCCCTCCAATGTATAAGCGCTTAAGCCATTGCTCAGGTACTCAAGTACTTACACGTGGCTTATTGTCAACCTCCCAACGGAGTCCCCGAACAAATCCCAGACCGGCTGAGTGTTGAAGCCGGGAGGCATTCACGCGTGGATCAGGAATCACCCCAGAGCGCTCTCCAGGTCTGTTACGCGAAAACAGAGGTATTCCTCCCCGCGTCAGAGTTCAACGCCGGAGTATCATTCTTGCACGGCAGTGGGCACGTGGACATGAGCACGTTTTGGCGGATGTTAGCCAAAGAGCCGGAGATATAGAGATAACGTTATGCGACTGCGGTGGTCACAGTGACATGTGTATGGCTCCCGTATCTGGTCACACGATCCACCTTCTCTTGTTCTCGGACCACCACTACCACGACACACCGCCTCTCAAACTACGCAGCAAGCATGATTATGCCACAGCATAGGTCCAGCATCTCCTCGCTCGGATCTACGGACTCTTTCACATCCAACTCAAGCTCTTCCATCCCCTTTGCCGCCAGCGAATGCGAGTTCGTTACTTCAGTCGAGGGCCTATGCCATGTCGAGAGCCGCCTAGAAGCCAGGTGAGATAACACTAGTGAACCAATGCATGTTCCGGTTCGGCCCTCCAGGTGACCCGTGGTGTCGTAGCTGGTGTATTGCGCGAACAGAATGGGGGTTTCGGACTGGTTGATAGGGGACTCTTATCCTAATCTTGACGCCCAAACTTACGCTTTTCTTTTTCTTTTTTGCAGGAAATACAAGTCTCTGTCATTCGCTCGCAGTCTTCTTCAGATTGTTACTTCATTGCGTATTTCCACATGGTGCAACCGTGCCATTACGGCAGCCGACGTCAGAGTCAACAAGGTCTCGGGGGCATTAACTAACGCCGTGTTCTTCGTTTCTTGCCCCTCTATCCCCGGAACCTCCACTCTTCTCCTTCGTGTCTACGGTCCATCATCCGGTAGTCTCATATCTCGTTCCCGCGAGTTAGAGATCCTTCATGTTTTGTCATCGGAGTACAAAATCGGTCCTTTGATCTATGGAACATTCGATAATGGTCGTATAGAACAGCATTTTGACTCTGTTGCCCTTACTGCCGCCGATCTTCGTGACCCAGAGATTAGTCGCTGGATAGCTGCGAGAATGGCAGAGCTCCATCAGGTCGATGTTGATGACGTCGAGGGTCCGCCGCTTTCGGGGCGCGAGGACACGGTCGAGAAGAACGTTCACGCTTGGTTACCTCACGCTCGGGAAGTTATTTCCCTTCCGACAACACCGCTATCCTTCTCTCGATCCTTCAACCTCAACTCCTTCGCTGACCAATGGGAAAAATACATGCGCTGGATCTCTCTCGTTGAAGCCAGGGAAGGCCCCAGTCGGCGAGTGTTGGCTCACAACGACACGCAATATGGAAACCTGTTGCGGATGAACCCTAGCCCACGGAACCCCAAAGGACATCGTCAGGTAACACGAAACTCGTGAGCTATGCGTTCCTTTGACATCGAGCTCATACGTTTGTTTTGCCCAGATAATCGTTGTTGATTTCGAGTACGCTGGCCTGAATCCGGCCGCGTTTGACATTGCGAATCATTTTATTGAATGGACAGCGGACTATCACGGCCCTACGCCCCACCTCCTCGATCCGGCCCTGTATCCAACCCTCGATCAAAGGCGAAACTTCTACAAAGCATACATCACGCACGCGAACCCCTCCATTTCCGAAGTCGAGAGAGAGAAGATGATGAACATTCTGGAGAAGCTAATTCAAATGTGGAGCCCAGCGTCCCACGGGATGTGGGCTGTCTGGGGCGTCGTTCAGGCCAGGGACTCCCTAGAAGCTGATGATGGGGAAGCCGAATTTGATTACCTTGGTTATGCTCAGTGCAGGCTCGAAGAGTTCCAGCGGGGTCTTGAGGATCTCAACCTCCCTGTGTAGAGCACGGGATTCTCTCGAAGGCAGGGTCATCAGAGTCAAATTACACGTGCAGTAGCTAAGTACCGTCGGCGACCCCTACCGACCTCTTTCTTGATCCATGCTGTCCTTTTTTATCCTTGATTTCATGGTTGTTTGTCTCGGCATGTCGTTATTTCGTTCGATTTTTCTTATGGAACACCCCCTTTATGTGCACGATGCAGCGCCACCTCCTTTCTACTGTCAGGCTCGTACTCGTTCCCAGTAACCTTGTTGGCTAACGGCAATCTCATTCTGACCACGATCGATCACACGAGTTCGGAGGTTCCTTGCCATCACCCCCCACTCGTCACGGTATTTGGTAGGGCTTAAAACTAATGACGCCCCTACTGCAAAACTCGGGATCCAAATGGAGTCAAAGCTTTGGGGCCAGTGGACCCAGACGAGTTCATGACAGGAAAGGGACGAACGAACGTTCGAACTGGTCCATATCTAGATCTACGACGGCCCACAACGAACAAAATTAATGCCTCAAGCCCCCCGTTTTCGTCCAGTACCAGCGCTTGACTTGGCGTAAAATTCTCCAGTAAGTAGACCCCACGTTTCCCTCCGCTTGTAGATCTGGAGTTGCGGTTTCTTCTCACATATGCCACAGCCCGTTTGGACATCAGCCTTGTCCGTTGTGGCCCGCCATACATATCGACGAGCATCAGACGCCCGCACTGGGAGTGTCACAGACGCACTGGTACTAGTTCATGAACCCACTAGAGGGAGATTTTCATCGGCTTCATACCGGTGCCGAGATCATTGGCACGGGTACCGCTATGGGTCGGACGATCTCTGACCCTCCAGGAGTCTCGCGGGAGGATCTTTGACCCCCTCGCCTCGTTCTACCTGGACATCGAACACGCAACTGCATAATATGGCGCCGAGATCAAGAGGACCTCGCAAAACGCCCCCTCGTAATCCGCTTGGATCTAACTTTCGAAGCTGCCCACCACTGGTATGTCGCCATCGGAGGGCCATTTTGCGTCAGAACGCAGCCTAGGTCCCTTTTGGACAATCGACGTCGAGTGTAAGGGAACCGTACTGCCAGATTTATAGGATGACAAGGGTCTCACCCAACCAATCACAGTACCCGTGCCAATAGTCTCGGTACCGGTATGAAGCCGATGAAAATCTCACCCTAGTGGATTTACGGACTAGTACCAGTGCGCCTGCGAAGTTCACAGTGCGGGCGTCTGATGCCCATCGATACAGAGGCGATCTCTCCGTTTCGAAAAAGGTTCCGATCGTGTGGGACCGACCGGAACTGTCAGACCCGCCTTACGCGAAGTGGGTTCAATACAGCAGGATCGTCGGAGCCTGCCTATCTGGCTGAACTGCCTAAGTTGAAGCAGGGATATGGTAAGATGGGGTGAGTAGGACGAAGAGAACAAGGGGGTCCATTTTTTTCAATAAACCTCGACCTGGAGTGATGCCGGTGGGTGGGACCTTCCTTTACGCTTCTGTGCCAAACTTCCATCCTGACCTCGGGGGCCTTGGGTTTTCTTGGCATGTTACACGTCTTGTCTCACCGGTGTCGGGCTTCGAGCAATGGTTGCGGTTCGCTTCCCTCTAGATAGGGCAATCGATAATCGCTCGGTTAACGCCCACCTCGGGGTAGGTGTTTTTATGGTCCTGTGAAACTAAATGGGACTACCTATGTTTGTCGATTTGCACCCTCAAGGTCTACGCTGAAAACCGCCATTCACCCTACCCTTCTGGCGGTATTAGGTCGAACTATCGGATTCAGTATTGGGCGTGATTCAAGACGCGGACTCCAGGCTATGTAAACAAGGGGTCAGTGTTAAGATCTCCGCCTCACCCACTGGTTTGTTAGCGTCTCCTCTGATATGGAAGAATGTCTTCGGGGTCTGTTGATAGGTCGGATTGGACTCCTGGGGACCCCACCAGTTAAGTCGGCGCTCACTGAGGTCGCCCTTTCCGCCACTGGATAGTTTCTCGCTATCGTGTATTTCTAACAACCCCAAGATCTTTTCTTCCATGGAACTTACTGTGTATGCCGTTTAAAGTGCACAGAAATAAATCACATCATGCGTACGTATATCGCTTCGCACTCTGAATACTAGTTCATACGCTAACGACATGTTGCATATGCCCGTCATCGATCACATCTGTGGAAGCAAGCACTGGACCAAACACGCTTTCCATTCGAAGACCTCGCATCTCCTATCGCTAGAATCCATTTCGTGTCTCACCCCGGATTCGAGGGCACGGAAGATCACCCTATCAAATCTCCGACTAACTCCCCTGGACGCTGTCTCTCACGATCTCCGATACCCGGCGGTCCGTCCAAGTCGAGACCCTCCAAATCGGCCCTGGAAAACCGAGGGTGTTGCTCGTCGAAACCGAAAACCATCCTGTAACTGGAGGTTCGGTTCGTCTCGCCCCTGGAGATGTTTCGGCGGAGACAATGGTAGAGAATTTCCTCGATGTCATTATCAGAAGATAACGGGGCTTTTACACGTTCGCACCTGTCGGCGGGGGGTGCCAGTAGTGACTCTCTGTGCTCTCCGTGACCTCGTAGAAAAGAATATCGTCAGAGAGGAGCTGTCTGACGTGGCCGTCGACATCATGGGCAAGCATTGACCCATGTCGATCGTGACCCCTCCAGTCCCCCGTCCAGTGGCTCAAGGAAAATTCCATGGGTGACCATCGTTTTCTTACATGAAAGTGTGTCCGCTCGTCACTCCACCTGCCCCGCCGATGGATCTAACCGTAAGTTCCATAAGAACCACCGTCATCTTTACGACCCCGTGTACGTTACCTCAGTTCTTGCGGTCACGTCGCCTGAATCATCACACCAACCGTTGTCGAAAGCCATGATGACAGGTCCTAAAGGTCGTATATCACGGACTAGATATGTAAAGTACTCATGTCTAAAAATTTCTCCGTCTTCATCACGATAACCAGTGTGGAGGTGCACAAGATAGATACCGCTATTTTACGATGGCCGTGGGTATCCACACACCAGCTCAAAAAATCGTCGCCAACGCATCGCCGTCTCCGTACCCAGCCTCCATAGACGTGAGCGCCTTCACGCCTGGTCCATTCTTCCCAAATGTAAACCCGACCCAGACTCCTCTTCCGAAAGCGTCTTCCTTTTCCTTGACCTTCTCCACATTCTTCTGCTTCTCCTTGACCTCCGCGTACTTGGCCATGTCTTCTGGAGAGGTAAAATCGTCGTAGTAGCCTGTGTCTAATTCCGAATCGAGGGCGGGGACGAAAGGTGCTCTGATGGAGCGCAGGTCCTTCCACTTTACACCTTTGAAGAAGGGGTGGGCTGAGACCTGGTTGAGCCCGGAGAAGCGGACGCTGGCGTGGGCGATCAATCTAGTAGTAAAAGCAGAACCTATTAGTGGATCAGCTGGAAATAGGGAGGTAATGGTGCAGACCTCGTAACGGCGTCCCAAGCGACATCCGTGAGATTGAAAATCAAATCCTCAGGTCTATCATACTCCGGCCGCCTCAATACCTTCGTCCAGTTTTTGAGGTTCGTCCACGTCTCTTCAGGAGTGCTTCCACTAAACGGAGGGAAACCAGCCAAGAACTCGAACAGAATGCACCCCAGGCTCCAGTAATCGACCGAGTAGGAGTACGGCTTCGCTCGTAATACCTCAGGTGCCATGTAGTCAGGAGATCCGACGATTGAATCGGCATAACGGGGGTCGGCGTTGCGGATGGATCGGTAGATGGACCTCCTCTCGAGAGTAGAACGGTGGATAACTTCGTTATCTTTGACTTTGTCAAGCTGAGATGAGAAAACTATCAGTCTCCTCTCCAACACCGTGTGCAATCTGAACAAGTTCTCACCCTGTGCTTCAAAGACTCTATCCGCTGCGGGTTAAGGGCACCAGTGGCAAGACCAAAGTCGGTGAGCTTAACATGTCCTGTTCCGTCAACGAGGAAGTTCTTCGAGCGTGTTAGCCGATTTGATCTGACATCAAGCGGAGACACCCCACCTCGGGCTTAAGATCCCGGTGAATATATCCAAGCTTGTGGAGCTCGTTGACTCCAGCGAACATTTCGCTGATGTAGAACCTCGCGTGTTCTTCTTTCAATACCCCGGAGTTGTTGAGTAGCGTCCGGAAATCACCCCCAGGCACGTACTCCATGGCGAGATAGACGTGTTGAGGATCCTGGAAAGCGTACAACAGACGAACCAACCACGGTGTCTTGGTGGCAGTCAGGATATCTCGTTCAACAAGAACGTGTCGGATCTGCACCACGGTCGTTAATGGGATGGATACCAATCTAACTGAGCCGCACGAACCTCATCCATCTTGAACAATGTACGCTTGCGCATCTTCTTCAACGCACAGACTTCCCCAGTTTCCTGTTTACGGGCGAGGTAGACCTCTCCATAACCTCCCTGCCCAACCTGAGCTATGATGTGGAATTGTTCCACCCTCAGCTTAGTTCTTCTACGCCGCAGCAACACGCGTTCACGCCCACAGTACGACTTGAATTCCTTAGCATACTCGGTCGAGGAGAGTTTTCGTGAAGCGGTATCCGCGTCGAACTTTCCTCTCCGTTCCTTCCTTGAAGCGATGTAACCCAAAAGCTGGAAATAATAGTCGAGGAAATCTATGATTGGTCATCAACGATCAACAATCAAAGTCCGGGAGGAGGGGGGGAGCGCGGGATAAGGTATTACAAAACACGCACATAGTTGGGCGACGGTAGATTTGCGTCTGACCTCTGGATTGTCCACCAATTCCTTCTCCCACACCTTGAGGGGTCCGACCCTGAGGGTGGTATTGCCTCTGGCGGTATCCATCGCGATATCATTGTTGACGGTGTAACCCTTTGCGGTGTCCATGCGAATATCAGGAAGCCCTCCTATCGTCCCTCTGGCGGTGTCCATATGGACGTCGTTGTATCGGTAGTAGTCCTGATCGCCCCTAGTCTCGGGCAACCCAGAAATATCTTGTCTTGGGGCCATGGCGAGGCAAGCAACAAATGCCGTAAAAGAAAACACAGACCGAGGTCCCGATAGTGGCCAAGAACGAGAAAAAACGAGCTGGATGTGCTGTCGTGGCGGAGCGGGTATCAGACTCGGACCAGCTCAGGGATCGAGGGGAGAGGCTGTATTATCCGATCAGCTTGAATTACCCCTGCAGAGTTCAATGTCAACACGTGACCCCGCCCACACCTCTCCTCATTTGCCACCCCTGCGATAATGGCGACCACGTCCTATAGACCCCACATCGACCTCACTGCTATCCTCGCAGCCCAGAATCCCCAGATAGATCTGAGGTTGGATGAATATGAACGCTCTACGCGCTCGTTCATGAACTTGGTCGCGAACTACTCGAAGAAGACGACCGCTTCGGTCGTGGAGAGGACAGACGCGTACAATACTGATAAAACACGCCTGGTTGAGAAGATCCAGAGCACGAAGACTGAAATCAATCAGTGCAAAGAGGCGGAGATTGAACTTGTGGAAGGTGGGTCCTCTTCGAGTAGGTTCCTCGCCGTGATCCTGAGTGTTGGGTTTCCTAGTCTTGCAACAGGAGCAGGAAGAGCGAAAAGAGATGGAGTCTGCTGTGAATGCACTAAAACGGCGGCTTGCTTCCATCAAAGAGAAGTGTGCATCTGTGGATGCGGAAATTGAGCAGTACAGATCCATGGTTGCAGAATTGGAACGAGGTAAGTGATTACCATGCACGCGTCACGATCCACCGGTTTTCAAGGCTACAAGAAAAGGAACGTGAGGAAAATCTACTACGCAGTCGCGATCAAGAAGTGTATCATAAGCTTCGAGCGTGCAAGGAGATGCTCCATGGTGTCATTGAAGGCATCGCAGACGATCAGGTCCTCGTTCGGTTCACCCACATCGATCCATCAGACTTGGACCGCGAGTTCAGCCTCGTCATTGACGTCTCGAATAAGACATATAAAGGTGTGGATTCACCCGAGATAACCGTTATACGACAGCTAACGCGTCCTCAGTTCCAACAAGTACACCGTTCTTACCAACCCTCCCCATCCTGGTTGACGAACTTAATCGGACAAGAGACCTCTATAACTTTATTAAACAGGTCTGGGGAGCCTTTGATGAACTCACAAAGCAACAATGACAGGCAGGTTCCTTCCTTTGTCTTCGGTATATGATCAGTTGCGGACAGTGTCATGAGGAATCGTAAATCGGTGTAATACATAATATCTCCAAGAAACTAGCTCATGTGTATCGTCAAGCACCATCGTTACCTGCGAAAGGATGAGAGATGTCACAGTGGGCTGTCAAAGAGAACACGCACCCGATTCTTGGGTCCACTCGTCATGCCTCTTAATGTCAGCGTGTGTGACGGTAGGCCGGACGCTAGCCAAACTCTTGACGAAGTCGGGCATGCGCAAAGGTGGTTCGTGAAGTTCGTCACCCTCAATCTCGGCCCATGTCTTCTCAACAGCGGCAGGGTCACCAGGGGAGCAAGGTGTCCATTTCACCTTGCCACCATCTGAAGGGACCTGTTTGAAGTGGGTAGCGGACATGACTTTGCGGACGGGTTGCATGAGGGCGTCTCGGACGATGATCGCGATATCGGAACCGGAGTACCTTCTAAACATGAGACATTGAGGGAAGTAGCGGTACAGAAGCGGCGTACCCTTCTGTCTGCTCGGCCAAATCTCGATAGTCCTTCGGTGTTAACCCGCAGGGGGTATTACCAACATGAAGCTCGAACATTCGTTTCCGTGCATCGATGCCAGGAAGAGGGATATAGATGCGTTTCTCAAACCTAGAGGTGGGAACATTCAGCATGAATACCACACGTTTCTCCGCATCTACCTTCGCTTGATAGCGTTATCCAAAGCCCACGGAATGTTCGTGGCTCCAAGGACAAGGACACCGGTATCGTCGTGACCAACGCCATTCATCTGAACCAAAAACTCCGTCTTGATGCGTCTTGAGCCCTCGGATTCGCCCTCGTTACGAGTTCCAGCGAGGGAATCTACTTCGTCGATGAAAATAATAGCCGGTTTATTCTCTCTCGCCATCTCGAATAGTTGTCGCACAAGTCTGAGAGAAGGATGTCACTGGTTTTAACCGGCGAAACAGACAAATGGAAATACCCACCGTTCCGAATCACCTTGCCACTTGCTGACCAGATCCGACGAACTCACACTGAAGAAGGTACCCTTTGCTTCTGTCGCGACGGCTTTGGCGAGGAACGACTTTCCGGTTCCTGGTGGACCGTATAACAAGATACCTCTCCACGGCGTCCGCTTGCCAGTGAACAGATGAGGGAACTTTATAGGAAGGACAACAGCCTCTTTCAACGACTCCTTCGCGACCTCCAAGCCGGCAACATCATCCCACTTAACATCAGGTTTGTCCACGATGATTGCGTTGGCCAAACCGGCACGAAGCTTCTTGACCTCTGGGTCATCTCCATCATCGTCATCCTTCCTATAGACACGACGGGATTAGGGGAGGAGGGATACGGGAAGCGCAGGCTGAGTGGTTTACTTTTTTCCCGCTGCGCCGGAGCCACCGTTAACCATCCCGTTCGCCCCCACCGCATTCTTCTTTGACTTCTCCCCCGACGTCAAATGCTGCTTCAACGTCTCGGCCCTTGTCAGGTACTCGTTGATCTTTGACCGAATCAGTTGCTTGGACTTGTCGTTCTTCTCATCTGGATGATCGACATTGCAACGGGAGGCGGGGATGAAAGCGAGACAACAATCGCCCGCGGGAAGCCAAAGGTGAAATTTCATCAGCGTTTCGGATCGGGTCCGGGGAGGGGGTGGAGGGCGGATGAAAGGACGTTACATTTGAGAGCGAGCATGAAGTAGTCCAGAGAGTTCTGGTATTGTCTATACGCTTCCTGGTAGTTCTGCTTGACATCTTCGTCGATGGCTCGCTGCACGATTTCGATGGCGCGCTATCCAATGGCAGCGGTATCCAGCAGTCAGTTGTAGTGACGAATGGTGTCGCGGTGTGCACGCACATCCAAGTTGTTAGACATAAAGGGAAGTTGGGAAGAGACGCTCGACTGATGGATCGACTCGCAGCCAAGTTCTTTCCGGCAGATCCTCTGCCCAGTTCAAGCGGCAGACATCTATTTCAGACGCATTATGTATTCCTACGTTAATACATATGTACAAGTAAAGGCAGCAGCCCGAGTTCGCAGGCGGACAGATACGAGAACTGGATTGAACCGCGGGACAGAAATAGACTATCAAACCGTAAATGCAGACCTGGAAGACAGAACCCCACTGCAGCTACGCGTGTAAAAAAGCGAGAAGAAAATAGAATAAAGAGCTTGAGAACACGCTGATGGAAAGTTAGAAATGAAGCGAGAAAACATAAAGCAGAATCGGTGTAAACATCGCAAGGAACACTAGCTAGCATGAGACCCGGCAATGGACCTGACGTTGACGTGGACATGTTTGGGTTTCTCCATGATATGACAGACTTCGATGCCTTCCATCCATGGATGGGCCATGATCTGTTCTGTCGTCCACCTTGACTTGGGGTTGGGTTCAAGCATAGCGCGAATCAAAGGTCGGCATTGTTTAGGCGAGAGGTTGGCAATTGTAGGCGGAGTTGCCGCAGTGGCCGCGTTGGAAGAGTTACAGGCGTTGGAGTAGGCGGCGTACAAGGAGTCAGACACCTGTGCGACTCGCCATGGCATCTCTTGGAAGTGAAGGCAATAGTAGACGATGCCGCAAGCCCAGATGTCCACCAAACGTGCGTCGTAGGCTATTCACGCATAACCAACGCATTAGAAGAATGCCTTCATGGAAAGGCAATGCCCTGCTTACGTTTTCCCAAGAACTGCTCAGGAGCTATGTATGGTTCGCTTCCACATAGCCCGGTGGACATATGAACCGTGCTCTCCCAAGGCAATCTGTATACGGTGGAAGCCCCATAGTCTCCGATCTGGGAAGGTAGGTTAACAAAAGCTGTGGACGAGGATCTCCGAGATCAATTACCTTGAGATGACCTTTTAGATCGAAGAAGAGGTTCTCCGGCTTAATATCGCGGTGGGCGACCCCCTGACTATGCAAATAGGTCACCCCCGTCAATATTTGCTTGAAGCAACACTCGACTTCGCTCGGTGACATGCGGCCTCGTTTGATTGCGGCATATAAATCGCCTCCTGGACAGAACTCCATCACCTCGCACCACCGCTGACTCTCGTCCTGGACTAGATCGACCGTCTCTACGATGTTCGCATGGTGGAGTGTCGACGAGATACAGAACTCTGCGGTAAGTTTCTTGACGTATTCTTTCTCCGTTTCGTTTTTCCTTCGTTTGCGGAACTCCTAAAAAGGGAGGTCAGAAGGGTCATTCTCGCCTGCCAGAGCGTGGACAAGAGTTGCTGACCTTGACAGCGTAGATCTTCTCCTCACTTCGATCCCACTTGTGTACCAAACGAACGACGGAAGTAGCGCCCTTGCCAATTGCAGCGTTCTCGCACACACCGTACTTCTTCAACAGGCTGGCAGTGGTATCGGCCACAGACTTGCCGCCTCCGTCCGATTCAGACTTTTTGCTGCTGCCAGTCGAGCGCACAGAGGATTTTCTGCCCAGTTTTGGAGCAGTGGCAAGCAGCTCTTTGAGAGTGAACTTTTGGGCGGAGTCGGAGTGGACCGAAGACTGGCCTTTGCTGCGAGGTGTGGACGGGGGCGGCTCAGCACCAGCGATTTGCGGAGTAACGGGCGCGTGCTTCTTCGGCGACAAGAGGCCACTCAAAATACCCGCGCTAAAACTGGGTGCCCTGCTGCTGCGTCTACTGGGTGCCCTACTGGATGGCGGGCTCCAGCTCTCGTGGTCGGAGGACGATAGCGATGTGGTCGAGGGGGAACTATGGAGCTGGCCTGGAATATCCTTGGGTAATGAGCCGGTCAGGATCTGAGGCTCCTTGGGATGGGAAGCGGCCTCTCTAGCAAGAAGGGGGACGGCTGGGCGCTCCCCAAGGTGCTTGATGGTACCGTTGGTGGTGAGGGAAATGGGAGATTGTGAATTCATGTGGGATCCGTTGGGTGGACGGGACTTGTTGTTGGCAGCCGACCGCGGGGGTTTGTCTGAACCGTCAGGACCCTCGCCCTCGGCCTGGGAAGTATCTGTTTCGGTCGAATCTGGCCGCGTCATGGGCAAGTGATGGATGTGCGAGCAACAAACGGTGTGAAATCTTTGAGGCGGGGGACCACAGAAGCGATTGAGTGTCACTTGTGTGGGTTAGACGATCATGACGTTTCTTGCAGGGAAAGACTAGGCGAGACTGAACAGAAACAGAAGGGGAGGGAAAGGGGAGGGCGAGAAGAGGAGATGAGGGGAGGAGGTGCAGTGACTGAGATTTCACGGGAGGCAGCCCAGATTAAATTCGGTCCAGGGGATGACTAAGCACGCCAGCTGTCCTTACGAAATTATTTTATTTTTGGTTTAGCATCCACCCCGGATGTCTCCGGCCGACTCGGCCCGGTCTCCTTGACTCACCGGCACCCTCCGACCAGCTGTATAGCGCCTTTCAAACTCAGCCACCGCCCTCCTCTCGATACCCAAAGATCGCCCACCCGCCGCCGAATCCCTGCAAGTCATGGTCAACCTCCGTTCTCAAAAGCGGCTCGCCGCCTCCGTCGAAAAGGTCGGCAAGCGTAAGGTCTGGCTCGACCCCAACGAACAACCAGAAATTGGCAACGCAAACTCGCGTTCCCATGTCAAGAAGCTCATCAAGGATGGGAGAATCATTATCAAGCCCACCGTCATCCACTCCAGGGCTCGTACTCGCGATCTCCTCGCCGCGAAGAGGAAGGGGAGGCATACAGGTGTGGGTAAGAGGAAGGGTACCGCTGAGGCTAGGATGCCCACCAAGGTTCAGTGGATGAGGAGGCAACGGGTTCTTCGCCGTCTGTTGAGGAAATACCGTGAAGGCGGAAAGATCGACAAACATCTGTGAGCATTTGTCTCGTTCATCTATGTTATCTCGGTTGCCTGACTGCGAGATGAAAGGTACCACTCCCTGTACCAAAAGTCAAAGGGTAACGTCTTCAAGAACAAGCGTGTGTTGATGGAGTACATCCACAAGGCCAAGGCCGAAAAGTCGCGCACAAAGGTGCTCAACGACCAGATGGAGGCTCGCCGTACGAAGAACAAGGTACCGTACTTTTCGATTTATGTTGATCGAAAGGCTGATTTACCCTCCGCTTTTAGGCTGCCCGGGAACGCCGTGCCCAGAGGATTGCCGAGAAGAGGCAAGCGTTCCTGGCGGTGGAAGATGCACCTACAAAGGAGTAAATATCCCTCATACAGCCGCTTTCACATGTCTTCGTTACTGTTGTACGCTATGCATCGCATGCTCCCTACCAACCTCCGTGCTTGCCCATTCATCCCCTCCCTGGTCCCCGGATTTCGTTTCGATTGCATGATTTCCAACTCCGCAAAAATCCAAGTTACGGCACCTCCAGGACGCAGACAAGCCATCCAGAGGTCTTAGGCTTATCGGCGATTCTCCTTCATTATCTCCTCGTGGGACGCTCTTACGTTGGGTATCTCATCACGAGTAGACCTGCACTAAACCCGTAATGTAGGACGCTCGAGCCCACGCCGGATTTAGGGCACAATACGTATGGATGCATGATCAACGTTCTGGGGACGATTCGCCTCGGGGCGAATGGGAACTACGGTTTCTCACGCGATTTCATCCTCTCCTTTGCTGCCGGATCTAGCATCAAGGGATATTTTGCTTAAGCCGGTCCCTCCCTATGGAACTCCGGCCGTCCGGACACCGAAATCTGATGAACCCGGAGACTCTGCCAAACAGCAAACAAAGGGAGGGGCGTCCCGACACGGTCCTCCACACCTTGGGATTGGCAAGCACTTTTAGCATGCCCATGCTGCTGATCAACTGTCATCAAAGAAGCGAGCCGTCGTTTGTCCTGTTCCGACTTATCTCGCCACTGGGCCACCCCCGGCTACTTAAAAGAAAACGAGGCCGTGCGCACGGCCGGCTGTTGTGACCCGCTGGGAGTTCGCATGCGAACAAACCAGAAAACAAAACAAAAAACATTACTTCGGAGCAACTGGCGACAATAATAGTCGACGGAATCTTATGACGGAATGCTCGCGCCCCGTAAAATTTCGCTCCAAAGTTATATGGACGGTATGAAGGGTCAATGACGACAGTGGGCCCTCGTATTGTAATTACGTCTCATGGGGACACCCCTCCAGCGCCGTCACAGACGTCGACCAACTCACAACAACACATGGGGTAATATCAAACACGCTTTCTTAACCCCACGTTCTTTCGCGACCTGTTCAACCATTTCCCGGGTAACCACGATCATGTCAGGGGCGTCAGCCTCACGACCGTTCTTTCCGCGCATCTTCAGGAGGCCACATTCATTTAGAGCGAACGCCGCGTCTTCGACCCTGAGATTCGTCGCGCGGGCGAGATCGGCTAATGTGCATTTCACGATGACGTGAGTAGTTGCACTCCCGTCCAGGTTTTGGGTGGTCGTGAAGTTCCTTAGCGTCTTAAATAAGGGATCTACGATGAAATTCAGATTTTTTTAGGGTGGGAACAGAATGGAAAGCAAAAAGAAGACCGACCATCCATAACAGATTCGGGAGCTGTTGGTAAATCCAGGTCAATGTTGATTTCACCATCCCACCCCTTCACGCTCTTTCTCCGTTTTCTCTTCGGACCGGGGGAAACTGCTAGGAATTCCAGCGGCGAAACCGGAACCTGTTTAGCACTCGCGCTAATCCTGGCCACGTCGAAGTCAGTACCCTCTATTTGGCCCAGGTTTGGAGGTAAGACGGAGAGAAGGCGCCTGAACGGTTCTATGTCAGCCTGAATGTGGTGTTATGGGCGTGTAAGCGTAGCCCACCTCAGAAAGCGGACTATCGTTGCAACCCAATATGCTAGATAGCTCCGGAGCCCTAAGTCGGATAGAGGTCTCTCCGGCGTTCCGACCTTGCCGGCGCGTCTACAAAGCTCGTAGCCTGTGAAGTCAGACCCCGTTAAGCCGGAGAACGTGCAGAGGCACCAGGCAAGGCGTGGGGATCTGAAACGTACTGAACTCAATCATCAGCATCCCATACCCTTTCCTCTGGTATGGGGGTAGGACCACGATGCAGGCTAGATTATAATCGTCATATGAGAACTTTTCCTACGTGTAAGGGGGGATTTCGATTCAATCATGATCATTTATCGCTGAAAATCGCCTCGCCCGCGATCGACGAACGGCGAATCTCGCGCACCTTGGAAAAGAAGCCCAGGACATGGTCACGTTGCGAGTCGGCATCGGTTAGCAAGTAGAAGAGGACTGTGGCGTTCGGATGATTTGCTTAAGGAGATAGGCTTAAGATGATCAAGACCTACAGTTGTCCGTATCGAAAAACAACGTCTTGATATCGATGAAAAGCTTTCCGAACAATGAAAGGTTCTGGCAATATAACTGGACGCTCTTCAGTTGCGTTATACAACATCAGAACGATGACAGCTACCTTTTCTTTCGCGCCGTCAACTTCCCATATCGTATGGGCCCCACGCTGGTAAACTTTCTTTCCTGGAGGGTGCCTACGACCGCACTTCTTCTATGAGTGACGGCAGTAATATCACAATTCAGTCTCGATAAAGTCTAGCGGGCAGGTATGATGCCACGTACGATGTGGACCTCCCACAGTGTGCCATCTGTCATATATTTGAAGCATCGATCACATACCCAGAGAACTGATTGTTCGAGTCTCGAGTGACTCCTGTTTAAGCCACCGGCAAGGAGATCGGAAGTCCGCCCGTGGGCCCGTATGGAAGCCCGCGCAACCCCAAGCACCTTTTGGCTAGGCCCAGCGGATGTGGATGGATCACGAGGGGTAGAAGATGAACCGGCGTCATTAGATTCCAACTCTGTTACCGGGTACGGCGAAAAGTACCTGAATGTCATATCGAATAAAAAAAGCCCAGATGAACGGGTTGGACCCAGAGAGCAGAACGTAAGCCTCGCACGTACCAGGTCTTGATCTGCCACTGTCCAAAGACGACCTTATCGAAGTTTCGCTTCGAAAACAGTTTTCGATGTTGTTGGATGTCGTACTCCTCCTCGGTCAACTCCCGTGGTTGGGTCGGCTGTGTTCCGGCCCCATTGGAAACCTCCCCCGCTGTAGAGGTATCTGGCTGGGTGTTGGCTGCGTTGGAGACGCGTCGCGTGGTGGGGGAGGGCTGGGCAGCGTCAGAGCCACGCTTCCGTTTGCGCGTTTGTATGCCGTTGGTGGTAGATGGTGAGGGACCCATAACGGTGGTTCTGGCCTCATGTTCGGTAGCAGGTCGGATGAGCTCCTCAGACACCCATTCGTCCAACCGTTTGTCGGTGTTTAGATAGTGCACGTAGGCGTGGCCGGATTCATCGTTCTCGATTACATGGGCGAGCCCTAGCAACGTCCGAAGGTCTGTTAGGCCAATGGTCCTTCGAAGAAACTGGAATACGTACGGTCGACGCCGTTCTTCTTGACGACGGAGACGGGGAGACGGGTTTCGATGAACGTAGCGGAAGCGGTCATGTTCGTCAAGAAACAACTTAGTGCGGCCGTGCGTCAGCCAAGTCAGCTGTGTGATATTGGTACAATGTATGGTGGACTACGACGAAGAACTAGTAGTGGGATGTATCCCAGGGTTTAAGCTAAAGTCAAAACCGGTTTCGCTTCCTCTGCTGCAATGGTCGCGCTGACGAGTCTGGCGCCCTAGGATAACGGTGAGAACAATGTCTGGGGAACAGCTGGCTAACATCGCGACTTACTTTCTATTCTTTCCCTTTCCTTCCATTGGGTCATCGATATCCATTGGGTCCCTGTCCTTATCCGCCCGTGGACCCGTAGGAGGCGAAAACGACATCTTGGTCGCATCACGTTTCCCCAGCTTAGCCTCTCGTTGCTTATCCAGAATATGCTTTAACATCGAGTTGAGTTCCTTGTCGTAGGCCGCTTGTTTAGCACTATTTATCTCGGTCTGAGATGACAGTTGGACAAGCTTGGCGTCAAGGGTGGCTAGAACCGATGAAGTTGTGTTTGCCCTGTGCGAGGGTCAAGACCCCGTTATTCGCCGCCCGGGAAAGGGGACTCACCATGCCTGTAGGGCAGCCAAAACATTCTCGACCTTCCCAGGGGCTAGATCTCGTCCCATCGTATACTCCACTTCGAATTGCTGCTCCTTTTGGTCGAGTTTACCTCGAATAACGTCCAAGTAGATGGCATCAATGATCAAGTCCTCCAGATCTCGTATCGTTGGCATTTGCAAGGAGGTGAGAAGTGTTTCGTAAGGTAGAACCTAGACGAAAGTACGCTCTCAGTGAGTGTAGGAATCGCTCGATGATCATACTTACCCTCCGCTCCATTGCAAGGGAGACGAGGGTCAAATGCTTGAGTTTCGTGATCTGAGCACCATTCAACTGGGGAAAGGTCTCTTTTCCCTCTGCGCGCAAGGTTTGGATATGGAAGCGCGGTGGCAGGAGAGATTCGACGCACTAAGATAATCCTCATAGGTCCCATACGCGAAGAGTTGTAGGAGGCGGTAATGACCACCGTACTGCTCGTTTCGTGATAACTGTATATCATGTACAGTTAGAAAGCCCCATCAGCTCGCATAATCGAGCACAGACCTCCTGTATGCTAGGGACATCCAACAATTCTCCAAACACGAAGACACCCGGCGAACCAGTGGCGTCGAGGATCAGTTTTGCGGCTGCCGCGCCTTTAGCAGACTTGGACATGAGCAAAAATGGCTCAAGCTTTGCGAGAAACCCAGCTCCGAGATCCATCTTTGTGTTAGAAACGTGTCGAGATGCAGGATAATGAGAGTGTTGTGGGCGATCGCGGGGAGGAGGGAGGCTTTAGGCGCCTATGAATCATCTAAGCGACTCCTTTACCAGAATCTCAGTGCTTTTGCTAGGATTCACATGATCTTCTACATAAATACACCCCTCGTCAGATTGTCTCTCCAGCTGCTGCCTCTCCCGTTGGATATGCTGCTGTTATCAACTTTCCTCTGGACCACGATACTGGGGACTATCGAATAGCTCCTAAGCTTCCCGCTTTCCACCAACCACGAGATCGCCTGATCAATCGCCCTGGAGTATGCAAAAGGGGGGTGTCGTAGATATATTGCCAGCCGTCGTGCCCCTCTTCTCGATAGTGCGTATGCGTGTGTACATTTTGGCGAGGTTGATGGATGAAGAGTCGTGACAGACACCGTCATACCTGAAATCGATGAGTTATAGGCGGCAACCGCGGGCCTGTGGGACTCTTCAGACCAACAATGACCTACGCGGCCGTCAGTATTGAACCAGTAGAGAATCGACTCCCGACTACATTACCTAGAAACACGATATCCCATACACTCGGCAAGGAGCCCCAAACTCCAAGCAAACGCTGCCGAATATCTAGCTCCATATCCACATCATCTTCGAGTACGAGAGATACATCATCTTGACCATCCGCTATGGAGCGTATGACACGCCGGTGGGAGTGCCAGCAAGCGAGCCGTTCTCTTGTGAGCAACCGATGAGGCGGCGTCCGAGGAGAATAAGGATCCAGTGTGTGGTCATCGTAAGCGCATATGAGAGGCTCGTCGGAGGGAAGGTCAGGGATATCTTTGCCATCGGAGAGCCAGAGATCAGATCCTTTCATGTCAAGAGGAGACTCTGATTCGACAAGCGTATCAACATCCTGGGGCCATTCAAAAGTCGTCGAGAGCAAAAGGTTGGTATCGCGAGAATCCCCTGGGGCGCGAAACGCTGCAACATGTTTCATGATTCTCTCCACCGTATCTTCATCGCCTTCAGTTCCATTCACATACGTGAAATCCAATCCGAGCGTGTACCGGAGCTGCTCCATGTCCAATCGCCGACGAGCACTCTTTGGTAGACTTATGACATAGATGCGAGAGGCGACGTTGAGGGTAGGCATCGAGTTATACTCCTCGAGGGATGAGTGCGATCCTGGTGCCATTGGAGGTGAGATCCAGGTAAGCGCGTGCCCGAGTCGCCAATCAGTGGATGATAGGAACAGAACAGAAGCTACCACAGCCGCAAGTAAGATTCCTGCGAAAGCCACCCTCGAAGAGATCAGCATGCTGTCAAGAGCAAAGACACGCTCGGAAATGCGAACACGGCGGAGGGTGGCAGGAGAACGGGGGACCACGTGACTTTTGTTGAACTTGCGCTTGAACTTATTTCCTCCGCCTTTCATTTTATTCCTTTCCGTGCTTCCCGCTCACCTTCTTCCAACGTATAGCATCAAGTTTTGTTTAATGGGGTTCTGCAGACGTTGCGGAGATATCGTTTCTGGTCCAAGGTGCAAGTGCGGTGGTACTGCAGTCGGTAGGCACTTCACCTCGGCCCAGGTGATGATGGATCACTCAACAGACTGATTTGTTGTTCCCTTCGTTCAGCACCGGCTGTGAAATGGAACGAGCACGGACCCGCATCCAAAGTCACTGATAGGTGGTCTCAGACGTATGTTTCTAACCCCAGCAGTCGGGAGAAATCACCTGTTCGGCGTCCCCTTTCTACGACATTTCCTCCTGCACCCGCTCAAGGACAAGATACGAATGACTCCACCCCTAATCCATTGGCGAGATCCACGACTACCAGAAGATTCCCGCGACCACAGTCGACTGTAGGGACCATAAACCTCAGCTCACGTGTCTCGACACACATCGAGAAATCCTTGACGTCTCGCCCCTCTTCGCCTCTCAAGAATCAGTATTCACTTGAAGATGCTACCGACATCATTGCCTCTCCTAATGGTTCAGTACTCGCTAAAGCTTACGGTTCCATCCTGCAGCCCAAGGAAACCCTCACCTCCTTCGCGTGCTCTATCTGCCTCACGCCATTCGAGCCCGATGCAACCATATACCCCGATCCATTGGCTGCCCCAGGTTCAGAACCTCGCTTCCTTTGCCGGTCATGCTTTGCCGTTAATGGCGGATCCAAAGGCGTATGTGTTGCCTGTTCTAAACCCGTACTCGTCTTAAAGAGTGAGGGCGGCTATATCGAGAATTCTGGGCGCATCTGGCACAAACGGTGCTTCCAATGTGAGGCTTGTCAGAAGGACATCAGTAGCCAGCCCATGGTCGACCTTTTGGGAAAGCCCTCCTGCGCAGATTGCTTTGATACGTGCCTGAAGAGGGACAGCCCCCGGCGTCATGAAAGCCCACGAGTGGATCGCGAGGAAAAGAAGAGTAACCTCGGTGGAATCAGGCCCGGGAACAGGAGTCGTCAGGGATCGCCAGCATTGGAAGAGCTGGAACAGAAGCTTGGGATACTGGGTCGAAGTCGGGAAAGCAGCCCCATGCTTGAGACTCCGACCAAACCTTCGAGCACCCGGCCACCCCCCTCTCCTCTCTCCTCTCCTACACACACGCCTTCGAAGAGCCCACACAGCGCCCGTTTCGTGTCACCCATGCGGGACAGTAGCCCCTTGTTGGACCGGGTCCGGGCGAGGACGATGTCAGACCTGACTTCACCTCATCAGCCTCAACCGGTTGCGGATGGAAGCCCTACAACCCGCAAGACTTACGACAATTTCAAGACTCCTGAACGTCCGACGGATCGCGAGCCAGTAAAATCAAGCCCGAACATATTCTCCAGCCCTTCCAACTCGTCACCAAAAACAAATATGACGACTGAAGAGGCCATCGCGGAGATGAAACAGCGATTCCTCAGCTCTGCTCGCTCCTCCCCTTCTCCAACGGCCTCCCCCCAACCTCCTTCCCCCTTGCCGCATACCCCACCATCACGTATTCCCATCATCAGTCAGGATACCACATTAACCGGTAGCACGTCCCGGGATATTAATCGGGACAGAATTGTCTCTCCACCTGCAAGTGTACTCATGGATTCTAAATTTCTCTCATTCCCCGATCCCTCCAGCTCTTCAACTGCACCTTTGCGTACCATGTCTTCTGTCAGCCTCTTCCAACCACCCCAACCTCAACGCGACCAGGAGTTGCTTTCTTCGGAGCTCCTCTCTACCCCCGACCCCAACAAAAACGCGATCCGGATCCCAGAGCTGAGAACAATTACATCCGTGAGCTCGTTCCGGGAACCCGATGCGTTTTTGTCGACCCCGGAATTGGGGTCGGATTTCTCCGATTGCACATCCACTTCAGGACCCTCAACGCCCCCCTCGCTCCCGTTCAGCCCGCCGAGTAGACTAGATGATGATAAGCCGGTGAAGGTTGAAGAGATCGAGGACAGCACCCCCTTGCGAACCACCCCTACCCCCACGCCTCAACCCAAGCGACCGCCGACAGCTATTGCAATACCAACAACCATAGCCTCTGACGCCAAATGCTCAAGATGTAATCTCTCGCTGATGAACAGGAACGGGGCCAAGTTTGTCACTGTACCAGAAGACGACCCGAAGAAATCACCTAGGTTGTACCATACCCACTGTTTCCGATGCAACGTGTGTCGCGGAACGTTTGAAGATGTTCAAGGAGGGAAAACAACATTCGTCAAGGCGGACCGAGGGGTTTGCCACATTCGTTGTGCTCCTAAAGAGACGAAGACAATACCACCACTGAGGACCACGACCAATTTTTCCAACGGAATCTCCACCTCGGTATCGAGACGGTTTGAACAACCCCCTACGACCGCACCGGCAAACCAGACCAGGTTCCCGAGGTTTGGTGGGTCGATTTCCTGCCCGGGTTGTCTGAAGGCGGTCTCGCCCATGGAGTGGGGGGTCGTTCCTGGCCCCTCTGGAACGAGATGGCATTCTGCTTGTCTCATCTGTGGTGGTAAGAACCGAAGAGGACGCATTGGACGGCGAAATCCGGACGAACCAGGATGTGGGAAGAAGCTGGACAGTGCTGCTAAGAGTGATCCCGAGGGCGGAGTCTGGTGTCGCGAATGTTGGGTACGTTTTCATCTTCCGCGGTGGACTTGAAAGGGGCTGATAGTTTTGTAGCTTCTATTACCCCCTTCGTCACCGATCCGTTCACCTGAGCTGAGCACTCCGGGACCCTCCTGGTTGAATCAGACGACGGCAAAGCTAAAAGGGGTCGAGCCACAGATGACAGGGACGACGACCATCGCCCGTCAGTTCACTGGGATGGGCAGTGGCGATCCGTTAGTTCGACAGATGACTGGTAACCGGAGCGTGAGCCCCGTGAAACAGTTGGGAATGTCAACAACAACTCGATTCGCCCGTCCAAAGAGTGTAATTGGCATGCGGGGTGAGGGACGCGGAATGCAGCTGGTTCGTCAGATGACTGGAGGAGGCAGCATGGAGTTTTAAACTCTCCATACCAATCATCCATGGATTTGGAATTTGGCATTCATATACACCATACGACGGCAGGTCAGCGGACTTTGTATACATCTTGTGATAAAGTGTTTTCTCTCTGCATTTCCCACCTGTACAGTTGACCACGTACCTGAGACTCAGTCTCTCATACTTACAAACGTGATAAGATAACCAAGAGGACTGATCGCAGGAGGGCGTTCCTTGACGATGAATCGATATCGATGAATTGGGGGATTATAGGCACGAGGTTCTGTGCCTCGGATGTCTGCGGAGTTGGCCTTGGATAATCTGAGTGGGGGCATGGTTACCGGTGTGATGGAATTCAGGGCGCTCGCCTTTCGTCATCTTCCGGCCGGGAGCAGTGCCCGCAGGCTGCGAGCTCCCCTCAACTCTTTCGACCAGCCAGCACCCCGGGTAGTCGCACTGGGCAAGAAAAACCTCCCTCAACGCACAGGGTGATTATTCTCTAGGGGTAGCAGAGGTTTCTTCCCCCGTGAGTTGCCTGGTGCCTACTCGAAACAAGCGTAGAGAGTTGGTCGCCAAGGTAGTTTGTTGATATCCTTCTGGTTTCCAAGCGGGTGTCTGTACGGAATCACCCTTGGCGGTCGACGGAGTCTCTCAGGCTTACAGGGTAGAATCACTGTTCCTTCTCCCCCCTCGTCTTCTCTTGCCACCTCTCGCCGTGGAACCGCAAACACACCAGTGGGAGTCCAAAGACGTCGAAGAGGCCCGTGGTGACGGGTTCCAAGCCACCTTCATTTCCGCCCTAGCAGTCGCCATCCGTTCTTTTGTCCTTCCATTCTTTGGATTGTATCCAACCTTTCATTCCCCGTTCTCAGGGACCCCGCTGTGTCTCTCAGCTTCCGGCACCCAGCCCCAAGCCGATCCAGCTGGCACCCGTTAAAGGCTCTCAACTCTTCCTGACTCCATCGTTGCGGGTCCCTCTTCTTTCCCTGACCTTCGTTTCTTGGTTTTTTATGGATCACATTCCTCCGGAGGACCTTCTTCTCGTTCTGTCAAAGCGTACTCTCAGTGATGATAAAGCTGTGTGTAACTCTCGTTAGATCTCCATCGAGAACCTCGCGTGACTAATACATTTGTTCAAGCTTGACTACGTCCTGGCTGATGTCCCCTTTCTCACCGTCGGAATCCTGGCATTCTGCACTTTCACTTTTCTGGCGCTCGTAAAGCGTCTTGGGATGTACGTTTTGCTCTCGATCGCAGTTGTCGCAATTGGTTCAATGCTTACCGCGGGCACAGTATGCTCACAACCCTACACTTGTCCATTATCGCGGCATTTGTTGCTTCGATCCTCGACCTCGCCCAAATATTACAACGGGGAAGGCTCAACATCGATCTTGGACTCCAGTTAGACTCCGTCGAGTCGCTTATTAAGACGCGAGAGATCGGATATGCCCTTTCCAACTCGCTCCGATTTATCTTCTTCTGGGTGCTCGTCGCGCAGCCGCCTAAAGCGGAACGTGACACCCCAAACGCTCGTGCGGGCACTCACAGCGGCAACTGGAATGCTTGGGGATTAATCGGCATGACTTTGCAGTGGTTAACTCTATGTCTCTCCCTCATCGTTTTTGCGTTGCAAGTGGTCTGGCGGATTGACAGCAAGTCCAGCGGATTCTCCGCTGTATACTCTGCCGAATCAGCCATCCAAGTTATTCTTTCGGCCGTTTTCGCCCTCAAGCTCATCCTCAACTGTCTCCTCTGTACGGTCGTCCCTAAGTGGATCAGTATGCTCGATTATCTTGGTTTCATCGTACCTTTATTCTTTGGTGTTGGATTTGGCGTTGCCAACCTCATGGACTGTGAGTCCCTCCCCGGATTCATCCTCGCTACATATGCTAACACATGACCAACAGTTCAATTCACGGAAACCATCCTCGGCCGATTCCTGCAGGGGGTTAACTTCTATATCCTCGTGCTCTGCTCGCTTTTGATGGTGTTCATGCCTCCGTGCAAATCCCAATCCGATCGCCACTCATCATTCCGCCCACTTTCCCTGAAACAACTGGCTTCGTCGTTCAATGTTCCCCCACCCGATGTTTCCACCCCCAATCTTTCCACTGCTCAACCCCGGCCCGACTCGTCGATAATTCAGCAACCTCGGCTGGAGAGACCCTCGTCTGTGGTGAAGCTCTCCGGATGGTTAACTACCCAGGGAAAGAGGCTATCAAGTCTCAGCCATCGAGGGGATAGCCAGGGCAACGTGAACGCACAACTGTGGCATCAAAATCGAGCCGAACGTGGGCTATCGTTATGGGATGATCTTTCCAAGGATTCCGACGTACCCTGGAAGATCCGCAGGCGCCCTGATTCATATCTGGACACTGATCCGGTTCGACCTCCACCCATTGAAAAGCCCAAGCTAGAGGCACCCCGGCTTGGGAGGGGGTTCTTCAAGTCTGTGACGTCTCAGTACTCGGACCTCGACCTTTCATCACCAGAAATGGTGGATCGAAAATCCTGGAAGGCCGACTCTCCGGTATTTGGCCTGAATGGCATCGTCCGACCCTCCGCCGGCGAGTCGGGGTTGCGTTCCCAAGGTTCTGTGACAATTGCGGACCCAAATCGAAGCTCGAACATCTCCGATCTTTTCCGCAAACAAGAGGAACTGGATAATAGCATCGCCGTCTTGAAGCTGCTTGAAAGTTCTACAGGCTCACGAAACTCAGGCTTGCCGAACTCACCGTCCTCTTCCAAACGATCGGGAGAACCATCGGCCACCCGGAGTGATTTTTCTCTAAGCAACTTCCCTGACCCACCCTGGGCAGGTAGTCCGGTTTCGGATGACTTCGGTGAACCGTGGCAGAATCCCACCCCTGTTCGCATCACGCAGCCTTCACGCTTTAACCCGCCGAGCGTCAGCATCGACAACGTTCCCTTCGACCTGATTCCCCCTCGAATGCCCGCGTCTATGATGGAGCATAACAGGACATTGTCGCTCCCGGTATCAGAGACCGCGGAACCTGAGTTGGTTGTGTCCGCTCGCACACCGCGGTTTGATTCTCAGGCTACGCAATACGACGTCACTTCTTTCATTGGCAGTACGTTTTTAAGGTCATCAGCTCCTCCATTCGCTTACGCTTTGATAGACCTGACTGGTGCCCCCTCAACCGACCCTCCTCTATTTGGCCACAAGAAAGATTTTTCTGGGTCATCAAACGCTACGGGCGTGACGGCCGCGAGCTTAGGGTCCGATAATCCCGAGTCGGTTGCCACCATCGTTACCCTGCAGCAGGCGAAGCAGACCCACGTTGGCTCCCCGCTAGCCAGGCTTCCCGTCATCAGCTCGACAACTCCCGGGATTTTGCCGGCTACCAGGATTATGTTACCGACGAGGCCGAAGTTTGATATCAGCCGACCACAACCAGCGGTTCCGCAGTTACGACAGGATGTGAACCCGGATACATTTGAGCGACCGCGGGCTGTGCCTTTCATGAATCCGTAGCCATGTCGAATCGTGCTGACCCTTATTCCTAATCCCGATGTAATGGACGCCCCGCCGCAGTATGCAAACAGTCGAACTACAGCAGGATTCTGTCCACAGACTCTGCATTATCTTCGATTCTTATCTTTATACCGTTTACTGCTATTAGCACGATGTACTTTTATTTTTCCTTTGCTCTCCCTCCAGACAAATCGAGTTTTGTCACCCGCGCGGCGCGGATGTTTTCCAAAAATGGAAGGAAGACGTGGTCAGAATGCTCAGACGTCATTGGCGCAGTATCCGCCACCCTCCCTCATCCCCTCGCAAACCCATGTCCGACTTTCCCGATTATTATGCGGTCCTTGGTGTTCCCAGGACTGCTACCACCGAGGAAATAAGAACGGCGTACAAGAGGGAGTCGTTGAGGTACGCAGCTGCGCCGCTTTCTCCGTCCCTTTGATGTTGTGTCTGATCCTTGCAGTGGATCAGGACCCATCCTGATCGTCTTGCGAGGGCCACCGCCACGGAGAAGCAAAAGGCCACTGAGCGCTTCCAAGTACGTCTACTGCGTCAGTTATGCGTCATCTTCGCCACTCAATTCATTCCCGTCTGTGGGTCGTCTTTAACGTAGGTTGTAGCCGATGCGTATTTCGTCTTGTCGGATCCAACACGGCGGAGGGAGTACGATTCTCTGTACAGGTCCAAGAAGGAGCGTACGGAGGACCCTTCTGCATCTGCCAACTTCTTTACGAACTTTGCAAACATGTTCGGTGGGAAGGGACCTGAGCCTGCTCCTGAGAACGCGGAGCGGCCGGACGCTGATAACATGTTTGCGGATGTCTTTGATGAGGTGAGTGAATACCTCTCTTAACGGTTGTCGGCCCGGGGACCCAAATCTAACACTAAGCTTTTCTTTCTTTCGTTTTGTTTGCGGTTCAGCTCTTGCGGCCGGAGGTTCAGAGTCGGGCTCCATGGTGGGCGTACCTCGGGGCCGCCTGTGGCGCCGGTTTGGGGTTCATCGTAGCGAACCTTCCTGGCCTCATGGTTGGAGCGTATGCTGGAAACCGGTTGGGTGCGGTTCGGGATGCCAAGGGCAAGGCTGTCGCTACGGTCTTTGCTGAACTCGGGAACGAACAGAAGGCTGAGGTGCGGATGACCCAATTGTTCTACGGTACATCAGCGCTGAATTGACCCTCGGCAGATCATCAAAGCTTTGGCCATGAAGATTTTCGGTCCCAGTGGTGTCCTCTGATTCGTAAATCGCTTCCCCTCTATTAACGTTCATTGATGAGCGCTGAGCACCTCATTGAAATACACGTTTTGTTGTACTAGCGTAGTTGTATTATCCCCTCCCATCTTGTGTCAGTTTCGGATTCATTGCAGAATACATATAATATCTATTCGCCTCGTGTGGGTCACCCGGTAGTGCGCTAGACGGCCACTTCTCCTCGGTCAATCTGGAGGGTCATCTGCCACGCCTTCCAGGCTGTATCCAAAACGTGACGATCTACCTCGACCGTTACCTTTTCCATGGCCTCCTCGAACGTAAGAAGATAAGATCGGAAGCTGTCTTCGAACTCCATTCCGGTTCCCGTCTCCGGAACCTTTATGCGATCAACGTTATCGACATCTCTCCGTTAAATCGTCGAGAAAAGGTGTGCGTGGGGAGAGGAGGGGGGTTGGAAACCCATTGGAGTGACACTTACCGCATCGCCGGCTATTTGACCGACATACCAGAAAGTGAGATATTCACCGTTCCCGCCACGAGAGAAGACCGCGGTGTTGTTCCAGTTCTGGATCGTGACCACGATGGGTTCCGTGTCCTTTCTGGTACGCCGCGCGACACCGGCAACGTTCAAACAACGAGTGTTTTGGGATTGGCCGTTTGTATGCGCGGCGACTCCACCCTGATCGTGGTTTGGTGCACGGTCCGGGGCGAGGCTTCCGCTGTATAGAGGGAGAGGTACGATCCGATAACCTGACTGTAGGTAAGGGCGCGGCGACGTTTGATAGATTCATATATCGCTAGGGAATCAGATAATCCGGCTCCGAGGAGAGAGGGAGGGAGGGAGGGGAGGAGTTCGAACGGACCTCCTCATAACCCTCTCTCAAAGCCGTTTTATCAAGCGATTCACCCTCGTCCTTCCTTCCCTTGGGCAAAAACCATCGGTCCTTCCCGTCCCACACCACGACGATTTTTCCCGTCGACGGCTGGATGGCGACAATCCCCGCGCCGAGTATGAACTCGCTGACGTGGAAGAAACTATCTGGCACGGCCGGTGTGGATTTATCGGAAAGTTGGTAAACTTCTGGATTTTGGGTAAGGACGACCATTGTGTGGTATCTTCTGTACGGGACTGTGCGGGTACGAAGGTAAAGACGGATCTACCACCCTGCTAAAGATATAAACCAGACACCCTCTGTGTGAGATGGGGGCGGTGATGATGATGGTGATGATGATGATGATTGACTCATTGGGTGATGGAGCCGGGAACACCTTGTGGACTGAGCGGGACCCCGCCCGAGTCAACATCAAGAGTGTACTGCCACGCCTTCCACGCGATCTCGACGATGTGCATTTGAACCTCCCTCGGCTTCAACCTCTCCAACGCTTCCTCGATCGTACAAAGCTGAGCAACGAACGAGTCCTCACCCGCCATCCCCGTTCCCGCCTCAGGCATCTGTTCATTCATAATCAAAATCCGCGTTTCAACAACGTGGCCGTTCGAATCCCATTGACGGGGAAGGGGAGGGAAGGGGAAGGAAGTGGAGCGGACCACTCACCGCGTCTTCGGCGATCTGACAGACGTACCAAGACGCCAGATACTCCCCACTTCCGAACCTTCCCAGATGCGG
>Ga0307517_10000573_pt1 | contig 62806 bp, 43 predicted proteins | sample 23_EM_MG_FD_194515 | JGI IMG/M metagenome (GOLD analysis project Ga0307517, IMG submission 194515) | Populus trichocarpa ectomycorrhiza microbial communities from riparian zone in the Pacific Northwest, United States - 23_EM | ecosystem: Host-associated > Plants > Roots > Unclassified | place...
GGGAGAGGGGCGAGCGGAGCCACCGAGCAGAGGGGATGCCAGCCAACGATGATGAGCAGTAGGGTGCCAGCCGGTGAGTAGCAGTAGGGTGCCAGCCGGTGGGGGGTGAGCAGTAGGGTGCCAGCCGCGGAGTTGAACTAGCAGTAAGGTGCCAGCTAATGGGGCAGTACGGTGCCAGCGGACAGAACCGGGAGGGGCGTAGAGGAAGGATCGCGAGCGGGCTAGCCACAACCGACTAATGGGCCATAGCAAGAGCTTTTAGGACGACAGCGAAAGCGAGCGAGACCGTGATGTTACTAACCAAAGCTTTCCCCATCAGAGGTACAAGCCCAGCAGAACTGCAGCCTTGCTTCGACCCAGAGTCCTGACGCCATATCGCCGACCGTGAACGAAGCGAGAAGCTTTCCGACCGCGTAAAATGCTAAGCGAGGTGGAAAGCAAGTGCGGGGTAAGGGGGAGAACCGAAGCTCAAGAGCGGGTGCCGACGATGAACGGGAACAAGAACCCCAGGAGGGGAGGCATGCGTGCCCCAGGAGAGGAGGGGAGATGGCTTAACGTCAACCCCTAGGCAGAAGCCATGATGGGGGAAGCGAGATGGGTGGGGGAAAGTGACGATGATTTCCCGTGGTGTTGAGATTTCAATCGCCAGAGGTGGAGGAGAGATGGTTCGTGTCCTATCCTTTGGTCGTTTTTTTGTCTTTTTTCTTTTTTTTTGTAATCATGTATTCATTGTATTAAGGTACAAAAAACTGCATGCAGCACTAGCTATGGCAAAAACAAAACCTATAAACAATAACCACGACCCGCTTCACCTCTTCATGGGAAAAATCAAGCACCCCGAATCCATAGGAAAAGTTCCCCTCGCCTAGCGCCTCAGATAGAAACCCCAGACACGTAAGGAAACAATACATAGAAACGTACAGGTAGAGAGACCCCAACCCTTCCGCAGGCTCACCAAAACAAAAGAAAAGACTCTAACGGCCAGAAACGCTGCCCGCGGGGAGAGGATTGTTGATCGGCACCGTAGGAAAACTCTGGTAGAGGGCCCACCGAAACCATGATGTACGGTCAGGCAGGTCATTACATCGATCCAAGGCGTTGGACAAAGCCACGGAGGCAGTAATATACCACAACTAGGCGTAACGGAGGAGGGGCCAACCGATCGGAAGGATAGACGGCGAGCGGAGCCACCGGGCAGAGGGGATGCCAGCCAACGACGATGAGCAGTAGGGTGCCAGCCCGTGAGTAGCAGTAGGGTGCCAGCTGGAGGGGGGGGAGCAGTAGGGTGCCAGCCAGGCGAGGAGTTTTAGCAGTAAGGTGCCAGCTTATGGGGCAGTACGGTGCGAGCGGACGGAACCGGAAGGGGGGTAGAGGAAGGATCGCGAAGGGGCTAACCACAACCGACAAACGGGCCATAGCAAGACCTTTTGGGACGACGACGAGACCGGGACCAGACCGTGATGTTACTAACCGAGGCTTTCCCCATCAGAGGTACAAGCCCAGCAAGTCGGGGCCTACTTTGACCGAGAGTCCGACCCCGTAACGCCGACCGTGAGCGTAGCGAGAAGCTTTCCGACCGTGCAAAATCCTAAGCGAGGTGCAAAGGAAGTGCGGGGTAAGGGGGAGAACCGAACTTCATGAGCGGGTGTCAACGATGAACGGGCACAAGAGCCCCAAGGAGGGGAGGCAGGCATGCCTCAGGAGAGGAAGGTAGATGGCTTAACGTCAACCCCTAGGCAGTAGACATGATGGGGGAAGAGAGGTGGGTGGGGAAAAGTGACGATGATTTCCCGTGGTGTTGAGATTTCAATCGCCGGATGTGGAGGAGAGATTGTTCGTGTCCTATCCTTTGGTCGTTTTTTCTTTTTTCTTTTTGTTTTTTTGTAATCATGCGTTCATTGTTTTAAGGTACAAAAAGCCTCGTGCAGCGCTAGCTATGGAGAGAACAAAACCTATAAATCAAAAACAACTAACAAAAGAAAGTCACGGCACCAGTAAATATCCACTATTGGGCAGGTTTCTCCTCCGCCGGGCCATCGGCCACATATAACAAGGAAAGTACAACTAACAGCTTAGTCGTCTAAAATGGAAAGCCTACATAAGACAAAGGAGAGAAATCCCAACGACCCTATACCTCAGCCAACGAAAAAACACGAAAAACCGGGGGGGGCATCATGGGGGGTGAAAGGGCGAGTGGGGGGGAAGAGGGGGGGTGGTGGGCGGGAACATCGAAGGGGGAAATCCCGTGGAGGTGACGCCTATGAAGAAGGCGAGTCTTTTTAGCAGAGGAAGGGATGACCAAAGTGGGGCTTCGGGCCCGACATCAGTGACGCCGTGGAGGAGGCGTAACCTGCTGTGTTGTCTCGAGGGGCAGGAGAGGACGGCGTGTTCGAAGGTTTCAGGCTCCAAACCACAGCTGGGGCAGGAGGTGTCAGCATCTGGGGACCTCCAGGTTGGGTGGGCGGCCAGGTAACTCTTACCGGCCCTCATCTGGTGAATTCTTCCGGCGACAAACATGCCCAATCCCATAAAAGGCCTTGGCTCTAGTACCGGAGGGTGTAGGTAATACCCGGGGGTCGGGAAAAGGGAGGACCACTCCTCGAGGAGTTTCTCCCTTACCCTCTTCTTCAGGGCGGAGTAGGTGTTGTCCATCAGGGACTGGGGCGGGAGGGTGGGGGTCGGGACGACAAGGTGGGAGTTGATCATAGGCATCCTAGATAGCCCGAGGGTGAAGGGTCTTGTCCTGTGAGCCACTGCGTCAACCGGTAGGTGGTTCCTCATGGGCGGGACAGGGCGGGGCGTTTTCCAGTGCAGGGGAAGGTAGACGGACGACAGGCCTCTAGTTAAAGCACGTGAGGAGTCAGGCGCCTGATACACCAAGAGAGAGGGGAACGAGGGGTGGAGGCGTGCCGTTGCCGGGTTTACGCTAGGAGCGGAGCAGACCACCCTGAGCGCCGCCAGCCTCTGCCGGTGGGTGATCAGGAGGGAAACGGGTGGGAGACAGGACTCCACCAAGAGTATCCCGGTGGGCGTGGCCGAGAAGCAGTTTGTGGTCCACCTTTGGACCTTTCGCCAAAATGTGTCGAGGCGGGTTGTTGTGCCCACGGTAGGTGTGAACAGGTCAGCGCCGTAGAGTAGGATGGGGGCAATCAAAGATATCGCCAATCTGTGGCATAGGTAGGGGGGGAGGCCCGCACCGGGTGGGCTGAGGCGACAAATTAGGGCGAACGCGCCCTGGGCGAGGGCCAAGCGACGCGAGAAGTGTGCAGCGGGGTCAAGGGCCGGAGCGAACCAGTACCCGAGCCACCGAACAGAGTTGCCGGGGTGGAACAGTTCCCCTTTGATCTGGATAGGTGAGACCCACTTCGGGGAGTGCCTCTGGCTGGGGGTCCTCCAATGTATCAGTTCTGTTTTCGCGACCGAGAAGGAGACGCCCAGGCGGGACGCCTTCCTTTCAAGCTTGTTGAAGAGATCTTGGAGCCGTCGGATGTTGCCACGGTAGGAGAGGGAGGCTACTGTGAGGGCGAAGTCGTCCCCATATGAGATCATCAGACCCCGGGGGATCCCGAAGTGCAGTGGCGCAACGTAGAGGAGAAAGAGGGGTGGTGAGATCGGAGAGCCTTGGGGGGCTCCGACGTTGACGGGGGCTGGGGTCCCTGGTGCTCCTTGGAAAATCAGGGTGCTGCTTCGCTCCCCTAGGAAAGACGAAACCCAGGAGACCAGGTAGGGGGGTATCCCGCCTTCCCTCAGGATTCGGGCCAAAGTTTTGTTGTCGAAGTTGTCGAACACTGCTTTTATATCTAAAAACAGGGAGGAGCCCTTGAGGCGGGGCCTCTGCAGGGTTCTGATGTCGTTGGTCAGGGTGAGGCACGCGTCATAGGTGCTAAGCCCGGGGATCGAACCGCATTGGTCGGGGTGCAGCAGCCCTCGTCCTATCCTTTGGTCGTTCTTTTTTTTTTTTTTTTACTTTTTTTTTTACGTTTTTTTTATATCAAATCGTTATTATGTTTAAAGGTACAAAAGACTCATGCAGCGCTAGCTATGGAGATAAAAAACCTATAAGCAAACGTCATCCCGCCCGCTTCACCTCGTCATAGGAAAAATCAAACACCCCGAGTCCATAGGAAAAGTCTCCCCCGCCTAGCACCTAAGATAATATACCCCAGACACGTAAGGAAACAATACATAGAAACGTACAGGTAGAGAGACCCAAACCCTTCAGCAGGCTCCCCAAAACAAAAGAAACGACGGCTGTTCTAAGGCCCTTTCGGGGCCTGGGGGAGAGGATAGATGATCGCCGACACGGGAAAACTCATAGGCTGAGGGCCCACCAAAAACCATGATGTACGGTCGGGCAGGTCATTACATCGTTCCCAAGCGTTGGACAAAGCCACGGAGGCAGTGCTATACCACGACTAGGCGTAACCGAGGAGAGGCCGAACGATCGGAGGGGGAGAGGGGCGAGCGGAGCCACCGAGCAGAGGGGATGCCAGCCAACGATGACGAGCAGTAGGTTGCCAGCCGGTGAGTAGCAGTAGGGTGCCAGCCGGTGAGTAGCAGTAGGGTGCCAGCCGGTGGGGGGTGAGCAGTAGGGTGCCAGCCGGGGAGTTGAAATAGCAGTAAGGTGCCAGCTTATGGGGCAGTACGGTGCCAGCGGACGGAACCGGGAGGGGGGTAGAGGAAGGATCGCGAGCGGGCTAGCCACAACCGACTAACGGGCCATAGCAAGGGCTTTTGGGACGACAGCGAAACCGAGCGAGACCGTGATGTTACTAACCGAAGCTTTCCCCATCAGAGGTACAAGCCCAGCAGAACCGAAGCCTTACTTTGACCGAGAGTCCGGACGCCGTATCGCCGACCGTGAACGAAGCGAGAAGCTTTCCGACCGTGCAAAATGCTAAGCGAGGTGCAAAGCAAGTGCGGGGTAAGGGGGAGAACCGAACTTCATGAGCGGGTGTCAACGATGAACGGGAACAAGAACCCCAACGAGGGGGGGCATGCGTGCCCCAGGAGAGGAGGGGAGATGGCTTAACGTCAACCCCTAGGCAGAAGCCATGATGGGGGAAGAGAGGTGGGTGGGGGAAGGTGACGATGATTTCCCGTGGTGTTGAGATTTCAATCGCCGGAGGTGGAGGAGAGATGATTCGTGCCTATCTTCTTAGGCGATCCCAAGTCCCTTATATAGGCATCTTCCCACAACCCTAACCCTGGTGACTCATCACCTTGCGCTACATAAATCTCTATGACTCATAATGAGTCATAGCGCAAAACCCATCAATGACGCACATGAGTCATCGCGCAACATTCCGTTAACTAATCATAACTCATAACCTAAGTCATGTGCTCAAATGAGTCACATGCGTAAAACCCATGACTCGTAACATGAGTCATGTGCGAAAGTCATTACATCGTGTGACGTCACAATTGTGAGTCATAAAACAATCAACTAATCATAATATAACGATCACTCGTAAATGCGTAGTCATGTGAGAACTATGCGTCAAGCGACGTCATAGCGTAAAACATAAACAGGGGATGACTAATAACTGATTAGTCATGTAAAAACAATTTTTTGGCTAAGTCAGAATTTGTGACACTTCAATCTTCATATACAAACTTCAGATATCATCATAAATGTTTTTGCAAGACATTGAGTTTATTTGTCAACTATGTATGTAGATATTCCATGCTAAAATTGGTCCAACTGCTATATAATTTGTATGTATTTTCTACCTCTCTTTTAACAACTTCTGCAATCCTAAATGCCTATAAATAAAATTAAAATCTTATTATTCTGAATATATAAGACTTAATAGCCGGTTACCCTCCTATTCGGTTCCCTCATAGTCGGGATAACCAAGTGTGACGCAAAAGCAAGTGTGACGCTCTAGTTTTTTTTTTTTCCTCCTAAACAAAGTCTTTACAATCCAGTAACACCAATCTCTCCATGAAGATCAATTCTGCTCACCAGCTCAGCAAAATCAATATCTTCCACTGGTCCAGTATTTCTACTCCCCCACTCTGTAAATCCTGCCTCCTAGGCCAACTGGGCTTCCCGGCTAGTTGATTCTACTCCCCACTCATCTAATCTTGCCCTCAAGAACAGCCAATTCAATACTCCAAGTTTTTCTGGTCTTACTCTATCATACTCCCACTCAAGATTAGACTAGCTCTTCCACTCTACCAATCCTTCGCCCCAGCTCTTACACTGCCAGTGGTAATGCTAGTAGCTACTGACTTGGTCCATCCTGCTCTTCCATCTTATCAGTTCTGCTCTTCCATCAACCTGGTTCTATTTAGCTCCCAAGTTTAGTCAAATCTCATCCCTTACCCAATGAATTGAGAATTCCAGAAGCAATAGACAAATATTACATTCTGATTCTTCTCCTATATCTTCTGACTTGAGTATAAGGAATGCTGATTTTATTACCTTAAATTAAACCATCATAACCTCTTCAGAAATACTAGTACTCAGTGAACACGTAAGCATTTGGTTCAATAAATTGTATTATGTAAGCCTATTTACACAAAAAAACAAAAAGTGGAGCGTCACACTTGCTTTTGCGTCACACTTAGTTATCCCGACTATGAGCGAGGCGAATAGGAGGGTAACCGGCTATTATATTATCCTTGTATCTATGATTTTATATTATTCTTCAATGGTTTTGAATTTTTTTATATGAATGAAAATCTAAGACATATTTATGAAATGAGCAATCTTAAAATCACAATATCTGATTTCACACTGTATGACCATAAAATCAAACCTCCATTTTCAGATTCACTATGTTCCAAAGTACTTGTCTTTTGATTGTCAACATGGTTTCTGAATTATTTCTCGAGAGACCCAAATGTGAATTAAATTTTCCTATTGTTGCTATACGTGAACCCGTTTCTTGTCATGAGCCACTTCCTTGTAAATCACCTTCGTTGTCTTCTCATTTGTTGTTTGAGTCAGATACTTTCATATTCAATTTGACTCCCTTTGTTGAGCCTAATACTAACATATTATATCTAGTTATGGGTTACCCCCTAGTTAGGTATTACTATTTTAACTTTATAAAACACAACAAAATCTACAACAACCAACTCACTATGCCTCTACAGAATCTGATATTTCCATAGTTCAATGTCTTACACTTACTCATAATTGTAACAGGTTTATTCCTGTCTAACGAAAATACAATAGGACCGGCGGTAGACCTGCTAGCGCTGGTGCTAAGGGAGGCTTCAAGGGACCGGAGGTGAGAGATAATAGTTGAAGGACAAATAGGACTCAGGGATTGCCGTTCAACCCAGTGTATTCTTAGACAGAAGGTCTGTCGAAGTCTGCTGTCTCCTGCTAGCCAGGAGACTGGTTTAAATACAAGACCCAAGAGCGATAGCCTTCCTGCAATCACGATCATTACCAGTAGCTGCGCACATACCGCAATCCTGTAATCCTGCAAGACCAAAGAAAGAAACAAACAAACAGTGCTCAGCCTTCGCCAGTGCTACATGACCATTCCATACCCGGAATCCTAAATATAAACTTCCAGCAAAGCAAACTAAACATAGCAATACGATAGCATAGCCTATCTGACTCAGAGACAGTGGCGGAGCTGAAATCAAATCAAATAAACCAAATATAAATCAACTAAACATAGGAGATCCTGCACTGCCCGCTCCTGTGTACCGTTACCGGAACATGTACACATGTTACAATAATCAGCATCAAACAAGATTAGCAAAATAAAATAATCTTCACTTTTAAGTAAGCTATAAGTTTGAACACAAGGTAAATTAAGTTTCTTGATTATTAAAAGCGAATAAAACATATTATCGGTTGTCCTATTCTAATATGTCTTAAGACACCAAACTTGATATACATCACCCTTAATATAGTCACTTTAATATAGATTAATTGAAAGATCATGGAACCCTTTCTGCATTCTCAGTGATGTCCTTTGTACTACTTATTTCTTAATATAGTTTAGATGTTCATTTGCACTGTTTATCATTCAATAGCTGTTCTAATATAATGAATAATTGCCTGTTGTTGACTTTACCAGTATTCTGCAATCCTGAGATATATGTTATTCTGCTTTAAATCTTCCAATACAGCTAATATTATTCTATGAGTACCCTCTCAAGAAATCCACTATTTTCTTCATACACAATTAAATTTATCCTCTCCATACTCCAATTTTTCTACTTTCTTGATCTTTCTATATCTTTAAGATTCTCTTCATCTTAAAAAGTTCCTGTTTGTTTATATTTACTATCCAAAAACGATATTTAATCCTTACAAATCTTTTGCAAATAAGGAAATGATACTAGTTTTCATTCACTACTAATACTTTGTCTATCTTAAACATTTTTGACATAGTTGGTATACTTATCTGAAATATATCTGAATTGCAAATTCAGGTACAATAAATCAAATCTGAATATAGAACAAGTTATACTGAAAAGTATAAAGTAGAAAGTGTTTTTTAAAAATTCAAAAGGGGTACTGGCTTTCTGTGACTTCCAATGGTGTCTTAACATGCTGCTTACTTGACAGAATGATAGTATTCGATAGATTAGCTTTTGGTATGTATGGAAAATAGCATAAATGAAATTCAAAATACAGAAAATATCACTACTAAAGCAATAGTGACTAAGGAAGCAGCAAGAGTTCAATAAGCCTTCAATTAATATATATTAAAGTGAGGTTATTAAGGTAGTTGTATACGAAGTTTGGTGTCTTAGAAGAAACATGACAATATGACAACTCTTGATATGTTTTATTCCCTTTTAAATATCAAGTATCTCAATTTACCCTGTTTTTCAAACCTGTAGCTTACTTTTTATTAATCAAAATTTCCATTTCTCATACCTATAGTCTATCCACTACCTATTCCCAATACTTGCTATATGGAAAGATTAACAAGAAATCTATTCCAAGTACTGATTATCTAACATAGTTATTCAATCATCAATCATCACTTATGTGTTCCAAAAATGCAGTTTATCTTATTTTGCTAATATTTTTTCATGCTGATTATTACCATGTGCAAGATATTAAACTATTCAAATATCAACTTCTTCAGATAGACTGTAAGTTGATTGTTGTAAATTCGGTTGCTTTTCATCACATAAAGAATAGTGACATAATAAGAGTGATCTATAACTAGGTAAAATACATTAGTGCCCAACACTACAGATGGATCTAAATATAAATATGCTTCAGGAGGTAATATGTTCATTACTAGCAAGTTATTGCTGTTGAGACATTCAGCCAAGATTACAATCTCAAGCATTAGCCAATTGGGCCACTTGCACTAAATCTATATAGAATAGCTTACTACCATCATCCCCTGAGTAAACTATATGGATTATACAGTATTCTGGGCATAGTACCGCTTTTGCTAACTAGATACCTTCTTCTCATGGTTATAATACATAAGAAAAGTTTATGAGTTTTCATATAACACAACTATAGTCAAAAGGAATATCACTCCAACCCTGGCCAGGCCAAAATTCAATCTAGTAGCAGTAACACAAGATACTAGTACATGCCATAGAACTAATACTAATCAGGCAGCAGAGATTTTATTTTACATTACCTTGTATAAATGTACTCTTCTAGGCCAAAAAATGGTGTGAATAGATGTATTGCAAAGCAAGTCTACTCTAGCTTTAGAGAGTAAGTCAAGTGACGCATCAGACCTATCAATTGATATGTAAGTAGTAGACCTTGAGCCATACAATCTCACACAAACTCCCATTTTTAACAGAGGATGTTCGTAATTCTAAGGGAGACTTTGCTTAAGAATACAGAGACACAATATATGGGGTTCATAGAGGCATAGTGCTGCTGATCAGTGTATTCTGTGCTTTATTGTAAATGCTAAGTTTTTGTTCCTCAAAGGTTGCACTATGAAATATATCATAAACTTTTATTCCCCTGTATGCTTTAACAGGTTTGTGCTAGATATTGCAATCCAGACTGAATATGTCAACAGCTTGAAGGATAGTAACACTCAGATACTTTACAACTACAATACACATACTATTAAAGAGTAATCGCAAACCTGAAGGAAGCGAGATCAAGTTGCAAGTGAGATATACTTGCATATTATTGTCTTGGTAGACTTTAGAAAACTCCTACTATTGGAAGTCAAGGGAATACAATCCCATAGAAGATCACCAATAAATATACAGATTTCATATTTGATACAAGTTTGCTGCTAGATCTTACGTTCTCCAGTTTTGAGATTTATCTTACAGGCATGAGTAGAAGATCTGTAGGCTATGTTATTGAAATTTCCCCTTCTGCAAAAGAGTTAGAGCAGTCACAGCAAAATGACTCATTAGCTGGGAAGAAAAAAAAGAAAATTATACTGTGCTTTGCCACGAAAGGTCATTATAACAACATAGCGCACTGGCTTGATATGTGAGCATTTACAGCAATACGAAATTCAGTATAAGGAGAAAAGATGTATTGAGCAAACAAGGTGATCAGATCCTACCACAAGCCTCAATTCACCTTAAGAAGCTTGTGTCTCGGTATCTGTTTCCATGTACTAGTAACTCCTATCTGATCCCTCCAACTTTCCTGCACGCTGAGAAAGGCTACAATTACCGCTGTCTTAGCTCTCCTGTAGTTCCAGTGGCCAATCATGATCTTCTTGGTATTACCATGAGCGTACTTTGATCTCTTATGGAACATGACTGCTATGCAAAGATTAGTATGGTGCTTGCAAAGGCTTTACAGTTTGAGTTCCTATTCAGAATTTGGCGAAAACTGAGCAGTTTCACAAGTATGTTCAGTTGCCCCTTACATGCTGGTAGGGGGTTATTTATATTAAACTTTTCCATGCCACTTTGCCAGTGTCTTAGTATTATAATCTCAGTATAAAAGTACCCTGCTAAATGTAGATAGTATAACTATTACCTAAAGCACCTCTTATATTAAGTCTTTCTTCAATCTTCTCTCTTTCTGATTTTTCTTACATGCAATTTCTTCCCCAATACCTGTTAGAAATAGCAGCAAAATGGGAAGTCAGAATATTACATTAAAGTCACCAACTTTCATTCATAGGTCCATAATTACCACATTCCTTGCTCCAATTTACTCTTCATTTTCTATCTTTTATCTTCCCCTACCACCATATGTCCTGTCCAAATACTCACAAAGCAGCCTCTGGTATTCATTATAACAAAAGTGCTCATCTACTCTTAAGTTGTCTTGCATAGGCAAATGATTCTTCTTTCAGAAGTAGCCTTCACCTGAATCACTGGGTACAGCTGAAGCTTAGAACCAGTGAAATACACTTTAGCATGCTGGTTGCCCATCCATTGGTAAACTGGAAAAGATTCATGTGCCCAATTGGCGGTAGTAATGCGTCACCTGAAGCACTGTACTCTCTTATGCTTTCTGAGGTAGGGGTGTTTGGGAAAAGTAGTAAAATGAAGTTGGAGGTTTCTATAATGGCAGTGAATAAATGATAATAAGGCTTAGGCTCACAATACGTAGGCTGAGAATGAATTGGCTAATAACACCTAGGGTAAATGACAAATCCAACTCACAAAGTCATTCCTTCTGACATTTTCTTGCAAGCCGAAGGCTGTAATGCTAAAGTCATCTCTAGCTATCTCCCACTGGCCCCTACTGATATCCAAAATTAGCATGTCTCACCCTGTTGGGCATGCTATTCTGCCCGAAGAATATTGAAAATCCATGTTCATATCCCTTTTAGGCACCTCATACCGATGAAGTAGTAAGTCCAATAGTGCCGAGAGAGCCCATCATCCCCTACCAGTAATCTGGTTAGGCCATACTTACCGAACTGCTTAACACACCTCCTGTTTCACTCCAAATACAACTCTGTGAGTATTTCAACACCTTCCCTTGGTTGGATAGTGTGTTGGACATGCCTTATTTCTCTCATGTCTCCTACAGTGTAGCCTCTCACCAAATCTGTCAATAAATCTGTAGAAAGTATCTTTAAAGATAAGCTGTCCAAAGGCTTGCACAAGGGCAAGACAAAGACTAAAGTGCTTTAACCAATTGAGAAGGAAAGGAAATGTTGTGAATTGAGAGCTTGATACCTGATTGGTTGTTAGTTGTTAGACGAAAAATACAGGAAGGTAATATTTATAGACAAAGTACCACTGTGCCAAGACCTACTAGTACTATTACATGAATTGGGCCACTACCAACTAGGCTATGTACAACATCAGACTACCCTAGTACAAAACCTACTTTACAAGCGTACTCCCTTTGTCTAGCCTTTGACCCCTAAGAGGCCAACAAACATAGACCCCAACTCACAAACAAATTCCAAATGACAAATCTCTCTCCTATCTTCTCAAAAGCACCCAAACACAAAAATTAAGCCAAAAGAAAAATGTGCAAATGAATGGACAAGCTTTCAGGCTCCCTTTAACCAACCTTCTATAACACCTGCATCAAACCCTTCATCCAATCCCTAAATGATACATCTCTCCACCAAAACTATAAATATCAGTAACAACATAAAATATAGCATATCTATTCTTCAATGCTCTTGATATTATAAGACATCAACCCTGTAACATGATTCGGGTGGGGTGGGCGACAATCTATTTCAATGATACCTTTCTCCCATGAGGTCTTTCTTTGTTTGGCTAAGATCTTGTAGTCATCCATGACCTCCACACTTTCCATATCAACTTCCTTCTCAAGTTACTGCAACTCATATACTGACTGATTAATCAACAACTTCTCTTTTCTCTTTATTCTTAGCTTCTTCTCTGTAAATCTCATCTCTTTGTACAATCTAGCAATTATCCAAATCCTGTAACAAACACAGCTCCATTCAAAAAGAATACTCAATAGAACTCTTATGCTCTTATCTGTCGTAATACTACCTTCTAAGATTTCACTTTCTAGTAGCCTAACATTAAAAGTAGAAACCCTACAGTAGCTTATCAGCTGCAGCATTCCTTGTATAATCAACCTAGTAGTCACCTCCATAGTGCTGCATTCAGGGACAATAGTTTTCAAGCTCTCAGGCTTAGGTTCTGGTATGTTGTGATATTTCTTGACCAAAGGAGAGGATAACTTTCTCTATGATTGCTAAACAAATGCAGGTAACGTATTTGACCTCGTAATGGGACACTCACTAGATATGAGACACTTGGCAATTACAGCGTCTCACATACTAAAATAGTAATACCTCAACCAAAACTAAATCTATTGATCTGTAAATCAATCTATAGATAGATAATATATCTTTAAATATGCTCTAAGAACATTACTCTTTCATTGACAAAACTGATTAAGCAATGGTACAAACTGTAGAGATATAACCAATTAGCCATACAGTGAGTAACGTATTATATACAAAATTGATAAAAAATGGTAAAATTATTCTAACTGCTGGAGAAGGTAGAGGCACATCTTCTCCTGAGCCTGGGTTTTGTAGAAAGTTGATTGAATATCTACAAAGTCCAAGTCATTAATTTCAATCAGTATAACATTTGACATACAAAAAATGTATAATATTCCTGCTTTGTATATAACCTAATACATATTTTAAGTATTCTACGAGTTTAAAAATAAAATTCTACTCCTGCCCCCGTAATTCTAGTGACCTTTAAATAATTGAAACTGTTCACTACATATTGTGAATCTTGTGTAAAATACAAATATTATACAATAATAGCTAATATGAAAAGAATACTTTCCTAGTAGTCTGTAGTTTATAGCATAAGTTTATGATTTTCTATCAATTGTATCAAATATAAAATATTCAATATATTGTAAATTAGGACATTTTCTACAGGAGTTAGCAAATCTTATCTTTAAAGCCTAAATGTATAATATTCATTATAGAGGATTATTATAGGCTTATCAGGTATTTATGACACATTTTTCGGCTGTTTTGATTAAGTAATGATGGAGGTCTTAATAGTTTTATGATAAAAAGTGAATGATATTGTGATTTTCAAAGGTTGAACTGATTGAAATCAACAATTTGAACTTTGTAGATATTCAATCAACTTTCTACAATATGCAAGCTCAGCAGCAGATATGCCTCTACCTTCTCCAGCAGTTAGAATAATTTTACCATTTTTTATCAATTTTATATAAAATACATTACTCACTATATAGCTAATTGGTTATTTCTCTACATTTTGTATTGCTTAATCAGTTTTGTCAATGGGAGAATAATATTACTAGAGCATATTTAAAGATATATTAGCTATCTATAGACAGATTTACAGATCAATAGATTTAGTTTTGGTTGAGGTATTCCTATTTTAGTATGTGGGACACTGTAATTTCCAGGTGTCCCATAGCTAGTGAGTGTACATTACTAGGTCAAATATGTTAGTTCTATTATAAACCCATGAGTATCATCTAGGAAGCAATAAAAAAGTAAGCAGGTCCGTGGTCCAGATATTTCTCTTTCTAAATACTCCATGCTAGAGTAATAGTGCTCCACTACTTTCAGACATTATTATTACATTGTCTTCCTTGTTGTAATAATCCTCTTGAAACACTGCTATTTTAGAACCCATACTGAGGTCACATGAAACAGAAGAGAGACTCTCTATGCTCAAAAGCTATGCAAAAACAACAGAGAAGAACTAAGCAGAAGGGGGAGCTAGTCAGCAACCTCTAAGACAACAATCTATTACAAATCACCAGTTGTCAGGGTATTTCAATACCTTCCCTTGATCGGATAGTGTGTATCACATGCTGTATTCCTCTCTTGTTGCCTGTAGTGTAACCTTTCCGTAAATAAGTAAATATATCTTTGTAATGTTAATCTGAAGATAAATTATAAGAAGGCATTCACAAAAGTAAGATCAAGACTGAAGCACTTGAATGAATTGAAAAGGAAAGGAAACATGGTGAATTGACTGGTTGATCCCTGGGTGGTTCTTGGTTGTTACTTGTGCCAAGGTTGCCCCCTGCAGCCACAACCCTGGCAGGTTCGCTGGCTCACAACTGGGGCCACTCTACAGAGTACATAACCCCTCAACGCAAATTTACAGCTCAACCGAAATTTGTGGCCTACCATAGTAACAGTGTCACTCAACAGAACGTTGTGGCTTGGCCCAGTCACCTGAAAATAGAGCACTACCCACAGATGTAAAACCCACTCAACAAGAAATTGATTCTCGATACCAGAATAGCTTTTTTTCTCCAACAGCTCACCAATTCATATTTTCTAAGATGACAACTGGGACAATAAGAAATACAATCCAAATTAAACATGCCACCAGCTTCTGAGTGACCTCTTATAGCACCTAGCGAATATAGGCTGGTATCAACATCAGCAAAAAAAGCGTTTGCTCCGGACGGATAGGCATTGCGTCCGGAAGAAGGAAATCCGTCTGGAGCATCCTGTCCGCCCAGCCCGCCCTCAGATGGCCCCAGTACAATAGTTGCATCCTAGTCCGTTGGGTGCAATACAACCAGCATCCTGTCCGCCCAGTGCACCTGGATGGTCCATTTCACACCCTAATCTCTGGAAGAACACCAAGGTAAGTGACACATAGTGATCAGCATTGGGGAACTCTTTCGGCCCTTGATGGCCTCTACTTACAACAGACTACTTCATCACCTGGGAAAGGCTGTTCTGACGAAAAAGGATCCAAACATAGGATGACTAACCATCTATTGTCCCGGTAACGACCCAAAACATACCCCTTATTTGATCACTGCTAACAACACTCGCAAAAGGTTTCCAAGTTCTTGAACACCTTGTATCAGGCTTCATGATCGAATCAGTGGAAGTATTGCATATTATCAACGTTCGGAGAGGGACATGCTCTTCTATTCAGGTTGACACTATTCATTACCCCTAAGCGAGCGGATTCCAATGAGGCCCTTCCTGACTCTAGCGAACATCAGCCAGTGCTCAGTGAGGTATCTGCCTTTTTCTTCCTGCTGACCTCTATAGCCATGCGCACGCTTCGAGACCTATACCATTCGATTCCGTTCACCGAGCGGATTTCAATGAGGCCCTTCCTGACTCTTGCGGATTCCAATAAGGCCCTGCCTGACTCTAGCCGACATTGGCCACTGCCCCGTGAGGTATCTGCCTTTTTCTTCCTGCTGACCTCTATAGCCATGCGCACGCTTAGAGACCTATACCAGTCGATTTCACTCCGCGAGCGGATTCCAATGAGGCCCTTCCTGACTCTAGCAGATTCCAATAAGGCCCTGCCTGACTCTAGCGAACATCAGCCAGTACTCAGCGAGGTATCTGCCTTTTTCTTCCTGCTGACCTCTATAGCCATGCGCACGCTTCGAGACCTATACGATTCGATTCCCCTCGTCGAGCGGACTCCAATGAGACCCTTCCCGACTCTGGCAGACATCTACCCCCTGGGCTATCTGCCCTTTTCAGCCTGTTGACCGCTATAGTCATGCGGACGCTTCGAAACCTATACCATTGGATTCCCCTCGACCGGCGGATTCCAACGCACCCTGTCCCGATGCTGTCCGACCGCGGGTTGAAAGGTTACCCAGACCTTTGTACTTGAGTTCCCCAGGCAAGTAGTTTCCAATTGTTGCCTACTGAGGGCTACAGGCATGTAGACACTTCAAGACCTATACCATTTAATTCCCCTCACCGAGCGGAATTCTACTCACTCTGTCCTGACGCTGTCCGACCACTGGTTGGAGGGTTATTCATTCTTTTGTACAATAGTTCCCCGGGCAAGTACTTTCAAATTGTTGGCTACTGGGTGCTACAGGCATGCGGACGCTTGAAGGCCTATACCATTTGATTCCCCTGGGCGAGCGGACTCCAACCAGACCCTTCCTGACTCTGGCGGACATCTGCCAGCTGAGGTATCTGCCTTTTTCATCCTGCTGACCTCTATAGCTATCTGGATGCTTCAGGGGCTATACCATTCAATTCCCCTCGCCGAGGGAAATCAAAAGCACTCTGTCCGGACACTGTCCGACTGCTGGTTTAAGGGTTATCCATACTTTTGTACTTTAGTTCTCCATGCATGTACTTTCAAATTGTTAGCTACGGAGTGCTACTGTTTTCTAGACTAGCCTTAATAAATATATACCTATTTTAGTATCTAAATGACTCAAACAAGTAAACATGAGTAATACTAGATGGATCTTTCCAGACAATTTGGATATTCTGCACTGTTTTCACTAACTCATTCATAGTCCTCGAAGGTAGAGTTGTTGACTTAGGCGGTATCCGATAATAGCCAGTTACACCTGAGTAGTTCCGCTATTCTACTACCCTATCGGGTTGCGTCTGGAGAACCTTTCTGCGTCTGATACATTCTGAGTCCTTGGTTGCGTCTGGTGCGTCTGGGCGGCATCCACCCCTGTCCACACGTACCCCCCAAAAGACCCCACACCCAGCACCTGCGTTTACGTTCTATGCGCCAGGACCGCCGGACGCCCAGGGAGCACGGGGTGCGTTAGGGTGTAACCTTTTTTTTTTGCTGATGAAAAATGCTCAAGATAATGCAGCATCCTATATTGAGAAACCAAATGCAAATTAAATGCTAATATATTTATCTATGAAGTTAATCTAAAGCACAAAGTTATGTTGAGCCACATAGTTGTGTTAAGCAACACTGTTACTATCCTATGTTAAAATTTTTTATTAGGCTATAAATTTGTGTTTAGCAGTCAGGAACAACCTTTAGAATGGCCGCAGTTGTGAGCCAGCAAATATGCAGGAATTCGAGCCACACACTGCACCCTTGGCACCAGTCCATTAGAATACAGGAAAGCTATATTCATATATAGAGCACCTCAGGGCCAAGGCCCACTATTACATGGACTTTGCCGCTGCCAAATAGGGTATGCATGACACTGTCCCTACCAGACTACCCTAATACAAAACCTATCCTACACCGGCGCTTTGATTAGCCTAGATGGTCCCAAACTCTTGGGTGTAAGGAAAGCAGCTATAATTACCTAGGACCTCTCGCATGTCCTATGACTGCTTGTAATGGGGGCACGATGTCGGAAGATGGATCCTAAGATTGGGACCGCACCGAAGACTCAAAGTAGAAGTAACGATCAAAATAAAGATCAAGATAATTCAATGTTGAATCAAGTGGTAAAACTTAATATTGTTAAGCCTGAAAGCTTCACTCAAGAAGTTGTCTCCAGGATTGGTGTTTATCAAAATAGGGTGTCTTTCGCTTTAGTTAAGCAGAATAATGTAAAGCCAGAGGACACCAGTCAACTACTGTAAAAACTGGAATAATTGGACCTCACGCTAGTATGTTGACATAAGGTTGGGCGCACGGAAAGTCCCTAATTTAAAAGGAAATGAGTGTCTCAACACTGAAAACTAGGGTTCACTTCGCTGAGTCTCAAGGCTAGCTCTTAATCTGACTGCGGTGATTCGTAGAAAGAGGGAAATTTTAAACAAATGTATGAACCTTGGCGAGACATACCTTAAGTCAACATACTAGCGCGAAGTCCAATTATTCCAGTTTTTACGGTATTCTGACCTTTGGCCAGCACCCTTCTCCGCTTAGGGCTGTCCAACTCACATGCCTAAAGTGAGTTACCACCGGACGGCAGTCGGACTACACAGATATTAACTATCTCCACAAATAGGAAGTGCTCCTAGGCTTCATTACAGGCCCCATTTCCGAGAAGCGGGGACAAGCTAGCCTAGGCTATTCAGATTAACTGGCTGAAAAAACAATCCAAATCAGGCCAGAGGTCCCAGAGCTAGAGCTCTTTGAAGTTGTCTCACTTCAAAGATCTCTCTCTCACTAGGTTTTGGTCCGATTTGGACCATTCCTTTGTTAATCTGCAGTTAATAACCTGCCCTTGGCGCACCACCTGTCAGAGACGGGGCCGTAACAAACGCTAAGTGCTCTTGGTCATATATCGGCTACTACATCTGCATGAGTGAAAACTCTTTCCTATCGGTAGCATGTTAGTTCACAACAGACATGCCCACTGTAGAGATAATATCCATTGGGACTCACTGACCCATTGGTGGATTCATCTATACAAGCTACGCAGTCCATCTGCAAATCTTTTTGACTCTACTTAGCTTCTAAACCTTACGGCATTCTCCCAAGATAAGAAACCTCCAGCTGCTTGACTGCATAGGCACCACCCACAATCAACCATTCAGGATCCTCTTAAATTGTTACATGACTCACAAGTCTAGAGTCCACTAATAATACATGGTAGTTACGCTACAGTTCACGGAATAGCCTGGAACTGGTGTGGAGTAGTTGTCCTGGAAGCCTTGCAGCCTTCCTGGTCTGCCTCAAGCCCTCTACAGTTGACCATACTATTACCCTGAGGTCAAAGTATACATGTAGGTGGTTCACAAGCGTTATCCAGGTGGCGCCCCAGGAGGTGGTCACTCTCACACCCTTTATATATCCTGCGAACAGCTTCTGCCAGGATGCCCGGCCACAACTCATACAGTTTTGTGGAAGGGTTCCTATGGATCGCACTTTACTAGAAAGCATACAACTAAATAGCCACAGCTTCCTGTCCAGCCATACCAACACTGGGGCCGAAGGGAGAGGTTAGGTATATTCCCTCAAAGTTACAGAAGGTTGGAACCACTCCTGCTCTGTCAGTAGCCCGTTAGGTGCCATACTAAGCAGTTCTGTGAACCTCTAAGAGCCTCACAATAGTGGGATAACTTTCCCCTAAGTTCACTGACGACTTTGTCAGTGGAAGTGTCAAAACTCGGCTTCCTCAGTAGGGTACGTGGCTCCCCCAGGTAGCATACCTTTACCCCTTCATGCCTTTTTTGCCTACAGGGTCCGCCCGACCTCCTATAATGTTGCCTCGGAGACCCGTGCAACGTTTACTATTAAATTTTGTCCTTAACTTTACCTGAACATGTTCTCCCATGGCTACCCTTTCCAACCCTATGTCACCAAGTAACTTTGTAGACACCTGTACTCCCTGATGCCTACCAGTAGTATACTAAATATACTGGTCTATTCTCAATCTGGTTACCTCTTGGTATATCATATGGGCTGGAGTCTAGTCCACTGTAGCTACCTAGTTGTAGGGTTGTTACACCACTCCCCTCTTCTCTAGATCTGTCCTCAGATCTTAGCATTATGTTTTCTTTCTACGCATAGGTGCCTCACCAACCCTATGGCCTCTACCTTTAGGCGGATATCTGTTATGAAAATTTATCAAGGTCTGCATAGCAGTACCTTCTAACATGTTAAACAGTTCCCAGGAATTCTCTTCTGGTACGCTCCCTTCCTAAGCAACTAAGTAGTGCACAAAACGGTGAGGCAATTTTGACTTACAATTCCCATACCACCGGCTGTCTACTACCTCTGAGACAACATAACTGAGGTTAGTATCAACAATGTCTGGTGCTGGCATCACCAACCGAGGTCTCCCTATAGGACCCTCATGGTAGGGTTCCAACAGCCTGACATTGAACACAGGAAGGATTGTCCACTATCCAGGCAATTCTAACTCACAGGCTCTGGATCCAATTTTCCGCTTGACCACAAATTGTCCTAACATTTTATTCTCCAGCTTTTCCATAGCGCTCTTTGTATGAATGTTCTTTCAATTCAACATCGCCCAGTCTGCTTTCTTTGTCCGGCCTTGGCTGACATCCTCTAGTATGACATATTCAAGAGAAGGCTGACGTTTTTGATCCTGCCATTTTCTTTGTCTTTATTGTACCTGTTATAATATCTATCGAATCTCTTGCCATGTTCCTTCTCAATCCTTCACGACAGGCTCACAATCTAGGTGTATCTCTTGATTATCCGACCCCATCCCGACCACTGTGTTCCAGAAGTGAATCAATAATTGATTTCAAAAGATTTAGCCTTGGCCAATTCTGACAGTGAAAGGTTTTTGGCGTACTCCGCAAATGGGACCATCGATACCCAATCATCCTGCTAAACAAAATAACAATAACTACCTAAGTACTTTTCCAGTGTCTGATTAACCCATTCACTTTGCCCATCGGGTCCTGGATGGAACCCGGTGGACACATTCACTCTGATATGCTATAGTTGTATTAGGCTCATCCAAAGCTGGGATGTAAACCGGGTATCTCGGTCAGAAATAATTGTTTCTGAGTGCCCATGAACGCCACAGATTTCCTTCAGAAAGATTAGGGCCAGTGTCTTGGTGTGCTCTTTGGTCTTGATTGGGATGAAATGTGCCATTTTTGAGAACCTGTCTACAATGACACATATATTTGTATACTCATCTAATTTGGGTAGCCCCACAATGAAGTCCATGGATATGGAGGTCCACAGTCTCATAGCAACATCAATAGGCTCCAACAGCTCATACTTCGTATGCTGGATGTCCTTATTATGTCCACAAAAGTCCTATGAATGAACCTAGTCTGCAATCTACTCATTCATCATTGGTGAATAGAAGATTGCCCTCCTCCTGCGTCTAGTCTTGTAGGTTCTCAAGTGTCCAGCCATCTGTGAGCGATGTTCAGCCTCATTGATTATTCGCTTCAAGGCCTTGTCCTTGGGGATATACCACCTGTTTTTATAAGAGAATAAATTTTGATGATATTTAGACTTTATTACTCTAGTAGGAATAGCTTATCTAATATTTAAGAGTGAGGTATATGGCTTTCTAGGATGACCATATATCCGAACCTATGCTCCTGAAGTTATGAGCTTCTGAGAGGCATCTGGAAAACGACTCCTAATACGAGAAAAGAGCACGCTTCAAGATATATTTAACTGATTGGAACGATGTTTTCTCTGTGTTAACCTGGGAAAGTTTTCAGAGTCAAACGGTGTACTCACTTTGTTCTGACGAACTGAAGTTATAAGAACATACTTCTTCACGGAAGAAGTCGAAGTAGCGTGAACATTAGTATAAATAGTAGGCCTCTCCCCACGTGGTTGAAGAATCATCAAGCAACGGAAAAGAGACCTTATCAATATATCAAGTTAATCGAGTTATATTCTAACTGATTGATATTTGACATCGCTTTATATCTGAATCTTTACCAAACTATTATCTGCGAGCCTTCCTGACCATGAATCCCTTGTCTCAAACCGCCTCAGCCTAGTCAGCTCGGAATCCTACCGTGTTAGCTACTCTGTAACAGTGTAACGACCCTATAGATAGGTAGCTACAGTGGACTAAACTCAAGGCCATATAGTGTACCAAGAGGTAACCAGATTGAGGATAGACCAGTATACTTAGTATACTAACGGTAGACATAAGGTGGTACAAGTATCGACCAAGTGACTTGGTGACATCGGGTTAGACAGGGTAACCTAGGTAGGCCAAAGTTACCCTGCTAGGCAGGGTAACCTTCGGAGGACATATTCGCGCAAAGTTAAGGAAACACAGTAAACGTTGCATGTGTCTCCAGGGTAACATTATATGTGGTTGAGCCGACTCCCGACGGGAATAAAGGCCTAACAGGGTGAAGTTACCCTACCTTGGAAACATGATTACCCTACCTTAGGGACCCAGTTACCCTACTGAGGTACCCCAGTTACCCTACCTTCACCGACAAAGTCATCTGCGGACTTATGGGGAAGTTATCCCAGTATAGTGGGGAAGTTATCCCAGTATAGTGGGGCTCTTGGATGTTCATAGGGCGGCTTCGTAGGGCACGAAACGGGCTACTGACGGAGCAGGAGTGGTCCCAACCTCCTGTAACTTTCAGGGGATATTCCTAACACCCCCCTGCGGCCCCAGCGTTGGTACGGCGCGACAGCACTGGACGGCTGTGTAGTTGTGTACTTCCTAGTAAAGTGAGATCCATAGGAACGCTCCCACAACACCGTATGAGTTGTGGCCGTCCCACTGACCAGAAGCTGTTCGCAGGATATATAAGGGGTGTGAGGGTGACCGCCTCCTGGGGCGCCACCTGGATAAAACCTGGGAACCACCTATGGGCATACTTTGACCTCCGGGTAGTTGTATGGTTAACAGTAGAGGGCTTGGGGCTGACTGGAAAAGCTGTAAGGCTTCCAGGACAACCACCCCAAAGCCAGTCCCAGGCTACCCCGTAAACTGTAACATTACCATGGGTTATTAGTGGACTCTAGAGGTGTGAATCTTGTCACGATTTAAGAGGGTCCTGCATGGTTGACTGTGGGTAGCGTCCATGCAGTCAGGCAACAGGAGATTTCTTATCGTGGGAGCATGCCAGTGCAGTCAGGTTTAGAAGCTTAGTATAGCCAAGTAGATTTGCCGATGGACTGCGTAGCTTGTATAGACGAAACCACCGCTGGGCCAGTGAGTCTCAATGGATATTATCTCTACGGTGGGTATGTCGGGTGGCCACTGACATACTACCGATAGGAAAGAGTTTTCGCTCATGCAGATGTAGTTGGAGAGACATCACCGGGAACGCTTTCTATTTGTGGAGAAAGTTAATATCCGAGCAGTCTGACTGCCTCCGAGTGTTAGATCATCCTAGGCAGGTAAGTTGGACAGCCCTGAGCTGACCAGGGTGCTCGCGAAAGGTCAGAATGGTTGACGGGTGTCCTCTGACTTTACATTATTCTACATAAACTAAAGCGAGAGACACCCTATTCTGATAACCAACGATCCTCGAGAGAACTTATTGCGTGAAGCTTTCAGGCTTAACGATATTAAGTTTTACCGCTTGATTCTACTTTGAATTATCTTTATCTTTATTTTGATCCTTACTTCTACTTTGAGTCTTCGGTGCGGTCGTAATCTTAGGATCTGTCTTCCTATAGAGTGCCCCCATTACAAACAGACAACCTTGAGCTGACTGTGGTACTCGCGAAAGCTCAGAATGGTTGACAGGTCTCTATTTGCTTTACATTTTTCTACCTAACTAAACTGCAAGACACCAAGTTCTGATAACACACGTTCCTGAAGTGAACTTATTGAGTAAACCTTTGAGGCTTAACGATATTAACATTAACAGGTTGATTCTACTTTGAATTATCTTTTATCATCTTTCATCCTTACTTCTACTCTAAGTCTTCAGTGCAGTTGCAATCTTAGCATCTGTTTTCCCAACATGTAACCCTGTTATATAGTTGTTGGTATATTTTACCAAAATAGCAATGATTTCATCTCTGTAAACAATCTCAAAAATATCCAAAGCCAACTTCTTGTTAGTTGAATGCGATTCCTATCTGACTAGTAAGCCCAACACATGATATATGTAAAGCTGAGAGGCATAATCATTTTCAAAGCCTACAATATGACTTGGGAGCATTGCTTCAGATTAATAGGCTGTGCAGAGCAATTGTGAATACTATGGCAGATCGGGTTTGTATACAATGCCTATATTTTCTTGCATTATCTTTTAGTCAGAGTCCTTCTCTTGCCTCAGGCCCTCTTATCCTCTGGTTATCCTCAGTCCTGCTTCCCTATCGTACGCATTATGAATCCAGTTGGTAGCACCATATACATTTGGTAACTATATCAGCCTTGAATATTCCTTATCCGCAGGCCCTCTCAATCATTGTAGATAGGTAGAAATCAGCATACTGCAACCCCAGAGTCAACAAACTCTCTCTTTTGGGAAACAAGTTGGCTAAGTGATTCAACTGCTCACTTCATTGAGAATTTGTCCTCCATGTGCGAATTATCATTCTCTCCAAGTCAATAACACACTTAACTTCAAATCACTTTGATCAGATCTATCTGAAGGTGGAGAGATAGTAGACTTCGTATCTCCAAGGGTGGTGAAGGGGAGTTCTCATGAGGTTGTCATGCAGGGATGGCAAGGACCAGACTACAACTTTGACCATGTTATCCAACCAAGGGATACTGTGAATGTATTCAACAATACCCCTAATCCTAATTATGTAAAGCATCCCATCTTGAATCACCCACAGGTGTACATTTTGGGTAACCAGCACCATACTCCACCAATGCCTCTAATAAGCCTAAATCTTTATTGTAAAAGAAATATAACCCGGGCCTACAGTCAGTAAAACTTCCAATTAACCACTAAGTTTGTAAATGTTCTATTGCAAATATTGTAATTTTGTAGCAAAAACCTTGCTTTGCTATATTGACCTGGCTGAACGTAATTAATAAAGACAGCTGGCCAAATTTTCAGGAAATTGAATTATTTGCCAGAAACACGCAGAAAATATCCACGTTTAACCGGAGATGCCAGGCCCTAGACACTAGCTAGATCCCGTCCATGACAATGAATATGAAACTCAAAAAATAAGATCACTTTGTGGTAAAAGTTATTACACAAGCTTTGCGATCTAGGGTTGGTCCTTTCTTAGACCAGAAGTCCTCCTCTTCAAGGAGTACCTCTCTGTCTACTCCTCTCACAATGCCTCAAACTTTCGCAGCCGACCCTTACCCCCGACAAAGATTGATAGCTTGAGGAGCGCTCCCACCAGGATGTGGATCTTATCCCCCATCTCATTGAATTGGGACGAAGGTCTTACGAATTCTTTGGTCATGATTTTCAAGTCTTGATTCAATCCGCTTTGTTCCATTTCTTTTTTTTTGCTGGTGTGTAGGATAGATCATGAATCTGATACTTATATGATACTACGGAAACCGACACGTCTCCAGGCTTTTCCTTAAAGAAAAGAAAGAAAAAATACCTTCCGATCACCACAAACCCAACCTAGACATTGTTTATTTGCCCTAAGCCTCTAATATACAATACACCGCTAGCACCTTAGACATCCTATTCATACTGGTGGAACTATTTCGTTCCTAGGACGCATGCGATTTGGCACCCGCCTCCGACACCAGACATAAAAATAAGTAAGAAATATGTGCCCAATATCCCACCCCCACCCCGCTCTCAATTTCTTACTTCCAAAAGTTTCCCGCCCTAGAGACTTCAAAAATTCTTAATTCTCAGAACAGGAAATACGAGGGCCCTTGAAAATTCCCCTAACTAATAATCTTAGAATAATAATACACAAATTTCGGTTTGACCTCGCTCGAAAACGTACCCAATGCCATCACAGACAATACCCTCATCCACCATGCTCCTCAGTCTTCGAGATCCACATCGGAGTTTGAGTCTTCCTTATAATTGATATTATCTTTTTTCACGTCTCTCATGCTTTTTCGGGTGCCCGGTCTCGGTTGCTTCCGTACTTTCTCTGGCAGTCGCTTCTCCTTGGCTTTTGGTACCAAATCTACCTTTAGTGCCTCGACAACTGGTGGATTTTTCTGACTACTGCTAGTTGTTGAAGTGGTGGAAGGGGGGGTGTCGGGGCTCCCGGTATGGCTTGGTGGAGCGGGGACTCGATCGTCTCCGGTGGGTCTGGGAGTAAAAAATGAAAATAACGTTTGCTGCTGCGACTTCTTTACTGGCTGGGTCGCGGCCTTCGTTCTTGAGGCCGAAACTGAGGCTACGGAAGGCGATCGCTCGTTCCCTTTCCCAATAGGCCTTGCTGATTTCCCGTGGCCGCCTACCCCTCTGTTCTCCCACCATTTGGGGCCGCCTTCTTTGGGCCCGGTTGTGTGCGACGCGGGCTTTATGCTCTTTCCCACCGGCCCGCCGCTATCTTGAGACCTAGACCTCATCAAACTAAGATCCTGTACTCGAATACAGTCCTCCTCCTCAGGGTCACTTATAGTCCGATTCGTTGACCTTAGAGAATATCCCTCATCTGCGGCTTTCTCTTTCGCCTCTTGTGGTTTGGGTACCGGGGTTGACCCTCTGGACTCGCTTCTTGTCCTTTTTGACCCTGCCCTCCGTCGCAGGCTTCTCCTCCTCTCAGTGGTTCTTTCTGCAGGGGTTGTTGAGGCTGTTGGTGAGGAGACGACGGCATCACCAGTGACCGCCGCGTCAACACCAAATGAACCAAGAGCGTGCTCAAACGGTTCAATAAGTCGCTGGATGAGAATCTCCCGATTATCCCAGCATGTTCGACACTTGATGTCGCGATCTGTGCCAAAATCAAGGCAAGATCTATCGTGACCACATTCAGAAAGTTGTGGAGCTTGAGTCTCCCCACCTCTTGATCTAAGCCCCGGTGTCATGGCCACCCAAACGACCGGAATTATAGGTGTATGGAGGAGTTATATAACTTCTGATTTATTTATTTTCTCTCCCCGTAGTATCTCTGCCGCCCGTGGATGCTGCTGAGCGGTCGCCTCCCATCAATCACTGTATCGTCGTCTTCCGAGACCAGGCTAAAATCATGAAACTCACCGTATGAAAGAAAATTTAAGTCGATGAGAAGCTATCCAGATGGCGTGGCTTTCAGAAACACGCTAGAGTTCTCTAGTTAGATATAGAACCCCGCAACGGGAAGCACAGGCTCTTACATTACTATAGGATTCTCTACCACTGCTCTTTCGAGAATGATGTCGAGGATGGCGGAGGAGAAAGAGGACGGCCGGGATTTTAGATGTTCAGGGAGGAAGGCAAGAAAAGAGTTGTCTTGTCAAGGTTCTCCAACCACCGAATTTATAGTAAATCTCGTGAGTCTTCACTCCCACAAGAAAATCTACGCAGCGATGGATAATTGGACGCGTCGACGCTCTTAATTCTTCACATCCTAGAAATATGAAATATCATTGGAAGCTTCATATCGCATTCAAACAGACATGCGGAGAGTTTCGTCGAGTTCTGGTTACGACACAGCTGTGCCCCAGTCAATAGAATTGTCTCACCGACTTTGCCAACTCCTTCGGAACGCACAGTCCACAAAGCGGTGGTAATGGGTGCTCAGAGCGAATGTCTGGTAAAATAGCAATCAGCGGCGATGCAATTGCAGGGTGCCACGGCAATTGACCCTCTATTCAGACACCTTTTCCCACTAGCGGGGTCTTGAATGGGCAGAATTAGGGTTAGGTTTGGATTAGCCTCACGACGATCTTTTCTTTCCGCCTCTTTCCCTTGGTACCCCCCACCAAACAACTTATGAAATCTATTCCATTACTAGAGTATACATTTTAGGGAAATAGTTGTTAGCTGTGAGGATAAATAGCAGGCGCCTATTTCTCCTCATCCCGTGCGAGTTTCTCCTCCACCGAAGCCACCTTATCCTGCATAGTTTGTTGTTTATCGGTCCTGTGATAGACCATCAGCAAAGCCTACACGACGCAAAGAAGAGATATTGAGTTAACCTGCTTCCTATACGGATATCAGTGTGCACCCGCGAGATACCCTGAGCATGGAGCATAGAATGGGCTTGGCCAATCACCCGGGTAACATCCTCCCAGGAGCCCTCTACAATACGAAATCCGAATTAGCTCACGAGCCACGAGAAACTGCGAACATGATTGTCGAGAACCATCTCTAACAACTAACCGACAGTCGTCCCCGCGCTGTGCATATGATAATTCAGCCCACTCTTCTTCAAAAGTCGTTGAACATCTGCGACATGTTTCGAAACCGAAGTATCACCAGTCCCAATCTTTGATGTCCTCATCAGTAGCCGCATGCGCTCCCCTAGAAATCCGCGGAAGAAAACCCACTGGAATCAAACAGAAATCAGCATAAACAGCGATGGGAGTCCCAATGGCCAGTGGTTCCTGATCCGAAGAGCTCGCCATGTTGGCCGCTGGACTATGCGTGCGGTTGTTGTTAGGCGAAAACCAGCTCGGTAGGGGTGGGGGATGGGGGAAATGTTGAGATGAGATGAGATGTGATAAACACGGTGCCCCTGTTCTAGAGCTAGGGTGCGGGGTCAACTGGGGTTAAATTCTGGTTTTCCAACGGGTTATCATACCTCACGCACTCAGATTGCGATAAGCTAAATTTTCACTGATCCACCTCCTAGAAACAGCCAGGAGAAAAGGAAGCCAATATGACAATTTATTTGGCTAGCCACTCTCCACCCTTTATAATATCATCATTACATCTATAGCACCGACAATTCGCTCCGCATCCTACCGTATCTCCGGCGCTTCCTCACATGAACGACACCCCCGTCAAGCCGGAAATCCGGGGAATTTAGCACCCTGCACCCCCCTTGCAAAAACAACCGTGAACTTGCGATTTACGAACGCCATTTCAACACAGTTACCACTATCCATCACTCGAAGAGCGGTGCTTTGCCATCAATGTATCGCGGAGTATATATCCAGGTTTGATTATGGTCGAGTTGATTTTTTTGCCGGAAACCCACACACTGCCCCCCCCAAAACATTGCGCCTTAGATGTCCGTGCTGTGCCTCCTACCTTTTTGTGGCCGATGTGGATTTTGCTTTCAAGGTGGCGCACTTGTCTAACCGATCCCTCGCCGCATGGGCCGTCGACCCGAATGCCAGGCCTAGGGATAAGAGTCCGGCCATTGTTGGCCTACCCTCCCTGGAGGGGCTGGAAATAAGGCGAGGCGATGGACCTGATTTCGAATTACGGTGCTCCACGATACCTCTACACCCATTGCAGAAATCTACCCAAGCCCCACTTGAACTATGTATCCCACATAAAGCACCTCTACACTTAGTGCTGGGGCTCGGATATACACAGACAGCCTTTACAATATGATTTTGATCCCCGTGCTCAGGTACGGTCCCTCAGGGTACCTGTACTGTACTCGAGTACGGGCAGCTCGACCAGCCTGGACACTTCCAGCCAAGTAACGTAGGCTAAAGCTAGATCACCCATATAAGTATCGCACGGATAGGTTACGGAAATCACCTCCGCCCTCCACTATTGGAAGGACGATTTTTGCAAAGAAAAAACTTGTTGCTACCGTAAGGGGTATGGTGAGGGACTTCCGTCGAGGGAACAAGCAGGCATCTATTCCGGCTTAGTCATAATATATTAATTTGCAATGAGGGCCTCAACCAATGTTATTATCCATTAATAGCTTTCTCAAAAGAAATTAACGGGAACCAACATGTCCCACGCCATTCCCCTGCCCCCACCAAAATTTTAACCCGCTAGCCCAATATCTCCATGAAAACTTAGGGTATTCACATTTTCTCTCTATTAACGTGTAGAGGATCATCCACTCCATTGTCTAATAGCTCCGTAATTCTCATTGCAGTGATAATCGAAAACCCCTTGATGCTTGAACAATATTTTCTTGGCAAAGTACTCCGGCCACAGACGTCCCTCCACCATTCTACAGAGATAATGCGCATCGGCACTACCCTCGGACCTGAGCACATATGAGATTGTGGTTAAAGGTAGATCGAAGATTCTTAACAATAAGCATATTGAGTAAGAACCTAACACTCCCACTCTTGTAAATATCCGAAAAATCCCGCGAGAAACCGACTCAGAATAGGTCACCGAGTACCCGGGGGTCATTAAAAACAGGAAAACTATTTCTGCTGATCCCATACAATTCCCTATAGGGACAAGGGTTATGTTTTCCGGTTTCTGATGATCCCCCCGAGTACTGTGGCCCTTGCAGGGAATATCAGAATAATTTGTGTCAACCACAGAACTGGGCAGCGGGACCCTGACGTCATACCAGTCAGAACGCAAGAGACCTTAACGCTCTGCCGAAGGGAGACAGCGAACAGCACGAGTGCACCAGGAATCTAGTGGCAAACCTCAGGTTCGGTGAGAGTGTTCCTGTCGCAGCTGTTAGTCTACGGTATCTCTTTCTGGCATGGTGGGTCCTGACCGCAAAAATCTCGCGAAACCTGAGAAAAGGGGAAAGATAACGAGATTTGGGAGCGAGAAAGACCAAATCATATTGTGACGAAATTCCTTTGCTCGACAATGTAAATCTTTCTCCCTGGCATGTAGCGGAAATCTTTCCGGGACCTAGATTGTTGCGTATACTGAGCACTGTACCGGCAGACTATGTCTTGTCCAAGTTAATTATGTGAGAGCTGAGTCCTGCTCGCCTTGCCGAGGGCGAAGAGAAATTGCGTTGATCCTTTCGGAGCTCCACAGGGATACCAATAGGTGGGTTGAGGAGTTTAGCTGAGAGCTGGACATGCTTATGTCCATACGTTCTTCTAGAGTGCTCGAGTAAGAGTGAGCGATATTGTAGCTCGATCGCGAGTAGAATGGTGTGGCCACTGCTTTTTCCAATTTTACGTTAGCCACCCAATCCCATTGCGCAAAATCATGCCCGACGGGTAGGTAGTGAAAACCCGGGGGGTTAACTCGAGGGATGTGGCGGAGGGGGAGAAGGACGGCGGATACAACTTCTGTGGCACAGTCTCTTCGCTATCAAGAGGACATGTTTTCACCGCTGAGACGAAAAGAACTTTGGCATTTATCTTTTCCATATTATATTTGTGCATCCTTACTGAAGTACTATTATATCCCCAATCACTGAGAAAATTTCGGCTTCATCCCCTTCCTTAGTAAGGTATGATAGCTTGAGGAGCATGCTGAGGCTTGTTTCCAACTGTTGTCGCCCGGGGAACCAGCTGATCCAGGGTTAACCCCTTCTTCCGATCAGGAATCCCCACCTCGCTCATCACGCCCGGGACGCTGTTACGGCCTTCGTTTTTCCTCCTTTCTTGTCGGTATTCGGACGATATTCCCGGGGCTCACTCGCCACAAAGTCCCCCCCGGAGCCGCGCTAGGATGTTGTTGACCATCATTACTCTTCTGGGAAACCGGCCAACGGAATCAACCTCAGTCAAATGCCTATCCTCCAAACTCCTAAATTCAACTTCCCTTCGACTGCGACCCGGAGTGGCAAATGGGCTGACGCGGACGCCCTCGATATAAGACCGTCTGGGCCAGGTGCACCTCCGCGCCTCGTGTATCCCTTTTCTTTTGATTAAAAAAAAATGGTAAAGTAACGGGATGGAAAGGGAAAAGGATTGATGTGAGTTAGCACCCTCCACTTCCCTCCTACTCCCTCGCTGCGAAAGGGATACGTCAGATACTGAGTAGATACTGAGTAATGGGAGAATAGCTGTTATGCCGTACGCAATGCCGAGAGAATGAGTGATCTTGGTTTGCTGCCCGGAATCCTTGGCCCTTTATCGAACATCGAACAATAGCTATATGCGTAAACTCCTACTCTCTCGTGACTTGATCTATTTAGGGAAATATTTTCTTGCACTGTCCGCTGACAGTTTTGTGAATTATCGTGCAGTAGCTAGCCGCATGGAAAGAAATAAATTTGTCTGGTGGTCGTCCATCAATTCCTTGGGTCAGGCGGCGCGGCTATTCTCCAATAGCTAGGTATTTCGAGATGCCCCCCCTTCTAATTCCCAACTCCCCCATACCCTGCTCAAGTATGGGATGGAGAGAAGGAGGCCAAGAATAGGAGGGGAAAAGGATCACCCCGCGGTGTTTGGCAAACTCCCGGTCATACATTCCGAGGCCGGTACTGTAGTCAGCAGCAATGAGAGGGGGGCTAAATAAATAGTCTTCTGGGCTGGCTGCATTCACCATCCCTACAGGAAACAAAAGAAGAAAAAGAAAAACCTCTCGCACCAGATCAGTTGGCCGATACAGGAAGAGTGAAGTCTCCTGACCTTTCAGGAGAAAGTTTATTTTTGAAGAAAGAGCGAGAAAAAGAATGCAACCCAATAAGAAAAATCCTATAACACCAGCCTCCCCTCCACTTCATAAAAAACTCCGGCGCTAGCAATCAATCCCAGCACCTGTGCTCACACCCGAAAACTCCTTAAATGCAGCAGAATGATACCTGCTTGCTCGAGTACGTACTAAAAGACTGACCGATGCCTAGACGGATTAACACCGTTTGGGTCAGCTCAAGGGCATGTGATCAGATCGCGGAGCGGGGTTAGATAGAAGAAGGAGGGAGGGACAAAATACTGATAAAAGACAAGGCGGTAACAAACCTACACACCTTAAGAAAAACCATTTAGTTCTTAACATCCCATGATGATGATGAGTTCAACATCTCACTCTTCCTCCCGTCTCGCCATCTCACTTCTTTGCACCCTCCGTGCCTCCATTTCTCTTCCCCAGAATTCTAGAACTGCCTCTTTCTTCCTATCTCTGATGGCTCGTTTGATTTCGTCTCCAAGGTTCGAAAGGCCCTGGTACACTTCATGTTTTCTCTCTTCCCATTGCTGCTCTTCTTCTTGGTCCCCCTCGTCCTCCCAGGAGTCCTTCCTTCGGGCCATCTCGTCCTTTAGCGCGAAGGTCAGCTCCCTTGCCAGCGTCTCCATTCGGTCATAACGGCTCTTCCTTTCCTCTTTGCTTAATCGCCTCGGAGTTCTCTGGCCCGATGGCTTTTTGGGGGCTGACTGTGAGGCTGTTGAGGGCTTCCTAGAAAAGGCACTAGAAGGAGTTGGGGGAGGATCCATAGGAGACCAACATGGATCTTAGTTCGCGGGCAATTATTTGACAAAAGGAACGGAAATGGCTTTAAATAATGCAGAGTTTGAGGTTTTGGTGTGGAAAGACGGACTCCTAAGATTTAGAGGGGTTGGGTTGGAAGTCTATCAGGTACAGTTATCCCACAAACCGCCCTACGGAGGAGGAAAGAGCGGTGGGGAGAAAGGAGGAGGAGGTAGGAGTGAAGGGTGGGTAACGGAGCAAGGCAAATGCGGGGTGAGTTGACGAGTTTCAAACGTGTTCAAACGCCAGAGTAGGACTTGGGCGGTTGTCCCCAAACTCTTATACCATCGATCGGAGTTTCGATGCCAGAAGATTCGAGAACCGATACCCAAAAATCGTACAGGCGAACCTCCCGATGTTTTCGGGGCCCTGAGGCACCTTCCCTAGGTCGTCAGCCACAACCTGGTTACCCCCATCCTTCCTGAATTTCGCCACTATCGTACTGATTGGACGGAATTTCCCCCCGGAACCGATCCATTTATTTTACTTAGGAAGTGTCTTTTCCTTATTCGCCACTTTAACCGGGCCATTTTCTCTCTATTTAGCTTCTTTAATTCACTCTTTTTCCCGTTCAGGATCTAGGGGGATTAATTTACTACTACGAAAGAGATTCTATTTAACAGGAGGGATACTTGGCAGATAGATAGAATACAAGAAGAAAAGCACAATGTCATGATATAAAGAAACAGCTATGCCGTCCCGGATCAACCTTCTGCTGCTGCAAGTAGCGAGTAGCTAACTCAAAAGCGCGGTCCTGAGAGCATAATTTAACCTGCCCGCATACATAAGTGCGTACAGGACTATCGCGCGGCCTAGGGTACTAGCAGATACCAAAGCAATGCGGAAAGCCTTTTCCCAATTGAACATCAGAATTAGTGGCAAATAACGCCTTGTGGAAGGTCCAGAATGGACAACTATTATGTAGGATGGGGGGCTGGGGCCTACGTATGAGCAATCCACTTTTCCAGCCGCGAAGCCCCCGGCGAAAGCTTGCGCAACTCATGCAGGAGACGATACCCCGTCTCTCTCCCCAGGCTCCCCAGGAAAAGAAAAAGATGTGGAAGGGACAGGGGAAGGGAAAGAAACGAAATTTTCAAAATTCCACACCTTATCCTAACACGAGTGAAAAAAGTCAGATCCCACTGCTAGAAAATGTATTCCCCAACGGCGAAGTAGGAATTTTGCCCCCGATCGGAAGGCTCGACCGGGGCAGCCCCGATCCTGAACCCCGAGTGAGGTTTCATGACTCTAGGAAATAGGTGGAATGGGAAGTACTGGGGCAGTGAAGCTTTGTTTTTCCTAGGAGGCATTACACTGTGGCGCCGTTATACTGCCGAGAATCCTCTGGTTTTCCCAGTTGGGTATGTGATCATCCATTATTTCTTTTCACAGCCCTGGCGGTGGTAAGCCTATTGAATACTAATAACGAATCAATAACTTTACGCTACAGTGCCGGCATTCCTCACCTCCTTTCCCTCTTGCAAGTTGCGATCGCCAGCGGTATATATCCCCCTTGAATGGACAGGTTTTTTTTATTGCGAGTGATCACATCCTACGCTTGTTGTCTACTCGTGCCTGGCCTGCCTCCCTGACAAGGCATGCTGCTATCTACGCTATTGGCTCCTACAAGGAGAGAAAAATTCTATAATATACCGGTAGGTCTATCCTTTGCCGCCGAACCTCAGGGGCGATAGATCAGATTGTCAGATTGGCCTAGAGCTGACACAAACTATCGACCCCTTAAGTTCCCATCATCACCATCACCAGCATCATCATCGTCACAAATAATTTTTCAGACGCACAAACAAAAGCAACGGCCAAGGACCGACCATGATCTGGCACGTATCATACTGGTGTACCGTATTCAATTCCCACTGGGTCACATTTCAATACCGTACCCACGATGGACCAGACTAAAATTATTTTTGCAACGCGGTATGTGGATCTTGGTGCGTCCATGCGGGGTCCTGAACGGAGGAGATTTCAAAAAGGTTCACCGCGCCTTCCACATATGACGCTCCCTCCCCCCAGGTGCTCCCCTCACGTCCTCCATTTCGTATCACCCATCATAAACGCAGACACCTCACACCCACTAATTGGCGTGCGATCTAGACCAACCTTCTAGTTTCACCGCCTCACTGTGCTGTTCTTTACTACTGCAATAGACCGAAATAAACTACGAGTCTCCAAGTAGACCATCCCCGTGGCAGCTCCCACGCTAACAACACTCCATCCCCCCTATCTTCTCCGGGGGCTAAATTCAGAAGAAGGAGCAAAAGGGAGGGTGAAGAAAAAGAACCCCCCGCCTCTGAAAACTAGGCTAGAACATTCGCCATCCCTGCGGTGCTTAATACAGTCGCCCAATGCCTTTATTTCGGCGGAAGGCGGGCTTGCGCCGAGAGGGGGGAATAAAATTGGAAAGCGTCCTATAGGGGGGGGTAGGGAGAGTGAGGGATGGTGGGGGGCCTGCTGGTGGTGCTGGCACAGTAGTAGCAAAGCTTATCCTGACGTTTGGTATGGTTCTTTCGTGGGGTATAGATGTACTCGGGTGGGGGAGCCGATCCGTGGCCGCGATCGTATTGGCCAAACCGCCGTAGATACCCACTCGGCAAATAAAGGATCGTGGAGTGTTGGCGGAATTTCTTCCCTATTGCAATCACCAGCGCAGCTACATATCAGAAGCGACCATTCTTTGGGAATGCTCACGGGCCAACCCCGGTATCCGCGTACGAGTGGGATAACAGAGAGGGGGGCAGGGGCAGAACCAGTTCTTACAGAAATCAAATCGTTTGAATCAAGAGAGTAACCAATCCGGCCTTGCCTCCATTATCATTCAGTCAGGATAGGCACAGCAGCGAAATCTCAACATACCCAGTGCGATAGTACCCACCAAGTGACACCCTCTCATAACCTATCACGCTGCACTCCTCAGCTCCAAGCTGTAGTACTGTACCTATTTTCCAAGACCCTCAGTCACCAAGCGCGAGCGGATACATAACTTGGAGGGGTAAGCTGCAGCCCGTAATCACCCGTGGTCTCCCTATACGACACGGGTAGTTGGGGCCTGAGAACACGCACTCAGAAATTAAACCGAATATGGCAGTCCGAAAAACTCGGGTTCAATAATACGTTGGTTACGGCAAAGCCACTGCGAGTAGAGGTGCATTCCCGGAACTGTAGCCACCCAGGATACCGGTTGATAAAAGTAGCATGGTGGATATATGTACAGTACCGTACAGTACGGTACGGTACGGAATCGGGTTTACTTGCTTAGGCGCAAATTAATGATTAGGCAGAGTGGCATTGGTATCTATGTTGCGACCACGGCTTTGGTCGTCAGATCGTCCCAATCGCCAATTTGCGCTCAGGTAGGGTAGACTACTCGTACTGGCAGGTTGGGGTTCGGAAGGACCGCCGTTGCCACAGGGGGCTTGCGCGTCTGCTTGGGACAAGAGGAGGGTGGGCTGCCGATTGATGAATATGATTAGATAAGCAATAAATTTTGGGCAGATGTTAGCTACGGTATCATATCATACTAGTCCAAACTCGTGGGGCTTTCTTACACTCTACTTGAGCAACGTTCTGGTTAAACTACTGCCGGATTATAGATCTTTCAACGAATGGCAGCAGAAGTTAGGATGTAATTTGGTTCACGAGAGGCCACTGGTAAAAGCATTCGGAATGCCGGAGAAATGGGGGGGGGATACCCGTGGCAAAGGTTCTCTAACTTTTGTCGAACGCAAGGTAAATTGGGTGCCTAAATGCTAGTCCTTGGTGAGGGACCGAATTGGTAATAAAGGGTTCCGTAGTACCCCCCTTTTTGTTTTTATTTGGCTAATAAAAGTCTGCTCGAGTCGGGAACTGACAGGCAGTCCAAGCTCGAAGCTCGGCGTTGCACACCTCTGGTAGGGCGCGATACGTACCACATAGCAGGTACTTGGGCAAGGTATCATATTTATAGCATGCGGAGCACGCCCCCAGCGAATTACTGATATATCATGAAAAATATGCCATAGAAGGGGAAATACCGTGGCATCTGTGGCACGCCTAGCGGGGCCTTTCTTTCTTTTCTTTCTTTCTTTTCTTTCTTTCTTTTCTTTCTTTCTTTTTCTTTTTCAGTCGTTCATTTATTTTTTTACAATTTATTTTTCCCCTCGCCTCTCTCCAAAGTGTAGACGAGACGATTGTTTGGATATAGGAGGAAAAAATATACGCAACTATTTCTGACGCCTGTGCAAAGCCGCATAAAACCTAGGTGGGTGCTAATCAAGTAAAGTGTGATATTATGATGGTGATTGGTTCCCGTTGTAGAAATGGTTTAGTGGGGACTATGCTTATCTGGAACGTCTCTTAGGTGTGAGCTTAGAGGTAAGGTTGGAAGGGCTCACCGCATATTTTAGTCTTGCTCGCAAGGGAAAATTACTACAGTGAGGAGTCTTTTAACTGTGAAACCATCCTCAATTCTACAAAGACTCGATGTGCGCCAAGCCTTCTGCACCCCCAAAAAATCCAGTAGCGTGCATGGTGTGCGGTTTCTAGTAACAATGCTCAGCTTCCGCTAGCATGCTTTCTCCAATCCGCCCACACTCAACCCAGACCCCCTGAATAAACTAAGAAGGCTACTTCTCCGAACAACCCTAAATCGCTGTTGTCATAATCTCTACAACTTTTGGTCACAGGTGCGTGGCTCAAAGTTCTCGGGATCCCTACTCGTGTGTAGTAACTGGTGCACAATGAGTTTTTCAAGTATGTGTATTCTGCCTCAATTTAATGAGAGCGATTAAACGGCCAACGATGCTAGGCAATATCGATTTACGAGCGCGTTGAGATATCTCATCATCCCCGAGTCTCCCTTTGCCCACCGCAATTTTTTCCCTCTCGGAGAATTCTGCCCATGATTGGGTCGGGGCGTAGCCGGCATATATGATCCCCCGAGCCCAGTAGGAAAAATTTGCCTTCCCCCAGGACAGTAGTGTTCGAGCAATACTGTACGCTACCATATTATCAATGATACCCTCCCGCGAATCATAGCCTTAATGCATGATACCGGAAAACTGTGTCTCGAACTATGAAATTTGGTGTCTGAAAATAGCGTCTTTACTATCGGAATCCATGCTATGGAAAGTACTGACAAGTTAGGTCCCCTTACAATAAGCGGATCCCATATCGCCAGCCCGCAGATACTGCAAGACGGTTTGGAAAAGGGCTTAAGGATGAGGCTTGGTAGCATATGGGGAGGATCGTGTGCTGTGTGAGCTACCAAGGGGCCAAGTTAGATCCACAGGATTCTTATTTAGCGATTCCGGGGATAATCTTGTACTGTATCTAAAAAACTAAATCTGGTTTTCTTTTCCACTTCTCTAGTCCATGTGCAACCCCTCTACATGTCGATTGAGATCAAGGTGCCTTCTTACATTGGCCTGGTTAATAGCCTCTAGTACACTCACGGTAGACTACCGAACTATATCACAACGAATGGTACTATATACTCAGTAGAATTACCACTCCAACACCAAACTTTGACGAGTGATTCTCCGTGACCGTATTATCAACCAATAGAGGAAATAGTGGTCATAATTAAGTCACCTGCTTGGAGATAACAGCAGTCGGCTGTGGCGATTCGTAAAAACAGACCAGAGCCGAGTTCAGGTTTTTTTCGCACATACTGTACTTTGTTTGTGTCCTAGATACGGCATGCGAAGAGTATTGCCGGGAATTTATCCTGCTGCCCCAGTCAGCCCTGCGGTCAACTTCGGACCCTGAACCATCCAAGGCGCTGATAGGAGACCATTCGTCAGCATATTTGAGGACTCTTGGAATTACTGCTTAGGTCAGTTTGTCGTAGAAACGGAACTTTATTTCGACGGACTTCTCGATGGGACAGGTTACGGGGAAGGTACAAGTAGCAACGGTGCTGTGCTTAGCGGTCGTGATGAGTATTAAAATTACGATGCCTATCTTAGAATCTGGTACGAGACAAGCAGAAGAAATTTCCAGCCTATACCCTCACGAAGGACTCTGGTGCGCTGCTTTGAGCTTAGGCGATCTGTTGATTTTCAGACAGATTCATTCATGAGGCTCCAAAAAAGGCCCCACCTTTCCTCAGTTCCAAAGGGACTCGAGTGGCCGACTAACCCCACTATCCAAATCTACAATATCGTGCGCAGTGAGGTAGAAAAGTCTCAATCTTTTGTTAGAAATTAACCCCTATAGGCTTCTCACCATATATTTTCCATTCCCACTGGATGGGAAACGCGACTACGATTAGCTATAAACCTAAAACGAACGATGGCTTCACGAGTGTTCCACCACTATTAGCTTCTTACCACCTAACACCCTAACCCTGCATATCTAGTGCGACATCACCAAACACCGATTCACCAACGATGAAACACAAACACCAGCAAGAGCCGAACATCCATCCTCACCCTCGGTGACCGACACTATCCTCGGCAGGTGGCATAAACACTACCCTCGGCCACGATACTTCTACCTCGGATATGAATCGGCACAACGCAAAAGAAGGGCGACCTAGGGACGGAAAGTGGGAGAGAAATCTGGCACACTCTGGAAGTGTGCCGGGAGGAAGGTTTTCACTTGAGAAGGATATAAGATAGCCTGTTCTTCCCTTTGTTTGTTCGTTATCAGTTGATCATCGCATTTCCGCTCACAGTCCTACGGTTATCTCTTGTCTCGTCAAAGTCATTCATTATTGTATACGATCCCTTTATTCTTTGGTCCATCTCTTATATCTTTTGTCTGTCAGCTTTATTCGTACCAATAAAAGTGTTCGCATCGTTCGTCAAACAAAGGATTAGATCCACTGCACCCTACCACCTATCAATGAAATATAAGGAGATACTTTAAGACGTTTGTTACTTTAAAGCCTTCTGATTGGCCGAGAGCCTGATTTGGTTTTTTTGAGGGTTAGGTATTGGCCAAATCCCAGGGTCCTGATTGGTTGAGATATTAACAGGTATCATAGGTCAAAAATGATATCACATTTTGGGAAGGGGTAATGATCTCATAGATGGTTTGAATATGATAGTTTAATACATTGAATCAAGGTCAATGATATCATATATGACTTGAATATCATACTAAGATATCTTGAATAGAAGTTCATGATATGATAGAAGACTCAGATATAATAGTATGATATGATACATTGAATCGGGATTAATTATATTTCAGATTATGATGACTCAGATATGATAATACGATACTTTGAATAAAAGTCAATTATATCATACCATATATTGTTCAAATACTATCAACAATCTATCTCCTAAACTGCTAAGACATTCAGCCCCATTTAAAATGTTAAACACTAGCCTACTTGAGTACCCGAGAATAAATCTAGGCACTCCATGAGTGTACTATGTATCATGGACTCGGACATACTGAGGAATACAGATCTCCCAGAATTCTGAGTACTATGTCTCTACTTCCCAACAAGGCTTCTATTATTACTGTTACTCAAATAGCTTCGTGTTCAACTTTTTAAATAGGGCTGAATGTCTCAGCAGTTTGGGGGATACGTAGATAGTTTAAGACATTTGTTACTTTAAAGTCTTCTCATTGGCCGAGTTTCAGACTTGCTTTTAAGGGTTTGGTATTAGTCAAATTCTACTGTTCTCATTGGTTGAATGGTTAAAACATAGTTGAAATATGATATCACTTTTGAAAGAGATTAATGATATCATACTTTACAAATATGTTAGTACTAGCATAGGATAATGCTTTCAGTAGTAGTTAAAAATATGATATCACTTTTGACAAAGGTTAATAATATCATATACAATGTCATATGTGTTTTCCTATCTGATGTTCAAGATTTTACAATTGTTTATGCATCTCTTATATACTATTCTTGGTTATGATATTTCTCATAATTATCTCATACAGTCTTTGTTTCATGCACATTGTTTGGGATTAACATGACAGGCTTTCAGGGTCAAACATATTTGCACTTATGTTTTCTTACATTGTTTCGCTATATTTCTCTCACACATATGGATATGCACTTTTCTTTATGAAAGATGATATCATATCACCTATATAAATGCTTAGAAGAATTAGGAACCAGAACTTCTGCCACTCTGCTCTCCTACTATCCTACCTTCTCACTTTGCATCACTCAAAATCCTCTATCATACTTGCTAGCTATCATTCCCTTAGAATTAATTGTCCCTTTGACGTTCATATTTTGAATAACAGATATGTCAATACTATCAAGTACCATACCTTTATTGAAGAATTATCATATGATATACAATATATTAGCTTACAAGCTGTTCAATCTGTAATCTATAAGCAGAGGGTATGAAATATTTGTTACTTGAGAGACTTCTCATTCTCGAAGTTGGAGATTTACAGTCTTCAACTTAAGCGTTTGATATCAGCCAAACCGTATGTCTTAAATTAGTTGTGAGAGTCAATTGTGAGTTAAAAGTATTATTATTTTTGCAAGTAATCAATGATATTGTATATGACATCACATCTTACAAATAGTCTAATACAATAATAGTAGGACATCTTATCATACAAATCGGTTACTACTATTATTGTACAATTCTTTCATTCATAGTTAATAATATCCTATATAACATTATAATATCCTACAAATATGTTGATAATTTAAGATGACAATTTTTCAATAATGGTTACTAATATCCAGGATAATCTTCTATCTTACAAACAGTTCAATACTATTATAGTAGGATGCTTTATTAGCAAAAAAGTATACTATAAGAGATAGAGTACTGTTACATCGGAATACTACTAACTGTCTGTATCCCCGGTCCAGTGCAGCTAGTCGGCCCTCAAACCTGTTTTGCATCTGATGGGTCCTGCAGTACACTACAACATTTGTTTGCATCAGGCTCTGTCAAATACAACCCTTCTACCTCACCATACCTCCAAAGCTAGGGACACTGCTCACCTTACTGCAGAATTCCACTGCAACATGATTGCATATCAGGATTAGAGTACGTTACGGGGCCGACGGGGCCCCAAAAAACGCGGGCCCCCGGCCCTTGTCCCCGCCCCGCCTCACTCAACGGCCTGGGGCGAGGTGTCGTTTTCGGCATTTCCCTACCCCTGTCCGAGTTCAGGCCCCCGCCCCACCCATACCCGAGACGGGTTCCCGTTAAAATTAGATGATAACAGAGGGGGCTCCGTCCAGGGAATAAGTACGGGTGGACCCCGGATGGGGGCGGGGTAGGAATTACCCGAAATATACCGCCCCGGCCCTGTGTAAGGGCGGGGTCTGGCGAGTGAAAACCCGCCCTGCTCTGTCCCATAACGAGCACTAATCAGGATACACCACTCCCTCATACTGTCTTTTGAGTACCACTAATCCACTTAGCTTTCTATACCATATCCTGTAATCATTTTCTCGGCTTTTTCAGAGTTTGCGTAAGGGGAATTTCTTGCTAAAGAAAATAAGATGAGTGCTGGTGCCAGATGAGAAAACCATCATACTCTTAATCTTAATTTTGCGCTAAAGATACAACAGGGAGGGAATTGTATTTTGAGAACTTGATTTGTCAGAAAGCCAAAATATCAGCTCACCGTAGTTTAAAAGTGAGTAATAGCCATAATATTCTTGAGTCTAGCCTAGCTCATGCTGGTTTCTCAGCAGTTAGCCTCAAATGAGACCTAACCAAATCTTCATTAATCACAATACTGAACATTCACACCATTTGATACTAGCTACAATCCTCCACCACAACTACTCTACTGATCCTTAATGGAATATATGACGCTTTCTAGACTTAACACCAGATATATATGCATACTATAGGATCCATCCTTATAGGAGTATTATTCATGAGGTTACAGAAGGAGGTGATCTCTGTACTCTATGATAGATTTCTTTACAACCAGGAGACTGATTTTGAATCTGAAACTTGGATGTTATTGGGCTCAATGCCAGATACCTGCCAGGATAAAGTATGTCTCAGTCACATTAATGCTGATGAATCCACTGACACTTCTGAAAGTTGTCTTTACAATAGATAGTACTCTAATAATCAGTGAACTCAATGGCTGATTTCTCTCCGACTGCAAACCTGATTCTGGATTTGTACTTACAGATTATAGTACTCAGTCCCAATTAAATGGTTACATGAGAAACATTTCTGTCACATTAATACTCATGAAATGGCTGATCATTGTGGAGAGGCTTTTACAATAAATACCCTGATACTCCATGAACTGGAGGACTGATTTCTCTACAACTACTTGACCGAATTTGCATCAGTACCTGGAATATCATTACCCCTGGAACGTACTATGCAATAGAATAAACTACTTCTGTGGTATATGGCAGCTCATTCATAGGCTGATTCCTCTAAAAGTAGTCTTTACAATATATACTCTGGCAATCACTGAACTCAATAACTGATTCCTCCACAACAGGTCCACTGATTCGAGATCTAATACTTGGTGATTATTGTACTTGATGCTAGCTACAAGCAGGTATAAAGTACATCTCAAGATAGTGATTCTCCATAGAGATATAGTGTCTCAGGTGATACACAGTCAGAAGCCTTCAATGAACTCAGAGTCTTGGTCTTTCTATGTGAATTGACCTGTACTAAATTAGAACAATAGAAGACTACTAGAACCCAATTTAATAGTTTGACGGTATAAAATCTATTGTGACCAAGGTGACTAAGAGTAGGAAGTGGTAGAGAAGAGACTCTGAGCTTATTTCAACTAGATGAGTAGTGCAAGTGAGTAATGTATATCCAGAGGATTAGGCACTCCGTTGGGTTGGATATAAGGCTTTAAAACTATATTGTAGTATGTACTAAATATTACTGAATGGGTCATATAGTATTTGGTGAATAGGGGCTCTGTTGGAATGTGGCTAGTGAGAAGTATGATAGGATGCTTCCATCTGAATAGGCAGAGGATAAATAGTTGAATCCTGATTGGCAATAAACACTTTAGTATAGTGTCCTGTGTGTCAAATGCACAGGATAGTGACAAGGTAGTGTATTATTTTTGAAAATTTAGGGAACTCTACTACTAATAGAAAGTTTTACAATAATTCAGAGGAAAAGAGTATCTCATATGGATAGTTTATTATGAACAACTCATAGAACTCTAAATAAATTTAAGGAAGTAAACTTCTTTCTTACTAATCATAGAATAAGGATTGAATGAGCCAAAAATGCTATCATAGTCTGGCTGACAAAAATGTTCCATAGTATGAGTCTGGCAAATTCAGTATTCCCAACCGTTCCAAGTCAGACCAATAGTAGATTGGCCTAAAGGCAATAGGCCAGGCCAAGGCTGACCTCTCCTGAAGGTAGCCTAGGCCAATATAGAGCGAATTTAATTACACTGTAAAAGCCAATTAGACCTAATACGTACATAGAGGCCCAGAGATTTACTGTTAAGGATCGATTGCTTTAAGGATATTTCAACTAGTGATTGTTACAATGTGGGGCAGGGAAAAGGGTCAGAAGCCTGCATTTTTCAAAAACCTGTTTGCCCTATAATGAACTCTGAATTCCAATCCCCTACTCCTCTTAAAGTTTATTGCCTTGGATTTTTTCCCTGTTACCTTAGGTCATGGCTTCTTAATTTATTATTCAATGCATGATACACGACCAGCTTAATAAAGTCTTAAACATTTACCACTAGGGTTACCAGCACTAGACTATTTCATTATTATTTCCCTTTACTTTGCCTTTTCAGCAGGAACTACTTTAAATTCCCAAGCAAATAAAGTGAAACTATTCTATTTTCAATATTATTTATTAAACTATTTATGTAACAGTCAACCCCCTATCTTGATACCTATATAGTCACTATCCTACTCTGCACAATTGATCTATGGAAATACCAGCTTTTTTTGTACAATTAATTCAATCAATGAATTAACAACTTGAATCAATAGTGTATTTTAATATTTTTTTTTCAATAATGGTAAAGCCTGATTGTTTCTCTATATTGAATCATGTTTGGTAATTGGGAAACAGTGACAGGAAATTTTGCAGTTAAAACAGAGTGGCCACTCATTTTGTGTATTTTGGTGGTCGCCATATAGGTGAACCTAGGCTATATAGACCAGGTTGAGCTATCATGTAACCAGGAAGAAGCCTATATGGCCTATTGGCAGGCCCAGCTAGGCTAGAACTATTCTTAAGCAGGCCTGTAGGCTCAGGCCAGGCTAGATCCAAGAGAATTTTAATAGGGTAGGTTAGGCTCTACTGAAGCTTGGCCAGCTTGGCCCACTGGGAACACTGGGCAAATTCAGATTGCATGGACTTTGATAGAGGTAAAAGGCAGGTAGGTCTTAGTATTGTCTTCTCCGAGTCTAGGAGGCTTCCAAATATACAAAACTGGTATATAGAAGTAAAGATAGAGAAGAATATTTGAAAGAAGGAATTTGATAAGGAAGAGGGGAAATCACAGCAAGATTTCTAATGCGGTGTAAAGGTTGATAAATGAGATTATCTATAGTTTAATTTGAGTTTATTATAGATTGGGGTGGGATGTGACTGAGTAGGGCAGATTTTTGTTTGCTAGGTCCTACTATTTTAATCAGAGGAGATTATTTTTAAATTATCTCCACTCCTGCCTAGGGTAATCCCCACTTATTCCCCCAACAGGGTCCAGGTTCTGCACACCTATTTTTCTGGAAGCCATTAAGGGAATGGAGAGAGCACTGGCAGGGGGCAGGGGCAAGGAACCAAAAAAAATACCCTACTCTAGGTGCTTCAGCAGGGCGGAGTGGGGAACACAGGTAGTGCCACATGTTTTCAGGGCCCTGGAGGGCCCATAATGAACACCAAATTTGATATACTTTTCACTTTCAAGTTTGTGTACTATTTCTGGAAAAAAATATATATTGCACCTCTAATGCTAGCACTTCTCTTGGCTACAATAATCATTTTCAAAACTGACATCCGGCTGGAGGCCGGTTGCCACTTGTTAGTTGTTTAAAATCTTTCAGTCATGATATCAAATCTTTTAACACAACCGTTAGTAACATTACCGTTGCCGACGACCGATCTAACATCCCATCCCGGCTATCCCCACCAGAGCCCAGGCTACGGCACCAGGACATCCAAGAGCGCAGAGTCGGAAATGTAGGGGAATGGCTCTTACAAACCGAGCAATATAGGAACTGGTACGCCCGTAGTGGGCAAGTGAATTCGATGACGCAGTTTTGTTTTGCTATAGAGATCCGGGGGTGGGGAAGACATATCGGGAGTGGGGACTAGCCGCGAAGAATGGAAGTGAAAGGGCAAGTGCTGACAAACCGCGATATAATCTCATTCGTGATAGACAGCCTGTGCGATTTGGGTAGAGGACAAATGTCGCCGTTGCGTACTTTTACTTTGACTTCGCCGCCGAAAAGGAGCAGTCGGCGAAAAGCATGTTGGGCGCCCTGTCAAACAGGTCTTGGGTTGGCTTGAAGAGGTGCTGGGAGAAATAGCGGAAGCCTATGAAAACTAGAAAAGCTCACCGGTGGACGGGCACCGTAGCTCCCCGGTATTGTGAAGATGCTGTGGACCACTACTTCCAACAAGCGCACATCTATCTGTATCGATGCTCTAGATGAATGAGCAGCAGAACGTCGAGTTAAGCTCCTTAAATCGCTAAACCAAACCCCGCAAAGTCTCCAGGCACTCGAATATTCGTGACTGGAAGATCGCACATTAAGAACAGAATCGGAAATCACCTTTCCGGAAGAGTCGCGTCTATAGGCATCACTCCCAGGCGAGATGATATCACTAGATATCTGTAGGCTAGGTTGGATGAAGACATTACCCCAGATGCGATGAACAACAGCCTGGAGGTAGACATCCAGAAGAAAATACTCCAAGATATTTCTGAAATGTGTGTTGAAGCAACAACACTCCGGAAGCAACCCCAAGTTTTCCACTGACAGATGCACATCTAGATTCCTGCTTGTCTCGCTGAATACCGATGTGATTCTGCAAGAAACCACCATCCACCACAGGCGACAAAAATTCAATGCAATGACGGATGGCTTGGGATTGGTGGATGCTTATGGTGAAACGCTACGTCGGATAAAGGGACAAGGTGGGCCGAAGGCGAAGCTTGGCATAGCCGCTTTGATGTGGATCTCTCACTCGGAGCGGCCTTTCAAGCCCGATGAATTATCTCACGCCCCAGCAGTCGAGATAGGGTCCCAGAACCTCAATATTGACAATGTCCCTTGGACAGGGACATTGCTAGCCTGCTGCCAAGGGCTTGTGGCAGACAAGGAGGCTTGCACCGTCGGTTAATTCACTCTACCTTTTTCCGGGCTCACCTCACCCCGAGCTTTTCGACACAGCTCAGCCGGCAATGGCAGAAACCTGGCCAAGTCACCTGAATTCGCAGCAGGCTAAGGCTCTTTCGACCGGGCCCCGTCCCGACCTCTGAAGCACACCGTTTCTAGGATATTCGTCTATGTATCGGGGAATGCACGCAAAAGGGTCCCTTTCAGATTGCGCAAAACTGCTTGCGCTAAAGTTATTTGACGACTACAATAACCACATATCCACTCAAATCCTCTTGAAAACACAGGAGTCGTATGTTTACCGTATTAATTTTGATAAGCTTTCCCTGCTCAATGGCCTGAATTGCGCATCCATCTTTGAGATTGACGAGATTGCAGTTGGTCTGGTGTAAGTGGAAGGTTGTGATATCAACTAAAAAGATTGCGTAGGTAATGCAGCCCCCGTGTGAGCTGCCTGGAATGGGCACGAGGGAGTGGTAGAAATACTACTCGGACGGGACGACATTAGCCCTAATAAACCAGATGAGTACGGCCAAACACCACTCTTTTCCACCTTCGCATACTGTACTAACAACCCAGGTGCCATTTTCCCAAGGACCGCAACAGCCCCGTAAATATGTCCGTTCCCGCCACTGCCTCCCTTCCCTTGCCCCCCCCCCGGCCTTCTCCCGCAGCTTAAAACACTGTTCTGCGTTGATTACCGTCCTACCCTCTCTCTAGATCAAGCCCGTCACATAAAACACAACCTAAGTCTATCCCCCCCCCCTTGGTGGAAGGTAACCATACTTGGAATGCACATATCGATCACATACCCATCCGACCTTCTATCCGGGTTTTGCTTATGGAGTCAAGTCAGGCTTTGTGAGCTGCTGTTTGAAATACGGAGTTTAGCGTTAGCCAAGGCTATTTCTACTGTATTGGAATAAGCTGGCGTGACTTGAAATTTCTACCATTTACTTCTATTATTATTTATTGGTCTGTTCTTTTTTTTTTTCAACAATTTGTTTCCTCTTTCCTCTCCTCTGAATTGTTGACACGACGGCTGTTTAGCTAGAGAGAGGAAAACATAGAGTGCAAGTATTTCTGACACCTGTGGAAAACTACATCAAAGCTAGTTAGTAGCCAAGTTAGATATGGTGGTGATGATTGGACTATCTCTACTAATCTCTCCACACCCAAATCGGGCCCCCTGGGCAGGCTAAGAAGGCCGCTTTTCCGAACAATGCTCAACTGATATTCCCATAATCTTTGTTAAGTCACAAGTGAGTGACCCAAACGCTCGAGATCCCTACTTGCGTATAGCAACTAAGCGCACAGCGAGCATTTCAAGTATACCCGGTATTCTGCCTCAAGTTGATAAGAGCGATTGAGCGGCCCACAGTGCTGAGCAGTATCGATTTACGAGCGCGTCGAGATATCCCATCATCCCCGAGTCTCCTTTTGCCTGCTGCGATTTTTTTCCTACCGGAGAATTCTGTCCATGCTCAGGCCGGGCCTCACGAACCTCTATGATCTCCCGAGCCCGATATGAAAACGTCGCCATGTCCAAGGACAGCAGGGTTCGAATAATACCGTACGTTGCCGTACTATCAAATACCTTCTTGTAAATTACAGCTGTTAGATGGGATACCGAAGAACAGTATCTCGAAGTATAAAATTTGTTGCCGGGTAATAGCGCTTTTTACTGCCGGAGTTCATGCTGCAGAAGTGCTGAGATTTCTTAAAGTCCCCCGCGATTGACTGATTTTAGATCGCCAACCCGCAGGTATTGGAAGGGGGTTTGACCTAAAACTTAAATATGAGGCTTGGGTATGATAGTAAATAAGGGGGATTGCGTGCAGGGGGGTGCTGCCAAGGAGGCAAGTTAAGTCCATAAGGTTCCTATCATACCAGCGATGCCGGGGGCTAATTGTGGTCTGATATATCTGAAAAAAATTAAATCAGGCTAGGGCAACCCCCTTTCCCATACTGATTGAGATCTAGGTTTTTTCTTATACTGACCAAGCTAACTGCTCCCGGTAAGTTCATAGCAAGTTGTCATACTGTATCATATTGGGTGTCATTGTGCTCGAGTATGCAATGTAAAATTCCCATTCGAAGACTGACCCTAGGCGAGTGACGATCTGTGACGGCTTTACAAAGCCAGAACGGAATAGTGGCAGCGGCTAAGTCGCCTGCTGGGAGACGATAGTGGCCAAGTGCGGTAGTTTCAATAAAAAGACTAGAGTAGAGTTGAGATGTTTTTTTCCCCTCTTTTTCTTTGCATGTACAGAGCTGTGCTAATCCGAGTAGTTGTGTGTACGCTCCGGGGTGAGGAATATCAAGAGTGCCACTGGATATCTGCTACCCTGCAGTCTCCGTTATTTGAGTGCTCAATCTTAAATCCTGAATTATCCTGGGTAATTGGAGACTGCTTATTAGCATATTTAGTGACTCTTTGAATTATACCTGAGGGTGGCCGACTTTCGGAGTTTAGTCTTGACGGACTTCTCCATTGCCGGAAAGATGGGGTAGCACATGGTAAAGGTATCAACTTACTGTGGCGCCCCACTGCGTTGCGCTATACGGCTGCCTTGCTTGGTAGCCTAGATAGATATCAAACCAGGGTCTTTGTCTTTCTCAGCACCTGCTGCGGGGCTGTGGGGAGAGCTTTCAGGGGTGTATTGACACCACGAAGAACTATGCTCGTTGCTTTAAGTCAGATGGTACGTGAATTTTCCGGGATTCATTTTATAGGGCCCGATGTGTTTGCATATATGCTAAGTTAACTAATTCGCTGGAGGAGATCTAGGGTATTCGGCCATCACAGCGCAATATTCGTTCCGCGCCACAGGATAGAATTAAGAGAGGCGTGGAATTTGCTACCGATACGGCGGGGACAAAGAAGTTATTGCGGGTGCAAATTCTGGGAGATTGTTGAGGCAGCCCTAAGGTACCCAAGAGGTCAAACAAACATTTCAGATTTCCCCACCCCCAGCAATTCCAGAAGGCACCCACTCCATCACCCGCTATCCGCAATATCCCAAGGAGTGAAACCCGGAAACCATCCCTACCTGTCAGCAATAATATCGACCCTCCGAACGCGGGCCCCAGCGTGTGGAACAACCTCAGGATTATCGATGACATGTCTCAAGTCTTGACCTAGCGATCGCCACTGCAGCCCCGGCTACTCCACAAGGACATTCAAGACCGCCCAGCCGAAATGTAAGGGAATGACTCTTACAAACCGAGGAGCTTAGAAGCTGGTGCACCGGTAGTGGGAGGGGCGAACCCAATGACGCGGTTTTGTTCTGCTATAGAGATTCGGGGGTCGGTAGGGCATATATCCGACAATAGGGATGTGCCTCGAGGAAATGCGGAAGAGGGCAAGTGCTGATGAGCCAGGATGTTAGCTCATTGGTGATAGACAGCCTGTGCGATCAGGCTAGAGGACAAAATGTCGCCGTTGTGTGCTTTTGCTTTAACTTCGTGGCCCGAAAGGAGCAGTCATCGGCGAGTATGCTGCAGACTACCTCTCCCGAAAAGCCTACATGTATCAACACTCTACTGGTAGACGAACGTATGGCAGCACATAGAGCTAAGCTTCCTAATTCGCTAAACTAAAACCTCTAAAAGTCTTCAGGCATCGGAATATCCTTGACTGCAAGGCCGCATATTTAGGATGACATTAGGAGGCATCTTTCGGAAGAGTAGCGACTGTACGCACTACCCCCAGGAGGGTGATGTCGTTAGATATATTCATACTAGGCCGGATAAGAGCCCATCTCCGGATGCAATGGACAACAGCCGGAGGCGGGCATCCGGGAGGAAATTCCCGGAGGTATTTCGGAAATATGTGTAGAAGCATCGACACTCCAGAAGCTATCCCAAATTATCCATTGATCCACGGACCGATATACCCAGATTCCCACTAATCTCGCCGAGTGTCGATCCGATCCTGCAAGAAATCACCATCTATCATAAACAGCAAAAGCCCACCGCAACAACCGATGGCTTGTGGTCGGGGGGATGTTTTCTGGCGCAACCCTGGGTCGGATAGAGCGAGGCTTGGCATGGCCGCTTTGATTTGGATCTCTCACTCGGAGCGCCCCATGAAGTCCAATCAATTGTGCCACGCCCGAGTGGTCGAGATAGGGCCGCCGAACCCCAAGGGCTAACTTGCAACGTTCCTTCAATAGGGACGTTGCTAGCCTACTACTAATGACTTGTTGTCGAATTAGCCACTAGGTAGTTAATTCACCAAAGGGACTGCGTGGGTAGTAGGTAGTATCATACAGTACTTGTACACCTCTCATGTGGGCTACTAGGAATGGACATGGTGGGGTGGTGGAAATGCTACATAGACGGGACAACCCCCGACAAGCCTGATGGGGGCGGCCAAACGCCACTTAGGTTGGCTATTGGAAATGTTTTTCCGGGAGCGATAGCTCTACTACGTGTACAGTACCGTACAACCTCCGACATCTGCCACAGCACGGCCAAAGGCCGATGAGGCACCCCGCTCCTTACCACCTTCGAATACCGGCACTCACTAATGCCCTTGTGACATTTCCGCAAAGACCGCAACAGCTTGGCGTTGGCGGAGGGGCTATTTCTGCGATGAGCTACGGGGAGTGTGTCTAGAAATTTCAATTACTATTTTCTATTTATTTTTGGTTGGTTCGCCCTTTTAAGAGTTTGTTTCCCCTCCGGGACAGGCATGACGTACGGTAGAGAGGAGGAAGCATAGCTTCTACAAATAAGCATTTCTAGCACTCGTGCGGAGCAGCAATTGGGACCAAGGACCAAGGGGTTACAGTAGGTCTGGGGCATGCTTCTGGTGCGATGCCTAATCGAGTCGAGCGATAAGGTGGGGAGGGGTGGGGCTTGGCATCGCCACTTTTGCGGAGCCGCGCTTGAACCCTCAATCGACACCTTGCTCGCCTATTGCCAGGGACTTCTTGTAGACAAGAAAGCTTCCACCACCTTGCGATTAACCCACTTTTACTCTTCGCCGGCGCCTCCGGGCTCATAGATTTTTGGTACATTTCACTTGACGGCTGCGGAAACCTCCTTTGGCTAATCTGAATTCTCAGTAGGGCAAGCTAGTCTCTCGATCTCTGACGCGCCCTTTCTCGATCTCCAACGGCCCCCCTTCCCGACTTCCACCGCATCCTTTCTCGTTCAATCCTGGGGGATCCACGCAAAAAGAGATATATCGGGTTCCGCGGAATTGCCTGCACCGAACATGTTTGACGACCCCAACACCCAGATATCCACTAAAATCCCCTCGAAAGCACAGCAACCGAGTGTTTGCCTTATTCATTCCGATTGGTTTAATGGTCTACACTTTGTCGATTTTGGGATTAACCAGCTTGGTGCTGATATTGACCAAAGGGGCAGCGCGGGTCATACACCTCTCGCATGGGCTGTTGAGAATGGGCACGAGGCAATCGTGAAAATACTACTTGGCCGGGACGACATCGACCCCGTCAAGCCAGGGGGCAGCTATACACCACTGTTGCTGGCTGCTTGTAATGGGCACGAGGGTGTGGTAGAAGCACTACTGGGACGGGACAATGTCGACCCCGACAAACCAGATGAGTACGGTCAAACACCGCTCCTGCGGGCTGCTTGCCATGGGCACGAGGGAGCTGTGAAAATACTACTTGGACGGGACGACGTCGACCCCGACAAGCCAGATGAGGACGGCCGAACGCCACTCATGGCAGCCGCTTGGAATGGGTACGAGGGAGTTGTGAAAATGCTACTCAGACGAGACGACGTCAATCCCAACAAGCAGGACATGAACGGCGAAACACCTCTCATGTGGGCTGCTTACAGTGGGCATGAGGGGGTGGTGAAATTACTACTCGCCCGGCGTGACATCAATCCCGACGTGCCAAACGAGGGTGGCCGGACACCACTCTGGTGGGCTGGGTTGAATGGCCACGCGGGAGTGGTGGCTCTACTGCAGCGCCGGACATCCGCCACCGCCTAGGCCCGAGGAGGCACCAGCCCCCTTACTACTTTCGAAAACCTTACTCATGACCCATGTGTCATTTCCGCCGCGACCGCGACTCTGCAAACGTGTTTGTCACTGCCACTGCCTCCCTCCTCTCACTCCCAATCTTCTCCTGAGGCCTTAAACACTGCTCTTTGGTCATTGCGCCTTACTCTTCCTTCCGGAATAGGCCTCCACAGAAACACGGCTTAAATTATCATTATTTTCCCTGGTGGACTGAAATACGTAATGGTAACGCACATACTGTACCTACCACATACCTGGATTTTCCTTACGGAGTCAAATTAGGGTTTGCGAGCTTCTGTTTATAATATAGGGTTTAGCGTTACTGTGCTCGAGTAGAGGGGGGCTATTTCTATGATATCATAGTTCATTTATTTTTTCTACGATATATTGTTTCCCCTTTCCTCCTCCCTGAGGTGTGGACGCGACGGCTATTTAGATAAAGAAGAAGGAATATACTGTACAGTGCAAACATTTCCGACACCCTTCCAAAGCAACACGGGGCCTAACCGTTCAGTAAGGTATGATGGTGATTAGTTTCTACTCTGGATATGGTTAATGAAGATCCTACCCATCCGGTACATCCTCTAAGTGTGAGCTCAACGGTCAGGTTGGAGGGTTGTCCGCACTTGCTTCGACTCGCCCATCAAGGAAAGTTAGTGCAATAAGGGTCTTTCCGCGGTGAAATTGACTCCAATTCCGCAAGCACCGTATACTCCAAAAACCCGCCGCGCAGCTAAACCCTCCTACCTTGTCTTAGATGCCCATAATCTGCAAGGCGGGGATCTGTGCTCAGTCTGCGCTGGTATACTTTCTCCAATCCGCCCACATCCAACTTGGTCTCCTGAATGCGTTACGCAGGTTGCCTTTCAAAACATGACTCAATAACTGTTGCGGCGACCCCCGCTTCTTTTCATCACAAGTGTGTAGCTCAAATGCCCGATATTCCTACCTGCGCAGCTAGATGCGTAACGAGATTTTCGGGCGTATCCAGTATTCTACCTTAATGTGACAAGATTGAGGGGACCACGGTACTGCCCAACATCGACCTATGAGTGAGTTGAGATCCCATCCTTCCCGAATCTCCTTTTCCCTGCTGCAATTTTTTTTCCTTTTAGAGCATTCCCTCTATGCCCAGGTCACGCCCCGCGGAGCCATATGATGTCCCAAGCCAGACAGGAAAACCTTGGCTTGCCCTGGGACAGTGGTGCTTGAAAATGCCGTACTTTGCCGTGTTGAAACTATCTGATGCCGTACCGTAAATTATAGTCCCAAAGCGCGATACTAGAGAAGGCGCCCCTAGCTATAGAGTTTGATGCCGGATGATGGTGCTTTTTTTACGACAGGAGTTCCTGTTGCAGTATGCGCTGATAAAATCAAGCCCCACGAGAACCGGGCTTTAACCTGCGGAGGTTAGAAGATGGTTGGACAATGGACTTAAATCTGAAGCTCTGCTAGCAAGTGAGGAGGATTGTGTGCGAGGGGGTACTGCTAAGGGGTCATGTTAAGTCCAGGAGGTTGTTTGCAATATCGGGGGCTAATTGTGTGCTTAACAGCTCGGGTTGGACTTTCTTCTCCACCTCGGTAGGTCATGTGCAACACCCCCCTCTTACATCTCGATTGAGATCAAAGGTGTTATTTTATATTGACCCAGCTAATAGTTCCCGGTAGGTTCACGGCAAGTTACTGAGCTGTATCATACTTAAATGGTATTCAATACTATGTAAATTACCATTTGAGGACTAAAGCCAGACGAGTGATTATCTATGATAGTATTGCGAAACAAACGGAGGAAATTGTTCGGATTATCATATGTCAGAGAGCACGATTGGTGGAGGTTTAGCGAACAGTTCTTATTGAATCAGAAGTGTGAGGGAGAGATCCATTAATTAGAATAAAAGAAGGGGAAGGCAGAAAAGGAGGAACTGTATGGGGAAGGCACAACATAAGGCAATGACTGGAGCGCGGGAATGCATACGCACCACATAAGTATACATTCCTACACTAAGGGAATACAACATAGCACAGAATAACAACGAGCGAGTAGAGATGACAGCAAAAAAATCAGTAAGAGCGACTCTTGGTCTATATTATAACAGAAATAGCTGTCACAACCGGGTCACCCGCTTGGAGATAAAAGCGATCAACAGCAGCAGTTCGTAAGAAAAAATGGAAGCAGAGTTTAGGGTTGTTGTTTTTTTGCACTTACTGTACTGTACTAATTACACTAGTTTGTTTGTTTTCCGGATAGTATGTGACGAGTATCGCCGGGGAATTGTCCTGCTTCCCCGGTTAGCCCGGCTGTAAACTTTGGGTCCTGAATCATCCAAGGCTCTGATAGGAGATTCTCCGTCAGCGTACTTAAAGATTCTTGGGATCACTATTCAGGTTGGTTAGCCGTAGAAACGAAATTTGGTTTCAATGAACTTCCCGATGTGGTAGGCCATAGCGAATTAAGCGCAGCGCGGTCGTAATGAACCTCAAAAAAGCATAGCACCCATCTTTACAGAATTTGGTGTGAGGTAGAGGGAAGAGGTGCCTGGCCTTTACCGACTCCGCTTGTTACTTTGGGTTGGGCGATGTGTTGGTTTTTCGACAAGTTCATTTATAAGGTTGATGTGCTTAGAAACACCAAGCTAGCCGATTTTACCAGAGATGCCCTGGGGTGTTTATCCGTCGAGATTTGTGCCGTGCCACAGGATAGAATTCAGGGAGGTGTGGCATTTGCTAAAGAAGCCGCAAAGGAGGTGTTGTGGGGAGATCGATGGGGCGGTGCTGTGGCATCTATGAGGTTCCACAAAAGGCCCCGCTTTTTCTTCAGCTCCAACAGTTCCAGCAGCCCACTAACTCCATCATCCATTGTTAAAAATATCCTAAACAACGAGCACAGAAAATGTCTCTACCTTTCAGCAATAATATAAACTCTTTGAACACGGCTATTAACGTGTGGAACAACTATACCATTGCCGATGGCCGGTCTCAAATCTTGGCCTGGCTATCGCCACTAGAGCCCAGGCTACGGCACCAGGACATTCGAGACCGCCGAGTCGAAAGTGTAGGGGAATGGCTCTTACAAACCGAGGAGTTTAGAAGTTGGCACGCTGGTAGTGGGGGAGGAGAATCCGATGATGCAGTTTTGTTTTGCTATGGGGATCCGGGGGTGGGGAAGACTTATATCAGGTAATGAGGGCGAACCTCGAGGGATGAAAGGAAGGGGCCAAATGCTGACGAGATGTGATGTTAGTTCATTGGTGATAGACAGCCTGTGCGATCAGGCTAGAGGGCAAAATATCGCCGTTGCGTGCTTTTACTTTGACTTCACAGCCCAAAAGGAGCAATCGTCGACGAGCATGTTGGGTGCCCTGCTCAAACAGGCCGTGGGCGGACTAGGGGAGGTGCCGGAGGAAATAGCGCGAGCTTATGAAGACCAGAAGAAGGTCATCGGTGGACGGGGGCCCCAACTTTCCGATATTGTGAAAATACTGCAGACCACCACTTCGGAAAAGCCTACATTCATATGTATCGACGCTTTAGATGAATGTGTGGCGGAGCATCGAGTTAAGCTTCTCAACTCCCTAAACCAAATCCTACAAAAGTCTCCCGGCACTCGAATATTCGTGACTGGAAGACCACACATTCAGGATGAAATTGGGAAGCGCCTTTCCGGAAGAGTAGCGACGATACGCACCACTCCCAGGAGAGGTGATATTATTAGATACCTTCATAGTAGGTTAGATGAGGACACAACACCAGATGCGATGGACAGCAGCCTGGAGGCAGACATTCTAAAGAAAATTCCCGAAGACATTTCGGAAATGTACGTAGGAGTAACGGCCCTCCCGAAGCTACGTCAAGTTATCCGCTGACAGATATATATCTAGATTCCTGCTAGTCTCACTGAATATCGATGCGATCCTGCAAGAAACCACAATCCATCACAGGCGACAAAAGCTCAATGCAATGACGGATGGGTTAGGGTTGGGGGATGCTTATGGAGCAACGCTGAGTCGGATAAAGGGACAAGGTGGGAGGAAGGCGAGACTTGGCATGGACGCTTTAATGTGGATCTCTCACTCGGAGCGGCCCTTGAAGTCCGATGAGCTGCGCCATGCCCTAGCAGTCGAGATAGGGTCACCGAACTTCAGTAGCGACAATGTCCCTTCAATAGGGACATTGCTGGCCTGCTGCCAAGGACTTGTTGTGGTAGACAAGGAGACTTCCGGTATCCGGTTGATTCACTTTACCCTTCAAGAGTACCTCAGGGCTCATCCCGAGCTTTTTGGCGCAGCTCACTCAACAATGGCAGAAACCTGCTTAAGCTATCTAAATTCGCTGCAGGTTAAGGCTCTCCCGGCCATCTCCCGCCCCGACCTTCAAGGAACACCATTTCTCGAATACTCTTCTCTGTATTGGGGAATGCACGCGAAACGGGAGCTTTCGGATCGTGCAAAATCGCTTGCGTTGAAGTTATTTGATGACCTCAGTAGCCACCCATTCACTAAAATCCTATTGAAAGCACACGGGTGGGATCTTTACGACGTTGGTATCGATGAGCTTTCCTTGTTCAGTGGGCTACACTGTGCATCTATCTTTGGGATTGACGAGATTGTAGCTGGTTTTGTAGAAGTGGAAGGTTGTGATATCAACCAAAGGGACTGCGTGGGTAATACACCTCTCGTATGGGCTGCGCAGAATGGGCATGAAGGAGTTTTGAAGATACTACTCGGACGAGACGGCGTCAACCCCAACGAACTAGATAAATACGGACAAACCCCACTCTGCTGGGCTGCCTACAATGGGTGCGAGGGAGTTGTGAAAATGCTACTCGGACGAGATGACGTCAACCCCAACGAACTAGATAAATACGGACAAACCCCACTCTGCTGGGCTGCCCACAATGGGCACGAGGGAGTTGTGAAAACGCTACTCGGACGAGACGACATCAACCCTGACAAGCCAACCGAGCGTGGTCAAACACCACTCTGGTGGGCTGCCCGCAATGGGCACGGGGGAGTTGTGGAAACGCTACTCGGACGAGACGACGTCAACCCCAATGAGCCAGATAAATACGGCAAAACACCACTCTTGTGGGCTGCCCACAATGGGCACGAGGGAGTTGTGAAAATACTACTCGGACGGGACGACATCAACTCCGACAAGCCAAACGAGGATGGCCAAACACCACTCTTGTGGGCTGCCCACAATGGGCACGAGGGAGTTGTGAAAATACTACTCGGACGGGACGACATCAACTCCGACAAGCCAAACGAGGATGGCCAAACACCACTCTTGTGGGCTGCCTACAATGGGCACGAGGGGGTTGTGAAAATGCTACTCGGACGAGACGACATCAACCCTGACAAGCCAACCGAGCGTGGTCAAACACCCCTGTGGTGGGCTACTGAAAAGGGTCACGTGGGCGTGATAGCTCTACTACAGTCTCCAACATCCGCCACCCACAGTCCGGCCTGAGCCAGAACAGACACCGCCCTCCGTACAGCTTTCAAACACCTCACGGGTTACCTATGTGCCACTTTCGCAAGGATCCCGGTAGCTCAATACGATAGACGTGTTCGTCGCCGCCACTGGCTCCCTCCTCTCACCCCCGCCCAACCTTTTCCCGATCTTGAAATAGCACCTCGTCGTTGTTGTCTTACCTTTCCTTCCACTGCAAGCCTCCCATAGAATCAATGCTCAAATATTTTTCTTCTCTATTTTTAGTAGGAGCAAGTCATATACAATCGGAATGCACATATCTACCCGTCCAACCCTCTATCCGGATTTTTCTTATGCAGTCGAGTAAGGATTTATGAGCTCCGCTTTAAAATCTAGAGTTTAGCGTCGGTGGAAGGCTATTTCTACTATATTGGGATTTAAAATTTACATCATATTTACTGTTTCTCTTTGGTTGCTCACTTATTTTTTCTACAATTCATAGTTTCCCCTTTTCTCCCCTCTCAGGTGCAAACCCGATAATTTAGATATAGAGACCAAAATACAAAATACACATTGCAAGTATTTCTGACACCCGTACAAAGCGATATAAAAGCTAGTTGTTAACCACGCAAAGCACGACAATCTAATTTCCACCACGGGCACGGTTTCATGAAGATATGCTTATCTGGACCACCCCCGTTCAAAGTGGGGTTGGAATGCTCTCAATACTGTTCAGTCCCGCCCAATGGGGGAGGTCGATATAATAAGGGTCTTTTGGTTATGAAATTAGCTCCAATTGTACAAGACCGTATAAACTCCAAAAACTCGCCGTGTATTCAACCGTTTCTGCATCTCCTTAGTTGCCGATCACTAGTATAACGCGTGATTTCGAAGAGCAGTACTCAGCTTATGCCGACATAGTTTCTCCAACCAGTCCACACTCAGCTTAGTCTCCATAATGCGTTGCGAGGGCTCCTTTTGTGAATAAGGCTCAACTGCTATTGTCGTAGTCTCGGCCTCTTTTGCCACAAGTGCGTTGTTCAAATATTTAATATCCCTATCTAATTTACACATCGTTGCAACTACAGGTGCATAACGAGTTTCTCGAATACACCCGATATTTCCCTCATAATTTGGGAAGAGGGAATGAAAGGCACACTGTGGGGCGAAATATTAATTTGGGAGAAGCTCGGGATACCCGTCACCCCCAAGTCCTCCTTTGCCTACTATAATATATACTTTTCCCCTTTCCCTATAGCATTCTCTCTATGCTCGGGGGTCACCTATCTATACAGGCTCCCGAGCCAGACAGGAAAACCTTGCCTTGTCCAGTGACAGTAATTTTATTGTCGCTGACGGATACCGTAAGTAAATTATCCCCCAAGGCGCGATTCCGGAAAACGGTAGCGTGTTTCCCCCTCCCGCTTCAGGAGCTCATGTTGCGTGAGGTGCTAACAAATTCACTTTCCTTGCAGCAGGTTGGTTTTAGATGGCCTACCTGCAGACCTGAAGAAGGCTGGACAAAAGTCTTAGACAAATATACAATTGGGAAGAATGTGCGCGGGAGGATTCTACTGAGGAACCAAGATACTATAGGTCCCCGGGGTTCTTATCCCCGGTGCGAGGGGGTAATTTGGTTTTCTTTTCCGCTGTGGATGGTGTATAACCCTACCCCCTCTTGCATCTTGATTGAGATTAAAAGCGTTTTTTTATATCAGCCCAACTTGCCAGAGTTGACGGAAGCGGATAGTTGTCTGAGATAACGAAAGCGGATAGATGAGGGACAAGACGGGATAATAGTCATATTATCATAGTTTCATTTGTTCTAGGCGGAAAGATAGACTGAAGGGTTTTTGGTTATGCCCCCCCTTTATTCATAATATGGAGGTACGCAGGCAAATGGGATTACGCATGAAGAAATCGATAAGTGTGGCAGACGATAGAATGATTGAGATAGTTTTATTATTTTTATATAGACGAGGAAGACGAGCGAATGAAGTTTCTGATTTTCCCTAGTACTCTTTTAGTTGAGCCCTGGTCTAGTTCCGTCGCGCGATTTATCCCCCGCAACACAACTATCAGTTTCCGGTAGGTTCACATCAAGTTACTAAACTATATCATACCAACTGGTATTCTATGCTATGTAAAATTACCATCCTAAGACTAAAGCTAGACGAGTGATTATGTATGATAGTATTGCAAAACAACTGAGGAATTGTTAGGATTATCATATGTCAGAGAGCACGATTGGTAGAGGTTTAGCGAACAGTTCTTGTTGAATCAGAAATGTGAGGGAAAGATCCGTTAATTAGAAGAAGGGGAGAGAAAGAAAGAAAAGGAGGCACTATATAGGAAGGCAACATAAGGCAATGACCGGAGCGCGGGAATGCATACGCACCACATAAGTATGCATTCCCACACTAAGGGGACGCAGTATAGTACGGAATAACAACGAGCGAGTAGAGACGACAGCAAAAAAATCAGTAAGAGGGACACTTGGTCTATATTATTACAGAAATAGTGGTCATAACCAAATCACCCGCTCGGAGATAAAGCGATCAACAGCAGCAGTTCGTAAGGCCATATGGAAGTGGAGTCTCCTAGGGCGGGGAGACTGAGCGCAATGATAAGCACTTCGAAATTATTGAAGAAAACAACACACCGCGTACAATAAAACAATCACGTCGCAATCGATTTTTTTGCCAAAAAAATACATCAAACGAGTCCTCTAAGATATGGGGCTAACAGTGTCAATAGTGATAATTTTTTAATTCTGTGGTGAGAGTATGAGTGATAAACTAGAGGCAACACGATCAGAAATATTTGATGTGGTTCCATTTTAGGAAAGTAGGCATCTTGGCATCGCAGAACACACAGAGAATTCTGGATTAGGTTGCGCTCAGTCTCCTCGCCCTAGGAGTCTCCTCTCCGCCGGGGTGGACGTGGGAGGCGACATGACGGAGAGAGAGCGGGGCTTGGCCTGGCGACTTCGGTGAGCTGTGGTACACTCTAGGGCCGAGATACCGGTGTCGGGCTCTCTCACTTCTGCCCTTGTGTGGATGGTGTGTCGCGCAAGCTGTATTCCACTCCTGTCGCCCGCGGCGTGACCTTCTTCTAAACCGTATAAATATCATAAATTTATCCTAGCTTCACCTAACTGGTATGCACTAGCTAAACAAAAACAAATAACACCTGCCTATCCCACAGTACATCTGGAAAGTACCACCCGTACAAGTCGTAGCAAGATCGCACCATTACTGCAAGTGAGCTACCCACAGTCGGCAAGGCAACCCCAGTCCAAAGACACAAGGCAGAGACTCATAGCCAGAGACACAGGAAATCCCAACCAAAAAACAAAAACCCTACCGGTCCTCGCAGCCCCATACTACAAGAGAAAACCAAAAACAATTTCACAACCTCAGTGTGCGCCACACGCGCCACGATCAAACTAGCCACACTGGTATGGGCTCAGCCACATGTGGCTCAGGCGCCTTCCACGACGCCACCAAAACCAGCGCAAAATCAGTTGAGCCCCAATCCCCCACCTGCTCCGACCAGAGCCCTCAGCAAAGAGGACCCGTGCAACCCCAAATCGTCCGGAAAACCGAAAAAAAAGGGGCCCATCATAAACCCAGAGGGCAAGCCCCCCAGGATCCGCTGCCTCAGTGATGAATCCGACACCGACCAAGGACTTTCGTGATGGAAACGAGCTCCCTGCCCGAAACCAACCTGACATGAAGCCATCGTGAGATAGGCCCCAAGGGCGTTGATTGGGTGATCCCCCCGCCCCCGCCCAAAAACGACCTGTCACAAGAGGTGACAAACCGTAAGATAGTTGGGTAGGGGATTGACTCGATGCTGACCCACTTAATTCACCGGATAGAGGATAGTAGGAGAGAAGTGCTTGACCCAATCAAAGTAGAAAAAGGAAACGTTGACAATAGTGTG
>Ga0307517_10000574_pt1 | contig 62769 bp, 54 predicted proteins | sample 23_EM_MG_FD_194515 | JGI IMG/M metagenome (GOLD analysis project Ga0307517, IMG submission 194515) | Populus trichocarpa ectomycorrhiza microbial communities from riparian zone in the Pacific Northwest, United States - 23_EM | ecosystem: Host-associated > Plants > Roots > Unclassified | place...
TCCGTGGTTGTTCTATCTGAGAAGGAAGCAAACAAGTATTGAGCAGAAGAAAGAAGGGTTGGGGTTCGGGGAGGTCGGTGATGCGGCTATCGGCTAACTAGTGTACATGCAACAACGATTTCTAACAGATACCATACTAAACCGTGTTAAAATCAGTGTTCCGAACCGCCCAGGGGCCCCACAGGGACACTTGGGATAATGCTAAGAAGACGGGACCGGACTGGACAGCTAGCCCTTGTCTTGTGTAGGGAAAATTACTCGGGGAACTGCCGGGCTAGGCTGGGACCGCCGTGCCCTACATGCTAGGCCTTTATTAGTATAGTGAGACAAACGGGAAAGCGGCTGATAAGGCGGAGGGGGGATAGCAGGACCTCCCGGATTGAGCGGGGGATTATGGGCGTATGAAAAGACTGCAGGTTGTGGGGGGTTTACAGACCGCAGTCATTAGGAATGACAACCGGGCACATGGGGAAAAATAAATGAGGGGGGCGGCCGAGGATTGCTGAGAATTGCGGGGGGCTGCCGACAAACTATGAGTGATATATGATGATGCCATGAAACCAATATACAGTAATAAAAGATATGCTTACAAGAAGGTTAAATAGGTCATCAGGTGCTCTAAGTATTAAGATAAGACTGAACCGATCATTCTGCTACGAGCCTTATTTTCTCCTTAAAATACTTCCATAAGTCTTTGGCTTTGACTATAGTCACGGACAGTGTTCCCAACTGGCCAGGTAGGCCAGGGCGCGGCAAAGCCTGGCCTATATAGCTTGGCCGGCCTACATGGCCTAGGCCAGCCTACTCTTAGAGAGCTACGATGCAGTGTCCACGGCAAGAACTCACAATTAATGCTCTCCGATTAGCATTGAAAATACATGAAAAATTTCGCTCTATTAGCAAAAATACTAGATACAGTAGTTAATTAATCAATTAAATTAATTGTAGAAAAAATCGAGGACACGGAAATTGAAAGAGGTGGGGGGATCAGGAGATCCTTAAAGCGATATGTTCCCAAAGCTAATCACCGGGCCTATAGGCCCCTATCAGGCCTGATGGGCTTTCGCAGGCCGCTCGAGTTCGGCCTATATCAGCCTAGGCCATCTCCGGAGTGGCCTGGCTTATGGCCTATAGGCTGGCCTATGAGCGGCCTGGCCCGTTGGGAACACTGGCCAACATTCCAGGGAGAGCCCCCGGATCAGTGCGGCGGAATTCCCTGATTGTTACTGAGACTGGAACATTTCGGGGAGGCAACCGGTCAGACAGACCCACCGTGTAATAGCAGGTCGGAATTCCTGGGCTAAAGTTCCTAGTTGCTCTTGAAAAAGTCTGGTAGGTAGCTACCACAAAGAAGGATCCTGGTTTGTGTTGGGCTGCGAGCATTTCTCGATCAGCGTCGCGCACACATTCGGCAAACCTGAATGCCGGTATAACATGCGGGCCGTCTTCCGGTCTCCAGTCATTCCCGGGGAATCCGTGAGGGTCGGCTGAAGAAAGTGAGAGGTTAGGGAGACAAACTTCCGATACCACAAGAGCACAAAGTAAGGAAATTTAAAAAAAGATCAGAGAGAGATTCATACGATTTCCAGAACGATCTGTGATTCTCTCCAGCTCCTTAGCCGGAGAGTCATCCTTGTAGGTATATTTTCGGGTGTAGTCACATTCCAATTCCAGGCGTATGCAGTGCTATCCAAGATCAGAACCTAATTTTCTAGTTTGTCAATGAGGAGAGGGGCAGTGTTCCCAAGCGTCCAGTCCGTCCGTCTTCGGGGCCGGACGGGACGGACGGCAGTACAGTACCTGAAAGGGCGCCCGGGACGGACCGGTATCTTGGCGTCCATCCAGACCACAGCCCGGGACAGACTGGCGGGGACTACAGGTGCCTCAGGTGGCGCAATTTTCCGGGTAACTCCGGATGATGGGCGGGCCCTGTATGTGCCTGGCGGGCCCTACAGGTGATTGGCGAGGACTGCAGATGACGGGTGAGGACTACAGGTACGATTCGGGAGTTACCGATCCTTGGAGGACTGTAGGGCCCTACAGTCACCCTCTTAGACGGTAGTAGTCCCTCCCAAAGGATAGACGCTCTTGCCCTACCAGCTTGAGACAGACGCCCGGGACGCCCGGGACTGCAGTCCTGGCGGTGTCTACAGGGTGGACGGGACGCTTGGGAACACTGGAGAGGGATGAATCGGAGGAGTTACCCCGCATTTAGGATGAACTTCATCGCATTTAACTTTCCGACGCTGTATAATAAATGTTAGTTGCGTCCATTTCAATCATTGAGGAACGACTTTCGTCATATCATACCCGGCATACCCTAAAAGATATAAAAAATTGTCAGAATTCCAAGCGAAAAGGATGAGAAGGACGCGTACCAGCAGCCTTTCCTCGACCTAGGCGCGAGGGTGGGGGCGAGGGCGGGGACCGGGGCGGGGGCGAGGGGGTTGACGTAGAATACCGGGTGACCTGTTACCACAAATGCTAGGGATGGTAAATCGGTGGAATGGAGGACCGTCGGGGGGGGTTGGGGGAAAGCTTTCTTTTCTTTCGCAGAGGGTGTACTTGACTGCTGATTAAAGACTTCAAGGTCCTCGCCATAATCTTCCAACCCTTGGATCACTCCCGCAGAAAAGTCCTGAAAACTTTCGCCTCCCGCTGCCTGAGGGATCTCCGGCAGCTGTTGAAATCCATTTTCGCTCAGAGGACCGTTTAGCGATGACCAAATACCGCCATACTCTGAAGGGTCTAGACCATCGTTCGAGTTACTGAATCCAGCTTCAGGAATGTCGGGCCACCATGAATTATGAACACAATTTAGGGCATCTATGAGAGGTTGGGAAGGCACAACACTTGTGCTCGGCATTGTGTTGGGATATGCGGAACCCCCAGGACAGGTACCTGACCCAGAACCTGGGACACGACATCCGTGACGCAGGGGGTGTAGTGGAGGTCCCCCCCGCACTTCAACATTACTGCTTGACGCATAGGAGCCCAGAGCTTGGCAGGAATCCGGAAACCTTTGCTCGGGAAGTTGTCTAATAAAACTGGAAGATTAGTAAACAAAGAAAGCAGCATGCAAGATGTATACCGGTAGAGGACGGAGAAAGGGAACGGGACAAGACAGATCATTGACCGCTGTAACGAACGCACATTAGGGAAACCTCATGATGACGAAGGGAGACAATACCGAGAACTCGTTGCATTATTCATCTCGTACTCAGGAACACGGCTTAAATAGCCTCGTGACAAATGCCACAATGAGTTCGAAACAAGGGAAAAAGGAGCCAGTGTGCAGGTCGGACCGGGCTTCACTGAAGTCTAGGGTTGTTTGTAACAAAACAAAATGGGGAAATGGGGGGAGAGGCACCGTGAGTTATGTATCAGTCTTCTTTAGCGAGCGGAGACCATTAATAGCGCATCTCCTCAGGGAGTGGCAGGTACGTATGTGTTACCTCCACACAAAAATGCCGTCGATGTAATCATTACTCTTCGAAAAGGAAAAAGGAAAAAGGAAAAAAGACACCCCGGTGTACTAAACCACTATAGGTAGTGCGGAAATGTTCTATCCCCTGGACAGAGGTAATTCGAGTGGGTGAAGGCCAAATATAGGCATAATATATTCACAGAGTTTCCCTAGATGGCCCAACCTGGCTATTCGAGACTTTAATATAGACTATGAACAACCTAGAGTGCGGGAGACCACACAAAGAAAATACACCGATACAGGGGGTTTCCGAGTCATCGCCACTGAGCTATCTTGTGCGGAGGGGGTTATAGGGAGGCGTGAGAGAGTTGATTTACCCAAAAAGCCATTGCAGGAGGGGGGACAGGTGACTACCTTACCAAAACTATCATGGTCCTACGGAGCACGAGGTTCCATAAATTTCGAGGCTCCTACCCAGAATGGAGTTTTTTTTTTTTTGTTTGGATAAATGCCACGTTTAACTTTAGGGCCTGATCCCTAAAAAAAAGTCTCCATTTCAGCGTGGTTTGCCTACTCGAGTATTGTATTTTCCCTAATACGGTGCATCCCCGCATGAGGGTTATTTTCGAGTGAGGCTCTGTGATGGAGCTATCACCGGGAGGCTTGGCTGTTGTTGCTGGACTCTCTACGATAACTTACTGCTTTTTTAAAAGTTTATTTAGAGGTTTGGGTGGCGGGATCCATTCCTGCGCCCACTGCGTGGTCTCCGGAAGTGGTGATAAAACTCATGTCCTTTTCCTTCCAGATGTTGGTGTTTGGTTACCCTCACCCCATAATTCTAACTTGAGTGAACGATGAGGGAGGTGCGGTTGGGGGGCCAATGAGATAAGGAGAAATTCTAGGCGAGGGATCTAGTCTGAGTTTGTGTCTGCGATAACCTATCAGTCCACGTGAGGATAGATATTTGTGGTGGTGGGTTTAGGATTGTGCCTCCTCATTTTTTACATTGCCGAGAGGGACTCAGAATTGTGTGTTTGGACTTGCGGATCCTTGTAGAAGGGGGTTTAGATGGATTAGATAGCTCGGGGGAGCAGGGGTCTGTTGGCCTCAGGCTTGCTGCATAGCTGAGGGTGGGGTCAGCCCGGTCCCGTATCAACTTTTCAATTCTGTCATACCCATTCCGGGCAGCCCACGAGGCAGCTGTCCCGCAAGAGTGGTCGGCTGTACTGGGGTTGACGTCGTTCCGTTCTAGCAGTATCCTCACGACCTCCTCATTCCCTTCCCCTGCGCCAACGAGAGCGGTGTTCCACCATATTTAGCAGGTGCATTGGGGTAGACCTCCTTCCGATCCAGTAATATCCTCAAGACTCCCCCCGGTTTAGTAAGCTCCAGTGCGAGCAATTGTTACACCTGGTGAAGTGATGAATGGATGGGTGGGTGAGTGGAGAGGCACCGGTTAACTATGAAAATCGCTTGCTCAAGTATAGAAGAGCGGTTTCATGTTCAGTGCTCCAGTCCTGAATGAATCTAGAGATTCGGCCATCCCACGCTCCATCCATCCATCCAGTCTCGGTAAGCATCGCGAGGTCGAGATATCGCTCCTACAACAGCCACCGACGGATGAAAGGAAATATCCAAAGCAAATCGCCGTTTGGTATATAACACATGCATTTCCTGTAAGAAACTAAAGAGTAATATACCAAAAAACAAAAAATAACCAAAATTCAGAATGTATCTGTAAGAAATAGTTCTTAACCCCAACCCAACCCCCGTACTATTATGGAAAAGAAAGAAAATGAGCACTAAAAGCTATATACGGCTGGCATTCCCGCTATAACTACAAAACTACGCGGCACACCGAGGCGGAACTGTAGTGCCATAGACACGGGGGCCCACAGGGAAATGGAATTGGAAGAGAATAAGGCAATGTCCGCCAGGCTGTGGTATTATTGAATCTTGGGAGGGAGGTGGAAGTAATCTGGAGGGAGGGGGCAGTTAGTCGGGAGTATCTGCGGGGGTGCCTGTGCGAATCCCTCTAAGTGCGGCATGGAGGTTTTTTGAGGATTATACTATGATATAGGAAAGATTTTGTATAGTCGGTGTTAGTGTTAAGTCGTGTTAGGGGATTGTTCGGCATAGCGGGGTTGAGGTCTTCCCGTCCTGGCAGGAGCTTCGCTGCTCCATCACGCTAATTGGTCTCGTTCGAGGTTTTCCAAGTCTTGACACGGAGGGTTTAGAAGTATCAGATGAATGAAGGGTTTTTTTTTCGGCCCCGTTATTATACTCGTTGTTCTGTGGTTGTTCCGGTTAAGATAGTATCAGGACGAGACTCTAGGAGGCTAGGCTAACCCCAAATTTCGAGCAATCGAGGTCGTTTAGTAAGTATACGTAGGCCAAAATACACCAAAATTGCTGGTTCTCGAGCCGTTATATTTCCGCGGACAACATAGAACTCAGGTCTGGGAAAATTTTGAGAAAATATATCATGTCTGAAGTATAACATATATTTATCTCAGTTTTTTATCTCAAGCTTGTAGAGAGCTGTGGGCACATGAGCTGGGTAAGGTGTGTTGAAATGTATCTTTCTCATACAAAAGCCCTGGTCTTGGCAGGTACCTTGAGAGCAGAGACATTCTACTCCTCACTACTGTAGGATAATTGAAGGAAAAAAATGCCATATTTTTTTGTATGGATGCCATTAGAGAAAATTGCTTTTTTAATTTTTTTCATGCTATTTTCATCAATGGTGGTTGAGTTATCATATGATAGCTCGAAAACCAGCAATTTTGGTGTGTTTTGGACTCCGTATACTTACTAAACGACTTGTATTGAGAGCCAGATACGAGTGATAGTATATGATACACCACCGAGACAAGTGTGGGACGAAATACCCTACCCTATGATACTATACGGGTCAGGACGAAGGCTCGCGAGATACACTACAACACTTCGAGTCATCCAGAATAAACAATTTCTACTATCGACCTACGTTAATTAGCTACTAACCAACTAAGTTACCGGTATCCTAAATAGGTCAGATATCAAAACAGCAACACCCCGTCAAGGCGGCTCAACACAAAATCGAAACGAATAAGAGAGCAAAAGTAGCTAAGCCAAACAAAGTACAATAGAACCCCCCCCCCAAACCTATTGGGACCCTCCATCCTCCGAAGCAAAACAATAGCCCTCCCATTCTCCAAACAAGGAGAAATTTATCTACTCTTCGTGATCGCTTGGTTATCCTGCCCGAGGAGACGGACTTAGAGGGTCGCCCCCTACGTCCCTACCCTGTTGCGACCCCACCCCAGATTGCGCCGGCACCTTCATGTTCGGATGGATCAGTTCCCTCGGCTTTGGCCTTTTTAGTAAACTCTTTTTCCCTCTTCCTTGCTCGTGTAGCCATCTCGGTGATGACCTCCTCATCCTCGGGTTCTGTTGTAGCCTTGGAGAAGGCAAGATCACACTCATCCCAATTTGCAAGAATTTCTTCCTATTGTATTTCCTCGTCTTAAGGACGGCCTGGTTTTTGGTCGGCGCCGCGCGGCCCCTCTCACCAGTGATCTTGAAGATGACCATGTACTTTCCTAGCTCCAGCCCGAGTTCTGCGTTCACACTTCGGGAAATGTCGACGTTTGATCGCGAGCGGGTGATGTATTCTGTCTCACCTTCCTTCTAGACACGGAAGTGGAGGTTGAAAGAATACTGTCTTGCGATACCGTGGAAGTAGGGGTGATCGAGTTGGGAGAGGTCAATGACTACGGGGCCCTTTGTGATGAGGTTAGCTTCGAACCGGGTGGGGCGATATTCCATTGCCCACGGCACTAGTACTTAGATCTAGCAGTTTGTGACGGTCCAGCTAGGGTCGAAAAGGCGGGTACGATCGACCCGACCCAATTTGTGAAAGAAGTCATTATCTGCTGTTAGCTAGAGAAATCAGCTGTCCACTCTTTCGAACCATCGCTCCACTCGGCAGATCCCCATAGGTTTCTAAGACAATTAATATCTGATCGACATTTCGAGCATAAGGGTCATACCTAATAAAGACAAATCGCTCCCTTTTCACCTCTCCTTAAGGACCCAATAGGCATGTCCCGAAATAATTCCGGATCGCTCTGCCGCTGCACTGCCCAACATACCAGCTGCAAACAAGGAATCCCTCCTTACCTGAAGAAGTTCTTCCTTCCAGAACCTAGCTTTATCCAGGGTGCCACAAGTATCACTTGTAACACCCCCGTTTTAGTCTTCAACCCCCTCACTACTCCGTATGTCAGGCAGCCCACTATTACCATGCTAGGAACAGGAGAAGAGTGAAAGCTTACCCAGTCCAGCCTCCATCAATCGAACCGTAATCGCCATGAGCCTTAGCGCACGCCTTCTCCAGCAAAGGCAGCTAAGTCTCGCTCTTATCCTCACGCTTGGCAAACAATAATGCCTTAGACCCTGTGGCAAAAGTCTGTTTACAATCCTTTTCCTTTCCACTTAATTGTGCTTGCACATGCCGCTCGGCATCATGGCACTCCCGGGTCCTCAGGTATCGCTGGCCATCGAGGATAGTTGATATCCACTAGCCATCTAGTAAGCCTCCATTAGTTGAAGTGATCGGATGATTCAGGTTAAGGCCACAATACCGCGCATAAAGATAAATCCATAAACACCCACCTCTACAACATACCAGTAAGTTAGCAAGAAGTGCATACCGGTAGGCAAGATTAAGTAGGGTTAGTGGGAATCATACGTTCAGCCCTTGCAACACAAATCTTAAGGTCAGACACGTTTGTGGTTGCTGTCACTGCCGCTAAGAGCCAGTAGTCACCAGTCTAACCAGTTAGATCCACAGCCGGTAAGTTTTCGGCATACAGCACTCACAACTCCCTAACGGTGTTTGGGGAAGAATGCTTTGTTCTGTTGATGATGCTCTGGAGGGGGATAGTTGGTTTGGTGGGGGATTTGCGAGTGGCGAAACCTGTAGCCCTCGAGCGGGGGGCCGGTGTTTGATGCACCGCCGTTAGAAGCCAGGCTGGATTGTTGAAGATGGTCCTTTGCCTTACGTAACTCTAGTTTAGTGGTAATCTTACTGACTGGTATTCACTACGACATAATTAGAGAATTTCAGTGCCTTCTCGTTTCTAGGGGGGGTGGGATATAGTTTTCGATCATGGCGTGGCCTTAGGGAGGGAGAGACCGCACTAAGAAAATACGCATATACCCGGGGGTTTCCGAGTACCCGGCAAAATTAAAGCTTTTGCATGATAATACTATGATACATTCCACCTCCATTGGACACTAGTGTACTATATGCTCATGGTAGGAAAGGGGGAAGAAAAGGGTTCAAGATCCTGAGGGGTAATGAGCAACATACTAGATTCGGCAGGGGGGGGGAGACCCCCCCATCGCTCACCAAAATCCGGAAGGAAAAGGACATGAGTTTTATCAAAAAAACCACTTCCGGAGACCACGTAGTGGGCGTAGGGATGGATCCCGCCACCCAAACCTCTAAATAAATAAATTTATTAAAAAAAGCAGTATCGTAGAGAGTCCAGCAGCAAAAACAGCCAGGCCTTCCGGGTGATAGCGCAATCACAGAGTCTCACTCGAAAATAACCCTCATGCGGGCATGCACCGTATTAGGGAAAATACAATACTCGAGTGGAGCAAACCACGCTAAAATGGAGACCTTTATTTTAAGGATCAGGCCACCAGAACTCTCCCTAAAGTTAAACGTGGCATTTATCCAAACCAAAAAAACCCAAAAAAAACCCAAAAAAAAACTCCATTATGGGTAGAACCTGGAAATTTACGGAACCTCGGGCTCCGCAGGACCATGATAGTTTTGGTAAGGTAGTCACCTATCACACCCACTTCCTGCAATAGCTTTTTGGGTGAATCAACTCTGTCTCTTCGGCGCGGCTGGTGACTTAAGCTCAGCAGAATTGGTGCCTTGACAAAGTATTCCCGACAAGCCCACAGCGCCGCATATTCTGCCCCACTGCTCCGGATACAAATTTCTGAAGCCTATCAGGAGATGCAAGAGATAATTCCTTGCTGTGAACGGTGAATGCTCTCCTCTGGGCGTAAACAAAAAGGCGGGTGGGAAAGACTATTCATAACCATTGAGGAACCCACAACCCAACCCCCCTCCATGATGGTATCCAAATTACCCCGCCCTTCCAGGAAAACCTCATTACATCATACTCCCCTCACGCCTCTTGCAGCTTCTAATACCTCACACTTTACCGCTTGTGGGCTCGATCCTCACGGGTGTTCGGGAGGGAATGCCTTGTTCTGTTGATGAGGCTCTGGAGGGAGGTAGTTGGTATGGGGGACCTGTAGCCCTCGAGCGGGGGACCGGTGTTTGGTGCACCGCCGTTGAGAGACCGGCTGGATTGTTGAGGATGGTCCTTTGTCTTGTGTACTCTAGTTTAGTGGTAATCTTACTGACTGGTATTCACTGGGGCGTAGGGAAATTCGGTACCTTCGGGATATATTCTTCAGTCCAGGCATTGCCGTAGGGTAATTAGCGGGAGAGTTGTGGGAGACTGCACAAAGAAAATACGCCTATACCGGGGGTTTCCGAGTCATCGCCGGAGGGGCTTATAAGGGGGAAACGTGAGAGACCCATGAAACCAAACTAACAGAAAAGGCCGGTATCGTGGCAGTTTTATTTAAGGAGAGGGTATAAGTTAGAGTTTACTACTACGATATCAGTTGGACTAGCGCGAACTCTGTAAGCACAAAGAGTGTAAAAAGAAAGCGAGAATCCCAGCAATAGCGGAAACGTATATTAGCCCTTGAACGGGAAAATTCAGATATCATAATATTATGTATAATCATCAATTACCCCTCCCGTATAAACCGCTCAAAATCAGTTCCCAACGCCTGACGAACCATCGGTGAGCGCTCATCAGCCAATGCCTGTTGAAGACCCAGACGCACGTCGCTCCACAAGCTTCCGTGCCCTTGCAGCTTGAGCATCTGCGTGGTGGCTTCCGCAGCCTTGATACGGATGTTCTCATTGCCTCGATCGGTGAGACACTGGTTGACCTGAGACCAAGCTTTACCGAGAATGTCGTTCCAGTCCTTCTCTCCCAGTGTAGTTGAGGAAAGACGACGGAGAACAGTTGTTATACCTTCAATTCCGCGTATTTTAAGATCGTAATTGGCGCCCGCTAGCTTGGCTTGGATAAACTCCAGGGCCTTTAAGGCATCGGTACGGGTTTTTGCTCCTGTAGTGGATTTTAATATGGAGTTAGACGGGGTAGGTATGAGGTCAAACCTTTAGAACCAGGGTCTGGCCTGAAAGCTTGGCAAAGTGTAACCAGGCCATTTGCTAAAGTAGTCTCCTCTCTGCGCCGACAAATGTCAGTTAGTCGCCCAGTGCGCGGGCAGATGCGTTCACAGAGAGTAAATAAGCTTACATAGTTTTCAGAGAACGGCCGCCGGCGACGTCAACATCCATCGTATCCTCAGACTCGTCTTTAATCGAATCTATAACAATATCGTATGCCTCCTCGAAAAGGTTCAAGGCTGCAAAACCGTTGACAAAGTCACCCAGACTCTTTAGCGCGATGCTTCTATACGCAGCATTTTTACGTTTTGCCTCTCTCAACACAATCTACTCGTATATAGTTAATTATTGAAGCAATGGAGAAAACACTGGTCTCGCACGTACCGTTGATAGTTCTCGCAATTTAGCTTGGTCCTTCTCGAAATATTGGACGGCATTCACGCCGAGAGCAACAAGAGCATCAAGAACAGCCTCCTTCCCATCCCAACTCTTTCCCGAAGTTGCCGATACCAATACAGGCCATAACAGGTCCACCTGATCGGTCGTAACGTCCTTGCCGATTGATTTACATGCATCAGCCAAGCATAACGCTGCTGTTTGCTTGAGCGCCCATCGCGGAGAGGAAAGATGGGTCTGCGCTAGTGGAATGATCTCCCTGAGATAAAGTTTGACTGCGCCTGTCCCACCGGTGTTTTCCGTCCAGGCTTTTGTGAATATTTCAGCTACAGGGGCGTGTGGGTCATGCTTCCCGACAAAAATAAAGGGTAATATGTCCACAACCAGAGAATTAAACCGATCCGTAGCGCTAATGCAGTTAGAAATGAGGATACTAAGGGACGATCGGATACGCACTTTTTACACAAGGCGTAAACCACTTCACCAGCTAGTGCCCTAGACCCTTCGTCTTCGCCCTCAAAATATAGCTTTCTAGAATATCCCACAAGGCCCAATATTTTTTCGTCGCTAGCTAACCGACAGAGATAGCCTGCAGCATTAGCATAGCTTGCCATCACTGTCTCATTGCGATCGCGTATCGAAGTCTGTACAGTTTTGAGGAGCTCATCCGCAAAGGGCTTGGTGATGAACCCGTGTCGGACCACCAGGGTCACGATAATGCGGCTGCATCCTACCTAATAATTACCTAGTGGTAAGTGATATAGAACAGCTAAGACACGGAGGCAACATACCTTAGATGGCAAGCCTAATGCTTTCCTTATGGTCTTCTGGAATCCAAGTACGAAGGTCTTCATAGTGTCCTTATCCAATAGATCCAAGGATCGCTCAATGGCATCCATCATTGGTGACCCCCGAACCTGGGCTAGTCTAATACGGTCAATCTGCATCGCGTATTAGCCAAATTTCCTACGGTAGAGGCTAGAACGCACATCGCCACCAGTGGTATTGTACTTATCTGCATTTAAATGCAAATAATTGACCACTTCCGGCTCAAGGGAACTCAAGAGCTGCACAAATTTATCCACAAGGTCTGAAATATAAGGAAGAAGTGCCGGCCCTCCAGTCTTCACAAGTTGGAGAAGAGCTCCTAGTTTTAACAAATACCATTAGCTCATTCTTAACGCAGAAGAATGGACCCCAAGGCTGTAATCATAGTAAATCACTCGACTCTCTGAGGAAGGGAGGTTCTAAGCTTACGTAATGCAAACAACTGGACTTCCTTGGCCTCCGCCTCCAACCCTCTTCCGCCCATCAAGAATGGCATAACACTCTCTAAAATAGCCTCGGCCTCTTTCCGACTCCCCCCTGAGGCCACATCGACATTGTGAACCATCGTTTGTGTCAACCCTCTGCAAAGCTTCATCGCGGCGATCCGAACACTTTCCTTAACGTCATCAAGAACTCGGAACGATGTGCTCCAGATTTTCTCCAAGTACGGTTTGTACTCCTCAATTTTCTTTCCTTGAACGAGCTCTCCAAGAGCATTGCAGCTCGCCTCCCTAGTCCTCCATTCTCTCCCTACGGCACATTTGAGCAGGTCTTCGATTATATTGCTGAATTGTACCTCCAATACATTTTTCTCATCACTCCCGACCAGGGCCTTCCAGATGTCTTCCATGCTGCGAGCGACATTGGGGTTAGGATCAAAGCGGTACCGATAAAGTTTTGGGTATAATTTAGGGTTGTGCTTCAGGACGTCAGAAGAGGAAAGAATACTTCCTAGTCCGAAGCGACCGAAGGCTGCCCGTGAGGACCATAGAGAATTATGGCGAGCAAGTGACATAAATTTGTACACCAAACTCGGATCACCAACTTCGGAAGCAAGGGACATAATCTGTACCAAATGTGTCAGTCAAGGCCGCAAGCTAGTACAAAAGAACCAAATATGTAGAGGACGAACATCTTTGTAGGTAGAGATACTCCCATCCCCAGTCGGTAATGCCCCGGGCTGGAACAGCTCGGTTTCCGCCGAAACATTTCCGGTCAAGGTACGAGTCTTCTCACCCGTGAAAGATAAAACGAGATTTCGGACAAGATCATCTTTGGTTTCCTTGTCGCCCTTTTCGTAAACCATTGTTAGTCCTCTCGCTGCGGTCTCCTGTACAAGCTCTATTTCAACCGCCAAAACCACTCGTTAGATATCTAGAGTACTTGGGAAAATGGCACAAGCATACCGTCTCTGTCCACCAAATATCCCCTAAATCCCTTTTGCATTTCTCCAAGCCTGGACTTCACCTGTTTCTCTTCTCCGCAGTATTCCAACAGGCACAGCACCCAGACACACACAGCCTTCCTCAAACTAGGCTTTGTATCAGACATCATGCCAACCACCGTTTTCAGAACTTCCCCGAGCCTCTCCTCAGCCTGGCCCTCGGTAGGTTTTGTGTTTTCATATCCTGCAATATCCACCTTTCCGCGAACAGATTTGCTCTGCCACCCCCCGGCGAGGCAGGCAATGGCTTCACCGGCAGCAAAATTAACCTCAACCTGTCTGTTCTCATGGAAAGCGAAAAGAGCTTGCAGAAGCTCGTCGACAATAGGTTTATGGGACGAAGGAAACACAACCGCGAAGTGCCCAATCGCAAGAACCGCTTTTTCTTTCCCTTTCTTGCCAAGCTCGGTTAGGCGATCCAGGATTCTGGTGTAGGTGTTTTGAAAATAGTCCCCGTGAACAACTGCGAATATGGAGATCTCCGAGAAAGACCGGACGGCAGCATCAAGGATCGTTTGATCTTTTGTTTCTAGAAGTGCATTGACAATAACATCTACCGATTTGTGTACTAGCTCCTTTGGCAAGGAGTTAAGACGCCCACGAAGCTTCAGTCTCGACAGGAGAAACCCCAATGTTAGTATCCCACCATGAACCTTCCCACCTTCTGCCCCGAAGGTCTTATCTAGGCCCTGGGCACAAGCGACCAGCTCCTCCGTCATAGATACTAATAAACTCTCTTCCAGAGATTCGTGACTCCCAACAATACCCAAAGCTCTAGAAGTGACCACCCTGCCTTCACTCTTTGTTCCTATTAAGGCAGCCTTTTTCAATGATTCAAGCTTTTGCACTGAGTTCTTCCACGATCTTTCGGGGACAACGCCCACGAGATCCACCCAGACATCTCTAACACCATCCAAGCCCGAACCATCCCAAACCATACCAAGCCACGCTACTTCCATGAACCTACTGAGCATGCAACTATTTTCCTCTTCTAATTTACTAAAGTAAGTTCGGATTTTGTTTCTTACACCTTCGTCGCGCTCAACGGCTGCATCCAATTTTCTCTCCCAGTCTTCGTCCACGACTACATATTCGTTGCTGAGGGCTTCCATAAGTCCTACCCTCCGACAAAAGGAGACGGCTGTTGTAAAGACCTCCGGGGGCATCAAACCGGCGACAAGGCTCTCTTGGGCGGTCCAGGTAGTGGCATTTTTCTGCGAGTGAGGGAAAAAGTGACCAATAAGCTCCGAGAAAATTGGGAAGGCATATTTATTCGGCCCCTCATCCCCAGGAACACTGATTTCCATGGAATCTTCGTCCACTGCCGCGGGGTGATTTTCCTCCGGATTTAGAAGGCGATAGTAATACGGATGCAGACCTATGAAACATGATTAGCATTCTTGGTGAATGTGAATTTCTCGTCTCCAATTATACTTAGATGGAAATTTCTAAGAACGGAGTAGGATGTGAGACTATCTTTCTCACCCCCCTATGTATATACCTTTTTTAGCCTCCTCTACGACCTCACCTCTCTCCCCCTTCCGTCCAAGAGCCAATAAATTCCCCCACCGTCCTTCCACATTCCTAAACTCCAAGATGCGATTGGCGTATCTGACCGCCGAAAATCTCGTACTTCTTCCTTTATCCGCAATAATTTGTTCGATTATTAGTTCCTCTAGGCCCTCCTCCGTTTCTTTATCGAGTCGTTGTTTTGCTATAGTGGGTAACAATGTCGCTAGCGCTCCCTCAACACTAACAGCCACACTCCCAGCAGGCTCATCTCTTAACCTCCCAAACAAAAATTTCAAAATTCTCCAATCTTTCTCTACCACCATTCCAGGGGCTCTCTTCGCCAATAGCCCAAGGCTTTCATACCCATAACCTCTCAGGTCATCTCCGCCGGCCCCTCCCCCGCCTTCTTGGCTTGTAGACAGTAGCCAGTATCTAACCTTCTCCACAACATCAATCGCAACGGTCTCCATAACCTCTGCCCCACCCATTCTGGATGTCCAATTCACAAAGGCGAAGACAGCTTGCCTTAGCCGAACGTAGTCTGTCTCGAGGCCACTCTCCACAATCTTAACAATTTGATCCCCCCATTGCTCTCCAATAGCTTCCGTCGATTTCGCCAACAGCCCAACAACACGGGCTTGAAGTACAACCTTCACAGGTGGTATGGCATCGCCTGGGCTACCAAAGTAAAGTTGGTACAGTTCCCGAACTATTTCCCCGTCATCTAAGGACACTGACGGCAGTGAGCGTTTGAAGACATCTTCTGCAGGCCCTGCAACCGCCGAGTTTGTATCAGAAGCCGCGACAAGACTAGGGAAAAACCTCTCCTGGTCCGCAAACGCCCCCGATGCGAGAAATTTAAGCACAGCCTTTTTTATATCCGTCAAGACCGCAAATGGGTTGAAAGTCTCTTTCTTTCCACCTAGGGTCAGAAAGTCGAACTCTGCCGCCGAAATTCCCGGGCAATTTAGTCGTCCCGGAGTGCTGCCACTAGCGAAAGCTGATAAATTAAGCAGCATTAATCTCTTAAACCAGCCCGCCACCCAAACGGCATCTTCATTACCAGTACATTCATCAAACCCCATTTTAGTTCTCAGAGCAAGATCCTCCTGGGTTCCCCTATCCGGGGGCTCGAAATGGACTAGCACTTTCAATAAAATATTGAATAGAGAGCGTTGATGAATAACATTGTCGTGTTTTGATATATCTTTGAGCAGAGGCGGAAGCAGCTCCAACCGCTCCAGGACAGGTAATCGCCCAACACCAGTCTGGATATACATCAAATCGAAGTTACGCACAAGCGGGTAACGCCCTCCGACCTCAGGGTCCTTGAATTGTTTAAGAAGAGCGGCGACAGGTAAGATTATTGTGACAGGCCTAATCCGGGTATTAACGTGCTGACATATCGATATCACCTTTATGGTTATCGTCAGCATCATCCTAAGCAGCGAACCGGGAGGAAAGCGAATCCAACCTTATTCCGAACAGAGGCATGCGGGCTCGCAAGCTTCAATACCAAAGGTGGCAAGTAAAGACCCAACAAACGTTGAAGCTTTTCATCAGTATCAGCAAGCGCAATCTTAAGCTCGACGTTGTTGACCAGCCTCAGTTCTTTAGATTCGTCCACATCCGAGGAAGCCATTTTCAAAGCAGTATCAAAGGGATGAATACGAAAGAGGAGAAGGATGAAAAAGGGATGAAAAGGACGAAACGGCCAAACGAATCGAGCTCCGTCTACTAAATAGAAGGGAATCTCATAGAAAGACAAGGTTCGGGATTCAATCGGAGATACATAACGCCGGCAATGAGTCTTGATTACGTACTTACGCGCCTTCCCGGCCAAATCACGTGCTACGAGTAAACAATTACTAACCCCAACACATCAAATCACTCGGTCAGGGTGCGGCCGACAGTACCAAAGTGATGCATGAGCTTGGCTGAGCTCAACTTGGCCTAAAGTGAAAGAGTCCGGATAAGCAGCACGATACGGTACCAGTTTTAGTCCTCTTCTACGCGCAATAAAATTCTGAAGAACCAAGTCCAAGCTATCACTAGAGCACTGCCCACGCCCACAGCCAGGCCCTCGGGCCGGTAGGGACAATCACAATTTCCTTTGCAAATATATCATAGATAAATTATTTAACGAGGTTAAAGCGGACTCTTCCCAAGACCCATACCCATACCCTCAGAAAAAGACGAGGCCTTCCGAATACATATCATAATATAATGTATGCACCTACGCCGTCCCCTAGCTATTCTACACCGCGGCCAACTACGGCAATGACAAACCTCTTATGTGCTGAGAGGGTTCAGGGCTACTCCCGGTCTAAAAGCGCCCGGAGATCGTGGCACGGTTTGGGCTTGGGGGCACCAAGATTTCCCCCGGGAGAGGGGTGTATGTGAAGGAACATATGAAAAGAATAAGAGGTGGGAGAGGCTGCACATACATTAACTCGTTAAAGCTCTAGGTTTCTGTCATGATGGTATCTGTGGTGGTATAGTCACCACTTACTATCATGCTTATGGTAGCTCCTCGAAATAAAAGGATATCATATGATACATCAGAATGCAAAAAGAAAACAGCATCACCCTCTCCGCACAAGTGCTCAAAGCGCCACACCCTCCTCCGCTCCATCTCGCCAGTCACAGCCGATGGGGGATATCCTCTACTTGTGGGCTCTTTTAACACCAACTTAGTATCACTAGGGTCACATATTCCGGGACCCAATTCGTAGAAAACTGAGCCGGCCCATTAGCCACGGCTTGACGGTTTGCTTCCTTCCACTCCAAAGGCTGTCGAAAGTAGCTTGAACCTAAGAATGCTTTCGCAGCGCATTACCGCACGCTAGAGAGACGAGTATTGTTCTTGGGGTGATATGTCTAGTGTACGATTGGGAAGGTGGTAATGTTTTGTTTGTGCACTTTGCTATGGCTTTATTGTATTTTGAAAAAAGAAGAGACAAACGAAGCCTTCACAGCCACCAGTTTCTGTACCCACGTGCTGAGGTATCGCAGAAGGAGGATCTGGTCTTCGGAAGAAGGATGGCCGAGGAAGGGAAGTTCTGCGGGTGGTGTTTGGGGCTGACTCCATATGCGGTATCGTGGAGTTTTTTTCGCCCGGCACTCGCACAGCCAAGGAGTGATATTTTGACTTTGAAGAACGGGGTGACGGCACAGGCACCAAAAGCCTCAATGAATCATGATTATCGGTACCGATGTTCGTGAAGGAGGGAGCGCAGCAGGGATTGGACAACTCGAGTACCGTACAGTCTTTCATGGGGTCGTGACGAATATCAGGAGGTGACGAACAGGGATCCGTAGCAGGTATTTTTTTGTTACCCTCCTTTGACGAATTCGATTTTTTGTTGCCAAATACCTCTGTTCGTCACCTCCTGATATTCGTCACGACCCCATGAGAGACTGTACCCCTCAGGTTGCCCTCGGAATGAACCGAGAAAACCTAACCCTTAGTCCCGGACATGAATGTCCCCACCACGCGAGAGAAAAAAGTTTACTTGAACAGCACCCGACATTTCCATCGGCCGGTTGCTCTCCCACAACCAACCAACAAAGCAAGCACCTCAATTCCCGCGCCTCTCTCCCCTTTCCACTCGTTAGGATGGGCCTCGCAGCCCCCCGCAAGTATTTCACCGTCCATAATCTCTCAATCCGCCCCACAACCGCTAACCAACCGACAGCAAAACTAAAATTTCCGCCGACCCCCGGAACACCCACTGGGCCAGTAACACCACTAATTTCGGTCATCGGATACTTAAATCCCACGGTTGGGCTCCCGGTTCTACCCTTGGCGATTCCTCCTCCTCTTACCATACCAGTGGACACATCACCGAGGCGTCGAACACGGGCGTGAAGATTGTGCTCAAGGGGGATAATCTTGGTATTGGATGCAAAGGTGGTGTCAGAGATGATGAGTGCACGGGGTTGGACTCGTTCCAGGATTTGCTTGGTCGGTTGAATGGGGAGGAGGAAGAGGTTGAGAAGAGGGTTCAACGGAGGAAGGTGGAGCTCGTGAGCGGAAGATACGGGATGAAGTTTGTGCGGGGGGAGACATACGTCAGCAGCGACATTAGTAAGCTGCTTGAGAATATCGGAAAGATGGAGGAGGCGGAAACTGCGAGGGAGAAGAAGAGAGAGGAGCGAAGGAGAAAGAAGAACGAGAGGAAGGCAGCCAAATCTTCCAAGGCAGAGCAGGAGGACGAAGTAGAGGAGAGCCCTGCATCACCACTCGCTAAAGAGTTGGCCAATAAGGAGGAAAAAAGAAAGAAGAAGGAGAAAAAGCCTAAAAAGTCCGGATCATCTACACCAGCCCTCACCTCCTCTTCAGACTCAGAGGCCAAGCCTAAGAAGCGAAAACGCGGAGACGATGCTAAAAAATCCAAAAAGAGCAAGAAGGATAAAAGGGATAAGAAAGAAAAGGGAGACGAAAGGGGGCGATCCAAAGAATCTTCCGACATAGAAACACCCGCTTTGATATCTGGCACTGTTACCCCTACAGCTCTAACAGGAAGGCATGCGATTCGGCATAGATACATCGCCGCCAAGAGAAATTCAGTGATGGATACAAAAGCTCTGAATGAGGTTTGTTTTGAAATCTTCTGTTTGTCGGTTTATTAGGCTGTGTGTGTGGGTCATGCTAATGTTTGTTGTAGATCTTGATGATAAAAGCGTGATTTTATGTTTTTTAGTACCATACAGGTAGACAGGCACGGTGGGGTATGATAATTAAGGGTACATTTGTAGATAAAAATAAAGGCGCTTTTTGTTTCTGTAATGTGCCTTGGGCCACCTGCTCACTCTGGGACTGTGAAAGCACGAGGGTGATAGATATTTCTTGTCCGCGCGCCAACTGACATTTGGGCCTTTCGTGACTGCAGTACATAACTCAACCCGCAGGCGGCTCCATACTGGCATCACGAGTAAATAATCAGTTTGTCATCCATAGTTACCCCCCCATATAAATCCTGAAGACTCAAAACAACTTCAAGGCCCTCTCGCATGCACCGCACAATATGTTAGACCGACAGGATGTGACGATCCTAACCAAGGACGCCATTGCGCCCTCAAACACTACAAGTAATACGGTGTGTACTCATGTACGAGTACTTGTACTACTCACAGATTGCCACCCCTCCCGTTATTGTTGGTTAGGATTCCCAATCTCATTTCAGACTATAGCAGGACAGGATGGTCTGCCGGCAGGGGCCGCCAGTAGGTGTCAGGATCCACGCGCAAAAAGTCTGGTGCGCTTGTCAAATTCAGGGGTTCTTAGCTCAGTTGCCTTGGATGTGTTTTTCGTTCTTCTTTCAACGATTGAAGACGATTTGTGACTTAGCATGCGGTGTTTGAATTATTTTTCTTTTGGGATCAGGTCCCCCTTTCTCCTATAATGTCGACCGATACGGATACTGCGAGCCTATTTGGGCATTACCAGAATGCCGGATTTCCGCTGTATCATAAACATGGACTGTAGACGCAGCCGCACACTTAGGGACAGTGGCGCATGTGCAAGGGAATGGCATCGGCGGGAGGAGGAAGCGAGATGTAACATAATTTAAATGGAAGGCTCGGAGAAGGAGTCTGGGGTGAGGTGTGATTCTGATAAGGCAGTGGGATCGTGAGGAGAGAAGCAGGCGGATGGTGAAGATGCTGCAGGCTGTAAGATACGGACTCATCTGTGAAATGCCTCACGCAGATAACATCACTAACTCATCAGGAACGATTGGAATGATCCCTATCATCACGTGTTACACCAGCCAAGTTGGGAGCTTAAAGCTGGAATACGTAAGAACTTAGGTCTTGGCGTGACGACCATAAAATTATTTGCCCCCCAACAAATCCTCTATTCCTAGGCTTCCCGCAATCGGCCATCTCGTCCTTCCCCCCTACATTCACTCTCGAGTAACCCTCATCGTAATCTTTTCAACCAACCCACACGGGCCTCTCAACCTTCTAGCTCTCTTATCCATCTTTTTCTCCACCCTGACTTTACTTTGACCACAAGCAAACCATCAAATCCACCGCATCTCCCTATTTCGAGTTCAAACAGAAGGCACCGTAAGTGTTGCCCCTCACTGCTGAACCCCACGTTGTTGTTTGATCCTCGCCGCCATCGCGCGTCTTTTTACTGTCTTCTCCACTTTACCAAACCCAGTCCGACCTGCTGATTCTTTTCCTTCCTTCTTGCAACAGGATAACCCTCGGTTCATCTCTTTTGAAACGAGATTCATCTCTAGCTACAAACAAGCGCAGTCCCGATGGACGAATTAATTGCCCAGTTTACAGCTATCACTGATGCTCCCCCCCGTAAGGCTGAGACTTACCTCAAGGTTTCGGATGGTGATCTTCAGCAAGCGATACAGTTATACTTCGACACTGGCGGAGCTGACATGGAGTCTGGACCTTCTACGCAAAGCGCCCCTCCACCACCGCCGCCCCCTCCTGTGTTGTCTTCAAGGCATACCCTAGACGATGACTCTATTCAAATTGACGATGATGATGGCATGGACGGCGATGACGATGACGATGATGACTTGAGAGAAGCATTACTAGCTAGCGAGCCTACCACTGCCGCTTCTGGTAGTGGGTCTGGGTCTGGTATTAATCCAGCATATGATGAGGACGAAGCTATCGCTAGGAGGTTGCAGGAGGAATTTTACGGAGGGGCTGGGGGTGCCGTCAGCGGCGGCGAGAATGGCATCAGAGCTCCGATTGCAAGAACCAGGGACACACTTATCGGTGGCGATGACTATGGATATACTGAGACCACGGCTCAGAGGAGGTTGAGAGCAGGTAGATCCTTCTTGTAACGACACTCCTAGGTTTATGGAGACGTACTGATTTTGTGATTTTTAGCCGTCTCAGCTGGTCGACGTGAAAGAAGTGTCCCAAACGTTTGGGCCTCCGAAAGTGCAGACCATGGTGGGGTACTTTCGGGGGCTGCTGGAGGGCCTTCGGAATCTTCGTCCAGGCCCAGTAAGCTGGCAGAGATCTTCCGACCTCCATTTGAAATTATGACAAATCTATCTTTTCAGGACGCGCGAGATGAAGCGAAGGAGGTGGAGAAGTGGATTCTTGTCAACATTCAAGATAACTCTCTTTTTCCCTGCCAGGCTTTGAATCGAGACATCTGGAAAGCAACTGAGGTGAAAGCTACCGTCAAGGAGAACTTTGTTTTCCTACAGATGGATCGTGCGGGGAGGGATGGGAAAGATTATCTTAGACTATACATGGCCAACGCAGTCGATGATGTAGCGCTTTTCGCATCTGGAACTAAAGCCGAGGACGTATTTCCACACATTGCGATCATTGACCCCCGAACCGGCGAGCAGGTGAAAGTCTGGGCTGATGTGCCGAAAAAACCCCTCGAGTTTGTCATGGCCCTGCACGAATTTCTCGATCGATACTCCCTGAAAGTTGACGCCAAGAACCCTGTCCAGCGAATGACTAAGACCAAATCTAGTGTGGCCGACATGACAGAGGATGAAATGATGCAGCTAGCAATGCAAAATTCGCTCGGCGGCACTAGTACTCCTCCAGGTGCGACTTCCGACCCCGATAATCTCACTAAGACTGGTGGATCATCCTCCGATGTCGGCGACTTGATGGAATTCGAAGATGCCCAGGAAAACCTGGTCGACACGTCTGAAAAACAAGAATCTGTGTTTTGGAGAATTCGCGGGGATAAACACCATGCAGAACCGCTGAATGGTCCAGACGTCACGCGTATACAGTTCAAGATGTCAGATGGCTCACGTGTGGTTCGCAAGTTTCTGTTGAAAGATCGTGTGGAGCGGTTGTTTGAGTATGTCAAAGCGGACTTGCTTCCCGAGCACCAAGAGAAGAGGAAATCCGCCGCCGACGATAAAGAGGACCCGTTGGTGGGGAAAGAGTTTGAACTGGTTTCTCTAGGCAAAAAACTCATTGATCACCTTGAAGAGACCATCGATGAGGCTGGCTTGAAGATGGGGACCGTTATGGTGGAGGTTGTTGATTGATTAATTTATTGATCGGGGACCGGTATGGGGGTGTATTCGATAGACTTTTCTTTTGCTTTCTTTTTGGTGGATATTCCTCCTATTTCTCTTATCCCCCTTATTGCAGAGCTTACTCTCACTTACTTAGCTTTTACTGGGGAGTTTTGTTGGGTGGCTGGCGCACGGATATCTTACAGGGATGCGTGATGCGTGAAGGGATGGATGGAATAAGAACGGGCAGGGGTGTGCTGTATCTAATTAGTCCCGGACGATCACGTTGTATGCGTAAACGTTCGTTATCCCCCTTTGCGCTGGTGGAGTGGGCGGTGATTTATATGATGTGCTTGCCATGACTGGGATTATCTGCTTAGACTACTGGAAATGAATTCCCCTTGTTGTATTTGCTTAGTCGCTTCAATCGGCCTAACTTTTGCAGCGGGTGGCCTGGTTGTCTTTGCTTGGGTGATATTGATATTAATCTTACTATTAATATTATTATAATAATATGAGAGCTACTCGGGTATTGACGGAATATAAGCATGCTGGACTAGGCTAGGCAAATACCGTGGACGGGTAGATACTGTGCGCAAGATGAGAATGATTATACTGTAGTTAAAGCACCGTGGCTATTAAATTTGGTTCCTTCCTTCGTTGCTTGCCTAGAGGCTCAGGCTGCAGGAGGTCCGCGAATAAGGCTATTTCCTCACTCTTTTTAGCCGGTCCCTCCCCTAACGTCCGCTGACCCCCATAGCCCTTAGCCTAATGGCGGGCACGGGAGTACAAGCACAGAAAGAAAGATGCAAACGAGTGAGTCACTATGCATCACCTGACTTCCTTCCCCCTGCCCTGGCAACTCCGCACTAGCACCTCGACTGGCCGGTTTGTGAAACTCGGTCTCTCATTCTCAGCCTACCGGTTCGGGTTGCTTAATGCGGTACGTGGGTGGAGGAGATGCAGCCGGCCAATGATTTCATGCCGTTCGTGGAAAAAAAAATTTGGTTCTATGATGCCTGCAGGATACCGTAGTGGAGGAGGTAGGGTTGAAGATGAAAAGGGATTAGTTCGGGATGTGCTTTGTTGGTACGATATTCCTTGAGTACGTTATTTATCTGTTTGGCTATCTGGTTGACACTGTATAAAGTAAGATTTATTGCATTAGAACATGCAGAGCACGATGTAGTCGTATCGAACCCGTGTGCGGTGCTTTTGACTTGTTCTATCGTAGTCGACTACAATACCCCCGGAACAAAAGGTTCAATAATAATTAAAGAAAAGACCAGAGCGCGAGACAGCAGGTGGTGATATCAGCATGAATCAGATAGGGTTTGGGCCCAAGAAATGATAAACCGTATGATAGGTAGAGATACTAATTAGCCAAATTAGAGTCGCAAAAACAAGAAAACATATATACTGTACCATCCCTTGATAACGAAGAACTCCGGAAGCCCCAGGAACTCTAGAGAGTGCCACCTAGGAGCAAACGAATAATCCAGCACCATCCCAACCAAGGCACTTCCATAGCGAAAAAACTAAGCTTGGGACCCAACAGCACTCACTCACTCCCAGAGAGGGGGAAGAGCGAAAAAGAGACAGCAGTTCTAGTCAACTACCAGCAGCGGAATGGTACGGTAGCTAGTGTTAAGGAAACAAAACCATCCCCGGTAGACTATACTTCAAGATATACGATATGAAAACAACAGTCGATAACTACATGCCCCATAGGATGCACTGTAGGATGACGATATCCTCGCTACCCACCCTGGAGCAGGGAATGCCGGTGGGATACAGGGAAGGCTCGTGTTTTAAAATACCCGTTCAAAACCACTCTGGATTTGTAAGTTGTAGGTGTTTCAAGTCCTACTCCATCAATAATTCCAGCGATGGGACTATCTTATACTACCGCAGGCGTTAATGATACAACAGTCTGCTCTTTTTATTTCTTACTTTTGTGAAAGGATAGAGGGAGTGGGTGTGCAGGGCGCTGGATAGTTGTCTCGAGAATTTTCGGTAGCTCAGCCTACCCCCCCCCCGGCGGTTGCTAGTAGCAATCGGTATGTCCACGATATCGAATGTCAATTACCTAGAGAGAAGTATCTTGAGAAGGGAAGAAATAAGGGAAGAAAAGACAATCCGGGGATGCCTGATCCGATTCGATGAGTATTTGTGGTTGCGGTGGCGTGAGGATGTCCAGTTTATCATCAACTACAACTAATCGTCGCGGTGAGGATTGATGAGCGGGAGGCGGGGAGGGGGGGGATCGCACGATAGTCTTTTCGCAGATGCAGAGTAGTTCACTGGATGGATGGGTGGGTGGGCGGATGGTGATAGAGGATGGAAAGAGGGGGGGAAGTGCAGAATAATAACTGGAAAAAGTCTGAGGCACTAGCGCAGTAGCGAGGAATTTTCCGGAACGAAGGATCCGGGGGGGGATTGACAAAGAAGGAAGATTAGAGTTGCGATGATATGAAGTCAGGAAGGATATATATAAAGACCATCCCTCTCAGGATGTCGGCCCCATTACAAGTATCAGAACCAGCTCGCCAGGACTACCTACTTGGTCAGCTACCTCTATTCCCCATACTTTTTGCACTTGATCCGCTGATTTGGTATTTCCGGGTGGCGTAAAGCTAATATGGTAACGGCAGATGTCGCTGCGCCAATTCCGCTCACTCCCGGGGCTCATAAGCCAGCCTTTCACCTTCCTTCCCGGAGGCCGGCCACCTCGAATACTTACATCAAATCACCATCCAACCTCGCATAACACCTCGTATATAATGGACTCCCGGACGTCGGCATGTCCCCGATTGCTGTCCCAGCCCTTCGAGCTATTCTCGAAGAGCCGTAGTGCACATGACATACGAGGTCCTCAATGGCGAGCTATGGGAGAATTGCAGATTCGCGAGCAGTCGGCAGCCTGTTAATTAAGAGGCATGAGCCCGAAGCAAGTCGTCATCTGTAGCCCTATCAATTGGATGACATGGTAATGGGTTTAGGTATGTGAAATTCGTCTAAGACGCATGGACTAGTCCCGAAACACTCCGTATTATCCCCGATATCACCGGTATCGAACTGATTCCGAACATAAATTATGAGATAAGACACATCAATATCTCGGAGAAATTTGCCGATAATCCCAACCTTCCAGCTGCTCCGGTGGTCAATCGGCGCAAGGACAGTTACCCGTTGGTCTGCTTGTTAATGCTCAGCGACACACCCGATATGAAGGGAAGGGAAGGGAAACCACTCTTTAGACTGGCACAGGCGAGATCACGAAGGCTCGGGACTCCCAGATGGTATGATCAGATCCCCCCTCATAATTGTTGAGATGTTAATATTGCGATGAGCAGGGGTCCGCCGGAATGCTTTCGGGAAAACACATAACCCACATAGCTCTCCCGTTAACAAATTTGCGAGAAAGAACCGCAAGGACTAAGTCGTTCTAGCCAAAAAGACCCTAGCGTTTCAGAGGACTCCGTTCTTACTACTGTCCGTCCTGTTTTCGACCTCAGGGAATTGTATAATCAATGGACGAAACACCGGGTTGAAATTGCCAAAGAGCAGTATCGCCGCCTAGTGAAGAAAACGGGAGGACGAAAGCAGGTTGGCAGAGAATTTGACATCGAAGGGGTCAGAGCCCAGATCGAAGTATTCAAGAACTTTCTTGCGAGGACCAGCGATCAACTAGTTTGGAAAGAAGATTGGGTTAGTTACCGAAGGGTCGACAAGGGAGAAATTGACAAATAGGGGGGGGGCCGTGTAAGAATATGAAGAGAGGGATTGATTTAATTGTTTGTTAGGTCAAGGGCCTTGGTGGGATTTGGAATCATCCATTTCTTCGGAGCGTCTCTTTTCGTCCTATTTCCACGATATTGCCGCACCCCCCTTTCTCTGCCTGTCTATACTTGTACTTAAATTCTCCTTCCATATCCTGTTGGAGTCACGTACCCAGCCCCACCATAAAAAATGCGGGCCCCCGCCTGAAGTATCATCCGTTTATATGCGATTCTACTCGAATGAACCCGAGAAGAGATGAACGGGGTCACGTTGGGATAAGCATACGTGCGGAGAACGTATGTGTCATAACCGAATGCAGCGCGGGTGTGGGATTGACTCTGACTGGTCCGGCATATCTTGATGGTGGTACAGGAAATGCAGACCAGAAGTGCGGGGAATGAGTGGCCGAGTGAGAAGCCGTGAACATCGGTAGCTGTTGAACCACTCGAGGAGCCTGGCTGCAGCCGTTTTTGGAAGCCACTCGAGTAAACCCCCGAAACCCCGCATTCCATCGGGATCCGTGCGGTCGTTAAGAAAGTGATCGAGAAGCGGTAAAGTGGCAACAGCTCTGACGCTCACCACTCCCCAGGTCGACAGCTACCCCGCCTGTCCAGAAAGATATGGTGCTCTAGCAGCACTCGTGCCAATGAAAATAGGGCGGGTGGCGACAGGTCTCCAGCAATTCAATACCGGCACGCGCCGAAAGCCCACAAGATGGATATCGATGGGGGTCGAGGATCCTCCAATCAAGGGAGTCCCCTAACCCTTCATCATCATCAATCACTCGGTTTTTGCGGACACCTGTAATAGGATGCGGAATACGTGATTAAACGCTTTTGGTCAAGTCAAAAACCGCCCTCTCGGCGGTCGATAAGAATGCCTTTTGTTTCCGTTGAGGGTGGCCGGGCTCAGGAGACGAGTCAGCGAAGAGCCATTATGGTGAGATGAGCGGTCAATATACGCGTCCCTCAAGGGTCTAGGAATCGTTCCCGAGCCTATAGTAGCCACTCTGTCTTAATGAGACGCCATTCTCTAGCAAAAAAATAATACCAGCGCGCAGGCAGGAGACGGGATAAACAGAAAACAGATACCGTGACTATAATAGGCAAACTGCTGGAAGTTGGAGGGGCAGCACAGAGCTCACCCATAGTTCAAGTTACTGATATGGTGCTGTACTTTATCAGCCGTAGGCGCTTTTAATATTTATATGGAGAGTAGGGGTAGTGATGCGAGGCAGCACTGCATCCATGTCTCCAGACACTCGGGGCAATGGTGATAGAAGCTATTCGTCCGCAGAGGCAATTTCCACCGACCCACGCTAGAAGTAACACTCGTGATTAATTTTTAGAACAAAGATCCGAGGGCGTTCATGTTCTTGCGAGTCCTGTAAGCCGTCAAAAGTTTTCAAGCAATGTTCGGAAGGACATCGAGAGGGTATTGGAATGGCGGGAAGAAGGCCGTAACATATTCTTCGATCAGGGTGACACGAATAAGAAGCATAAAGGAACTAACCTTATCTAATTCACGGCAAACCATTATTCAAAGCACCCTCCGGACCCAGAAGCACTTAAGCCTCCGAAGATTGCAGCATCGCCAAACTCACCCACACTGGCAAACCAATGATACCGGGGCGCCGGGGTTTGGTCCCTTACATTGGTGCCGAAGCGAGGAGATATGGTCTCAGAAGCAATTGGAGGAAGTGTGTAACCCCCGGCCACTGTGTCATAACTTTCGTGGAAATATTAAGTCCATCGTGGTTCCAAATTTCGAAAAAGTCCACCGGTAGTAGACTGACATCTGCCAATTAAAAAATCGGAATGTGGGGTTAAACACCTTCCCTCCACGGCTCCTAGCACCATATCTTGGGGCGGTATTGATATCATAAACAAAAGTAGTGCTAGTACTGCATATCGACCAACTCCTTGATCTCCCTTCCAAGCACTCGCACTCAAAATTTCCCGTTCGTGCCCTTTGAGTACATATCACGTGTGTAACCACATCATTGATCCATACCGCAATTCAGCTCGTAATAAAATACACTAATGTTGCTCTATCTATAATATCGCACCCCCTGTAAGTTCCTCACATCACGTAGACCAATATGCCCGGACCAGCATTTCTCCGCGTGCGTGCCACAGGGCTGGAACTCATGATTGCCAAAGCCTACATTTATCTTGACATCCTGCTCATAAGTTACGGTAGTGGGAATAATTTGGAAAACCAAAGAAAAAGTACAAACGAAGGGGGAGAGTTGTCCTAAGGCGAGTGGATGGTATTTGGTTTGGGTCCCACGTCCTGAGGACATCCCAATGGATGCCTTTCGTACAGGTACTTGGAACGAATTTCCTACAATTCGGCTGTTGGAGAGGATTATGTTTATCTGCCCTTGCCTCAGGCTGGGGGAGTATGACCGCTAACCATTTTGAGAAAGCGTCCTGTTCCGTTGGTGCAAAATCTCTGGCGGTTTTCGTAGGGAGCGAAATAAGCTCGAAGGGGTACCAGCCTTGGTGCCTGATCCCTTCAAGTTTTGGTTTTATGACCCAAAAGCCTATGATTGGGGTAGTAGTTATGATACAAAGGTATATGGAGCTGACGGGTGGCTTGTATTGAAAAATGGTCCAATGGTCAAGCCATATACCGGAAACTTGTACGCACGAGAGATACTAAAGAACTTCATTCAATGTCAGAGGGCCAGGAAGGCTTACTATTTACACAGTGAAGCAGCAGCAACATATATCGGCAGTAGAGAAGAAGCTAAAGGAAATAATATGGAAGATAAGAGAAAACAAGTGAGAGCAGAATTGCGTATCCAGTCGACTGATTGGGCGGCGACATGAGGGAAAAAGTCAAATACAGTAAGTCTAACTCGGAGAATAGAGTAGGAAAAAGGGCCTAAAGGAGAATGACCGGCTTTGTCGTAATCCAATGCGTAGAGAGTGCATATCTGAAAGCCTAATTCCGACAGCTTGCTTTGCGGTTTGTCGAGTGTTCTTTCTATGTCCCCATGCCGGGTAACTCCCCTTCCTTCCTTTCCCTCCTCTCATTCCCTAACGACCTAACAATTCCCTTTCCATGCGTTTTGTGCAGGTGGTTTACAAGTGCAGCCCGCGATGAAAGGAAAACGGAAAACGTGACAAGGGATTCCAAGAGTTCTAATTAGAGGGTTTAGTGGATCGGGCCAATAGATTTCCATGTTTCTAACCCCTGTCATCCGATCCTTTTCTAACATAGGCTGTACCTGCTAGAAAGTCACTGAATAGCTAACCTAGGTCAACCTGCAAGATAGCTCCTGCCTCGTATGATACGAAAGCATTCTCCCTGGGCACTTGCACTGTACAGGGGTGCTATAGATAGCTAATGGGGAGCGGGGAAGGGACCAAAAAACATTTTGATCAAGACTTTAATGTATTTTACAAGAATTCTCCTTTTTTTTAATTTTTTTCTTTCTATTTGCTCATTCCTTTACTTTTTTGTTTTTTTTAACTTCTTTGCGATAAGGCTGAAAAGGGGTTATCTACGAATGGCAGGATAACTGCCGCGTTCAAGGCCTGTCAGACCCCTCTCCGGGTGGAACCGGGCAATCACCCAATCCCAATTGTGATCTGGGCAGTTAGGTTTGTTCGTTGGGGAATAGAGAAGAGAGAAAGGTCGAGTTGGGCTTCCCTTTCTCAACGCCAAGACTTCGTTCCAATCCGTTTATGCTGTAGGGCTTAGGTTATGACAACCACTCCTACAGCACGCTCGTCTTAGAGTGTGTAATGGAAGCGAAGGGTCCGGTAATTTGGTGGGATGTACCACCATACTGTACCGGTACTCGAGTACAGTAGATTGTGTATACTTGTAATATTGAGGGTGTGGTCATAACGCATGATAGTGGTGGTGAGGGACAAGTTGGAATTGCAATTATGATACCGGGAGGGGGGGAGTTATGCGGGGAGGGAGATCAAGCATTTCAATTATGATACTACCTTCCCTGAGTAAACCTCTCCCGGTTCTACTGCATAACCGATATCGATAAACTCATCCACCGACTCGTCAAGGGTTGGATTAGGCAGGACGTCTCGGGGGCTTTGTCCTCCTCGCTTTACCCTCGCTGGGTTCAGTTATCAGATCGAAGGTGTCATGACTAATCAATGCTTTTTTAGATCAGAGCCTCCCCACAAAAAAAAAAAAAGCAGGCATCTCCTACCCTACTGGCCCAAATCTTTACCACCCAAGCAGCAGGAAGCAGAAATTCTGCTGCCAGTCGCCATCCAACCATATCCTCTTTCACCCCACCCCACCGCTTCGAGACCGCCGCCAGAATCTTACCTTCACCAGCACCCTTTCTTCCCTCTCGTGTGTACCAGTGACTGTCCACGGACTGGCTGGCCCATTAATATTTGGGATTCTTTCGTTCGACTGTAGGCTCCTCTCTCTCCTTTTCCCGTCTGTTTTAGCTTCCTCCTACGCCTTCGTTCGCTCCCCTTTCTATTGTCCCCAATTTCCCCGACCCCACGCTCTCTATCCACTTGTTTCTTTGTTGCGCCTACTTCGTTTCTTGGCTGTGCGGCAACCAACCACGTACCGAACTGTACGACACAACTCTCTCCTCTCCGCTGGTCTGCTAGCTGTTCGCCAGCTCTGAGCTGTTTCTTCCTTCTCCTGATCTACCCTGTTAGGGCGGTGAGGTGGACCTTTTAGCCAGGGGTGAAGGGGGGGGGAACAAATATTCCTTTCACAGGGTGTTCGGGGGTGGACGCACCACACGTATTCCCTCCCCAGTTTGCAGTTTCAGGACGCCACCTTCACCAGCTTCCCTGTCGTGTTCACCGTTGTCACTTTTTTGTTTCTACCTCTCTATCTTCCCCCGCCATTTGTTCATCCTTCGTTCTCGCTATTTTTGGCCTCCTCTCCACTTGAGTTTGAACTTTGACCATCGAATTACTGACTTTGGGTACTAACTACGGCGCTAGTTACAGCCAGTGAATGGAGCTGGGAACTCTCACAAACTATTTAGGATCCGGCGGAAAGCAGAACCTCTTTTCACAAACGAGGAGCGTCTCGGAAAGCAGCCTTTGGTCGGAAAACCGTGCCAACGGGGTTGCTGATTCGATACAGGGAGGTGGCGGGATGGTTGTTGCTGGAGGTTTGCATGATGGGGCTGCCAGAGGTGGGCGGAGGGATCTGACGATCGAAACGAATCCCAAAAAGGACTTCAAAGACGATGTATGTTCGATCACGGCCTCGCCTACTGCAGGATTTGCAGGCTCCCGTTGCAATAAAGGTGCTGACTTGGGGGACTTGGGTTTACAGATCATCGACGACCTTAACAAAGACCTCCAGAAGCTACAGAAATGCGTCACGTGTGTCATCTGTCATGATATGCTCTTCGAGCCTTTCTCTCTACAATGCGGACATGTGTTTTGCTACACGGTATGTGACACTCCGGATGCCCTTTACACCTTTGGAGCCCTTCGCCAGGCTAACAATGATTTTATACAACCTAGTGCATGGTGGATTGGTTAGGGCTGTATAAAAAGAGAACTTGTCCGGAATGCCGAGCGGTTGTTAAAACCCAGCCAGCGCCAGCTTATTTGGTAATTCTTCGATCCGGGAGTCTCCAAACGAGAGCAGCAACTGACTATATTGGGATTGGATTAGATTCGAGATATGATCGAGACTTTCGTCCATAGGGCTGAATTGACGTCTCCGCATGGTACCGGTTCAGAGCTACGGAAGCAGCAGCGGGAGGCCCTGGCAGCCATAGAAAAGGATAGAGCTGCAGAGGGTAAGGAGAATGGCGGCTTATTCAAAGGCATGTTCAAGAAAAAAAAGCCGCGTGGGCTTCGTGGCTTCATGGATCCTACAGACGGAATTACGAGGTGTCCGAGCTGTAACTGGGAAGTAGAGGATGGCCTTTGCACTGGTTGTGGCGTGAGGGTTCTTGAACCAAGAGGCAATGTTTTCTCAGATTCGGACGAGGATGAATCCGACGAGTCTGACGATAATGACTCTGAGTCGGATTCGGACGGCCCTGATCTGAGCGATCGGTTTGGCCACGATCCGGAACAAGAGTTTGAGGATGAGGAAGACGGGGATGATGACGAAGAAGACGAGGATGATGATGATGATGACGATGACGACGACGATGATGACGAAGATGATGAAGAAGCCGATGAATGGCAAGACGAGGAGGATATCCCCGGGTATAATGTGGACTCTCCAGGAAACAATACCGGATATTCCGGCCCACATGGTATAAATCAGCCACGGGTACTTTTCCACCGGATTCACCAATTGGGGCCTAATAGAAATATTCCTACCTCCCAAAACGCAGGTCAAGAGTTTCGCAGGGCCAACGGGTTCAGCGTATTCCCTTCGAGCGAAACTGAAGAAGGCGGTAGGAGTGATGATACTGAAGGCAGTCTAGCAGATTTTGTGGAACACGACACACCCGAAAACCGTCGTCAATTACAACGGGGAAATGCAAGGAGTGGCAATACCAGCGCTATTCAGCAGATTATCATCGATTCATCTCCCATTCTTATCTCGTCTACCCCAGCCGCTCCCTCAAATGTTCCTCCGAGGCGTCGTGGAAGAAGGGTTGTCTTGGAAGACGAGGATGACAATGATTTATCGTTTTCCGGTGCTTCCCCCGGCCAGCCAAGGTTGAGAAATGTCAACGATTTTCCGACATGGCCGGAGGATGATGTTCAGCAATTCGGATATTCGCCGCTAGGGGAAGTGATGACCGCCAGCGAGAACGATGACGATACTTTCTCAAGCCCATCCGGTCATAGGCTCCAGCGTGGTGGACCACCTAGTAGTGGCGGAGGCGGCAGCGTTCCCAGTGTTCCAGAGGAAGATGAAGAATCGGGATCTGTTGGTGATGATGATAGCGAGGATGTAGATGGTGACACTGTCATGACTGGTACCCGGAGCCATGCAAGGAGGGGTGCCAATGGCATCAACGGGCAGAGAAGGACTCAGAATAGGGGTGGAAATCGCACCCGGCCCGTCGAAGTTCAGGATTCAGAAAGTGACTTGGATATCCAGCCAAGGCCCGCGAGACGGATTGGGAGGAGTAACACTTCATCTAGCAACCGTCAGACGCATGGTCGGAACGCTGCCGGGAATAACAGGTCGACCAATTCTCGCGGCAGGTTTAATCCTCGCTTGCAGGGTATATTTTCTGCTCACCATCAACAGCGAGAACAGACGCAGTATGATGCCTTGGCAAGATTCAGTGTTAGCCCGGCGAGAAGCATTACGCCCGTTCAGCGGCAGCACACAGGTGAATCTCGGAGAGCCTCAACTCCACTCAGAAGCGTGGAACAGAGCAACCCACCCGCATCGCCTTTGATTCGTTTGTCGAACGACCCCCCAACCCCGACATTCGCCCCTCAATCAATGTCATCGTCGCCTCTTTCCCCCAGGCAGGGCCCTCCTCAGAATTCCCGTCAAAGCCGTACCGGCGGACCCGGGCCCCCAGCGGAACATCAGATTATTAACAACAGTCGCCCCATCTTGAGTAATCCACCTTCGGATATGCAGCGGGCACCAGGAACAGGCACCATAACGATTTCTGCCCCCGGGCTGAGGGTCAGGGGTAGGAGTTCTAGACAACAACTACGGGGGACTTCGAGTAGGGTTGGACTTCGCGGTGGGAGTATTACACCCACACAATCGTTGACTACGGCCCTTGCCGCCCGCCGCCCCACTGTTAGTTTGGAACGAGATGCGATATTCGCTAGAGGGGCAGCTGCTATCGGAAGAAGGCAACAAGCTCCCCCGAGAGATACTGCGGGGGCACAACTAGGACGCAGAAATAGCCGGATCTCATTGAACCCAAATACCAACCAGCCTCAGAACCAGTCTGCCGTGGCAGAAACATCCAGGGTAGCAACCAGAAGCGGACAACAAGCGGGCTCGGCATCGGGACGGATCGGAGTTCCTATAGCTAACGGACCGGTTTCGCAACCAAGTGGGGGACCTCTCTGGGCTCTTAGTGGTGACGATAGATGATGAAATGTGATTGGAATAGTAATTCTTATTTTCACTGGTTTTGTCTACGGTATTTCCTTTATGCATTGGGCGGTCTTGGGAAGAAGGGGCTCGGGTTTACTAGTGGTTTTATCCTTCATTACTTACAAAAATACTTTTTCCCCTTCTCTTTTTTTCTCTTCTCATACAATCGTCCCGCCTACTCCTTAGCTACGTTCATACCTCTTTTTTCCCCACACTATCCATCATCTGATGCCTATAAAATGGTCCCTCCTTCTGTTACTCTCAGCGTGGAAACAAGGATGAAGGTGAGATTTAGTAAGGAGAAGGAGGGTGGATGTCGAGATAGGGAGCACGCAGTAGCCTTTTTTTTTCCCTTTCATTCTCGTCTTTGGCCTTTCTTCGATGGAGGTTGTAGCTACTTTTTCCTCTCATCCTTTTATGATGCTTCACGCGTTATGTAGGTACGATACCATGTGAGATGATTTGTCTGATAAGGAAGTTTTTTTCTCTCTCCAGGGTGCTTTTCTCTTTTGCCTGTGGCAATATTACGATGCCTTCTGACTACCATCATGGACGGTCGCTCTAGGTTTGATTCCGCTATTATAGCTTTTTTTACCATACTTATCGTTTGCCGCTTGCCATCTGCTGGCTAGAGTCTATATATTATGGAAAATGCGTCCATCTATCCGTTCAGAAAAATGATAACAATGAATAAAAATGTAGAAATTTTACAATCACGGACATAACCATACAATGCCTCATGGATCCATCCATCCATCCACCTACTCCTCATCCTCCTCATCCACAATGCCAGCAGCCCTCCTCTCCACCCTCATCAGCTCCCTCTTGCGCAGAGCAATCCTCTGCTGCGCGCCGCGCTTCTCCTCACGCAACTGCGTGTACACCCAAAACAGCCACATAATCTCGACGAAGCCCCAGCTAAACACGAGGCTATTCTTGACGGGATGGGTGGTGACGGTCCCCCGCGGGCCACGGTAGAGCCATGTGTACCCCGTCAGGAGGAAGAAGAATGTGAGGCGCACGGGTGCCTGCGCGTCCCAGTAGCCGCGCGAGACTTCCTCGGCGCAGGAAACGGCAACCAAGTCGCCCACCGAGTGGAGGATGAAGACGAGTCCTAGGAGGGAGGTTGCGAGGGGGTTTAGGTGGAAGGTTGACTTTGGATGTGGCTGTTGGGTGGGGTGAGGTGAGGTGAGGTGAGGTGAGGTTAGCGGTGGGTGGTGGGTGGTGGGTGGTGGGGTTGTGGGGTTTGTTTGGGGGGGGGGGGCGAGTGCGGGAATGGGAATGGGAATGGGAGTGGGGGTTTACCAGGCCTAAGGATTCGCCCATTATAAAGACAAAGTTCTGCTCCGCTATTATGCGGGGGTTTGTTATTAATAGGTAGCCGATTGTTAGGTGTGCGGCTATGTACATTCGGATGAGGGTGTATGCGCTTAGGAGGGCCATGGTTTTTTGGTTGCGGGTATGGTTATCGCGGGGAGGAGAGAGGAAGGGAGGGAGGGTTTGGATTGTGGAGTAGTGCGCCGGTACCGGTGGGGTAGAGGGTAGAGGAGCTGTCGGTGGTAGAGGGTGGAAGGAGGAGGAGGAGGGGGGATGTGTTGTGGTAGTGAGGTAACGGGCGGGCGGGCTTGGCAGCGGGAGTTTGCCGAGGGAATTGGTTGGAGTGGCACTTTGGATGTAATGAATGCCAAGGATCCAGATGGCAAAGTTTCCTTCACTAATTTTTACGATTGGAAGTGTGTGGGGGTTCGGTATGGCGAAGTGTCCTCTGCGGTAAATTCGCTAGTGTAGCTTGTGAAGTTGCTGTTGCTTAGAGCTGGAGATTCGTTACAGGGGGGTTCGTTATAGCTAGGTCAGACTGTGTTCTATCGTATCATACTTGTCCCAGGCCATAAGTACCCGAAAATGAAGGGGGATCATTTGTATGGGGGCACAGACACGCACGGATCTTTTGCCATATATTTCTTTAATCCCTGTTTTCGGGTACTTATGGCCTGGGACAAGTACATGTATGATACCAACTTTGTTATATGGAGCCGAATTCCCCAACACTATTGTTGGTATCATAACCGTGGCAGAGGTGTACTGTAAACTTTCGGAAATATCCATGCTGGGAACTTTGGTTTTCTTTTTGCAATTGTTATTGTAAAACAAGATTTTGGGACTGTGGATACTACTTTCGAGCTATTTGAACTTGGAACAGTCATTTCTTAAGGTGAAAGTGGTAAAGGTGGGACCGGTCTTTGCTGTACAGTATACTTTTTACTCGAGTACATATCGGCGGTTGTTTGCTCGTGGTAAATTTACCTGGTGGGTTTGGAGGTTCTTCGTTTTAGAAGAGAGTCCAACTTGGGATCTGGGATTGTGGTTTTATTAAAGATTTCGGTTGACATTTCACTCTTTGTTTCCTATATTTCATAGGCCATACTTTGGGGACCTTTGCCACACATTTTCCAATATTTTACGGACAAGTCCCGGGGCTCAACAAAAAAGGGGTAACTTTAAGCTTCGGGAAGATGGTTACCGATCATAAAGAATGTTCCGCTCCAGGTCACGTCACTTTTAATGATTTCCTCCAAGGATGATCCAAAGTTTACCCGGCTTATGTAACTTGTGTAGCCACAGTAGAGGACCCTGAGTTGTGTGCCCAGGGGAAGAGTTCGCCCTACCACACATTTCTTTTTTTCTTTTTTTCCTTTTTGGCTGGGTTCGGGGCCTTAGATGAACTTTTTTATGCCACCTGTTCTGTTCCGCCCCCGTCCCTGATTGAACCGCCCGCTACAGGACAGCTCACACACATTCACACCCCACCATACCACATACCCCCCCCCCCTCCCCTGGATATTTTATCTGGAGACAAGATAAGGTAAATTGGTTTTTATTTTTTCTAGCAGAACAAGGAAAGGAAGGAAATAGGAAGATGACTACCCCGGCCGAACGCAAGAACCAGCAAGTCTGGGATTCGATCGAGGCGGGAGCACTCAAGCAGGCGTTGCAGCTATGTAATCGACGTTTGAAGAAGGGGGAGAAAGGGGATTACTTATTGGTGAGTTAGCCTGTGATCTTCCCCCCCTCTAGCTATTTTGAATTTGGTCAATTGATTAGTCGATTTCTCGTTATAGATTCTGAAAGCCCACACCCTAATCCTCCTATCCTCCCCCGCCGGCACCTCCGAAGCACTGCAGCTCGCGCAACAGCTCTCCTCGAAAAACCCTGCAATCGATTCGATCGAATGCCTCCGCCTGCTAACCCGCGTATGGAACGGGCTGGGCGCCGCGCACACGGGCGAGATCTCGCAACTTTGGGAGCGCGCCGTAAAGTCCCGGCCAAAGGACGAGGCACTCGCGCGCGAATGGCTCTGGGGAACGGTTCGCAGTCTCGACTGGCGCGGCGCACAAAAGGCTGCGATGGGCCTGCAGAAGGGTTTCCCGGGTAGGCGTGAGTACTGGTTCTGGGCCGCTGTCACTTGCTTGCTGTTGCACAACTCGCTGCCGGAGACGGCGCCGGACAGGAAGCTCTTTGGCATGCTGGCGTACAAGATGATGGCCAAGAGTCGCGATGACACCCCGCTCGATACCACCGTCGTCCCGCCTAGGGCTATGCAGACTTCACAGGAGGTTACCCTCATGCTTGAGTTACTGTCGTATGTTTCGCCTCTCGCGGCGAATAAGGAAGCACTCGAGCTGCTGGATTCGGGGAACTTGGGTGTGGATTCGAAAATCGGGGCTGGTGACTGGTGGGGGCTTGCGAGGAAGCGGCTGGAGGTGTTGGAGGAGGCTAAGGATTGGAGAGTGCTTTGGGAAGTGTGCAGGGAGTTAGTGAAAGATAAGAAAAAGAAGGAGGATGAGGCAGCGCTTGCGGAAAACGGAGAGAAGACTAATGGGGAAGAGAATGCAATTGCGGGGAAGGATGGTGCTGCCCCAGCTGATGAGGCCGCTACAAAGGGCCGCGGCGATGACTGGTTGATTTGGGAGTGCTTTGTGAAGGCTGTTGGAGAACTATGGAATAGTGGGGAGAAGGAGCCGGGGAAGGCTGCGTTGGAGATAATCCTTACTCACTGTAGTGCGTCTGCCACCGCGAGAAATCCCAACCTAGCGCTGGTCAAGTTTGCGTCGGTATTTCATGACGAGCATGGTGGGCCTGAGGGCACACCAACTCTGCTGGAAGCTTGCAAGGAATACTTCGCCAAGACTGGTACTAAAAGCGCCTGTTTCGAGGATCTGAAAGTGTATCTGGAGATGCTTGAGGAAACTGAGACTGAGGAATTTTTAAAGTTTGTTGCGGAACGTATCTCCGGCATGAGTGATGAAACAGAGGTACATCGGAGATCAATGTTTGGGCAAGATTTCGAGATGCTAACCCTGTCTGACAGAAGGGGCAGATTGAGCGGGTCGCTGCAGCAATCAATCATTACAAATTCATATATCTCCTAAACATATCACCGATGACACCTCCGTTGACTGGGGATGTTGTTTCGGTACTAAACGAATTTATTACCTCTACGCTAAAGATCTACACATCTAACCTCTCCCTTGGGCATAATTTACTTCCAACAGATACACAGTATGGTGACGACGCAGCGTTATTATCGGTGATGGGTCTGGTCCGGCTTTCTGCATTGTCGGACCCACCATCACAGATTCCTCTCTACCAGTCGGCAATCATTCTTAATACTCTTCTCCAAAAATCCAAACACAACTATCAAGCTCTTCTGTTACTAGTACGGGTATACCTCCTTCTGGGCGCAATCCCGCTGGCCATGGAGATTTATCCACGTTTGAACATCAAGCAAATTCAAAACGACACGTTAGCTCACTTTCTCTTGACTCGAATCAGCGCGCTGCATCCTTCGTCCAACAAGACGGAGCCGCTGCTAAAGGATGCCCTCAAGATCTACGAGACCAGTCGCAGCCAAACTCCGGGTATGTTGGTGCTGGCTTACGAGCGCGGCAGCTACGCGCAAATGATGGGGTTCATAGAGTTCGCGGGTAGGGTCTCGGGGAGTGTGTGTCGAGGGATGTGGGAGATTGAGAAGCGAAGGTTAGCACGACTACGTCCATCACTAGCCACGCAGCAGAAGAACGGAGAATTGATGCGTGACGACGACGAGAACATCTGGGACAACCGCGACTTCAGCGTCATCATTTCCTGCGAGCGGTCCACGCAGCTACCTTTCGAAGAGACCTTCCGCGTAGGCGCTACTCCGGGCGAGAATTGGGCCAAGGGATTCTCGGCAGTGGAAAGACTCGTCGAGCACTTCCTCGCCCCAGCCGCGGTCGACAATTCAATCCCGGAGCACGTCCTATCAGTCCTATCTCGCATCCTCACGGACAAAACGGCAATGGCAGAATTCACACCGGCGGAAGCGGAGTACCTTTCCATCATGCAACAAGTCGCGACCGCAACTACCACTACCGAACAGGGCTCCCTTAAGTCGGCACTATCAAAAATTCTCTCATCTCTACCTAAGCCTCCCCCGGCGACTGGCATAACTCCCCATGCATGGGTCTATCTTCACACAGCAAACGTAATCTTAGACCTCGTCGCGATCCTCCAAGCACACTTCATACCACACATCAAGCAAAAGAAATTCACGAACGAGTTATCCGCAGCCCTCGACGCGCTGAAGAAGGCCATTATTGCGAATGCGGCAGCTCTAGCGAAGGAGATCGGAGAAGAGGAAGAGGGTAGCGACAAGGAGCAGGAGCTGATCGACGGTGTGCTTGCGCTTGAGGGCGTGGGGAGGGAGCTGAGGATATGGGGGGTTGAGAGTGGGGTTGAGGGGGTTAGAGCTATTAGGAAGAGTTTGGCGACTGCAATTGCGGGAGTTGGGAAGGGGAAGTGAGTAGATGTTTCGGGGTTGCAAGTCCTCTGTTGGGATAGATTAGGTGGGGAAAAGCTTTTCGTAAAATAGGTTTTATTTCTTTCGTTTTTTTATGAAGATAGGTGGAACGGAAAGGGGGTGTACGAGCCATGCACGACTTGAAACATCTTTTTGTCTTGTTTTGCTGTATAATGGGGGCGTGAGGGACATGTGCATATCTGAGATATCCGTCGCTATGCTTTGCTTTCCCTTCCCTCCTAAACAAGCAGGCAAACGTGCCCTAAGCACTACAGACTAGCTCAAAAATAATTATCGCTCACTGCGGTATGAAACTATCCTATATTATATACTGTGCTGCAGTGGATATATTGAATAGCACAATTTAGGATAGTGTAGTATAGTGCGGGATGATACTTGTAAAATACCCCCCCTCCGCTCACAGCTCCCGGGACCCGGTACCGCCCGCCATTTCCAACACCCTCCCAAGCATCTAACCTGCTATAACTCTCACAAGTACCAAACATACCCACGAAACTCCCTCGGGGTAGGTAGGGTGCAGGGGCAGGTCGGGCCCGAGCACAGGTTCAATCCCTGGTAAATTAGAAGCTATATATACCCTAGAATAGAATGGTTAGTCTAGCCTAGGTAGTAGTCGCTCGGTAAGATAGAACTCCCGATCGATTAACACAGTGGTGGCAGTTCGGGTTCCAGCACTTGCCGATCTGCACTCGGCATTCTGCTATCGAGCATTTTGTATGTGAGTTTCGCCGGTGGGTAGCAGTTTTTGCTGTCATGTACACGCAGGTGTGTTCAGATGGATGGGTGATATTGTGTGATCGGGTGAGGCTAGGATATTATAGTAGTTTTGAAGGTTAGTGTGGTGGGATGTGCTTTCCCTGCTGTGCTTGTAGGGAGGGTAGAGGTGCGTTCTGAAGACATCCCCTGGTGGTGTGTTTTGTGGGATTGCCTGTGGGTGTTCTTGGATTGATTGATTGATTGATTGATTGATTGATTGATTGATTGATTGGCAGGCCTCCGGCTGGCTTGGGAGGGGATGTGGTGGTTGGGGTGGTTAAGTTACCCAGAGTATCTCTAATTGTGCAATGCTACATACGCTAAGAGCCTGTTTGGTGGGAACGGTTCCGTTCCGTTCCCCCATAATTCAAATGTCCCTTTTCTTTCCGTTTAAAAACGGAGAGAATGCGAGTTTCAGAGCGGGAACGGTCGCCCAACGAAACGGTCCCATTTTTTGCCAAACAGGCTATAAACATCCAGAAGGATCCCCCCCCAACCCCACTTTTTCCTAGTTAGGGGAGGTAGAGGAATTACCGTATAATGTGGTGAAAGTCGGATTGGAGCTAAAGCGAAACCGAGGCCACGAAGAAGGCAAATTCGCCACAGCTTAAACACATAGGCAGCAATGGCTGGACAGGTTCAAGAAGGTCCTTACCAGGCCCAATGCTTCCTGTACTTAGTACTCGAGTATCATAATATTATTATCATACTCAATTGAATTAATAGGGCCAACCCGACTTTCACCAGATGATACGGAATAGGCAGCGGAGAGAGGGCATGGCGGAGTATTGTGGCGACGGAAATATGACTGTTTTTGGTGCAATGCTCTCACTTGTGCGTACTGGGTTTAGTTATTTTAGTTAGGTTTCTATAGGGTTAGTAAATGTGACTGTTCTGCAGAGTGTTGGTTGGGAACAGGAGTCCTGGAAAGTTATATAAGCTGCCTTTCCTTCACTTTGCAGCACTGACCATGCTGCTTTTGCAACTAAGATTGGGATAACGACGGGCACCGTGGCCACATTTATTGATCGCTTTCTCCCTTCTTTCTTTTATTCTTTTCTACCTCTGCCAGTGGCAACCTATTTGATCGACGGCCTGTGCTCACGAATCCCTCAAAGGGGTGGTTTTCTGTTTCCGCTAAGACGTCGATTCCTTACCTTTCCTCTGGGCGAGTAAAGCTTGCCAATCATTTGTTTTCTCTTTCCCGGCCCGGTTCCGGGGACAACGCCAACACAACTATGCCAATTAAGTGCAAACGAACGCCGCTCTCGTGGGCGGCTGGGGAAGGGAACGATGAAGTAGTGAAGATACTGCTGGAACGGGAAGGTGCCGACCCCAATATAACAGACAGAGATGGCCGAACACCACTCTCATGGGCTGCCTATCGTGGGCGTTATGGAGTAGTGGAGCTACTGCTGGGACGGAAAGATGTCAGCCCTAATGTAACAGACCGAGATGGCCGAACACCGCTCTCATGGGCGGCTGGGGAAGGGCACGATGAAGTAGTGAAGCTACTGCTGGCAAGGGGAGATATCAACCCTAATATAACAGACAGGGATGGCCGGACACCGCTCTCGTGGGCTGCCGGGGAAGGGCATGATGGAGTAGTAATGCTGCTGCTGGGACGGGAAGGTGTCGACCCCAACATGATAAACCGAGAGGGCCGAGCACCGCTCTCATGGGCGGCCTGTAATGGGCGCTATCGGGTAGTGGAGCTGCTGTTGGGGCGGAAAGACGTCAACCCGGATATGCCGGACTATGATGGCCGAACACCGCTCTTATTAGCTGTCATGATGGGACGTGATAGGGTAGTGGAGCTAATGCTGGAGCGTAAGGATGTCAACCCTAATATCGAGGATGATAGTGGCCGAACGCCGCTCTCGTCGGCGGCTGAGGATGGGTCTTCTGGAGTCGTGAAGCTACTGTTGGAACGAGAAGATATCACCCCAGATATCCAGGGGTATTATGGCCGAACACCTCTTGCGAGTGCGGCCAGGTCTGGATGTGGTGGAGTAGTGGAGCTACTGTTAGGATGCCAAAATGTCAACCCTAATATGACCGATAAGGATGGCCGGACACCACTCTCGTTGGCTGCCATGAATAGACATTATGGAGTAGTGCAACTACTGCTAGAGCATAAAGATGTCAATCCGGATATACCGGACAAGGGTGGCCGAACACCGCTCTTGTGGGCTGTCCTGGAAAGATGTGAACGAGTAGTAGAGCTGCTGCTGGATCGAGAAGATGTTAACCCCAATATGGTCGATGAGGCTAGCGGCCGAACACCGCTCTTGTGGGCCGCCTGGAATGCTGATGATCGGGCCGTGGGGCTACTGTTGGGACGGGAGGACATCATCCCCGATATCCCAGACCATATGGGCCAAACACCTCTCGCAAGTGCTGCGTGGTTTGGGTTTGATGGAGTAGTCAAGCTACTGTTAAGGTGTCAAAATGTCAACCCTAATATGGCTGATATGGTTGGCCGAACGCCCCTCTCGCAGGCTGCCATGAGTGCCAATGATGGGGTAGTCCAACTACTGCTAGAACAGGAGGGTGTCAACCCCAATATCCCGGACCGTGATGGCCGAACACCGCTCTCGTGGGCTGCCGAGAGAGGCCACTTTGGAGTAGTTCAACTACTGATAAGACGTGAAGATGTGAACACCAATATACCGGACAATGATGGCCGAACGCCGCTCTCGTGGGCTTCTTCTTCCTCCGGGAATGAGGGAGTGGCGAATCTACTGCGAGCCAGCCAATCTGCGAACCCCAACGTGGTTTGACCCAACCACAACAAAATCTTTGCTATCACTTAAAAACCCGTATGTATCGCTTTTTAATCATTTCCATAAATATGCACATATACCGCCCGCCACTTCCCTCCTCTCTAAACCACCTTCGGATAATCCCTCGCCAGAGCGTCCAACGAGCCATCGGCATCACTGTATTTTTTTTCCTGCTCCTTCCCCTTCGCTTGCTTCGAGATTCCGCATTAATTTCTCCCTTGCGGATCATCATCCCTAGGATCAAAGCTTCTCACCGAGCATACACATAGAGGCATGAGGACACATGGGTACCAATTTTTAGTTGAGTAAGGATTCCTAACTCCATCCTGGTAGAGCAAGGAAGTGGACGGGGGAAGTGGTGGGGATGGTTAGCAGTTTTTGCTGTCGTATATTCTTGGGTCGATTCAGGGAATGGATGAGTGATATTGCATGATCGCTTGAGGAAGGGATATTAGTCTTGAAGGTTAGTGCGGTGGCATGCACTTTCCTTGCTGTACTTATTCTGGAGAACTCTCTTTTGTGGTGCGTGGTTTGTGAGATTACTTGGGGGGGCGTTTCTTTGAGTTGATTGCTTGGCACGCCTCCTGCCGGTCTTGGAGGGAATTTAGTGGTGGTTGAAGTGTACCTAGAGTATCGCTAGTTGCGCCAAGCACCCGGGACAATCGCCCCCTTCCCTCCTCCCCCCGGGTGATAAGCAGCGGAGATAGGGCATGACGGAGTGCTGTGGAGATGGAAACATAGTTCTAGCTCTCTATACACAACACCTCGATTGGTGCAACGGGAGCTGTCTTGGCATAGTGTCTGCTCAAAAACAGGTGCAATTAACCCTTGAACCCTAACTAAATTAGAATAAAAAAACAAAAGAAGGACCCTGCTATCGTGGTTTGAACATCAACCTGTTGTTTTCAGTTAATTTTATGCCAAAGCGTCCCCCTTTGCGTCGATCGAGGTGTTGTACATAGAGGACCGGAACCATACGACTTTTTTTTTGGTGTAGTGCCCTCAATTGTATGTGCCGAGTATCATAAGTTATTTTTGGCTATGTTTCTATAGGGCTAGTAAGTGTGACTGTTTTCTAGAGTGTTGGTTGGGAGGGTGTCCTAGAAGGATATATAAGTGGCATTTCCTGAGCTTCTTTTTTTGCAGCACTGACAGTGCTACTTTTGCAACTGAAATCGGGGCAACGACGGACGCCTTCGAGAGCATGGTGATCGCATTTATTGATTGATATCTCCCTTCTTTCTTTTCTTCTTTTCTTCTTTTTTACCTGAGCCAGTGGCAACCTATTTGGCCGACGGCCTGCGCTCACAAATCTCTCAAGGGGGTGGTTTTCTGTTTTCACGAAGGCGTCGATTGCTTACCTTTCCTCCGGGCGACTGAAGCCTGCCATTCATTCGTTTTTCTCTTTCCCAGCCCCGTTCCGAAGACAACGCCAACACCACTATGCCAGTTAAGTGCAAACGAACACCGCTCTCGTGGGCAGCTGGGGAGGGGTACGATGACGTGGTGAAGCTACTGCTGGAACGGGAAGATGTCGACCCCAATATAACAGACAGAGATGGCCGAACACCACTCTCGTGGGCTGCCTATCATGGGCGTTATGGAGTAGTGGAGCTACTGTTGGGACGGGAGGATGTCAACCCCAATATAACAGAGAGAGATGGCCGGACACCGCTCTCATTGGCAGCTATGCAGGGGCATGATAAAGTAGTGAAGCTACTGCTGGGACGGGAAGATATCAACCCCAATATAACAGACAGGGGTGGCCGAACACCGCTCTCATGGGCTGCCATGAATAGCCATTGTGGAGTAGTGGGGCTACTGTTGGGACGGAAAGACGTTAATCCGGATATGCCAGACGACGGTGGCCGAACACCGCTCTTATTAGCTGTAATGATGGGACGTGATAGGGTAGTGGAGCTACTGCTGGAGCGTAAGGATGTCAACCCCAACATGGTAGATAATAGTGGCGAAACACCGCTCATGCGCGCTGCCAGTCATGGGTATGATCGGGTCGTAAAGCTACTGTTGGAAAGGGAGGACATCACCCCAGATATCCAAGGCAATTATTTGTGGCGAACGCCTCTTGCGAGTGCTGCCGAGTTGGGGCATGGTGGAGTAGTGAAGCTCCTGCTGGGATGCCAAAATGTTAACCCTAATATGACTGATAGGGGTGGCCGAACACTGCTCTCGTTGGCTGCCGCAAGAGGTAATGATGAGGTAGTACAACTACTACTAGGGCGTCAAGATGTCAATCCGGATATACCGGACAACGGTGGCCAAACACCGCTCTTACTAGCTGCCGGGATGGGACGTGATACAGTAGTGGAGCTACTGCTGGAGCGTAAGGATGTCAACCCCAATATGACAGATAATTGTGGCGAAACACCCCTCTTGTTCGCTGCCACGCATGGGTATGATCTAGTCGTAAAGCTACTGTTGGAACGGGAAGACATCACCCCAGATATCCAAGGCGGTTATTTTTGCCGAACGCCTCTTGCGGATGCTTCCGAGTCGGGGCATGATGGAATAGTGAAGCTCCTGCTGGGATGCCAAAATGCCAACCCTAATATGACCGATAAGGATGGCCGGACACCGCTCTCGTTGGCTGCCGCGAGAGGCAAGGATGAAGTAGTGCAACTACTGCTAGGGCGTCGAGATGTCAGTCCGGATATACTGGACAACGGTGGACGAACAGCGCTCTTGTGGGCTGCCGCAGGCGGCCATCGTGGGGTAGTTCAGTTACTGCTAGGACGCGAGGATCTCAACCCCAATATCGCCGATAACTTTGGCCGAACACCTCTCTTCTGGGTTGCGGCGAGTGGCCATCATGCAATAGTTGAACTACTTCTAAGACGGGAAGATGCCAACCCCAATATCCCGAACGATGATGGTCGAACACCGCTCTCGTTGGCTGCCGAGAGAGGCAATGATCAAGTAGGGAAACTACTGCTAGGACGTCAAGATGTCAATCCAGATACGCCGGACAATGATGGCCGAACACCACTCTCGTGGGCTGTCGGCAACGAAGTAGTGAAACTACTGCTAGGACGTGAAGATGTCAATCCGGATGTGCCGGACAACGGTGGCCTAACAGCGCTCTTGTGGGCTGCCAGGTTTGGGCGTGATAGAGTAGTGGAGCTACTGTTAAAATGTCAAAATGTCAACCCTAATATGACCGATGAGGTTGGTCGAACACCCCTCTCGTGGGCTGCCGCGAATGGCAAGGATGAAGTAGTGCGACTACTGCTAGGACGTGAAGATGTCAATCCGGATATACCGGACAACGGCGGCCGAACACCGCTCTTGTGGGCTGCTAGGCTTGGGTATAATGGAGTAGTGGAGCTACTGTTAAGCTATCAAAATGTCAACCCTAATATGACCGATGAGGGTGGCCGAACACCACTCTTGTGGGGTGCTGCGAGTGGCAACGATGAGGTAGTGCAACTGCTGCTAGCACGGGAAGATGTCAACCCCGATATCCCAGACGGTAATGGTCGAACACCGCTTTGGTGGGCTTCCCTCATCCGGAACGAGAGAGCGGTGAATCTACTGCAAGCCCGCCAATCTGCGAACCCCAACACGGGTTGACCCCAAGACAACAAAATCATTGCCATCACTCTTAAAAACGCATATGTATTTCTTTTTAATCATTTCCATAAATATGCACTTACTGTATATACCGCCCGCCGCTTCCCTCCTCTCTGAACCGCCTTCGAATCCCTTCTCGGAGCGTCCGACAAGCTGTCGACATCCGTGTCTTTTTTTCTGTTCCTTCCCTTTCGCTTGCTTCCGGATTCCACCAAATTCTCCCTTGCGGGTCTTCATCCCCTAGGATCGAAGCTTCTCATCTAACATGCACATACCGGTGTGAGTATTTATGGGCATTCATCGTTAGTTGAGTGAGGGTTCCTAATTCCATCCTGATAGGGTAAGGAGTGGTGGCGTGATTGGCGGTTTTTGCTATTATATTCCTGGGTCGATTCAGATGTATGAGTAATAATGTATGATTGCTTGGGGCTGGGATAGTAGTCTTGAAGGTTAGTGCAGTGGCATACGCTTTCCCTGTTATGCTTGTAGGGTAGGGGTGCGCTCTGAAGGCCTCCCTCTGCTGGTGTGTTTTATGGGATTGCCTGGGGCGTTCTTTGATTGGTTGATTGATTGATTGGCACGCTTCCGGCTGGTTTGGGAGGGGATGTGGTGGTGGTGGTGGCCGTGGTGGTTGGGGTGGTTAAGTTACCTAGAGTATCGCTAATTGGGCAATGCTACATACGCTAAGAGCCTGTTTGGTGGGAACGGTTCCGTTCCGTTCCCCTATAATTAAAATGTCCCCTTTCCTTCTGTTTCAAGAGGGAGAGAATGCGATTTTCGGAGCAGAAACGGTCGTCCGACGAAAACGGTCCCATTTTTGCCAAACAGGCCCTAAACATCCCCACTCCACTTTTGCTATGATATGATAATTAGGGGAGGTAGAAGAATTATAAGCAGCGGAGAGAGGGCATGACGGAGTATTGTGGCGACGGAAATATCATATAATATTATGACGATGTTTTTTGGTGCAATACTCTCACTTGTGCGTACTGGGTTTAGTTATTTTTAGTTAGGTTTCTATAGGGCTAGTAAATGTGACTGTTCTGCAGAGGTGCCAGAAGGTCATATCATATAAGAGACCTTTACTGCGCTTCTCTGCAACCAAGGTCAGAGAAACGACGGACACCTTCTAGGACACGGCAGCCACATCTATTGATTTCTTCCTTCCTTCCTTTATCCTTTTCTACTTCTGTCAGTGGCAACCTAGTTGATCAACCCCCCCGCGATCACGAATCTTCTAAGGGCTTAGTTTTTTTATTTTTCCAGAGGCGTCGATTATCTACCCTTCCTTCTAGAGACTGAGGCTTGCCTATCCTTTGCTTTCTCCTTCCCGGCCCCATTCCGCCCTTTGAGTACTGAAGCGACAGTTGGAACGGGAGGACAGCGCCAATACCACTATGCCAGACAATTGGAGACATTGGAGACGAACACCACTCTCGTGGGCCGCTGGGGAGGGGAACGATGAAGTAGTGAAACTACTGCTGGGACTGGAAGGTGTCGACCCCAATATAGCAGACAGAGATGGCCGAACGCCGCTATCGTGGGCTGCCGCGAGTGGCAAGGATGAAGTAGTGAGACTACTGCTGGGACGCAAAGATGTCAACCCCAATGAATCAGACAGAGGTGGCGGAACGCCACTCTCATGGGCGGCCTATCGTGGGCGTTATGGAGTAGTGGAGCTACTGCTGGGACGGAAAGACGTCAACCCGGATATGCCGGACAATGATGGCCGAACACCGGTCTTAGCGGCTGCCGCGGGGGGACGTGATAGAGTCGTGGAGCTACTGCTGGAACGTATTGATGTCAACCCCAATACAGCCGATAACACTGGTCGAACACCCCTCTCGTGGGCTGCCGCGAGTGGCAAGCGTGGGGCGGTGCAATTACTGAGAGGATGTGAAGATGTTAATCCGGATATGCCGGGAAACGGTGGCAGAACACAGCCCTTGTGGACTGCCATGTCTGGGTATGATAGAGCAGTAAAGCTACTATTAAGATGTCAAAATATCAACCCTGATGTGAGCGATGAGGATGGCCGAACACCGCTCTTGTGGGCTGCCATGAGTGGCAATGATGGAGTATTGCAGCTACTGCTAGGGCGTGAAGATGTCAACCCCAATGTGCCCGATAGTGCTGGCCGAACACCGCTCTTGTGCGCTGTTAGGTTTGGATATTATGGAGCAGTGAAGCTACTGTTAAGATGTCAAAATGTCAACCCTAATATGACCGATAGTTTTGGCCGAACACCGCTCTCGTGGGCTGCCGCGAGAGGCAAGGATGAAGTAGTGCGGCTACTGCTAGGACGTGAAGATGTCAATCCGGATATACTGGACAACGGTGGCCGAACAGCGCTCTTGTGGGCTGCCAGATATGGGCGTGATAGAGTAGTGAAGATACTGTTAAGATGTCAAAATGTCAACCCTAACATGACCGATAGTGTTGGCCGAACACCGCTCTCGTGGGGTGCTGCGAGTAGCAATGATGAGGTAGTGCAACTACTGCTAGCACGGGAAGATGTCAACCCCGATATCCTAGACAATGACGGCCGAACACCACTTTGGTGGGCTTCTTCCACCCTGAACGAGAGAGGGGTGAATCTACTGCGAGCCCGCCAGTCTGCAAACCACAACGCAGTTTGACCCCAACACAATAAAATCATTGCTATCGCTCTTAAAAAACGCATATGTATTGATTTTTAATCATTTCCATAAATATGCACATATATACTGCCAGTCGCTTCCCTCTCCTCCAAACCGCCTTCAAATCCCTCCCCGGAGCGTCCAACAAGCTATCGACATCGCTGTCTTTTTTTTCTGTTCCTTCCACTTCGCCTGCTTCCGGATTCCACTTCAAATTCTCCCTTGCGGGTCTTCATCCCCTAGAATCGAAGCTTCTCATCTAACATACACATACCGGTGTGAGTATTTATGGGTATTAATCGTTAGTTGAGTAGGGTTCCTAATTCCATCCTGATAGGGTAAGGAAGTGGTGGGGGGAAGTGGTGGGGGTGATTGGCGGTTTTTGCTCTAGTATATTCCTAGGTCGATTCAGATGTATGAGTACTATTGTATGATTGCTTGAGGCTGTGATAGTAGTATTGAAGGTTAGTGCAGTGGCATGCGCTTTCCCTGTTATGCTTGTAGGGTAGAGGTGCGCTCTGAAGACCTCCCCCTGCTGGTGTGTTTTATGGAATTGCCTGGGGGGTTCTTTGATTGGTTGATTGATTGATTGGCATGCTTCCGGCTGGTTTGGGAGGGGATGTGGTGGTGGTGGTGGCCGTGGTGGTTGGGGTGGTTAAGTTACCTAGAGTACCGTTAGTTGGGCAATGCTACATACGCTAAGAGCCTGTTTGGTGGGAACTGTTCCGTTCCGTTCCCCCATACAAATGTCCCTTTCCTTCCAATCTTTGCCAAACAGGTCCTAAGCATCAAGAAGGATCCCCCCCACCGCACCTTTTCCTAGTTAGGGGAGGTAGAGGAATTATAAGCAGCGGAGAGAGGGCATGACGGAGTATTGTGGCAACGGAAATATTATATGACTTTGTTTTTTTGTGAAATGCTCTCAATTGTACGTAGGATATTGGATTTAATTATTTTTAGTTATTTCTATAGGGTTAGTAAAAAAAAAATGTGACTGTTCTGCAGAGGTGCTAGAAGGTTATATAGGAGACCTTTCCTGCGCTTCTCCTCAACCAAGGTCAGGGCAACGGCGGACACTTTCTAGAACGCGGCAGCCACGTTTGTTGGTTGCTTTCTCCCTTCTTCCTTCTTTTGTCCTTTTCTACTTTTGCTAGTGGCTCTCTATTTGATCAACCCCCCGCAATCACGAATCCTCGAAGAGCTTGTTTTCTATTTCTTCAGAGGAGTCGATTACCTGCATTTCCTTCGAGATACTGAGGCTTGCCTATCCTTTGTTTTCGCTTTCCCGGCCCCGTTCCGCCCTTTGAGTGCTGAAGCTACAGTAGGAACGGGAACACAGCGCCAATATCACTATGCCAATTAAGTGCAAACGAACACCGCTCTCAAGGGCTGCTGGGGAGGGGCATGATAAAGTAGTGAAGCTACTGCTGGCACGGGAAGGTGTCGACCCCAATATAACAGACAGAGATGGCCGAACACCACTCTCATGGGCTGCCTCTCATGGGCGTTATGGAGTAGTGGAACTACTGTTGGGACAGAAAGACGTCAACCCGGATTTACCGGACAATCATGGCCAAACACCGCTCTCATTCGCTGCCGATATGGGACGTGGTAGGGTAGTGGAGCTACTGCTGGAACATAAGGATGTCAACCCCAATATGGCAGATAATTGTGGCGAAACACCCCTCTTGTTCGCTGCCAGGCATGGGTATGATCGAGTCGTAAAGCTACTGCTGGAACGGGAAGACATCGCCCCAGATATCCAAGACTATTTTCGCGGAACACCTCTCGGGAGTGCTGCCGGGTCTGGGCATGATGGAGTAGTGAAGCTCCTGTTAAGATGCCAAAATGTCAACCCTAATGTGATCGATAGGGTTGGCGGAACACCGCTCTTGTGGGCTGTTGCGGGTGGCCATCGTGAAGTAGTTCGACTGCTGTTGGGACGTGAAGATCTCAACCCCAATATCGCCGATAACTTTGGCCGAACACCTCTCTTCTGGGTTGCGGCGAGTGGCCATCATGAAATAGTTGAACTACTTCTAAGACGGGAAGATGCCAACCCCAATATCCCGAACGATGATGGCCGAACACCGCTCTCGTTGGCTGCCGAGAGAGGCAATGATCAAGTAGTGAAACTACTGCTAGGACGTCAAGATGTCAATCCAGATACGCCGGACAATGATGGCCGAACACCACTCTCGTGGGCTGTCGGCAACGAAGTAGTGAAACTACTGCTAGGACGTGAAGATGTCAATCCGGATGTGCCGGACAACGGTGGCCTAACAGCGCTCTTGTGGGCTGCCAGGTTTGGGCGTGATAGAGTAGTGGAGCTACTGTTAAAATGTCAAAATGTCAACCCTAATATGACCGATGAGGTTGGCCGAACACCGCTCTCGTGGGCTGCCGGGGGAGGCCATTTTGGAGTAGTTCAACTACTGCTAAGACGTGAAGATGTCAACACCAATATCCCGGACATTTATGGCCGAACACCGCTCTCGTGGGCTTCTTCCTCCTTGAATGAGGCAGTGGTGAATCTACTGCGAGCCCGCAAATCTGAGAACCCTAACGCGGTTTAACCCCAACACAACAATATCTTTGCTATCGCTCTTAAAAACGCATATGTATTGATTTTTAATCATTTGTATAAATGTGCGCATGTATGCCGCCAACCGCTTCTCTCTCCTTAAACCGGCCTCAAATCACTCCCCGAAGCGTCCAACAAATCATTGGCATCCTTGTCTTTTGTTTCTGTTCCTTCCCTTTCGCTTGCTTCCGGATTCCACTTCAAATTCTTCCTTGTGGATCTTCATCCCCTAGGATCAGAGCTTCTCATCTAGCGTACACATAGCGGTATGAGGATTTATGAGAATTAACGGTTAGTTGGGTGGGGATTCCTAACTTCATCTTGATAGGGTAAGGAAGTGGTGGGGGGTAAGTGGTGGGGGGTGATTAGCGGTTTTTGCTATCGCATATACGCAGGTGGGTTCAGATGTATGGGTGATATTGTGTGATAAATTCGGGCTGGGATAGTATCATACCTTGAAAGTTAGTGCGGTGGCATGCACTTTCCTTACTGTGCTTGTAGAGTGGAGGAGGATCCTGGAGAACTCTCTTTTGTGATGCGTGGCTTGTGAGATTACCTGGGGGGCGTTTGTTTGACTTGATTGCTTGGCACTCCTCCGGCTGGTTTTGGGGAGAATGTAGTAGTGGCTGAGGTGATTAAGGGGCTGTTTGGCGTGTCAATTTTGGGATGGAAAACCGTCGTTTCGACCCAAACCATACGGGACTGTTTGGTAGACGTGAATTACAAACCATGGTTTGCAGCAACCAGCACCAAATTTTTGACTGTTTCTGACATAGGGTATGAGGTTCCTCCAACTATGGTTCCACAACCATGGTTTGTAGCTAGCCAAACTTCGCAAAATTGTCACGCCAAACAGCCCCTAAGTTACCTAGAGTATGGCTGATTGCGCAGTGCTACGCTAAACGCCCCGGATAACCCCCACTTTATTCAGTTAGGGGAGGTAGAGGAATGATAAGGAGCGGGCAGAGGGCATGACGGAGCACTGTGAGGACGGAGGTATGACTCTGTTTTTTGGTGTGTTCCCCCAATTGTATGTACCGAGTAAGTTATTTTTGGTTATGTTGCTATAGGGTTAGTAAATGTGACTGTTCTGCAGAGTGTTGGTTGGGACAGGAGTCCTGGAAAGTTGTATAAGCTGCCTTTCCTTCTCTTTTCGGCACTGACTGTGCTGCTTTTGCAACTAAGATTGGGATAACGACGGGCACCTTCGGGGACACCGTGGCCACATTTATTGATTGCTTTCTACCTTCTTTCTTTTATTCTTTTCTACCTCTGCCAGTGGCAACCTATTTGATCGACGGCCTGTGCTCACGAATCCCTCAAAAGGGTGGTTTTCTGTTTCCGCCAAGACGTCGATTACTGACCATTCCTCCGGGAGAGTGAAGCTTGCCAATCATTTGTTTTCTCTTTCCCGGCCCCGTTCCGAGGACAACGCCAACACCACTATGCCAATTAAGTGTAAACGAACACCACTCTCGTGGGCGGCTGGGGAAGGGCACGATGAAGTAGTGAAGATACTGCTGGAACGGGAAGGTGTCGACCCCGATATAATAGACAGAGATCGCCGAACACCACTCTCATGGGCTGCGTATCGTGGGCGTTATGGAGTAGTGGAGCTACTTCTGGGACGGGAAGATGTCAACCCTAATATAACAGATCGAGATGGCCGAACACCGCTCTCGTGGGCGGCTGGAGAAGGGCACGATGAGGTAGTGAAGCTACTGCTGGCAAGGGAAGATATCAACCCTAATATAACAGACAGGGATGGCCGGACACCGCTCTCGTGGGCTGCCGAGGAAGGGCATGATGGAGTAGTAATGCTGCTGTTGGGACGGAAAGACGTCAACCCGGATGTGCCTGACTATGATGGCCGAACACCGCTTTTATTAGCTACCATGGAAGCACGCGATAGCGTAGCGGAGCTACTGCTGGGACGTGAGGATGTCAACCCCAATATGGAGGATGATAGTGGCCGAACGCCGCTTTCCTGGGCGGCTGAGCAAGGGTCTTATGGAGTCGTGAAGCTACTGTTGGAGCGGGATGATGTTAACCCTGATATTCCAGACAATGACGGCCGAACACCGTTCTGGTGGGCTGCCGTATATGGCCATGAGGGAGTGGTGAGGCTACTGTTAGGATGCCAAAATGTCAATCCTAATATGTCCGATAAGGATGGCCGGACACCGCTCTTGTTGGCTGCCATGAATAGCCATCATGGAGTAGTGCAACTACTGCTGGGACGTGAAGATGTCAACCCCAATAGAGCCGATAATGTTGGCCGAACACCCCTCTCGTGGGCTGTCATGCAAGGATGTGAACCAGTAGTAGAGCTGCTGCTGGGACGAGAAGATGTCAACCCCAATATTGCCGATGACGCTAGCCAAACACCGCTCTCCTTGGCCGCCGCGAATCTGGATGGTCGACTCGTAAACCTACTGTTGGGACGGGAGGACATCATCCCCGATATCCCGGACAATACTGGCAAAACACCTCTCACAACTGCTGCGATGTGTGGGAATGATGGAGCAGTGAGGCTACTGTTAAGATGTCAAAATGTCAACCCTAATATCACCGATCAGTGTGGCCGAACGCCGCTCTGGTGGGCTGCTAGGTTTGGATATCGTGAAGTAGTTAATCTACTGCGAGCCCGCCAATCTGCGGACCCCAACGAGGTTTGACCCAACACATCAGAATCTCTGCTGTCGCTCTTAAAAATCCATACGTATTGCTTTTTAGAGATTTCCATAAATATGCACATATGTACTGCCAGCCGCTTCTCTCTCCTTTAAACCGGCATCGGATCCCTCCCCGGAGCGTCCAACAAGCCATCGGCATCCCTGCCTTTTGTTTCTGTTCCTTCCCTTTCGCTTGCTTCCGGATTCCACTTTAAATTCTCCCTTGCGAATCGTCATCCCCTAGGATCAGAGCTTCCCATCTAACATACACATATCGGTGTGAGCATTTATGGGTATCAACTGTTAGTTGAGTGAGGATTCCTAACTCCATCTTGATAGGGTAAGGAAGTGGTGGAAGGGAACCGGCGGGGGGGGGGGGGGTGATTAGCGGTTTTTGCAAACGCAAATACGTAGGTCGATCCAGATGTATGAGTAATAATGTATGATTGCTTGGGGCTGGGATAGTAGTCTTGAAAGTTAGTGCAGTGGTTTCCCTGCTGTGAGTAGGGCAAAGGTGGATTCTGGAGAACTCTCTTTTGTGGTGCGTGGTTTGTGAGATTACTTGGGGGGGCATTTCTTTGAATTGATTGCTGGAGGGAATTTAGTGATGGTTGAAGTCTACCTACAGGTAGAGTATCGCTAATTGAGCAGTGATACGCCAAGCACCCCGGACAATCGCCCCCTTCCCTCCTCCCCCCTCCGCCAGTTAGGCGAGGTAGAAATTTTGCTGCTTACCACATTCAGATTCATTAACGGAAAACTACTACTACGAGGATGAGCGCTTATCGAAAGGTTACTAGAACGAACTAGTTCCAGACTACCATTGTTTGATACCTACTGCACCACCGTTAGCTTCATCCAGATAACCCACAACCCTGCTTACATAGTTCATCACGGATCAACAACTACGAAACACCTTATGTGAAAGGTGCGACAACACAAAACACACTATCGTCACCACAACCTACACATCGCCTGCGATATCGACCAAACCCAACATCCTTCAGTCTATTCTGATACCGATAGCATAGCACCTTCTCCAACCCTTGGTAAATTGTATTTCACCTTGGTTATGAGTCGGAGGAGATTCTGCACAGATGGGTAGTGGAGGAAATGCGAGGAGAGAATCGGCATACGCAGGTTGTACGTCCGAAAGGGAGCTTGTGCTTTGAGGAGGAGAAAAGGATTCCTGTTTTCCCTTTGTTCGTTGTTTTGATCATCCATCAGACATTCACTTTTCTCTCCACTCTATCTTCTGTACACAGACTATCAGTCACACGCTTCTTTATTCTTCATCAGATTTGTTTTCTTGTCATCTTACCACTGGCAGTTCGTATTGATAAAAGTCTTTGGTTCTTCCACCATCTGTGATCGAATCCGCGGTGCACCAAACCATTTTGTTGAAAAATAAGCAGCGGAGATAGGGCATGACGGAGTGCTGTGGGGATAGAGGTACTCGTGTCTCTGCGCCAAGAATGGCCCCTCTTTTGGAACAGTGACCACCAGCCCATAAAAGGTATAGTGTTCGAGCTGTTTGAAAAATTGTGCGAAAAAGTGCCACTAGCCGGTGACCTCAGGATTGACCACAGGATTGGGGATTTGTGAACTCTTACGAGCTAGTTATCAATTTTTCTAAGCAAGTAAGTCTTCAGCGTTGTGCGAATACTGGAACCTAACAGGTTAAATTAATTGAAACACGAGAATGACAAAAGAGAGAAGCCTTTTCCTATGCTACAAGGGGAGCCACTGGCATTATCGCTCTGTATAAGTACAATAAGATGTCGTTTTTAGAAATTGGAGCGGTTTTGAATGTTCCACAAGAAATCGTACGCATGACCTTTATGTGGATTGCAGTAAGGAAAATCATATTTAATTAAAAAGAGGATATAAAATTTGGAGGAGATAATAGGTTTAATGGTTAACGGTCAAGCGCTGGGATCAGAAGATATTAAGCTCTCTCATCGACTCTTGCAACAAGTTCAACTTGAAGGTTACCCGCCATCATGCTTCTTGAGAAAAGCAGCCTGTACTCGAGTACACACTATGCCAAGGCGGCTCCAGTTGCACCAATCGAGGTGTTGTGTATAGAGGTGCAATTAACCCTTTAACCCTAACTAAATTAGAATAAAAAAACAAAAGAAAGAGCCTGCTATCGTGGTTTGAACATCAACCTGTTTTTTTCGGTCAATTTTATGCCAAGGTGCCCCCGTTGCATCGATCGAGGTGTTGTAAATAGACGACCGGAACCATATCATACGACTTTTTTTTTGTGTAGTGCCCTCGATTGTACGGTATGTGCCGAGCAAGTTATTTTTGGCTATGTTTCTATAGGGTTTGTAAGTGTGACTGTTTTCCAGAGTGTTGGTTGGGACGGGTGTCCTAGAAGGATATATAAGTGGCATTTCTTGGGCTCCTTTGCAGCACTGACCGTGCTACTTTTGCAACTAAAATTAGGGCAACGACGGACGCCTTCGAGAGTGCGGTGATCACATTTATTGATTGATCTCTCCCTTCTTTCTTTTCTTCTTTTCTTCTTTTCTTCTTTTCCTATTTTTACCTGAGCCAGTGGCAACCTATTTGATCGACGGCCTGCGCTCACAAATCTCTCAAGGGGGTGGTTTTCTGTTTTCACGAAGGCGTCGATTGCTTACCTTTCCTCCGGGCGACTGAAGCCTGCCATTCATTCGTTTTCTCTTTCTTGGCCCTGTTCCGAAGACAACGCCAACACCACTATGCCAATTAAGTTCAAACGAACACCGCTCTCGTGGGCTGCCTATCATGGGCGTTATGCAGTAGTGAAGCTACTGCTTGGACGGGAAGATGTCAGCCCTAATATAACAGACAGAGATGGCCGGACACCGCTCTCATGGGCTGCTGGGGAGGGGCATGATGAAGTAGTGAAGCTACTGCTGGGACGGGAAGATGTCAACCCCGATATAACAGACAGGGGTGGCCGAACACCGCTCTCATGGGCTGCCTATCGTGGGCGTTATGGAGTAGTGGGGCTACTGTTGGGACGGAAAGACGTTAATCCGGATATGCCAGACACCAGTGGCCGAACACCGCTCTTACTAGCTGCCATGATGGGACGTGATAGAGTAGTGGAGCTACTGCTGGAGCGTAAGGATGTCAACCCCAATATGGTAGATAATTGTGGCGAAACACCGCTCACGCGCGCTGCCAGGCATGGGTATGATCGAGTCGTAAAGCTACTGTTGGAACAGGAAGACATCACCCCAGATATCCAGGACAATTATTTTTACCGAACGCCTCTTGCGAGTGCTTCCGAGTCGGGGAATGTTGGAATGGTGAAGCTCCTGCTGGGATGCCAAAATGTCAACCCTAATATGACCGATAAGGATGGCCGAACACCGCTCTCGTTGGCTGCCGCGAGAGGTAATGATGAAGTAGTGCAACTACTGCTAGGGCGTCGAGATGTCAATCCGGATATACTGGACAAGGGTGGACGAACAGCGCTCTTGTGGGCTGCCGCAGGCCGCCATCGTGGGGTAGTTCAGTTACTGCTAGGACGCGAGGATCTCAACCCCAATATAGCCGATAACATTGGTCGAACACCGCTCTCGTGGGCTGCCGCGAATGGCAAGGATGAAGTTGTGCGACTACTGCTAGGACATGAAGATGTCAATCCGGATATGCCGGACAACGGCGGCCGAACACCGCTCTTGTGGGCTGCCAGGCTTGGGTATAATGGAGTAGTGGAGCTACTGTTAAGCTATCAAAATGTCAACCCTAATATGACCGATGAGGGTGGCCGAACACCACTCTTGTGGGGTGCTGCGAGTGGCAATGATGAGGTAGTGCAACTACTGCTAGCACGGGAAGATGTCAACCCCGATATCCCAGACGGTAATGGTCGAACACCGCTTTGGTGGGCTTCCCTCACCCGGAACGAGAGAGTGATGAATCTACTGCAAGCCCGCCAATCTGCGAACCCCAACACGGTTTGACCCCAAGACAACAAAATCATTGTTATCGCTCTTAAAAACGCATATGTATTGCTTTTTAGAAATTTCCATAAATGTGCACTTATTTACCGCCCGCCGCTTCCCTCCTCTCTGAACCGCCTTCGAATCCTTTCTCGGAGCGTCCGACAAGCTGTCGACATCCGTGTCTTTTGTTTCTGTTCCTTCCCTTTCGCTTGCTTCCGGATTCCACCAAATTCTCCCTTGCGGGTCTTCATCCCCCAGGATCGAAGCTTCTCATCTAACATACACATACCGGTGTGAGTATTTATGGGTATTAACTGTTAGTTGAGTAAGGGTTCCTAACCCCATCCAGATAGGGTAAGAAAGTGGTGGGAGAGAAGTGGTGGGGGAGATTAGCGGTTTTTGCTATCATGTATTCTAAGGTTGATTCAGATATATGGGTGATATTGTGTGATTTGTTCTGGCTGGGATGGTGCTCTTGAAGGTTAGTGCAGTGGCATGCACTTTCCCTGCTATGCTTGTAAGGTAAAGGCGGATTCTGGAGAACTCTATTTTGTGGTATCATAAGTGGTTTGTGAGATTACCTGGGGGCGTTTGTTTGAATTGATTTTTTGGCACGCCTCAGGCCGGTTCCGGAGAGGGTGGAGTGATTAAGTTACCTAGAGCAGCTCTAATTGAGCACTGCTATGCTGAACACCCCGGATAAACCCCCCCCCCCCCACTTTCTTGAGTTAGGGGAGGTGGAGGAATGATTGACGGAGCACTGTGAGGACGGAAGTATGACTCTGTTTTTTGGTGTAGTGCCCCCAATTGTAAGTACCGAGTAAGTTATTTTTAGTTATGTTTCTATAGGGTTAGAAAATGTGACTGTTCTGTAGAGTGATGGTTGGGACAGGAGTCCTGGAAAGTTATATAAGCTGCCTTTCCTTCCCTTTGCAGCACTGACAGTGCTGCCTTTGCAAATAAGATTGGGATAACGACCGACACCTCCGAGAACACGGTGGCCACATTTTTTGATTGCTTTCTCCCTTCTTTCTTTTATTCTTTTCTACCTCTGCCAGTGGCAACCTATTTGATCGGCGGCCTGTGCTCACGAATCCCTCAAACGGGTGATTTTCTGTTTCCCCGAAGGTGTTAATTTCTTACCTTTCCTCCGGGCGACTGAAGGTTGCCAATCATTTGCTTCCTCTTTCTCGATCTCATTTCGACAACAGCACCAACACAACTATGCGAATTAAGTGCAAACGAACACCGCTCTCGTGGGCTGCCGGAGAAGGGCGTGATGGAGTTGTAATGCTACTGCTGGAACGGGAAGGTGTCGACCCCAACATGATAGACCGAGAGGGCCGAACACCGCTCTCATGGGCTGCCTGTAATGGGCACTATCGAGTAGTGGAGCTGCTGTTGGGGCGGAAAGACGTCAACTCGGATATGCCGGACTATGATGGCCGAACACCGCTCTTATTAGCGGCCATGGAGGCACGTGATAGTGTAGCAGAACTACTGCTGGGACGTGAGGATGTCAACCCCAATATGGAGGATGATAGTGGCCGAACGCCGCTTTCGTGGGCGGCTGAGAAAGGGTCTTATGGAGTCGTGAAGCTACTGTTGGAACGGGAGGATATCACCCCAGATATCCGGGGGTATTATGGCCTGGCACCTCTTGCGAGTGCGGCCAGGTCTGGGTGTGGTGGAGTAGTGGGGCTACTGTTAGGGTGCCAAAATGTCAACCCTAATATGACCGATAAGGATGGCCGAACACCGCTCTTGTTAGCTGCCATGAATAGCCATCATGGAGTAGTGCAACTACTGCTGGGACGTGAAGATGTCAACCCAAATAGAGCCGATAACGTTGGACGAACACCCCTCTCGTGGGCTGTCACGCAAGGATGTGAACCAGTAGTAGAGCTGCTGCTGGGACGAGAAGATGTCAACCCTAATATGGTCGATGACGCTAGCGGCCGAACACCGCTCTGGTGGGCCGCCATGAATCGGGATGGTCGACTCGTAAACCTACTGTTGGGACGGGAAGACATCATCCCCGATATCCCGGACAATACTGGCGAAACACCTCTCACAACTGCTGCGATATGTGGGAATGATGAAGTATTGAGGATACTGTTAAGATGTCAAAATGTCAACCCTAATATCACCGATCAGTGTGGCCGAACGCCGCTCTGGTGGGCTGCCAGGTTTGGGCATGATGAAGCAGTTAAGCTACTGTTAAGATGCCAAAATGTCAACCCTGATATACCGGATAAACGTGGTCAAACACCGCTCTCGCTGGCTGCCGAGTTTGGATATTATGAAGTAGTGAATCTACTGCGAGCCCGCCAATCTGCGAACCCCAACGCGGTTTGACCCCAACACATCAAAATCTCTGCTGTCGCTCTTAAAAATCCATACGTATTGCTTTTTAGAAATTTCCATAAATATGTACATATGTACCGCTAGCCACTTCTCTCTCCTTTAAACCGGCATCGGATCCCTCCCCAGAGCGTCCAACATGCCATCGGCATCCCTGTCTTTTGTTTCTGTTCCTTCCCTTTCGCTTGCTTCCGGATTCCACTTTAAATTATACCTTGCGAATCGTCATCACCTGGGATCGAAGATTCTCATCTAACATACACATAGCGGTATGAGGATTTATGGGTATCAACTGTTAGTTGAGTGAGGATTCCTAAATCCATCCTGATAGGGTAGGGAAGTGGTGGAAGGGAACCGGCGGGGGGTGATTACCGGTTTTTGCTATTGTATATACGCAGGTCGATTCAGATGTATGAGTAATATTGTAGGAGTGTTTGGGGCTGGGATAGTGGTCTTGAAAGTTAGTGCAGTGGTATGCACCACTTTCCCTGCTGTACTTATTCTGGAGAACTCTCTTTTGTGGTGCGTGGCTTGTGAGATTACCTGGGAGGCGTTTGTTTGAATTGATTGCTTGGCACTCCTCCGGCTGGTTTTGGAGAGAATGTAGTGGAGGTTGAGGTGATTAAGTTACTTAGAGTACTATATCTCTGATTGCGCGCTGCTATGCTGAACACCTCGGACAGCCCCCCCCCCTCCTTGCCCTCCTCTCAGTCAGTTAGGCGAGGTAGAGGGATGACAAGGATGGGAGAGAGGGCATGAGGACGGGACAGGGTTCTCAATGGTCCGACCGGTCAAGTCTCAGAGGTAGGACCACTTGGTCAGTCTAAATGGATGTCCGAGACCGGACTTGACTAAAATATGTGGTCACGACTGGTCTGGATTAGTCCCCGACCA